>Ga0207649_10001454_pt1 | contig 13928 bp, 14 predicted proteins | sample KBSC43metaG_FD_184317 | JGI IMG/M metagenome (GOLD analysis project Ga0207649, IMG submission 184317) | Corn rhizosphere microbial communities from Kellogg Biological Station, Michigan, USA - KBS C4-3 metaG (SPAdes) (version 2) | ecosystem: Host-associated > Plants > Roots > Rhizosphere > Soil ... | reverse complement strand
CGCGATCATGGGCCTGCCGAAGCCGGCGCAGATGACCGGCCGGTCGCTGATCGAGCTTCGTCCCGCCTGAGAAGTCGTTACCAGTTCTTTCGACGCGGAACTCGCGGCCGTCCACCATAGCCCAAAGCCAGCCGCCAGCCGTTCACGGCCGCCCGGCGGAAAGCGCCGTCGGGAGCTGCCCGGGGGTATACTTTGAACGGTGCAACGGTGGTTACGCGCGGGTCGTCCGCGGGCCGTGCCGAATGAAATCGAAGGAATCGAGGTCGCGATGCGCGAACGCATGAAAAAAGCAGGCTGGATCGGACTGGGCGCGGTGCTCGGCATCCTCCTGTCACTCAATCTGTCGGTGTTCGCGCAGCGCGAAACCAGGCTGCCCATCCCCTACGAAGACCTGCAGCTCCTCTCCGCGGTCTTCGGCAAGATCAAGAGCGATTACGTCGAGCCGGTCTCGGACGACAAGCTCATCAAGGAGGCCATCAACGGGATGGTCCACGGCCTCGATCCGCACTCCGACTTCCTCGACGCCGAGGCGTACAAGGAGCTGCAGGTCGACACGCAGGGTCGCTTCGGCGGCCTCGGCATCGAAGTCGGCATCGAGGACGGCGTGGTACGGGTGATCTCGCCGATCGAGGACACGCCCGCGTTCAAGGCCGGCATCAAGTCGGGCGACCTGATCGTCAAGATCGACGATCTCGCCACGCGCGGCATCCCGCTCTCGAAGGCGGTCGAGAAGATGCGCGGCAAGCCCGGGACGCCGGTCGTGCTGACGGTCGTTCGCAAGGATGTCGACGCCCCGCTCACGTTCACGCTCCTGCGTCAGGAGATCAACGTCAAGAGCGTCAAGGCGAAGCTGATCGAGCCCGGCTACGGTTACGTGCGCGTACGCAAGTTCCAGGAGGACACCGGCTCGGACCTCGCCAAGGCGCTGAAGGACCTCTACCGCAACGGCGATCTCAAGGGGCTGGTGCTCGACCTGCGCAGCGATCCGGGCGGCCTGCTCAACCAGGCGGTCGCGGTCTCCGCCGCGTTCCTGCCCAAGGACGCGCTCGTCGTGTACACCGACGGCCGCTCGCCGGACGCGCACATGCGCCTCACGGCGACGAAGGACAACTACATCCGCCGCGGTGACGATTACTATCGCGACCTTCCGGCCGGCCTCAAGACCGTGCCCATGGTCGTGCTGGTCGACGGCGGCACCGCGTCGGCGTCGGAAATCGTCGCCGGCGCGCTGCAGGACCATCACCGCGCCACGGTGATGGGTGCGCAGACCTTCGGCAAGGGCTCGGTGCAGACGATCCTGCCGCTCGGCAACAACACCGGCCTCAAGCTCACCACGGCGCGCTATTACACGCCGGCGGGCCGATCGATCCAGGCCAAGGGTATCGAACCGGACCTCGCGGTGGACGACGGGCGCGACTCCCCCAACCGCATCCGCGAAGCCAACCTGGAGCGCCACCTGATCGTGCCGATCGGCGGCGCGAAGGGCGACGCCGCGCTCGACACGACGGTTCCGGTCACCCCCGGCAAGCCCGCGCCGCCGGATGCCCAGGTCGATCCGAAGAACGGAGCCGGCGCGAGGCCCACGAACTCCGTGCCGACAGGTCCGCAGGTCGAGGCGCCGCTCCCGCGGGTCGAGTTCGGCGCCGACGACGACTCCCAGCTGCAGCAGGCGATGAACCACCTGAAGGGCGCACCCGTGATCGCCAAAGCCAAGACGGTGAGCGCCCAGGCGAAGCCGCAGTAGCCGCTGCTCTTCCGCGACAAAACGCCCGGCACCGCCGGGCGTTTTCATTTGCACGCTTCAACAGGCCGGCGCCCTCCCCCGTGGGCCGAAGCTTTCATTTTTCTTACAACACGGTCCTTGCGAACGGATGCGTGCGACGCCGACGCGACTCCCGGCAACCTGCGCCAGAACTATCCGGTGATGTCGTCGGCATCCGTATCGGCCGGCAACGTGACACTGTCGGGCTCGCTCGACAGCGCCGCCAGCACGAGCTTCCGGGTCGAGTTCTACGCCAATGCTTCGTGCAGCCCTTCGGGCAATGGCGGCGGGCGAACCTTCCTCGGCGCGACCACCGTCGCCACCAACGGCGCGTGCACTGCGGGCATCGGGCGCGTGACGTTTGCCGTGCCGGCCGGACAGAACGTCTTCACCGCCACCGCGACCGACCCCGCGGACAACACGTCGGAGTTCTCGGCCTGCAAGTCGATATCGTCCGTGACGGCCAGCAGCACGGCGCTCGGGTCGTCGGTCAATCCCTCCAACAGCGGTCAATCGGTCACGTTCACCGCAACGGTCAGCGGGTCGAGCCCGACCGGCACGGTTCAGTTCATGGACGGCGCATCGAACCTCGGCGTACCCGTCGCATTGAGCGGGCAGTTCGCAGCTCACCACGGCGGCGCTCGGCGTCGGTACGCATTCGATCACCGCGATCTACAGCGGTGACGGCGCCAACCTCGGCAGCACGTCGCCCGCCGTGCTGCAGACCGTGACCGCGGTCGCGGGGCGCGTGCCCACGGAGCCGATCCCGACGCTGTCGCAGTGGGCGCTCGGCGCGCTGGCTCTCGGCGTGGCGGCCATGGCCGCCGATCGCCTGCGACGACGACGCGGCGGAATGCGGTGACGTCGCGCGCGGCGTCGTTGACCGCGGGCATACAATCGCCCGCATGGACGATGCCGCGCTGCTGCGCTACAGCCGACACATCCTGCTCGACGAGCTCGGGCCGGATGCGCAGGCGCGCTTCGCGGCAGCGCACGCGCTGATCGTCGGCATGGGTGGGCTCGGCGCGCCGGCGGCGCAGTTCCTCGCCGCGGCCGGTGTGGGTCGTATCACGCTGTGCGACGCCGATCGCGTCGATCTCACCAACCTGCAGCGGCAGATTCTCTACGACACCGAGGACATCGGCGTGCCCAAGGTCGACGCCGCGCGCGCGCGGCTGACCGAGATCAATCCCGAGGTCGACCTCGTTACCGTTGCGGCGCGCGTCGGCGATGCCGAGCTCGCGACCCGGGTGGCGGACGCGCACGTCGTGCTCGACTGCAGCGACAATTTCGCGACGCGTCATGCCGTGAACCGCGCCGCGGTGGCTGCGCGCGTGCCGCTCGTATCCGGCGCGGCGCTGCGCTTCGATGGCCAGGTCGCCGTATTCGACGCGCGCGACCCGGCGAGCCCGTGCTACCACTGCCTCTTCGGCGAAGGCGACGAGCTCGAGGAAACGCGCTGCGCGACGATGGGCGTGTTCGCGCCGGTCGTCGGCATCATCGGATCGACGCAGGCGGCGGAGGCGCTGAAGCTGATCGCCGGTGTCGGACGGTCGCTCGCGGGGCGACTCCTGCTGCTCGACGCGCTCGCAATGCAATGGCGCGAGGTCGCCGTGCCGCGCGACCTCCAGTGCGCCGTGTGCGGCGGGCGAGCGTGAGCGAGTCACCCCTGCGAGGGCGAGGAGACGATGGCTGAACCACGGGTGAAGCTCGCGCGCCGCCGCGCCTTGCGCGGCCTCGCGCTGGCGATCGCATGGCCGCGCCTCGCGCGAGCCGGCGAATCCGAAACGCTCGCGCCTGCCGAATGGGACGCGATCCGTCAGGTGATCGGCGAACAGCTCGCTGCGCTTCGGCGCGGCGACGGCGCGGGGGCGCTCGCGTATGCGACGCAGGGTTTGCAGCGCCAGTTCGGCGACGCGCAAGGCTTCATGCGCATGGTTCACGGCGGCTACGAGGCGCTGCTCGTCGCCCGCTACACCGAGTTCCTGGAAGGCGCCGTCATCGACGGCGTGACGATCCAGCCGCTGCGCCTGGTGCTTCCCGATAACTCGGTCCTGGTCGCGCTCTACACGATGGAGCGCGAGGGCGCGCGATGGCACATCGCTGGCTGCGTGCTCGCGCCCTCGACCGTCAAGGCCGTTTAGCGCTGCCGCCGTAGAGGCGCTCGCACGCGCCGACCTCGCCGTACTGCGCCTGCGCGCGGATCCAGGCATCGCCCGCCGCCAGGTCGCGCGTGCGGACGTTCGGGTCGGCGGACTCGAGCCCGCCGAAGCGCGCCAGCATCGCGTCGTTGCAGCGCGCACGCACCGCATTGAGGCTGCTTCGCGTCGATTCCACGCGCGTCCGCGCCGCGGCGTCGGGCGCGTTGCGATACTCCACCGCGACGCCGATATAGCGCGCCGTCCACGACGACCCGCGCTCGCGCAGCGCGCGGCCGAGCGCGGCGCACGCCGCGCGCACGTTCTCGTTGCCGCGATCGCGCGTGTTGACGCACATCGCCTGCACGGCGTCGGGCCACAGCACCTGCTGCGAAACGCCGTAGTTCACCGCGGCGACCGCCTTGGCCGCCGGGTCGTAGTCCGCGGGCAGCGCACGCACGTAGTCCCAGAACGCGAGCACGCCGCGACCCCAGTATTCGTCGAACCGCGGCTTGCCGGCGGCTTCGGTGAGGTGGGCGACCATCGTGTCAACCTCCTTGCGCTGGCGCGCGCGCTCCGCGAGGAGGATCGAAGGGACGCCGTTGTCCTCGTCCCGGCGTGCCCAGTCCGCGAGACGGTCCATCGCGTCGCATTCCGGCAGCGTCGGCTGCGTGGGCTGCAGGCACGCGCTCGCGAGCGAAGCGAGATAGAGGGATTCGTTCGGACCTTGCGTGCGCGCCGCGGCGTAGTGCGTGACCTGCGACTGGATGTCGGTCTTGTCGAGCGACGCGCGGATCCAGTTGCCCCGCGGGTCGTTCGGCGTGAGGAGGCGCAGCCGCAGGTCCTCGTCGATGCGCTCCAGGTCCCCGGCCCAGCGTGACGGCGTCGGCGCAGTGGCGTCCGAAGCGGTGCTCTGCGCGCGCACCGCGCCCGCGGCGAGCGCCACGACCGCCACGAACGAAGCCACCACGAGACGCGACGTGCTGCGCATGACGACTCCCGGCTTCCCCTGAAACGTCAGTGTAGCGATTCGGTGGAAAAGTTTCGTGACGATGCGCGCGGCGGCGCTAGCCGAACAGGAATTTGCGCTGCAGGTCCCAGCCGTCCTGCGGCGGGCGCCGGAAGCCGCTCTTGGCATAGAGCTGCCATCGCCCCATCACGTAGGCGATCAGCACCGCGGCGTCGGCCTGCGCATCGCCGTGCCAGGCGTTGGCCGCCTGCGCGATGCGCAGCGACTGGCGCAGCGACGCCTCCAGCTTGTCGATGAACTGATTGATGCGCGCCTGCAGGCGCTCGTCCTCGTTCACCAGCGCGTCGCCGATCATCACCCGCACCATGCCGGGATTGCGCTCGGCGAAGTTGAGCAGCATCACGACGGTCTGCTCGGCCTGCGCGACGCCGTCGGCGTTCTCGCTGCCGATCTTGTTCACCAGCGAGAACACCGTCGTCTCGATGAACTCGATGAGGCCCTCGAACATCTGCGCCTTGCTCGCGAAATGACGGTACAGCGCCGCCTCGGACACGTCGAGCTTGGCCGCGAGCGCAGCGGTCGTGACCTTGTCGCCGCGCGGGCTCTCGAGCATGGCGGCGAGCGTCTGCAGGATCTGCAGCTTGCGCTCGCCGGGTTTGCTGGCCATGGGCGAAGGGATCGTGCCGGGGCGCGGTGCGAGCGAAGCGGCGTTACGCGCGCCGCGGCGTGTCGTCGGCGCGGATCATGGTGCCCACGCCTTCGTTGGTGAGGACCTCGAGCAGCAGCGCGTGCTCCACGCGACCGTCGATGATGTGCGAGCTCTTGACGCCGTTGCGCACCGCGTCGAGCGCCGAGCCGATCTTGGGCAGCATGCCTCCGTGGATCGTGCCGTCCGCGAACAGGGCGTCGATCTCGCTCGCCGTGAGGCCCGTCAGGAGGTTGCCGTGGCGGTCGAGCACACCCGTGGTGTTCGTCATGAGGACCAGCTTCTCGGCATGCAGCGTTTCCGCGAGCTTGCCGGCCACGAGGTCGGCGTTGATGTTGTACGCCTCGCCTTCGTCGCCCACGCCGATCGGCGCGATCACCGGGATGAAGTCGCGCGAGTCGAGGAGCGCGATCAGCTCGGGATCGATGCGCTCGATCTCGCCGACGAGGCCGATGTCGACCATCGCGCCGTCGTTGGCCTCGCTGCGCAGGAGCATCTTGCGCGCGTGGATGAACGCGCCGTCCTGGCCGGTGAGGCCTACCGCCTTGCCGCCCTGCTGGTTGATGAGGCCGACGATCTCCTGGTTGAGCTCGCCCAGCACCATCTCGACGACGTTCATCACGCGCTCGTCGGTCACGCGCATGCCCTGGCGGAACTCGCTCTGGATGCCCATCTTCCCGAGGAGTTCCCCGATTTGCGGACCGCCGCCGTGCACGATCACCGGGTTCATGCCGACGAGCTTCAGCATCACGACGTCGCGCGCGAATCCGGCCTTCAAATGCACCTCCGTCATCGCATTGCCGCCGTACTTGACGACGATGGTGCGATCGTGGAAGCGGCGGATGTACGGCAGCGCCTCGGCGAGGATCTGCGCCTTGACGGCGGCGTTGAGTGCGTCGATCGGCATAAAGACGAGGGCGCACGGGCGCCACGCAGCGAGCGATTGTACCCGATGCGAAAGCGCTTCCGTGGCCGCGCGCCGGACGAGTGAGCGCTGACCGCCGCCCGTCGTTGCGGGCGCCCCCGCGCGGCCGATTTGGTATCGTTGACGGCCATGTCGAGCCCGCTGCAGGACCCGGTGCCGTTGTCGGACGTCCGTCGCGCGCTGGTCACCAAGCTGCGGCATCACGGTGACGTGCTGCTCGCCTCGCCGGTGTTCACGACGCTTGCGCGCGCGGCGCCGCACGTCGAGATCGACGCGCTCGTCTACGCCGAGACGGCGCCCATGCTCGAGGGACACCCGTCGATCGCCCTGCTGCACACCATCGACCGCGACTGGAAGCGGCGCGGCGTGACGAGGCAGGCCGTGCACGAGATCCGGCTCGCGCGCGCGCTGCGCGCACGTCGCTACGACCTGCTGATCCATCTCACCGAGCATCCCCGCGGCCTCACGCTCGCGCGCGTGCTGGGCCCGCGTTACGCGGTCACGCGGGAGCGCCCACGCGCGGACTGGCTGTGGCGCCGCCATTTCACGCACTTCTACCGCCTGCCGCGCGCCACGCCGCGCCACGCGGTCGAGGCGAACCTCGATGCGCTGCGCCGCATCGGCGTCTATCCCTCCGACGACGACAAGCGCCTGGTGCTCGTCCCGGGCGCACCGGCGCACCAGCGGGTCGACGCGCTGCTCGCGCAACACGGGCTTGCGCCGCGCGGGTTCGTGCAGATCCATCCCGGCTCGCGATGGCTGTTCAAATGCGCGCCCGCCTCGCACACCGCCGCGCTCATCGATCGACTGAGCGGCGACGGCCATCGCATCGTCGTCACCGGCGCACCCGACGCGCGCGAGCGCGCGCTGCTCGACGACATCCTGGCACGCGTATCCGCGGCGCATCGACCGGGCATCGTCGACCTCTGCGGCGCGCTCACGCTTCCCGAGCTCGCGGCGCTCACCGCGGCCGCGCGCGCGTTCGTCGGGGTGGACTCGGCACCGATGCACATCGCCGCCGCGATGGGCACGCCGACGGTCGCGCTGTTCGGCCCCTCGGGCGAGCACGAATGGGGACCGTGGCGCGTGCCGAGCCGCATCGTGGTATCGACCGCGCATCCGTGCCGCCCGTGCGGCATCGACGGCTGCGGCGGCGGCAAGATATCGGAGTGCCTCACGACGCTTCCGGTGGAGCGCGTGCACGTCGCAGTGCGCGAGCTCATCGCCGCCACGTCGCGGCCCGCGCAGCGCGCGCCGGCGCTCTAGGCCTCATCGTGCGCATCGCGATCATCCGTCAGCGCTACAACCCCTTCGGCGGCGCCGAGCGTTTCGTCGAAGGCGCGCTCGAGGCGCTCCTCGAGCGCAACGTCGCGATCACGCTGTACACGCGCGAGTGGCCGCAGACGCGGCTGCAGCTCCTCGAGCCGCACATCGTCGACCCGTTTCATCTCGGACGCCTGTGGCGCGACTGGGGATTCGCGCGCGCGGTGTGCCGCGCGGTGGGACGCGCGCACCTCGATCTCGTGCAGTCCCACGAGCGCCTGCTGTGCTGCGACATCTTCCGCGCCGGCGACGGCGTGCACGCGACCTGGCTCGAGCAGCGCATGAAGGCGGTGTCGTGGGGGAAGCGCATTTCGGTGCGCGCGTCGCTGCACCACCGCTACCTCCTCGCCATGGAGCGGCGCATGTTCGCGAGCCCCTGGCTTTCCGCGGTGATCTGCAACTCGCGCATGGTGCGCGACGAGATCCGCGACCGCTTCGGCGTACCCGAGAGCAAGCTGCACGTCGTGTACAACGCGGTGGACGCCGAGGACTTCTCGCCGGCGCTGCGTCGCGAGCGCGCGGCGCTGCGCGTGCGCCACGCAATTCCCGAGGACGCCGTCGTGTTCCTGCTCGTCGGCTCGGGCTTCGAGCGCAAAGGCGTCGCGACCGCGATCGCGGCGCTCGCCGAGGTGCCGGCGCCGGCGCGCCTCGTGGTGGTGGGCGACGACAAGAATCCCGGCCACTATCGGCGCCTCGCGCGGCGTCACGGCGTGGCCGAGCGTGTGCTGTTCGCGGGTCCGCAGCTCGATCCGCGGCCGTATTACGGCGCCGCCGATGCATTCGTGCTGCCCACGCTCTACGATCCGTTTCCCAACGCGGCACTGGAGGCCATGGCCTGCGCGCTGCCGGTCATCACGAGCACCAAGTCCGGTGCGGCGGAGCTTGTGCACGAGCACGACGCCGGGCTGGTGTGCCCGGCGCTCGACGCTGCCGGGCTCGCGGCCCACATGCGCGTGCTGCTCGACGCCGACCAGCGCGAGCGGTTCGGGGCGCGGGCGCGCGCCGCCGTGCTGCCGCTCACGCCCGCGGCCATGACGCTGCAGCTCGTGCTGCTGTATCGCGAGCTCCTCGCCGCGACCGTGGCGCGGCGCCAGGCGCGCCGGTCGGGCAAGCCGCGCGCCGACGCGACCGCCGCGACGGCCGCACCCGAGCGGCCGGCCGGCGAGCCCCCACCGGCGGCACCCCCGCCGGCATCGGGGACCTGACCCCCCTGCGCTATACTCCGGCCACCGCCTGATCGCGCAGCGTGTCGCCTGCGCGCCCGCGCTCCATGCGTCGAATCGCGCGGGCCCGTTCCGATGACCGGAGTCCATCTCTACCTGCGCCTTTTGCACTACGTACGCCCGTATTGGTGGGCGTTCGCGCTGGCGGTAGCGGGCATGGGGATCGTCGCGGCGGGTGATCTCGTCATGGCGATGCTGGTGATCCCCGTCGTCAACAATTTCCAGCATCCCGACCCGGCGAAGACGCAGTGGCTGCCGCTCGCCATCATCAGCGTGTTCGTGCTGCGCGGCCTGGGCTCGTACGTCTCCGAGTACGGCATGGCGTATACGGGGCAGCGCGTCGTGTTCGACCTTCGCCGCGCGCTCGTCGACAAGCTGTTGCGTCTTCCCACCTCGTATTACGACGTGACGCCGGCGGGGGTGGTGCAATCGCGCCTCACGTTCGACGCGCATCAGCTCGCCTCGGCAGCGTCCGGCACGATCGCCACCGCGATCCGCAGCTCGCTCACCATCGCGGTGAGCCTCGGCTGGCTCCTCTACATCAACTGGCGCCTCACGCTCATGACGTTCTTCGTGCTGCCCGTCGTCGGCCTGGTGACGCGCTATTTCAGCCGCCGCTTGCGCCGCATCGCGCGCGACGTGCAGACGCGATCCGGCTCGATGACGCACGTGCTGGAGGAAATGATCGGCGGCCATCGCATCGTGCGCGTCTTCGGCGGGCAGGACTACGAGCGCGGGCGCGCGACGCGCGCCGCCAACGCGCTGCGCACGTCGATGACCAAGCAGTCATCGGCGAGCGCCGCGAGCTCGCCGATCACCCAGACGCTGGCCGCGCTCGCGGTGGGCATGATCATCTTCGTGGCGCTCGGGCAAAGCGAGTCGGGGCGGCTCGACCTCGGCACGTTCGCGTCGTACGTCGTCATGCTGTTCGCGCTGCTCGACCGGTTGAAGTCGCTTTCCGGCATCAACGCGTCGATCCAGCGCGGCCTCGCCGCCGCGGAAAGCCTGTTCGGCCTGCTCGATCGCGAGGAGGAGCCCGACACCGGCACGGTGACCCTCGAGCGCGCGCGCGGCGAGATCCGCTTCGATCACCTGTTCCTGCGCTACGTCGGCAACGAGCGCGAGGCCCTGTCCGACGTCTCGCTCACCATCCGCCCCGGCGAGACGGTGGCGCTCGTCGGGAGCTCCGGCAGCGGCAAGACGTCGCTCGTCAACGTGATCCCGCGCTTCTACGAGCCGAGCGCCGGACGGCTCTTCGTCGACGGGCACGACGTGACCACGCTTGCACTCGCGAGCCTGCGCGCGCAGATCGCGCTGGTGTCGCAGGACGTGCTGCTGTTCGACGACACGATCGCGGCGAACATCGCGTACGGCGCCCTTTCCGGCGCGCCGCGCCAGGACATCGAGCGCGCGGCGGCGGCGGCGAATGCGCTCGAGTTCATTCGCGCGCTGCCCCAGGGCTTCGACACGCAGGTGGGCGAGAACGGCGTGCGTCTGTCAGGCGGGCAGCGCCAGCGCATCGCGATCGCGCGCGCGATCCTCAAGGACGCGCCCATCCTGATCCTCGACGAAGCCACCTCCGCGCTCGATTCGGAATCGGAGCGGCAGGTTCAGTCGGCGCTCGACACGCTCATGCAGGGACGCACGACGATCGTGATCGCGCATCGCCTTTCGACCATCGAGCACGCGAACCGCATCGTGGTGCTCGAGCACGGACGCATCGTCGAGCAGGGGTCGCACGTCGATCTCCTCGCGCGCAACGGCGTCTACGCGCGGCTCCACCGCATCCAGTTCGCGACGGTCGCGGCGGCCGCCTAGTCTCCGTGGCCGGCACGCTTGCGATCGCGCACACCGAGGCTTCGCTGGGCTGGGGCGGCCAGGAGATACGCACGCTCACCGAGGCGGCGGGCTTCATGGCCCGCGGCCATCGCGTGATCGTGTACGCCGCGCCGGGCGCGCGCATCCTCGCCGAAGCGCCGCGCTTCGGCGTGCCGGCGATGGCGCTGTCCATCGGCGAGAAGCAGCCGCGCGGCGTGGCCGCCCTGGTCGGCGCGTTTCGCGCCAACCCGGTGGACGTCGTCAACGGGCACAGCTCGACCGACACGTGGCTTGCCGCGCTCGCATGCCGCTGGCTGCGCGTGCGCGATCGTCCACGGCCCGTGCTCGTGCGCACGCGGCACGTGTCGATTCCGGTGCCGCACAACCGCGCCACCCGCTGGCTCTATCAGCGCGCGACCACGCGGATCGTGACCACGGGCGAGATGCTGCGCGAGCAGCTGGTCCGCGACAACGGCATCGACGCGGCAAAAATCGACTCGGTGCCGACCGGCGTCGACCCTGCGGTGTACACGCCGCGCGACCGCGGCGCCGCGCGACGCGCGCTGAATCTCTCCGAAACCGCCCCGCTGGTCGGCATCGTGGCGACGCTGCGCAGCTGGAAGGGGCATCGGTTCCTGCTCGAGGCGATGCCCAAGCTGCGTCGAGCCGACGTGCATCTCGCGATCGTCGGCGATGGCCCGCAGCGCGCCGCGCTCGAAGCGCAGACCGACGCGCTCGGGCTGCGCTCGCGCGTCCTGTTCGTCGGCCAGCAGAACGACGTCGCGCCATGGCTGTCGGCCTTCGACGTCTTCGCGCTCCCGTCCTATGCGAACGAGGGCGTGCCGCAGGCGCTGCTCCAGGCGATGTTCGCGGGCGTGCCGTGCGTCACCACCGATGCCGGCGCGATTCCCGAGATCGCGCGCGACGGCGAGACCGCGCTGGTCGTGCCGCGCGAGGACCCTGTGGCCCTCGCCGCGGCGCTCGACCGTCTGCTGCTGGTGCCGTCGGTCGCCGGTGGACTGGCCGAGCGCGCGCGCGCCTTCGTGCTGCCGCGCTTCACGCTCGCGACCATGCTCGATCGGATGGAGGCCGTCTTCCAGCGCGCGCTGGCGGAGGCGCGCCGATGAGCACGCTATCGCTCGAGCGGCCGCGCTCGCGTTTCGGCGGACGCGCGTCGGTCGTGGTGCGCGCCCTGGCCGACCGCGGCGCGCGCCGCAGCCCGCCTGCAACGCCGCAGCGCATCCTGATCGCGCATCATCTGCTGCTCGGCGATACGCTGATGCTCACGCCGCTCGTCAAGAAGCTGCGCGAGCGCCATCCGCACGCCGACATCGCGATGACGCTGCCGCGTGCGTATGCGCCCCTGTACGCGACGCGCCCCTACGGGGTGCGCGCGCTCGCGTGGGACCCGCGTCATCCCTCGCCCCACCTGTTCGACGAAGCGCCGTTCGACGTCGCCTTCGTGCCGGGCGACAACCGCTACGCATGGCTCGCCGCGGCGATGCGCGCCCGCTGGATCGTCGCCTTCGCCGGCGACCGGCCGGCGACCAAGAGCTGGCCAATCGACGGGCTCGTACCTTATCCCGATGCACCGGCCGCGTGGGGCGATCTCGTCGCAACGTTGGTGGAAGGCGCGCCGCCGGCGCCTTACGACACGGGTGAATGGACGGCGCCTGCGTGCACGGCCTTCGCGCGACCCACCGGACCCTATGCGGTGCTGCACGTCGGCGCGAGCTCGCCGCTCAAGCAATGGCTGCCGGATCGCTGGCTCGCGCTCGCGCAATGGCTTGCCGCGCGCAGCGTGACGCCGGTGTGGTCCGGTGGTTCCGGCGAGGACACCGCCGTGCGCGCGTGCGACCCGCGCGGGCAGTTCGCCTCGTTCGCCGGCCGCTTGGATCTCGCGCAGCTGTGGCATCTGCTCGCCGATGCGCGCGTGCTCGTCGCGCCGGACACGGGCGTGGCGCACCTCGGGCGCGTCGTCGGGGTGCCCACGGTCGCGCTGTTCGGCCCCGGATCGGCGCTGCTGTGCGGCGCAGGCGATTTCTGGCGCGACATGCCGTACCGCGCGGTCACGGTCGATCCGTTTCCCTGCCGCGACCAGACCGTGCTGTTCAAGCGCGACATTGCGTGGGTGCGGCGCTGCGGCCGCTCGCTCGCGCAATGTCCCGCGCATCGTTGCATGCCGGCGATCGGCCTCGAAGCCGTCATCGCCGCGGTCGAAGACATGATGGAGCGCCCGCGATGAGCGAAACGTTCGCCGATGTCGGCGCCGCCGCGGTCTGTGCGTTCCACGACTCGCGCGTCGGGCTGCCGCAATGGGCCGTCACGATGGCGCCGTCGTTCGCCGAAGGCGTGTGGCATTCGATCGAGGCGAACCATCGGTTCAACACGCTGCTGTGGGACGAGGAGGACCAGGCGCGCCGGCGCGACGTCGCCGACTCGGCCATCGCGGCGAACAAGCGCGCCATCGACGGCTACAACCAGAAGCGCAACGACGCGATCGAGCGCATCGACGAGGCGCTGCTCGCCCGGCTTGCCGCTGTCACGCCGCGAGCCGGCGCGTGGCACAACTCCGAGACCGCGGGCGCGATGATCGACCGGCTGTCCATCCTGGCGCTCAAGGTGTTCCACATGCGCGCGCAGGCCGAGCGCACGGACGCGGACGCGGATCACGTCGCCTCGTGCGGTGAAAAGCTCGCGCGGCTCATCGTCCAGCGCAACGACCTCGCGCGCTGCCTCGACACGCTGCTCGTCGCGGCCGCGCGCGGCGACGCGTTCTGGCGCATCTACCGTCAGTTCAAGATGTACAACGATCCGGCGCTCAATCCGTATCTCTACGCAAAGCGCGCGGGCTCCTGACGCTAGTCGGGTTGTCCGTCGCCGGGGCGCGGCATCACAGCGGCCACCGGCGCGCCGTCGCCGCTGCCCGTGAGCCGCTCCGCACGCGGGCCGAGCAACGGTTCCAGCGCCTCGAATACCACGGCGTCGGTGAGGTCGCTCACGCGCTTGTCCGCTTCGAGCCACGTCGCGCGTGCGCCGCGCGGCGCCCAGCGCGCGGCGGGC
>Ga0207649_10001448_pt1 | contig 13974 bp, 12 predicted proteins | sample KBSC43metaG_FD_184317 | JGI IMG/M metagenome (GOLD analysis project Ga0207649, IMG submission 184317) | Corn rhizosphere microbial communities from Kellogg Biological Station, Michigan, USA - KBS C4-3 metaG (SPAdes) (version 2) | ecosystem: Host-associated > Plants > Roots > Rhizosphere > Soil ... | reverse complement strand
GAAGAGGGTCTGCAGCCCGGCGAAGAAGGTCCCCACGATGTTCCGCGAACGGACCACGATCCCTCGCACGACCCCCAGGTTGCGCACCACGCGGTGCCCGGGCAGCTCGAAGGTGGTCGTCACCCGGTCCAGCGGGAGGATGGAGAGGTTGGTCAGCGGCGCACGGCTGCTCATGGTCAGCCTCCGGACGGCGGGGAGGGCCGAGGGTAGCCGGGACCCGGGGGGCTCCCTAGCCTTTTCCCTCATGCGCGCTCTCGCCTATTTCGGCCCGGGAAACGTCCGGGTGGTGAAGAAGCCAGACCCGGCGATCGAGCATCCGCAGGACGTCGTCCTCCGGGTGACCCGGGCCGCGATCTGCGGCTCGGACCTCCATCTGCTGCACGGTCTGGTCCCCGATACCCGCGTGGGATGCACCCTCGGACACGAGTTCACCGGAGTCGTCGAGGAGGTGGGCCGTGAGGTGAAGACGCTGAAGCGCGGCGACCGCGTCGTGGTCCCCTTCAACATCTCCTGCGGCCGGTGCTTCTTCTGCGAGCGAGGCCTCTTCGGGAACTGCGAGAACACCAACCCCTCCTCCAACGACATCGCCTCGGGGGTGTACGGGTACTCGCACAGCACCGGTGGCTTCGAGGGCGGACAGGCCGAGTACGTCCGCGTGCCGTTCGCCGACGTGGGGCCCACCCGGATCCCCGAGGACATGGAGGACGAGGAGGTGCTCTTCCTCAGCGACATCCTGCCCACCGGGTACCAGGCGGCGGAGATGGGCGAGATCAAGAAGGGAGAGACGGTCATCGTCTTCGGCTCGGGACCGGTGGGGCTCTTCGCCCAGCTCTCGGCGTGGCTGATGGGGGCTGGACGGGTCATCGCCGTGGACAGGGTCCCGGAGCGCCTCCACTTCGCTCGCCAGTACAACGGGGTGGAGATCCTGAACTTCGAGGAGGTGGACGACCCGGTCATGGCCCTGCGGGAGATGACCGGTGGCCGGGGGGCGGACGTGTGCATCGACGCCGTGGGAATGGAGGCGGAGGGGAGCTCGCTGGAAAGGGCGCTGGGGATCAAGGCCAAGCTCGAGGCCGGCGTGGCCACGGCGCTCACCTGGTGCATCCAGACCGCCCGCAAGGGCGGCAACGTGTCCATCGTCGGCGTGTACGGGCCGCCCTGGAACCTGGTGCCGATCGGCACGGCGATGAACAAGGGGCTCACCCTGCGGATGAACCAGTGCAACGTGAAGCGCTACGTGCCGCATCTCCTCAAGCACATCCGCGAGAAGCGCATCGACCCGAGGCGGATCATCACCCACCGCTTCCCGCTCGCGCGCGCCCCCGAGGCGTACCAGCTGTTCGAGAAGCGGGCGCAGGGCTGCATCAAGTGCGTGCTCCTGCCCCGCGGGGAGGCCTGATGAGCACCGAGCGCCCAGGCGATGGGCTTCACACCCACCTGCCGGCGAAGGGTCCGGGGCGGGTCGACGACGTGGACCTCACCGCCCGTCCGGGCGTGCCGATGGAGCATTCACCCGAGCCCTTCCCCACCGCGCCCGAGCGGGTGGTGGTGCAGCAGCCCCGGGTGGAGGTACTCCAGATCCCCGGCCGGAAGAAGCCGGCGTGGGTGGTGAGCAACGCCCAGCCTCCGCGTGGGCTCGCGGGGCGCCTGCGCCGCCAGGCCTTCCGCATCCCCGAGCACCATCCCCAGCACTGGATGCTGCTGCTCGCCGCCGACCGGCTCGAGGCCCGCCTCACCCGGGCGAGGCGGTGGATCGGCTTCGCCGCGGGAGCGCTCGCGCTCTGGGCGGTGCTCCGCGCGATCGAGGACCGGTGATCGCCTCGGGCTGGGAAACGACCTTGCGCAGCAGCCCCGTGAGCGCCTTCCGCTCGGAGGCGCGTAGCACGGCGAGCACGGGGGTGGTCGCCTGGTCCACCAGCGGGCGGGTCTGACGGAACCAGCGGAGCCCGGCCGGAGTCAGCTCCACCCGCCGGCGGCGCCGGTCGTCGGGGTCGGTGCCCCGGGCGGTCAGCCCCTTCCGCTCCAGCTCGTTCAGCTGCCGTGACACGCCGGCAGGATGCTGTGCCGATGCGTCGGCCAGCTCGCGCTGGGTGAGCGGGCCCAGCTCGGCGAGACGGTTCACCAGGCTCCAGGCGACGATCGACTCGCCGCGCGCGGCCAGCGCTCGAGCAGCGGCGATCCACAGCCGGCGGCGCGTCTGCCCCACCAGCCTCACCAGCTCCGCCGTGGCGCGATCTGCCTCTGCGATCTTCACGCTTCTTCACGCTCGTAGCGTTCTCTCCTGGGGCTGTCCAGCTTCACGAACGACCGGAGGGAGTTTTCCGCCATCGGGGGGCCACTTCGGCAGGCGAAGGGCGGGGGGCCGCGCTATAGCGCTGCGCCGCCGTTTCACCCTCACGACAGCGCAGGAGTCGGAACAGGTGAGTGCCCTCCGGAATCCACACCGCGTCCGCCGCGCCGCACCGCGGCTACCCTTGATGCTCGCGCTCATCGGCGCCGCGTCAGCCACCGGTCAGGATCGCTCGACCACCCCGTTGATCAGCATCGACGCGGGCTTCACCGCCCCCACGGCTCCGTCCCCGGATTCAGTCCGCGCGGTGGCCAAGAAGATCACCCTCCGCGACGCCGTCGCCCAGGCCATCGCCCGCAACGCCACCGCACGGGTCGCGGCGGCGGACATCCGTCGGGTCGGCGGCATCATGGAGGAGGTGCGCGCCGCCTCGCTGCCGACGCTCAGCGTGAACGCCACCTACACCCGGCTGAACAAGGACCGTACCGTTCCCTTCCCGGCCAGCGATGGTGGCACCGAGAACGTGATCGTGAACAAGAAGGACTCGATCAACATCACCGGCTCGCTCGCGATCCCGATCCTCGCTCCGGCCTCCTGGGCCGAGTGGACGAGGGCCGCCGACCAGCTGGACAGCGCGAAGCTTTCCGAGCGCGACGTGCAGCGGACGGTGGGCATCACCACTGCCCGCGCCTACCTGACCGTCTTCGCCCAGAGACGCCAGGTGGACGTGAACCGGCAGGCCCGGGACAACGCGCTGGCCCACATGCAGTACTCCGACTCACGCCTCCGCGGCGGGATCGGCAACCGGGTCGACTGGGCACGTGCCGGGCAGGATCTGGAGCAGAACGAGGCCCTCCTCCAGAGCAGCTACGCCAACCTGTACCGGAGCCAGGAGGCCCTGGGCATCCTCCTCGGCGAGGATGAACCGGTGGACGTGGAAGACGTGCCGCAGATTCCCGGCATGCCCACGCTGGAGGAGGCGCTGGAGGAATCGCAGGGGCGAGCCGACATCCTGCTCTTCCGGCAGCAGGAGAAGGCCGCCGACCGCTCGCTCAACATGAGCTGGACGGAATACCTGCCCAACATCACCCTCTTCGGCCAGCCGTTCTACCAGGAGCCGTCCTCGTTCTCGACGCCGCAGACCGGCTGGCAGATCCAGGCGGTCCTCACCTGGTTCCTCTACGACGGTGGCGCCCGGTACGGCCGCACCCACCAGCGGGAGGCGCAGCTCGAGCAGGCCCGCATCCAGCTCGACCTCACCCTCCGGCAGACCAACTCCGACGTCCGGACCGCCCTGGACGGCGTGCAGCGCACCACCGCCGCAGTCGAGCGGCAGCGGAACTCGGCCAGGCTGGCGGAGGACGCGATGCGCCTCGCCGACATCGCCTACCGCGCCGGGGCCAGCACAAATCTGGAATTGATCGACGCGCAGCGGCGCGCCCGCGACGCCGAGACGCTGGCCAACATCGCCGAGGACAATCAGCGCCAGGCCTACATCGACCTGCTGGCAGCCTCTGGTCGCTTCCCGAGCCAGGTGGCAGAGCCCCCGCCGTCCCAACGTTGAGCAGTCGAGGGGTCAGAAACTCTTCCATGGCCGGACGCGCCAACCCGTGTCACACTGTGGGGTACATGCTTCTCCGGTACCCTTCAGACCGGCGGACGATGGTGTGGGCTGCTGCCATGCCGGTCGTCGCGCTTCTTCCCTACCTTCGTCCCGAGCTCGCGGTCTGGCTGTGCCCCCTGAGCTGCTACCTCGCGCTTTCCGCCGGGGTCATCGCCCATAACCACAACCACACGCCCACCTTCCGCGACCGGAAGCTCAATGGCGCCTTCGGGAACTGGCTGAGCATCTTCTACGGGTATCCCACGTTCGCCTGGGTCCCCACGCACAACCTCAATCACCACAAGTTCGTGAACAAGGCGGGCGACGCGACGATCACCTGGCGTCACACCAACAAGCACAACGCGCTGGTCGCGGCGACTTACTTCTTCGTCTCCAGCTGGTACCAGTCCGAGCCCATCCGGGACTACATCCACAAGGCGAAGGAGAGGAACCCGGAGCTCTACCGCACCATCGTCGGCCAGTACGTCTTCTTCGTCGGAACCCACCTGGCGTTGTTCTCGCTGGCCATCGCGCTGCACGGCTGGCGGGTGGGATTCCTGGTGTGGAGCCTGATGTTCCTCATCCCGGCGTTCTTCGCCCTGTGGACCATCATGCTCTTCAACTACATCCAGCACGTGCACACCGATCCCTGGAGCGAGCACGACCACTCCCGGAGCTTCGTCGGAAGGGTCCTCAACTTCCTTCTGTTCAACAACGGTCTCCACTCGGCGCACCACGAGATGGCCGGCGCGCACTGGAGCACCCTGCCTGCGCTGCACGCGAAGCTGAGGCCTCTCATCGACCCGCGGCTGAACGAGCCCAGCTTCTGGATGTTCTGCCTCAAGAATTACCTGCTCGCCCCGTTCTTCCCCTCGCTGGGGACGAAGCAGCTGGGCCGCGCCCCGTTCGACGTTCCGGGGCTCGACGCCTCCGCCCCGGTCACGGCCGAGGTGGACGCGTTCGAGTCGGGCGTGAACGCCGCCCGCGCCTGAGCCAGGAGAGCCTCAGGACACGGGCCCACTCCTGGCCCTCCCTCTCGCCGAGCGCCTCCACCTCGGACAGCAGCCGCTCCAGACGCGCCGGGCCCAGCGCCGGTCCGCCGTAGGAGAGTGAGCGCACCACCCGGCAAAGCGCGTCCGCCCCGAGGGCCACGCGCTGCTCCCAGACCTCTTCCCGGGGACGACCGGGGCCGGCGGCGAGCGTGAGGAACTGCCGCGTCCGGGCTGCGGTGGAGAGGCTCCGGGCCTTCGGGTTGGCGGAGACCAGGAGCGCGCGGAGTCCGCGCATGAACGGCGTGTCCATCGGCTCGGGCGCGACGACCGCCGCCACGCCTTCGGGGGCGAGCAGCCGGTGGGCCTCGGCGCCCGCTGAATCGGGACGGACCCAGTGGATCACGTCGGCGAGGAGGACCAGGCCGGCGCCGATCTCCCCGAGCCCGGTCGACTCGGCCGGGGCGAGCACCGGTGTGACCGGGAGCCCGGCACAGACCTCGGCGCAGACCGCAAGCATTGCCTCCGCCGGTTCCACGGCCAGAACCGGGTGGCCTCGCCGCGCGAGCGGAGCGGCGAGAAGGGCGGTCCCGGCGCCGAGGTCGACGACCGTCCGGCCCTCACCGGCGAGCTCGGAGAGGCGGACCACCAGGACCTCGGGGTACGGAGGGCGCGCGCGGTAGTCATCCGCGAGGCGATCGAAGATGCGCGGCGGGCCGGGGCTCCCGTTCACGTTCCGGAGCTTCTCCCGGAACGGCGTGCAGGACGATCCGGGGTTCGGGCGGCTGTCGCTTCCGGGCCGAGGTGTCAGGGGTGACCGGAGCCCGCTTCGTCCGAGGGCCGCTTCCGGATGGCCTCCCGCTCCAGCGCTTCCTCCTCCTCCGCGAGGTCATGGGTGCTGGTGGCTGCCCGGAGCACGTCGTGCACGTGCCCCGCCGGCACCTCCTCGGGCTGGAGCTTGCGGCCGGCGCGGACGAGCTCCTCGGCGGTCTGGCGGAGCGTGATCGTGTCCGCCGCCACGACCTGCACGTCGGTCGTCAGCGCGCAGTACTCCTTCGGGAAGAAGACTCCCTTTGCGATCCGGAGCGTGTCGCCGGCCGCCTCGACCACGGTTCCCAGCTGCTCGCCGTCGGCGCTCTGCACCGACATCCCCACGTGGATCGTCCTGGGCTCTTGCATGGCACATTGTCCTCGGCCAGGTGTCTGACTCTGGAATATGAGATGGGGCCGGCGACGGGGTGAGAACACCCCCGCGGCTGCCGCGCCGTCACGGCCCTCGGTCGCTCCGGCGGGTGGCGAATGAGCTTCCGAGCGGTCGCCCATGCGCAGAAGGTCCAGCGGTCGCACAGACGCGAGCGGACCGGCGGCTCCGCCGCGTCGAGGCTAGACCCAAGCCAGGGGACGACTTGTCCGCGGGTCACACGGCTGTGCTGAGATGGCACGCGCTACATCCCCCGCTGCTGCACGACTTTCGCCGGAACGATGAACCTCCTGCTGCTCGAGCCCGAGGAAATCCGCCCGGACGGGACGGCCCGGATGGGCGGTGCGCGGCTCCATCACCTGCGCGACGTGCTCGGCTCCCGTCCGGGAAGCACGCTGCGAGCCGGCGTGCTCGGCGGCCGCACCGGCACCGCAGAGGTCCTTGCCCTCGCCGAGGCCGAGGCCGTGCTCCGCCTCACCCTCGATCAGCCTCCGCCGCCACGCCCCGGGCTCGACCTGGTGCTCGCTCTTCCCCGCCCCAAGGCCCTCCGCCGGGTCCTCGCCGCCTCCGCCTCGATGGGCGTGGACCGGCTGGTCCTCCTCGCCGCGGCCCGGGTGGAGAAGAGCTACTTCGCTTCCCCCGTGCTCCAGCCGGACCGCATCCGCAAGCACCTCCTCGACGGCCTGGAGCAGGCCCAGGACACGGTGCTGCCCGAGGTCCATCTCGAGCTGCGCTTCCGCCCCTTCGTGGAGGATCGGATGGACGCGCTGCTCGGCCGGGGCGAGCGCTGGCTCCTGCACCCGGGCGACGAGGGGCCGCGGACGCCCTCGGACGAGGGACGGCTGGCGCTGGCCATCGGTCCGGAGGGCGGCTGGGTTCCGTTCGAGCGCGAGCTGCTCCACTCGCAGGGCTTCCGCCCCCTCGGGTTCGGGCCACGCACGCTCCGCACCGAGACGATCGTCCCCTTCGCACTGGGTTGGGCCACCGGACGACGCAGAGCAGCGGACCGCCTGTACCTCTGAGCGGCGCGGCGGTAGCTTCGGCGGCCCCCGACGGAGGCTCGCTCATCATGGCCCACCCACCGACCACGCCCGCCGACGCCGCGCGCTCGCAGCCCGCGGAACCGGTGACCTCCGAGCCCCAGGCCAAGCCCGCCACCCACGACACCGCGCCGCCGCCGGCGCTGCTCGACTTCATGGTGCGGGAGTGGAAGCCGGCCAGTGCCCGGATGCCCCCCCGGCTCCGGCACGCCGCGGCCTTCGCCGCCCGGCGGCGCGCGCTGAGCAAGCTCTTCCCCGGCGAGACGCTGATCGTCCCCACCGGGCACGAGAAGGTTCGGGCCAACGACACCTACTACCGCTTCCGCCCCGGAACCGACTTCTACTACCTCACCGGGAACCTCGAGCCCGACTGCGTGCTCCTGATGGCGCCCGAGTCCGGGGGCGGCCATCGCGACGTGCTGTTCGTCGAGCCCAACCCCGGCAAGACCGACTCCACCTTCTTCACCGACCGGATCAAGGGCGAGCTCTGGGTCGGCCCGCGCCTGGGCGTTCCCCAGAGCCAGGCTCGGTTCGACGTGCACGAGGCGCGCCCCCTCTCCGAGCTACCCCGGACCCTGGCCGGGCTGAAGGGACCGGCAACGCGGGCGGTACGCGTGCTCCGGGGGATGAGCCCGGCGGTGGACTCGGCGCTGGAGGAGACCCCGCGCGACAAGGAGCTGGCGACGGCACTCTCCGAGATGCGCCTCCTCAAGGACGCACAGGAGGTGCGCGAGCTCTCGGCGGCCATCGCCTCCACCAAGCGAGGCTTCGAGGACGTGATCGCCGGGCTCCGCACCGCACGCCACGAGCGAGAGGTGGAGGGCATCTTCAACCTGCGTGCGCGCGTCGAGGGGAACGACATCGGCTACAACACCATCGCCGCCGCGGGCGAGCACGCCTGCATCCTCCACTGGGTGAAGAACGAGGGCGACGTCCGGCCCGGCACCCTCCTGCTGCTCGACGCCGGCGTGGAGGCTCACACGCTCTACACCGCGGACATCACCCGCACCCTGCCGGTCTCCGGCCGCTTCAGCCGGGAGCAACGGCAGGTCTACGAGCTGGTCCACGCTGCCCAGGCCGCGGCATTCGAGCAGGTCCAGCCCGGCCGCGACTTCCTCGACCCCAACAGGGTGGCCATGCAGGTCCTCGCCGAGGGGCTGGAGCGGCTCGGCATCCTCGACGACGCTGCCGAGGCGCTCGCCGACCAGAATCAGTTCTACAAGCGCTACTCGCTCCACAACGTCAGCCACATGCTCGGCCTCGACGTCCACGACTGCGCCCAGGCCCGGGCAGAGACCTACAAGTTCGGCAAGCTCCAGCCGGGCATGGTTCTCACCGTCGAGCCAGGCCTCTACTTCCAGACCGACGACCTCACGGTCCCGGCGCGATTCCGTGGCATCGGGGTGCGCATCGAGGACGATGTGGTGGTCACCGCGCGCGGGATGAGGAACCTGTCCGCCGACATCCCCAGCGAGGCCGCCGACGTCGAGGCCTGGATGGCGAAGGTGTGGAAATCGCGAGGCAAGCGCACCCGCGCTTGACACTCGACACGGGCGGTCATTACCGTCCGCGACCGAATGAGGAAGTTCACTTCCCAGCTGGGTCGTATTACCGCGGAGGCCATGCTCATGCGTGGCCCGGGCGGGCGACCCGTCGCCGGGGAGTGTTGTCGTCGGTGCTGCTGACCGACCTCCTCTCCCGAACGATCAGGGCCGTACGCCCGGGGCCGACACAGGAGACGGTGGTCTCCTCGCCCGGGGTCGAAGCACGTCCCTGAGTCCTGCACCGAAGACTCGCTGACGCTTCCTTCTTCCGCCGCCGAGTGACCGCCAGGTCGGACCGGGCCCCCGAGTTCCACCGCGCAGTCCCAGGCAGCACCCATTCGAAGAAGGAGCATGCAAGTGAGTGAGCAACCAAAGCCCAACTACAAGCCGGAGACCGTCGCGCTGCACGCGGGCTACAGCCCCGACCCGACCACCGGGTCGAGAGCGGTCCCCATCTACCAGACCACCAGTTACTGCTTCCGCGACGCGGACCACGCCGCCCGGCTGTTCGCGCTGAAGGAGTTCGGGAACATCTACACGCGGATCATGAATCCCACCAACGACGTCCTCGAGCAGCGCATCGCCGCGCTGGAGGGCGGCGTGGCGGCGCTGGCAGTGGCTTCCGGCCAGGCAGCGGAGACACTGGCCCTGCTCGCCATCCTCAAGTCCGGTGACGAGCTGGTCAGTACCTCCAGCCTGTACGGCGGGACCTACAACCTGTTCAAGGTCACCTTCCCGCGGATCGGCATCAAGGCGAGGTTCGTCGAGGCCTCGGACTTCGACGCGATCCGCGCCGCCATCGGCCCCAGGACCCGCGCACTCTACGCCGAGACGCTGGGCAACCCGCGGCTGGACGTCATCCACCTCCAGGAGCTGGCGAAGATCGCGAAGGAGGCGGGCATCCCCTTCGTCGTGGACAACACCGCGACCACGCCCGCGCTGCTCCGGCCCATCGCGCACGGAGCGAACATCGTCGTCCACTCGGCGACCAAGTACATCGGGGGCCACGGCCAGGCGATCGGCGGGCTCATCGTCGATGGCGGCAACTTCCCCTGGGACAACGGAAAGTTCCCCGAGTTCACCGATCCGAACCCCGGGTACCACGGGCTCAAGCTCTGGGAGACGTTCGGGAACATCTCCTTCATCCTCAAGACCCGGGTCGAGCTGCTGCGCGACCTCGGACCGGCGCTCAGCCCCTTCAACGCGCACGCCTTCATCACCGGCCTGGAGACGCTCCACCTGCGCGTGCGCCGTCACTCGGAAAACGCGCTCAAGGTGGCCCGCTGGCTCCAGCAGGACCCCCGCGTGGCCTGGGTCCGCTACCCGGGTCTGGAGGAGGACCCGGCGTACCCGCTGGCGAGGAAGTATCTCGAGGGGGGCTCCGGCGGTCTGGTCTCCTTCGGGGTGAAGGGAGGCTTCGCCGAGGGCAAGGCGCTCATCGACCGGGTGAAGCTCTTCAGCCTCCTGGCCAACATCGGCGATGCGCGCTCGCTGATCATCCACCCGGCGTCCACCACCCACCAGCAGCTCGAGCCGGACGAGCAGCGCGCCACCGGCGTGACCGAGGACCTGGTGCGGCTCTCGGTCGGCCTCGAGCACCCGGATGACATCCTCGCCGACCTCGACCAGGCCCTCGGCGCTCGGCGGTGAGGCGATGACCGGTGTCAGCTCCAGCGCCGCGGCGGCCCCGCGGCTCTTCGACCTGCGGCTCCCACCGCTGACCCTCCTCGACGGGGCCACCGTGGACCCCCACCACGCGCGGGTGCAGTGGTGGGGGCCGGAGACGGATCTGCCCGTCCTGGAGCGACTGGGAACGCAGGTGAGCCCGGAGCCGGCGGCGCCGGTGGTCCGCTCCGCGCCGCTGCGAGCGGGTACCGGTCCGGGGCTCGACTCCACCGTGCCCACCGCGCTGGTGGTCCACGCGCTCACCGGTGAGGCCCGGGTCGCCGGCCCGGACGGCTGGTGGGGGCCGCTCATCGGGCCGGGGCGCGCCCTGGACCCGGCGCGGGTCCGCATCCTGTGCGCGAACAACCTCGGCAGCTGCTACGGGAGCTCGGGCCCGCTCGACGAGGGCTGGCCCCGGAGCGTGCGGCGCTTCACCCCCTGGGACCAGGCCGCTGCGCTGTGGACGCTGCTGGACGTCCTGGGCATCGAGCGGCTCCGCTTCGCCACCGGCGCCTCCCTGGGCGGGATGATCGCCCTCTGCCAGGCGGTGCTGCGACCGGGCGGAGTGGAGCGGCTCCTGCCCATCGGCACCTCGGCCGCATCCAGCGCCTGGGTGACCGGGTGGAACCACGTCGCCCGGCAGGTGCTCCGGCTCGACCCCGGCTGGCCATCCGACGTCGGCCGCGGGCTCGAGCTGGCGCGCCAGCTCGCGATGCTGACCTACCGGGCCGAGCCCTCGCTCGATGCTCGCCACCACCGGAGCGCGGGACGCGCGGACCCGCCCTGGCCGCTCCCCGTCCAGAGCTACCTCGAGTACCAGGGGAAGAAGCTCCGGCGGCGCTTCGACGCCCGGCCCTACCTGCTCCAGCTCGAGGCCATGGACACCCATGACCTGGACACCCCGCCACCGGGGACTCCCGAGCGAGCGCTGGGGGGCTTCGCCCTCTGCGTGGACGTCGACACCGACCAGCTCTTCACTTCCGCTCAGGTGGACGTGCTGGCCGACTGGCTCACCGCCCACGGCGTCGAGGCACACCGGGCCACCGTGCGGAGCCCGCACGGGCACGACGCCTTCCTCATCGAGTGGGAAACCCTGGATCCGCTGGTCCGCCTGGCCGTGGGGAGCGCCCGATGAGTTCCTGGCAGGTCTACAAGTTCGGCGGCTCGTCGCTGGGGGCCGCGGGGCGCCTCCCGGTGGTGCTGGGGCGCGTGGCCGAGGCCCGGCGCCCGCTGGCGCTGGTGGTGAGCGCGCTCGGAGACACCACCGAGTGGCTGCTCGAGGCCGGCCGGGCCGCCGCTGCCGGAGACGAGACCCGGGCACGCGGCCTCCTGGAGCGGGCGCTCGCCCTCGCCCGGGCCCGCGCGGCCGAGGTTCTGGGGGGCGAGGACCGCCTGGAGCTGGAGCTGGCCTGGGCCGCCCTCCTCGAGGAGGCCGGACGCACCCTCGCCCTCCTCGGCTCCGCCCGCTCGCTGGTGCCCGCGGCGTTGGACCTCCTGCTCTCGGTGGGCGAGCGCGTCTCCTCGCAGCTCGTGGCGGCGGGGCTTCGCGCGCGCGGCGTGCCGGGCCTGGCGGTGGACGCACGGGACGTGTTCCGGACCGACGACCGGCACGGAGACGCCACGGTGAGCCTGGAGGCGAGCCTGGGGCCCGTCTGGGAACAGTGGGGCGACTGGGAGCGACACATCCCGGTCGTGACCGGCTTCATCGGCCGGGCGCCGGACGGCTCGACCACCACGCTCGGCAGAAACGGCTCGGACTACGCCGCGACCACCCTCGCCGCCCTGCTCGGGGCTTCCGAGGTGACCATCTGGACCGACGTGGGCGGGGTGATGACCGCCGATCCGGACCTCGTCGAGGAGGCGTACCCGGTCCCGCGCCTCACCTGGCACGAGGCGCAGGAGCTGGCGCACTTCGGGCTCCGCATGTTCCACCGCCGCACCGTGCTTCCCCTGGAGCAGAGCGGAGGCAGCCTGCGCATCCGCAGCACGGTGGAGGACGGCGAGGGGACGGTCATCGACGCCCAGGGCAACCCCGATCCGCACCGGCCCACCTGCGTGACCAGCCTGGAGAAGCTGGCCCTCCTCTCCGTCGAGTCACGCCGCCCGGCGCCTGAGGCCTCGCTCGCGGTCCGGGTGCTCTCGGCGCTGGAGCGGGCCCAGCTCCGCATCTGGACCGTCACCCAGTCCGGGCACGGACAGAGCCTGGCCTTCGTGGTGGACGCGGGCGCCGCCGGGCGTGCCCGCGCGGTGCTGGAGGACGCGCTGGGCGATCTCCTCGCCTCCCGGGAGGTGGAGCTGCCGCCCACCCGGGAACCGGTGACGCTGGTGAGCCTGGTCGCCGAGGCGATGGGGCAGTGGCCCAACGTCGCGGGGCGCTTCTTCGCCGCGCTGGGGAACGTGGGCATCAACGTCCTCGCCATCGCCCAGGGCGCGAGCTCGCGGAGCATCAGCTGCGTCGTGGCGGCGGCCGACACCGCCGAGGCGGTCCGGACGGTGCACGCCGCATTCAACCTGGCCCAGACCGAGGTCAACGTTCTGCTGCTCGGCCGGGGCACGGTGGGGGGACGCTTCCTGGCCCAGCTGGAGGGCGCCCGCGACTCTCTGCGGACGCGCCAGGGCGTCGAGGCGCGGCTGTTCGGAGTCGTGGACGGGCACGGTGCCCACGTCGATCCCCGCGGTCTCGACATCGCCGCCCTCCCGCCCCGATCCAGGGAGGCTTCCGGCCCGCCGCCGGACCTGAGCCGACTCCTGGAGCAGCTCTCGCGCGCGCCGATACCGGTCCTGGTGGACTGCACCGCCGCCGACGGGATGGAGGCGCTCTACATCGAGGCCTTTCACCGTGGGATCCACGTGGTCGCAGCGAACAAGAAGCCGCTGGCGCTGCCGATGGAGCAACGCGACCTGGTGTTCGACGTCGCCCGCCGGCACTTCCGGGCCTGGCATTACGAGACCACGGTGGGCGCGGGCCTGCCGGTCATCGAGACCTTGAAGAACCTGGTGGCCACGGGAGACGTGGTGGAGCGGATCGACGGCAGCCTCTCCGGGACCCTGGGCTTTCTCTGCCAGGAGGTGATGGGCGGAACACCGCTCTCCGTCGCGGTGCGCAGCGCCCGAGACCGCGGCTACACCGAACCTCATCCCCGCGACGACCTGTCCGGCCTGGACGTGGCGCGCAAGGCGCTGATCCTCGCCCGGGAGCTCGGGCTTCAGCTCGAGCTGGAGGAGGTCGCCGTCGAGCCGTTCGTCCATGCCTCCCTCCTGGAGGAGGAAGACCCCGAGCGTTTCCTCGAGCGGCTCTCGTCTCAGGACGAGGCCTTCGCGGCCCAGGTGCACCGCTACGTCGCGGCCGGCCGGACGCTGCGTTACCTGGTGCAGATCGTCCCCGGGGCCGGGGGCCGCAAGGTTCGCGTCGGTCCGGTCGCCGTCGAGGCGGGGCATCCGGCGGTGCCATTGCGCGGGGCGGAGGCGCTGGTCGCCTTCACCACCGCTCGCTACCGGGATTATCCGCTCATCGTGCGCGGCGCCGGCGCCGGCGGGGAGGTCACTGCCGCGGGCGTGCTGGCCGACGTGCTCCGCCTCACCCAGAACGTCCGGGGGCGGAGATAGCCCGAGGGCGGCGCCGTTCCCGCGCAGGAAGCTGCT
>Ga0207649_10001430_pt1 | contig 14115 bp, 12 predicted proteins | sample KBSC43metaG_FD_184317 | JGI IMG/M metagenome (GOLD analysis project Ga0207649, IMG submission 184317) | Corn rhizosphere microbial communities from Kellogg Biological Station, Michigan, USA - KBS C4-3 metaG (SPAdes) (version 2) | ecosystem: Host-associated > Plants > Roots > Rhizosphere > Soil ... | reverse complement strand
CGCTGGCTCGACTACCATGGCATCCCCGTGATGGCGACCTACCACCCCGCCTACCTGCTCCGCAACCAATCGCTCAGCGAGAAACGCAAGGTCTGGGAGGACATGCTCCTCGTGCTGGAAAAGCTCGGCGCCCCGATCTCCGAGAAGCAGCGAGGCTTCTTTCTGAGTAAATAGTTGAGAGTTTGCGAGGCGGCGCAGCCGCGTATTCGACTCTCAGCTCTCAACTACCTCCGGCAGAGCCGCACAAAAAGCACCGTGCCCAGCGTCATGAAAATGATGTTCGGCATCCAGATGAGCAGCTGCGGAAAGGCATGCGCGTTGTCGCGGAAGGTATTCGCGACGATGATGAAGAAGTAATACGTGAACGCGATCCCGAGGCTGAGCGCGAAGCCGACCGAGGTCTCCTTGCGATGCGTCGTGATGCCGAGCGGCACCGCGACGAGCGCAAACGCGAGACATGCCAGCGAGGAGGAAAAGCGTTTGTGGAATTCCACCTTCGCCGCCAGGGGCTCGCCGCCGCCGCCCTTCGCGATGAACGCCGAAAGCTCCGGCAGCGTATAGGATTCCAGCCGCCGCCCGTGCATGTTTTGCTCGTAGAGCGCATCCAGCGAGATCGGAAAACTCCCGCTCTGCATCACGATGCCGTGCTGAATCTTGAAGATGTCGCGCGGGTCGTCCGAATCGCGTTGCTCGAAGCGCGCGTCGTAGAAATTCAGCATCAGCCGCTGATGTGCGGGATCGGGCACCAGCTCGCCGCGCTTCGCGAAGATCACCTTCACCGGGGCGTTGTCGTGGTTGATCTCGACGATCGTGAGATTCAGCAGCGTGTTACCCTTTTTCGCGCCCACATACACGCGCCGGTCGGGAAATTGATCCACCACCTCGTCGGCGGAAAAGAGCGCGATCGGGTTGTTCGTCGCCACCTCGAAGAGCGACTTCTGCATCGCCATCGCCGCCTTCGGCGCGACGTCCGCGTTGATCCAGAAGCAAATCCCCGTCATCGAAATCGCCAGCGCGAAGACCGGGATGCAGATGCGCGGAATGCTCACGCCATTCGAGCGCAGCGCGATGAGCTCGTTGTCCGCCGACATGCGGCCAAAGACCAACAGCAGCGCCGTGAGCAGCCCCCAGGGGATCGAGAACGTCAGCGAAAACGGCAGCACGAACGCCATGAATGCCACGACAATTTCCAGCGGCACGCTCTGGTTGATCAGGCGGTCGAGCAGCTCCTTCAGCAGGTTGCCCACCACGAGCACCAGGCTCAGCACCAGGACGCCGATGAGCATCGTGACGAACACATTCTTGCCTACGTAGCGGTCGATAATCTTCATGAACGGCGGAATCGGCAATCACTACGCGCTCGCGGCAGCCGAGTCAAAACCCACTTCCGATCCCGGGCTCAGGGAACACTCCGACAGCGCGACTCCGTCGCGCGCCGATCCAAGGAGGAACCCACACCGAAACACTCAAATCCCTCACCCAAAAAGAAATCCTATGAGCCTCTTCTCCCTCAACCTCGAGACCCTCCGCGATCTCTACCTCAACGAACTCCGCGACCTCTACAGCGCCGAGACCCAGCTCATCGACGCCCTGCCGAAGATGGCCGAGGCCGCCACCGCACCCGACCTCAAGCAGGCCTTTCTCGATCACCTCGAGCAAACCCATGGCCACGCCGAACGCCTCGAACAAATCTTCGACGAACTCGGCGAAAAACCCTCCGGCGAGACGTGCGACGCCATGAAGGGCCTCATCAAGGAAGGCGAGGGCTACGTCAAGGCCGGCGGCAGCGACGAGGTGCGCGATGCCGGCATCATCGGCGCGGCCCAACGCGTCGAGCACTACGAGATCGCCGCCTACGGCACCGCCCGCGCGCTCGCCCTGCGTCTCGGTGAAACCAGCGCCGCCGACCTTCTGCAGGAAACCCTCGACGAGGAAGTCGACGCCGACGCCCTGCTCACCGATCTCGCCGAAGGCCATGTGAACGCCGACGCCTCCGCGGCCACGCGATAATCCTGGCATCCCTTCGACACACATTCTGCGGCGGCGGGGGCGCGCATCCCCGTCGCCGCTTGTTTGGTAGGCGTCCCGCCGAGCCGCTTCTGATGACGCGGCTCACCGGGAGGATTCCCCCTGCCGCATTCATGACCTGAGAAGGATAAGGCCCCTCTTGCCGATCACCCCATCGCATCGTATGGGACTGACGTCAGGAGGCATGCTCCCATTCCGCCTCACCCCATTCGCATCGCCATGAAAGCCCTCCTCGTCCCCGCCGCCCTCCTCGTTCTTCTCGCCCCCGCCCTGCCCGCGCAGGATTGGGCCAAAGCCACCCTCGAAAAATCCCCGCGCCACGGCGAATGGGTTACCATCCCCGGGGGCGCGCGCCGCCTCCGCGCCTTCGTCGTCTATCCCGAGGTGAAGGGCAACGCGCCCGTCGTCCTCGTCATCCACGAAATCTTTGGCCTCACTGACTGGGCCCGCGACCTCGCCGATCAGATCGCCGCCGCCGGCTGTATCGCCATCGTCCCCGACCTCCTCTCCGGCCAGAGCTACGACGGCATCGACGGTGCCCGCGAGGCCATCAGCAAACTCCCGCCGGACCAGATCACCGCGGACCTGAAGGCCGCCATCGCCTACGCGCGTCAACTCCCCTCCGCAAAGGAAAAAGTCGCTGTCGCCGGCTTCTGCTGGGGCGGCGGCGAAGCCTTCCGCCTCGCCACGAACGACCGCACCCTCGCCGCCGCCTACGTCTTCTACGGCACCGCGCCGGAAAACCCCGCGGACCTCGCCCGCATCGTCATGCCCGTTTACGGATTCTACGCCGAGGACGACGCCCGCGTGACGGCCACCGTCCCCGCCACCGAGGCCGCGATGAAATCCGCCGGAAAAATCTACGAACCCGTCATCTACCCGGGCGCGGGCCACGGCTTCATGCGCGCCGGCGAAGCCCCCGACGCCACCGAGCCGAACCGCAAAGCCCGCGAAGCCGCCTGGGAGCGGCTGAAAGCGCTGCTCGGGAAGCTGTAATACCAAATTTAGGCCATGGCCGGCTCGCCGAGCCGACCCTTTTTTCGAGGCGGCGCTTCAGGGCTGCGTGGAATCGTCCGACTGGATCGGCGGTTTGGGGGCGAAGTCGTGGTGCGGGCGGGCGGGCTTTTCGAGTAGGGAGGGGGTCGGGCTGGGCGCGGCGGCGGGGGGCTCGACATGGCGGGGAGCGACGGGGTTCACGGTGGCGAATGACAACGCCGTTGGGGGCTGGGTCCATTGGTCGAAGGGGGCGGGCAGGCGGCCGAAAGCGGGGTTGCCGGGATTGAAAGCTGGGGCGGCGGGCTCCGGGGGAGTCGGCCTAGGACTTGGGGTGGCCGTGGGCTCGGCGAGGACGGCGACTTCGTCTTCGGCGAGGGGCTCCGGCGTGGGCGATGCGGCGCCGACGGTGACGACGGCGGAGGGCTGCGGGGCGGCGCCGTTGATGGTGCGGGTGTAGGCGGTGGCGGCCTGGAGGATGGACTCGGCGATGCGCTGGCGGTAGGCGGGCGTGGCGATGAGGCGGGAGTCGAAGGGGTTATCGACGAAACCGCCTTCGATGAGGACGCCAGGGATTGTGATGTTTTTGATGACGACGAAGCGGGCTCGTTTGATGCCGCGGTCGAAAATGCGGAGGTTGCGCACGAGCATGGAGTGGATGCAGGCGGCGAGGGCGATGTTCTCGGCGTCGCGGGCGTTGCCGGGGTTCAGCTTGAAGTCGCTGTAGCGGAGGCTGCCTTCGTCCATGGAGGGGACGCCGCGGGGTGCGAGGGCATAGGTTTCGATGCCGGTGGCGGTCGGCGAGGCGTTGCCTTTGTTGAAGTGGACGCTGATGAAGAGGGCGCCGGGGAAGTGGTTCGCGAAGCCGGCGCGATCCTCGAGCGGGATGAAGGTATCGGAGAGGCGCGTGGTCTTGACCTGAAAGCCGGCACGGAGCAGGAGGGCGCGGGCGCGGAGGACGACATCGAGGGTGTAGTCCTTCTCGCGGCCGTAGGGGCCGACGGCGCCGCTGTCGTGGCCGCCATGGCCGGCGTCGAGGACGATGGTGCGGATTTGCTGGGCGCCCTTGATTTTGCCGGGGCGCATGAGGGGTTCGATGATCTTGGTGACGTCCATCGCGGAGAGATAGATGCGGCCGCCATTGGCGCGGACGGGGAAGCAGGTGACGTATTTCACGCCGTTGATGCGGACCTCGGTGTTGCCGGCGCGTCCCTCGAGCAAACGGGTGGCGGTGCTGAGGCGGAAGCTTTTCGCGTCCGCGACGTCAGTGTGCATGCGGTAGAAGGCGGCGACGTCGGAGATGGGGACGTAGCGGCGCTGGTCGAACTGCGTGACGTGCCAAGTGGTCGCCGGCGCGGCCTGGCTGCTGCCATCGGCAGCCGCGGCGGGGCGAGGCAGCAGACTGGCGAGGAGCAGCAATGGAAACAAAGGGCGCATGCGGGCTGATAACGTGGGAATGCGCCGCGCGGGGCGCAAGGGCTTTTTGGCAGCACCGGCGCTACTTCGCGACTTGCACCAGTTCGGCGTCCTGTCCCAAAGTGCGCGTTCCCATGGTCGAGATTTCCAAGAGTTACGAGCCGACGGCGGTCGAAGAGAAGTGGTATGCGCAGTGGTTGGCGGACGGCAATTTCCACGCCGATCCCGCGTCGCCGAAGCCCGCGTTTTCCATCGTCATTCCGCCGCCGAACGTCACCGGCGTGCTCACGCTCGGCCACGTGCTCAACAACACGATCCAAGACATCCTCGCCCGCCGCGCCCGCATGCAGGGCCACGAGGTGATGTGGCTGCCGGGCACGGACCACGCCGGCATCGCGACGCAAACGGTGGTGGAACGCACGCTGCGCAAGAGCGAGGGCAAAACGCGCCACGATCTGGGCCGCGACGAATTTTTGAAGCGCGTGTGGGAGTGGAAGGAGAAGCACGGCGGCATCATCATCAACCAGCTGAAGAAACTCGGCTGCTCGTGCGATTGGGAGCGCGAGCGCTTCACGATGGACGCCGAATACGCCCGCAAGGTGCAGGAGGTCTTCGTCGATCTTTACGCCAAGGGAGCGATCTATCGCGGCAAGCGGATGGTGAACTGGTGCCCGGTGTCGCTCACCGCGCTCAGCGACGAGGAGGTGATTCCCAAGACGCAGCGGGGCGTGATGTATCACTTCAAGGTCGAGGTCGTGGAGGAACCGGGGATGTTCCTCGAGATCGCGACCACGCGGCCGGAGACAATCCCCGGCGACTCCGGCGTCGCGGTGAATCCGCGCGACCCGCGTTACGCGCATCTCATCGGCAAGCATGTGCGGCGTCCCCTGCCTCTCGAAAACGAGGCGGCGATCCCGATCGTCGGCGACGAGGCGGTGGATTTTGAATTCGGCACCGGCGTGCTGAAGGTGACGCCCGCCCACGACAAGGTGGACTACGAAATCGGCGCGCGGCATGGATTGGAAATCATCGACGTGATGAACCCCGACGCCACGATGAACGACCTCGCCGGCGCGGATCTCGCCGGCCTCGACCGCTTTGCCGCCCGCAAGCGCGCCGCGGAATTGCTCGCCGAGCGGGAACTCCTCGTGAAGGAGGAGCCCTACCAGAACAATGTGGGCTTCAGCGAACGCGCCGACGTGCCCATCGAGCCGCGCCTGAGTGAGCAGTGGTTCCTTAAATACCCCAAGGTCGGCGAAGCTCGCGCCGCCGTGCGCGACCATCTCATCCGCTTCTTTCCCGACCGTTGGGAAAAGGTTTACGAGCACTGGCTGGAAAACATTCAGGACTGGTGCATCTCGCGCCAGCTCTGGTGGGGCCATCGCGTGCCGGTGTGGTATCGAAACGAGGACTCCGACGAATCCAAAATCCAAAATCCAAAATCCAAAATCGTTTGCCAGGTGGAGTCACCGGGCGAGGATTGGACGCAGGACCCCGACGTGCTCGACACGTGGTTTTCCTCGTGGCTGTGGGCGCACGAGACGATGGACGCCGCGACGCGCGCGAAGTTCTACCCGACCAGCGTGCTCGTCACGGGACCGGACATCATTTTCTTCTGGGTCGCCCGCATGATCATGGCGGGCCTGGAATACACGGGCGACATCCCGTTTCGCGACGTGTTCTTCACCGGGATCATCCGCGATAAGGGCGGCCGCAAGATGTCGAAGTCGCTCGGCAATTCGCCCGACCCGCTCGACCTCATCGCGAAGTTCGGCGCGGACGGCCTGCGCTTTGGCCTCATGCGCATCGCGCCGCAGGGGCAGGACATCAAGTTCGACGAGCAGGTCGTCGTGGACGGCCGCAACTTCTGCAACAAGCTCTGGAATGCCTGCCGTTTCCGCACGATGCAGGGTCCGATCGATCCCGCCGCCGATCCCGCGCAGCACACGCTCTCGATCTTCGCGCACGACCTCCTCGCCAAGCTCGACGCCACCATCACACGCATCGACGAAGGCTACCGCGCCTACCGCTTCAACGACATTGCGCAGGCGCTCTACGATTTCGTCTGGGGCGAGTTCTGCGACAAGTTCATCGAGGTCGCGAAGGCCGATTTCTACGGCGACAATGCCGCCCGCAAGGCCGGCACGCTCGCGACCATCGACTTCACGCTGGGCCGCGTGCTGCGCCTGCTTCATCCCTACGCGCCCTTCCTCACCGAGGAGCTGTGGAACGGACTCGGCTTCGGCTCGACGACGATTCAATTCGCCGCCTGGCCCGCCGCCGGCCATGCGCTCGGCAGCACGAACGCGGACGCCGTCCACCTCGCGATCTCGCAGGCGCGCAACCTGCGCACTGGCTACAACCTCCCCTCGAACAAAAAGTTCGCCTGGGCGCTCCGTCCAGCCGCACCGTGGGTCACCGAGGAACTCGCCGTGCTGAAGATCCTCCTCAACGCCGAGCCGCTCGACGTCGTGGAATCCGCCCCCACCAGCGCCGCCGTCGTCGTCACGCCCATCGGCGAAATCTACCTGCCGCTGGAGGGCATCATCGATCCCGCCGCCGAACGCGCCCGCCTCGACACAGAGCTGGCCAAGGTCCGCGCCGAGATCGCCAAGGTCACCGCAAAGCTCGCGAGCGAAACCTTCGTCCAAAACGCCCCCGCCGCCGTCGTCGAGGAGCACCGCGAACGCCAGCGCGCCTGGGAGGAACGCCTCGACGCGACCATCCGCGCCCGCGAAGCCCTCGGCTAATTTCTCTCAACTCTCAGCTCTCAACCCTCCACTGCATTGAACAACCTCTACGTCTTCATCATGGCCGGCGGCAGCGGCGAACGCTTCTGGCCGATGAGCCGCAAACGCACGCCGAAGCACCTGCTCCGCCTCGTGAGCGAACGCACCCTCCTCGAGGAGGCCGTCCTGCGCGCCATCGGCGTCGTCCCGCCCGAGCGCGTCTTTGTCCTCACGAATTGCGACCAGCTCGACGCCTGCCGCGAAGCCGTCCCCTGCCTCGCCGCGGAGCAATTCCTCGCCGAGCCCGCGAAACGCGACACCGCCCCGGCCGCCGCGCTCGCGACCGGCTTTGCCCGTGCCCGCAATGCGAACGCCATCTGCGCCCTGCTCCCCGCGGACTCCGTCATTCACGACACCGCGACCTACCAGCGCCAGCTCCGCGACGCCGCCCACACCGCCGCCGATTCCGACGCGCTGCTCACGTTCTCGATTCCGCCCTCATTCGCGGCGACCGGCTACGGTTACCTCAAGCTCAGCGCCGACCTCGCGCCCGCGCCGGGTGGCAGCCGGGTGAAAACCGTCGAGCGTTTCGTCGAGAAGCCCGATCCCGACACCGCCGAGGAATACGTCGCCAGCGGCGGCTACGGCTGGAACGCCGGCATGTTCGTCTGGCGCGCGGAGACCTTCCTCGCCGAATGCGATCGCCTCACGCCACCTCTCGCCGCCTTCATCCGCGAATTTCCCGCCGGCGATCCGACGGACTTTCTCGCCGAACGCTTCGAGCGCCTGCCCAAGATTTCCGTCGATTACGCGATCATGGAGCAAGCGCAGGCCGTGCTCGCGATCCAGGCGGAATTCGACTGGGACGACGTCGGCACCTGGACCGCGCTGCCCGCCCACCTCGGCCACGACCAGGCCGACAACACCCTCAAAGGCGCGCACGCCGTGCTTGACTCGCACCACAACATCGTCGTCTCGAACGGCCGCACCATCGCCCTCTGCGGCGTGAGCGACCTCGTCGTCGTCGAGACGCCAGACGCTGTGCTCGTCTGCCACCGCAGCGCCGTCCAGCGAATCAAAAATCTCCAGCCGCTGCTTCCCGAGGAGCTGCGATAACCGCCGTCAGCGCGTCGCGCTTTCCGCCTTCAGCTCCGCCGCGATTTTCTTGAGGATCACGCCGTAGCGCGTGCCCTGCACGTCGAAAAGCTCGGTGTCGGAATCCGCGCCGAACGTATGCCGCACCGCCATCGAGCGCACGCGTAGTGCATACGTCTGCGGCCCCTTCGGAACGATGTAGAGCGTCACCCGCGTCGTCGTGTCGTTCTCCTGCCAGTTCCCGTAAAGGATGTTGCCCATCACGCCGCCGGCCCGCTCGAACTCCATCCGCCCCGGCCCCTCGCCCTTGAAGTCGAACCCATGCCGATCGAACACCTCCTCCGCCTTCGTTTCGATCTGGCTCTCGACCACGCCGGTCACGATCACCTGCGCCTGTCCGGTCGGCGTGCCACCGCCGATGCTGCTGCACCCCATAAGGGCGGAAAGAAGGACGAGGCTCACAACCAGGCTCAACGAAAGTCGCATGGCGATCTCACTAGCATAATATCTCGAAGGGCGCGAAAGGGCTTTTGTGATTGCAGATACGCGCCGGCTTCGCCGCGAAAACTTGCGCCTCTCCGTCGTGCGCCGCACCAGAAATTTCTTGTAACTTCACGCTTCGGAGTCGAGTATTTGCGGCTCTTCCGAGCTTCGGGAGAGCCGGCGCGGCCCAGCCCGCGCCCCGACGATTGCCTCGTGGTGTAATGGTAGCACTGCAGATTCTGGATCTGTTTGTCATAGTTCGAATCTATGCGAGGCAGCCACTTTGAAGGGACGAAACGGACGACCGCGTGCGCGTAATTTTTAAACTTCTGCGCTCCGTCTTGTGGGCGGCCCTTCTCGCGGTGGCGATCTTCGCCGCCCTCGCCTTCTGGCCCGCATCCTTCTCGCCGGAGGTCCGCATCGCCCCTGCCGCGGGCTACGCCTCCGCCCGCGCCCGGGCCGCCGCCTTGCTTGCGCATCCTCCGGCCGAGGTTCGCGCCGAATGCCGCAGCTTCATCCTCGATCATGGCCAGCGCACCCGCGACGCCTATGTCCTGCTGCACGGCCTGACGAATTGCCCCGCCCAATTCCGCCGCTTCGGCGAGGAACTCTACGCGCGTGGCGCGAATGTCATCGTCCTCCGCCTGCCCGACCACGGCTTCACGAATCGCATGACCAACCAGGCGGCAAATCTCACCGCCCGGGGCATGCTCGATGTCGGCAACGAAGCCGTCGATCTCGCGCACGGCTATGGCGAGCGGGTCATCGTGATCGGCCTGTCGATCAACGGCGTCACCGCCGCGTGGCTCGCGCAGCAACGCGCGGACGTCGATGTCGCCGTCGTCGTCTCGCCGTTCTTCGCACCGAACGGCCTTCCCGACGCCGCGATTCCGCCCCTCACGAACCTGCTGCTCCGCCTTCCGAATGCCTTCATCTGGTGGGATGCCGAGAAAAAGCAGGCCCTGCCCGGAAGCCCCTACAGCTACCCGCGCTTCGCCACCCGCTCCATCGGCGAAACGATGGCGCTCGGCCTCGACGTCTTTCACCGCGCGCAAACCGCCGCGCCCCTCGCCCGACATATTCTCCTCGTCACCAGCTCCGCCGACACGGCGATCAGCCACCAGCGCGTCGCTGCTCTTGCCGCGCTCTGGAAAGGCCGCGCCACCGCGCTTTCCTTCCCCGCCGCCTGGAAAATCCCACACGATTGCATCGATCCCGCGCAGCCCGGCGGCAACATCGCCCTCGTCTATCCGCAGCTCCGCGCGTGGATCGACACCGCGCTCCGATAGCACTTTTTCCTTCGCGCCTTCGCGCCTTCGCGGGAGATTGAAGCATGCTCCAGCCGTGGATGAACGTCGCCGACCTCGCGCCGGGCGATGCGAAATGCGCGCAGCTCGATTGGGCGGACTTCGAGCTCCACCGCATCCGTTCGCGCGCCGATCCGTATTTCTGGACCGCCTTCGAAGCGCTCTGGCGGGAATTCGGCGCCAAGGGCGAAATGGAGCAAGCCGACGTCATCGAGCGCCGTCTGCGCTGGAACCCGCAACAGCCCATCCATGGCTGCGCCCTGCTCTACGAGCTCTTTCTCGTCACGCGCGGAGGGGAGTTCGTCGGCGTGCGCGACCATACCGCCATCGTTCGCGCGGACTTTCCGATGGCTGTCGTCCACATGTCGCACAACCTCGTTGCGCCCGCCTTTCGCCGCAGCGGAGTCGCCGGATGGCTGCGCGCCCTCCCCGCGCAAACGGCCCGCGACTGCCTCGCCGCGCAGCGCCGTCCACTCACCGAGCCCATCGCCCTCGTCGCCGAGATGGAACCCGCCGATCCAACGAACGATGCGCGCACGATCCGCCTTACCGCCTACGAAAAGGCCGGCTACAAAAAAGTTGATCCGACCGTCATCGACTACCTCCAACCCGACTTCCGCTATCCCGACGAAATCGACGCCAGCGGCGGCCCCCATCCCCTCCCGCTCGATCTGCTCGTCCGCCTCGTTGGCGACGAAGGCCGCAGCGCCCTCCGCACCGACGAAGTGCAGGGCATCGTCGAGAGCCTCTACCGCATGTATGGCGTCGAGTTTCGTCCCGCCGACATGGCCGTGGTCTGGGAGCACCTCGCACACTTCCCGCGTGGCGCTCACTCCATTGCCCTTCTCCCACCCAGCCAACCATGACGCTGCGCCTCTTCCACGACCCCGGCTTCGAGGCCCCCATCGGCGACCACATCATGCCGATCCGCAAATTCCGTCTCGTCGCCGACGCCCTGCGCGAGGATCCGCGTCTGGAAATCCTTGCCCCCGCGCCAGTCAGCGAAATCGACCTCCACCGCGCCCACGTCGCGGAATACGTCGCCGCCATCCGCACCGGCGAACCCCGCGAGCTCGCCGAATCCCAGAAATTTCCCTGGTCGCCCGCGCTCTTTCCCTCGGTCTGCCTCACCAACGGCGGCGTCTTCGCGGCCGCGGAAGCGGCACTGGAACGCGGCGTTTCGGCCGCGCTCGCTAGCGGTTTCCACCACGCCTGCGCGGACCACGGCGAAGGCTTCTGCACCTTCAACGGCCTCGTCGTCGCCGCGGAAAAACTCCGCGCCGCCGGCCGCATCCAGCGCGTCGCCGTGCTCGACATGGATCTCCACTACGGCAACGGCACCGCGAGCCTCGCCGAGAACCGCGATTGGCTCTTCGCCCTCTCGATCTACGGCAACGACTATTGGAACAACCAGCCCTACCGCGACGTGGAAACCGTGCATCATCCCGCCGGGCCAAACCACGCCGCCGACGTGCTACCGAATGGCTGCCGCGGCGACGAAATGCTCGCCATCCTCGAGCGCAACCTGCCCACCCTCCGCGAGAATCGGCCCGAGCTCCTGCTCTACCAGGCCGGCGCCGATCCCCTGCGCGACGATCCCTATTCGCCGCTCGACCTCGGTCCGGAGGATCTCCAGGCCCGCGACCGCCGCGTCTTCGAATTCGCCCGCGCCGAAGGCATCCCCATCGCGTGGGTCCTCGCCGGCGGCTACACGCCGGACACGTCAAAAGTCGTCGCCGTCCACGTGAACACCGCCCGCGCCTGCGCCGAAGTCTTCGCGTAGTCCGCTACACTATCGCCGCAGGTATTATTCGTGCCAGTCTGCCGCCGAAAATGACGCGGGCCGCGAGGAGGAACTCCCCGCGGCCCGGCATGAAATCGAGACCAGTGCCCGCCTTTTAGGCGTTGTAGGTCGTCGAGGCGGTGTCGCCGCCGTGGCCGGTCCAGTTTGTATGGAAGAACTCGCCCGCGGGCTTGTCCACGCGCTCGTAGGTGTGCGCGCCGAAGAAGTCGCGTTGGGCCTGGAGCAGGTTCGATGGCAGGCGCTCGGTGCGATAGCTGTCGTAGTAGCCGAGGCTGGCTGTGAACGCGGGAGCGGCCACGCCGCGCTCGACGGCGGCAACAATGGCCTTGCGCCAGCCGGCCTGCGACTTCGCGAAGACCTCGGTGAAGAACGGCGCGAGCATGAGATTCTCCAGGGCGGGATTCGCCTCGTAGGCTTCCTTGATGCGATTCAGGAACACGGCGCGGATGATGCAGCCGCCGCGCCAGATCGTGGCGATGTCGCCAAAATTCAGATTCCAGTCGTAGAACCGGCTCGCCGTGCCAAGGAGGTCGAGGCCCTGCGCGTAGCTGACAATCTTGCTCGCGTAGAGCGCGTCGCGCACCGCGTCGATGATCTCCTGGCGATCGCCGGTGAACGGCGCCGGTTCCCAAGCCGGGAGAACCTTGCTCGCGGCGACGCGCTTGGCCTTCATCGACGAAAGAATGCGCGCCTCGACGGCGGCGTTCACGGTCGAGAGAACGACGCCGTGCTCGACGGCGTTGCCGACGGTCCACTTGCCGGTGCCCTTCTGGCCGGCTTTGTCGAGGATCAGATCGACCATCGGCTTGCCCGTCTCGGGGTCCGTCTTGGTGAAAATCTGCTCGGTGATTTCGATGAGATAGCTATTCAGCTCGCCCTTGTTCCAGTCGGCGAAGATTTGATGGAACTCCTCGGCGGTCGGATTGATCGTTGCCTTGAGGATCGCGTAGGCCTCGCAGATGAGCTGCATGTCGCCGTATTCGATGCCGTTGTGCACCATCTTGACGTAATGACCCGCGCCGTCGGGGCCCATGTGGCGACAGCAGGGCTCGCCCTCCACGAAGGCGGAAATTTTCTGGAAGATCGGACCGACCGCGTCCCACGCTTCCTTCGAGCCACCGGGCATGATCGACGGACCCTTGAGCGCGCCTTCCTCGCCGCCGGAAACGCCCGTGCCAACGTAGTGCAGGCCCTTTTCCCGGAGCGCCTTCTCGCGGCGCTGCGTGTCGGTCCACAGCGAATTGCCGCCGTCGATGATGATATCGCCCGCTTCGAGCATCGGCACGAGCTGGTCGATCACGGCGTCCACCGGTCCGCCGGCCTTCACCATGATCATCGCCTTGCGCGGACGCGCCAGCGATCCGACGAATTCCTCGAGCGTCTTCGTGGGCACGATGTTTTTACCCTTGGCACGACCCTCCGCAAACTTCTCGGTCACGGCCGTGGTGCGGTTGTAAACGCTCACGGAAAAGCCTTTGCTCTCCATGTTGAGGACAAGATTTTCGCCCATGACGGCGAGGCCAATTAAACCGATATCGCTATTGCTCATGAAAAAGAAGGATGCGTGAAAGACGGTGAGCCTACCCTCCCCTCCGCGGCCGGGGCAATGAATTCCCGGGCGGCAGCCATGCAATTTTTACCGCCTCGCGATGAACGGGCTTCATTTCCGCCCCGCGGGGCACACACTTTTTTTGCGGGAGTCGCCTTGCGCTGATTCCACGCGTCAGGTTTGCTGAATCCCCGCCATGAACCTGCCCAACCAGCTCACCGTCGGCCGACTCGTGCTGAGCGTCTTCTTCGTGGCCTGCTTCTCGGTGGCGTTTCCGTTCAACCACACTCTCGCGCTCGCGCTTTTCCTTGTCGCGACGCTCACCGATTACCTCGACGGCGTCATCGCGCGCCGCCGGGACCTGATCACGGACTTCGGCAAGTTGATGGATCCGCTGGCGGACAAAATCCTCACGGCGGCGGCCTTCATCTGCCTCCTGCCCATGCAGGCGCTGCCAGGCTGGGTGGTCATCATCATCATCGCCCGCGAGTTCCTCATCACCGGCCTGCGCCTGCTGGCCGGCGCGAAGGGCGTGATCCTGCCCGCCGAAAAACTCGGCAAGCACAAGACCGCATGGCAAATGGCCACGATCATTTTCTTTTTGATCCTGCTCGCACTCGGCGACTGGAATTCCCGCCGGCTCGACTGGGTGCCCTTCGCCTGGAACGTGATCGGCCCCGTGATGGTGACGATCACACCATCCTGACGGTC
>Ga0207649_10001428_pt1 | contig 14122 bp, 14 predicted proteins | sample KBSC43metaG_FD_184317 | JGI IMG/M metagenome (GOLD analysis project Ga0207649, IMG submission 184317) | Corn rhizosphere microbial communities from Kellogg Biological Station, Michigan, USA - KBS C4-3 metaG (SPAdes) (version 2) | ecosystem: Host-associated > Plants > Roots > Rhizosphere > Soil ... | reverse complement strand
CATGACGCAACATGGCAAGGAGCGGCCTGGCGGCAGTGTCCCGTAAGCTACTGATATTGCTTGTTGAAAGCTGGTGCCCGGGGGCGGAATTGAACCACCGACACGCGGATTTTCAATCCGCTGCTCTACCAACTGAGCTACCCGGGCATCTGGATGGCCGCGAGCGGCTATCAAAGCTCGCGGTTTATAGGGAGAAGACCGAAATCGTGCAAGCGCGCAAATACGCGGATTTGCGGCGCGTTCAGAGGCTTAGTCTTCGTCTTCCTGCTGACTGCCGGAGGATGGCGGCTCCTCTTCGGTGGGCGCGCGATAGGTGCCGGAAAGCCAGCGGCTGAGGTCGACGTCCTGACAGCGGGCGGAGCAGAACGGGTGATAGGTCTGCGAGGACGGCTTGCCGCAGATCGGGCACGGGCGCGTCGGTTTCAGGCGGACGATCTCGGCCATTGGCGCACGCGCTAAACCGACGTCAACGTCGACTGGGTGAGCCAGTTGAAGTGCACCGGGTAGCCCTCGCCCGAAAGCAGCCCAACGGTCTCGTTGAGCGGCAGACCGACGACGCCGCTGTAAGAGCCGACGAGCTTGATGACGAATGCGCCGGCGATGCCCTGGATGGCGTAGCCGCCCGCCTTGTCGCGCCACTCGGCGCTCGCAAGATAGGATTCGATTTCACGGCCCGAGAGCCGCTTGAAGCGGAGGCGCGTTTCAACCAGCCGGCGGCGGGTCGCGCCGCCGGGCGTGAGCATAGTCACCGCGGTGTAGACGCGATGACCGCGACCGGAAAGCAGACGCAGACAGGCGCTCGCCTCCTCCATGGTTTCAGCCTTGGGCAAAATGCGGCGGCCGACCGAGACGACCGTGTCCGCGGCGAGCACGAGCGCATTCTCGGCGATGCCCGCGCTGCGCGCCTTGTGCTGCGCGGCGATGGCCTTCTGGTCGGCAAGCCGTTGCGCGAGCTTGCGCGGCAGCTCGTTGCGCTCGGGCGTCTCGTCGATATGGGCCGGCACCAGGTGCTCGGGCTCGATGCCGATCTGGTTCAGCAGCGCGAGGCGGCGCGGCGAGGCAGAAGCGAGGATCAGTTCGGGACGGCTGGCCATGGCTGTTGGCTCTAATCCATGTCAGTGCGTTTGTGAACCGGCTGCGACCAGTGGGGCGAGGCGTTCGCGGACGCGCTTTTGCAGAGTGTCGCGCAGCGTGCGGTACGCGCTGAGGACCGACTCGCGGTTGCCTTCAACGGTGGTCGGATCGGGCATCGGCCAATGCTCAATGGCCGCCGTCTCGAGATCGCGCTGCGCGACGGCGTCGGGCGCGTCAGAAGAGAGGGTGACGACGAGATCGAAATGGGTCGCTACCAGCTCGTCCATGGTGTGGGGCGTATGGACGGACATATCCACCCCGATCTCCTCCATGACCTCATAGACGAAGGCATCGGCCTTGCCCGAACGCACACCGGCCGAGCGCGCGATGAGGCGTCCGGGGAAATATTTGCGAGCGAGCGCGGCCGCCATGGGCGAGCGGACCGAATTCATGGAGCAGACGAAGAGGACTGTGGGCAGGTTGCTCTCGCGCTCATCGATGCGCGACGCATAAGGCTGGACCGCGCAGATCAAGGTGAAGAGACGGCGGGCGGTGTTGAGATCCATCTCGAGCTTGTTGTCGAGACGCGTGCGGAGCAGCTCCGCGGCTTCATTGTGGAGCCCACGGCGCGCCATGTCGACGGTCTCGATCTGCATGGTCGAGCCGGTCTTGATCGCGCCGTAGTAGGAATCGCGGATGCGGAAATAGTCGCGGATCAAGCGGCGGAAGGGAGTGAGCGAGAGATAGTGGGCGGCGATCGGCTCGTAGGTTTGTGGATTGCGCACGTCGAGCACGATGTAGTTGGCGACGATCGAGACGTGCAGCGCGTAGGGCCCCACCGATTTGACGCGCGCGGGATGGAATTTGTTCTGCTCGACGAGATCGTAGATGGCGATCCGCCATTCGTGCACCTCGTCGGGGTCGATCGAGGTGATGGTGTTGGGATCGAGCGTGACAGCGGTGATCCGGTCGGTCTTCTCGTCGAAGACGTGCGGGGTCAGCGCCATCAGTGATTGAGCCGGATCGAGACGGAGCGGCCGTGTGCGGCGAGCCCCTCCGTTTCAGCGAGGGTGATGGCCGGTGGTGCGAGCTGCGCGAGCGATCCGGGATCGCAACCGAGCAGCGATGTGCGCTTCATGAAATCGAGGACGCCCAGGCCCGAGGCGTAGCGGGCCGAGCGCGCGGTGGGTAGAACGTGGTTCGAGCCACCGACGTAATCGCCGATGGCCTCGGGCGTGTGGTGGCCGAGAAAGATCGCGCCTGCGTTGCGAATTTTCGGCTGCAGCACCAGCGGGTCGTCGACCATCAGCTCGACATGCTCGGAGGCGATGCGGTTGGCCAGTTCCACCGCTTCGGCGAGCGACTGCACGACGATGATCGCGCCGAAATCGCGCCAGCCTTCGCGCGTGATGTCGGCGCGCGGCAGGAGCGCAATCTGGCGATCGACTTCCCTGGCCGTCGCATCGGCAATGGCGGAATCGGTGGTGACGAGAATCGATTGCGCGCCGCCGCCATGCTCGGCCTGGGCCAGAAGGTCGGCGGCGATCCAGACGGGATTGGCGGAAGAATCGGCGATGACGAGGACTTCGGAAGGGCCGGCGATCATGTCGATGCCGACGGTGCCGAAGACCTGGCGCTTGGCCGCAGCGACATAGGCGTTGCCCGGGCCGACGATCTTGCTGACCGGCTTGATCGTCTCCGTGCCGTAGGCGAGCGCGCCGATCGCCTGAGCACCGCCGATGCGGTAGATCTCGGTGACCCCGGCGATTTTTGCGGCAGCAAGCACCGCCGGATTTATCTCCCCATTGGGTGTGGGGACCACCATCGCGATGCGGCTCACGCCGGCGACCCGTGCGGGGACGGCGTTCATGAGAACGGACGAGGGATACGAGGCGGTGCCGCCCGGGACGTAGATGCCGACCGCCTCAACCGCCGTCCACACCGTACCGAGGGTGACGCCGAGTGGGTCCTGATAGATGTGGTCCAGCGGACGCTGCTTTTCGTGATGCGCCTCGATGCGGTCATGCGCAGTCTGCAACGCCGCGCGCACGTCGCCCGAGATGGCCGCGCCAGCCGCGTCGATCTCGCTTTGGGTGAAGGCAAGCATGCCGGCGACCAGCGGCAGACGATCGTAGAGGCCGGTATAGTGCAGTAGGGCTTCGTCGCCGCGCGTCTTCACATCCGCGAGGATCGCGGCGACCGCTGCACCGACTTCTTCGGACACTTCGCGCTTGGAGTTGAGAAGTGTCTCGAACTCTTCAGCGAAGCCGCCGTGCCGGCTGTCGAGACGGAACACCATCAGGCGTGGGCCGGGGTGGCCTTGGCAGCCCAGGCGGCGCCGAGGTCCATCAAGCGCGCCTCGAGGCATTCGACCGTAAGGCGAACGGTGCCGCCGCCAGCGAAATCGAGATCGATACTGCCGGCTGGATCGTCGGTCATGGTGAAGGTAATGGCGAGCAGTTCGAGCACGCCCTCGACGGCGTTGAGATCGATGCCCTGGAATTTGACATCGGTGACCCGATCGAAATGAAGGGCGGCGCGCTTGCGCTGGCGGGTCTTGCCGCCCTCCTCCCAGGCGAAACGATTCATCAACAGAGCGAAGCGACCGTCGGACTTCGCGAAGGCCATGTCGCCGACGCGGACGACGGCGTCCTGCGTGGTGGCGGAGATGACCTCCAGGTCTTCGGTGTCGAGGGCCAGGAGCTTGAGGTCGGGCATTGCGGGCGGTGTCCGGGGTTGAGGCTGGCGCTGAGATGGTCGCTGTGAAGCCGATCTACAAGCTCAGGGGTTTGCGGGCAAGGCGAGGCATCCGGTGGCCAGCCGGACATTTGCCCGAAGAGCGGCCCGGTTTCCCTTGAACGCGCGCTGCGCGTCGCTGGGCTCGGGCGGCGGGGCGGGACGACAGTCCACGCCGGTAGTCGGCGGAATAAGGGACTTTCGTCCCACCCCGCATCCGGGCTCTGAAGGTGGATCATCGCCTGGCCGGCCAACTTGACTGCGGCGCGCGCGGGGTCTGCCGACAGCCTGCGCGATGGTTCGCGCCGACTGCCTCCTGACTGCCCGAACCATCGGACAGCCACCCCGCGGACCCCCGGTGCAGGATGACTCACCGGCGGCTCCAGCAATGATCCGCCTGGCATGAGCCGACGCCCATGCCACCCGGACCCTCCCCGCGAGACGTTCGTCGCGACCCCGCCCGATGCGAGGAGGTAGGGCATAATAGGCCTGGCTCTAATGACCATGGATAGATTGCCGAAAAAATCGCGGAAAGGGCCGCAATTGCAGGCATCTCCGCGAATGACCGAGTGACACGGAGGGTGCGATCGGCTCTCCCCTGAGGGGAGAGGTCGGCGCAGCTTGTCGAGCGCAGCGAGGCTAGCGAGCCGGGTGAGGGGTTCAGGCTCTCGGATGTGCTTGATGCAGCGAGCGTGCGGACGCGCTTCACCCCTCACCCAGCTCCGCTAAGCCTTCCGCTAAACTGCGCTACCCTCTCCCCTGAGGGCCGAGAGGGGACTGACTTCGAGCCCGGTGCAAGGTGTGAGTTGGGTCCCTGCTTTCGCGGGACGACACCCAGTGTGTGGGCCTCAGGTGGGCGAGACCGACTCTTCGCCGATCGGCGGGAGGACCTGGCTCAGGGTGAAGGTGACCTTGTCGCAGTTCACGTGGCCCTGGAAGCGGACGCCGCCGTGGAGGAAGAAGGTCGCGAGATGATGGCCCGTGCCATACATCTGGCAGAACCGATCGAGCTCGGGCTGCGGCACGATCTGGTTGGGCTGAGCGCCGAACGTGACGGCGGCGAGCAAGGCGAATCCACCAATACCAAACATGGCTGGGCTCCAAATGACGATGGAGACAGCCTGCCAGCGCCGCGTGAAGGCCAAACGGCGGCAACCAGAACGATTTTCTTAAAATGCAATCGATCGGCGAAGAGCCGCGCGGACGGAGTTTACCCCGCGACGCGCTGGATATCCGCGCCACAGCGCGAGAGCTTGTCCTCGAGGCGCTCGAAGCCACGGTCCAGATGATAGATGCGGTTGACGGTGGTTTCGCCGCGCGCCGCCAGGCCTGCGATGACCAGCGAGACCGAGGCGCGCAGATCGGTCGCCATGACCTGCGCACCCTTCAATTGCGGCACGCCGTGGACGGTCGCGACCTGGCCATCGACGCGGATGTCGGCGCCGAAACGCGCGAGCTCGGCGACGTGCATGTAACGGTTCTCAAAGATCGTCTCGCGAATGACGCTGGTGCCCTGCGACATGGTCATCAGCGCCATGAACTGGGCCTGCAGGTCGGTGGGGAAGCCGGGGAACGGCTCGGTGTCGACATTGGCCGGCTGGATGCCGTTGCCGTTGCGCGCGACGCGGATGCCGCCGGCCTCCGGCGCGACGTGGACGCCCGCGCGCACCAGCACATCGAGCGCCGCCTGCAGATGCTGCGGACGCGCATTGCGCAACAGGATATCGCCGCCGGTCATCGCCGCGGCCATCGCGAAGGTGCCGGTTTCGATGCGGTCGGGGATCACCTCGACGATTGCACCATGGAGCGACGGCACCCCCTCGATGGTGAGTGTGCGGGTGCCGATGCCGGAGATCTTTGCGCCCATCGCCACGAGGCATTCCGCGACGTTGGTGATCTCGGGCTCCATCGCCGCGTTCTCGATGACGGTGGTGCCGCGCGCGAGCGTTGCGGCCATCATGATGGTGTGCGTTGCGCCGACCGAGACCTTGGGGAAATTGATGGTCTTGCCGATCAGCCCGCCCTTGGGCGCACGGGCGACGACGTAGCCTTCGTCGATATCGATCTCGGCGCCGAGCTCTTTCAAGCCGAAGAGGAAGAGGTCGACCGGACGCGTGCCGATGGCGCAGCCGCCGGGCAGCGAGACGCGCGCTTCGTGCGCTCGGGCGAGCAGCGGGCCGATGACCCAGAAGCTTGCGCGCATCACCGAAACGAGCTCGTAGGGCGCGGTGGTATCGACGATCTCAGCGGCGTGCAGCGTCATGCGCTGGCCGCTCAGATCGTCACCGGGCTTGCGGCCGTGGACGGCGATATCGACGCCGTGGTTCTCGAGGATTTTTTCGAGCTGCTTGACGTCGGCGAGACGCGGCACGTTTTCGAGGATGAGTGGCTCGGAGGTGAGCAGTGAGGCGATCATCAGCGGGAGAGCCGCATTCTTGGCACCCGAGATCGGGATCTCGCCGCGAAGCTCGTTGCCACCGATGAGACGGATGCGATCCATCGAGAGTCCCCTTTTGGGCGCATGGCCCCTGCCCGCGCCGAGCGCCGATTGATGAGACGCCCCGCTGCACGAAATCCTTGGGCGCCCGGAATCTGCTTTGCCCGAGTCAGCCGCTGCCATCAAGGCAGGGTCACTAGAGTAACCCAGATCGATCAAGAAGAAGAGCCGCTGCCCTGACCCGGCGACGCCGGACCGGTAGCTTTCGCCCGCGCCTTGGCCTGCCCCTTCCGGCGCTTCAGATTCTCCCGGAGCTTTGTGGCCAATCTCTGCTCGCGGGCGGCCTTTTCGTCGGCTTTGGACATCGGAAAACCCGGGGATTTTCGCCTTGCGTCGCCCAAGGGCCTATGGCATCAACCGCCTCGCCTCAAGGGGTATTTGCCCCGAATTCGCGGGCTAAGGCTGCAGTAGCTCAGTGGTAGAGCACACCCTTGGTAAGGGTGAGGTCGAGAGTTCAATCCTCTCTTGCAGCACCATTTTTCAGGGATGACCGTCAGCGCAGCGTATCGTCGAACAGGGCGATGAGCTCGGCGATGCACGGCGCAACCCATTGAGTGTCGCGGCTGAGCGTGGCCGCGGCGAGGGCATCGCGGCGAGCGGTGATCACGCGGCGCGGATCGGCGGCAAACTCGCCCGTTTCCAGATATCGCCGCGCCGAGAGCGTGCTGCAGGGATGCTTGTTGGTCGCGGACAGGTAGTGGCGGACGATCGCGGGGCGGAAGCGGCCCTCCATCAGCGTCATCTGCGCCTGGTGATGCTCGAGCAGCGGCAGCAGGCCGAGACGGCCGATGGCGCGACGTGCCGTGGCATAATTGTTGGTATAGAGACGCGGCGCGATGGTGCGCACGTCGACCTGCCGGTCGGTCGTGCCGGGCGCCGGATTGAATTCACCGCCGACGACTATGCTGCCCCAGCAGGCGCCGTCCGGCGAAGCACCGCGGCGTGCCTGTTCGAAGACATCGACTCGGAGCCAGTCGTCGTCATCGACGAAGACGGCAAGGTCGTCGTCAGCGCCGCGCCGTCCCTCGAAGGCTTGAAGGTCGAGCACGGTCGCGTCGGTCACGGCCTTGTAGCTGGCTACCGAGATGTCCTGGATGCGCTGGCGGAAATGCCTGTAGTCGACGGCAAAGGCGCGATCCCAGATCGCGGCAAAATCGATGACGATCGACTCGTTCATCCCGAGACTGCGCAGGAACGCTCGCGAATTCTCGAGATCGAAGCTCAGCCAGTCGGGGCTGTGCCGGTGGACGATGTAGTTCCTAGGCGCGCGGGCCAAAGCTTTGCCTTCGTTTTGCTCCGGACGCACCGCTAGCACCCCGCGCATGCCACGGACAACTTTGCGCGGCGTATTTCGGCCGCGAGGCAGGCGCTCGGGCCATCGCCCGTGGTCTCGACGACGGAACGCCCGGGAAACGGCCGGCGTTCTCAGTTGGAACAGGAGCGCAAGAATGGCCGCTGAACGCCCAACTCACACTTCGGACGAAGTTCTCGCAGCCGAGACGGAGGTCGAGCGGAAGACCGGGCTCGACGGACCGACCGGATGGCGGTGGATTGGGCTTGTCGTGCTCGCGGTGCTGATCGCGGTCGTGCTGGTGCTCAAGCTGGCGGGGGGCGATCCGGGGACTGGAGTCGTGCCCGGAACGCCGATTGCAGCACCGCAAGCGGCCAGCCAGGGATAGCGGCGGACACTTAGCCCTTGGTCAGCGGCGAGATGCGGATTTCGACACGGCGGTTCTGCGAGCGGCCTGTCTCGGTAGCATTGGATGCGATGGGGCTGTCTTCGCCCTTGCCCGACACATAGATGCGGCGCTGGTCGACGCCCTGGCTCGAAATGATCGTTGCCACGGCGACGGCGCGGCGCTGCGAGAGATCGAGGTTGTGCTGCACGGTGCCGGTGTTGTCGGTGTAGCCGTAGACGTCGAGGATGGTCTTGTCGAACTTCTTGAGGACAAGACCGACCGACACCAGCGTCTCGTTGAAGCCCGGCTGCACCGTCGCAGAGTCGACGGCGAAGGTGATGTTGGACGGCATGTTGAGGATGATCTGGTTGCCGACGCGGGTAACCGACACGCCCGTCGACTGGAGCTGAGCGCGAAGCTCGGCTTCCTGCTGATCCATGTAATGACCGACCGCGGCACCCGTCAGAGCGCCGACACCGGCACCGAGAAGCGCGCCGATGCGCGGATCGCCACCGGTCATGGCTCCTGCGGCCGCGCCGACCACGGCGCCGGTGCCGGCACCGATCATGGCTCCACCGGCGGTGTTGGACAGCTGCTGATCACCGGTGAAAGCGTTGATGGTGGTGCAGGCGCTCAGCGACAGAGCCGCGAGGCCGGCGAAAATGATCGATGTGCGCATGGCGAAATCCCCCAGACGAAGTGGCGTTCCTCCTGACGGCAGAATGCGGCAGGATGGTGGTTTTCGGCGACCGTCCCCGGCTTCAGGCGTGGGCCCAGCCGCCGTCGACGACGAAATCCTGACCCGAGATCATGCGGCTGTCGTCGGCCGCAAGGAACAACGCCATACGCGCGACGTCGGCGGGATAGACGCGGCCCTTCAGCGCCTGGCCGGCGTCGATCATCTTGTTCTCGGCATCACCCACGATGGTGGTGAGTTGCTTTTCGGTCATGATCCAGCCGGGGACGAGCGTGTTGACGCGAATGCCGTGCTGGCCCCAATCCCTTGCGAGCGAGCGTGACATGCCATGCATCGCGGCCTTGCTCGCGGTGTAGGCCGGCAGATTGCCCAGCATGATCATCCAGCTCAGCGAGCCGAAATTGATGATAGAGCCCCTTCCCGCCTTGATCATGCCCGGAACGACCGCCTGCGCGGCAAAGAAAGAATGGCGCAGGTTGACGCTCACGGACCAGTCCCAGCTTTCGGGTGTAACGCCGTCCCACTCCATGCGGCGGTCGTTGGCGGCGTTGTTGAGGAGAGCGAGCGCCGGACCGTGCGCCGCTTCGAAGCCGCGGATCGCGGACTGGTAGGCGGCAATATCGGTGATGTCGGTGGCGGAGAAGCGGACGGTATGACCGGCAGCGTTGAGCTCATCGGCCAGCGCCTTGCCGCGGTCGGCCATCAGATCGACGAAGCCCACCTTGCTGCCTTGGGCGGCGAATTCACGCACCAGCGTTTCGCCGATGCCGGACGCGCCGCCGGAAATGATGACGGGCGTGTTGGCGAGGCTGGGATAGGTGGCAAACGACGTAGCGGGCATGAAAAAACCTCCGGTTATTGGACCGGAGGTTTAGACAGGCATGCCGCGATGGGCAAGCGTACTAGTCGGCGTCGGCTTCGACGATGACCTTGTCGCGCGCCGCAAAGCTCGAGGCTTCGACCTGGTTCAAGAGCTCCTCGATCTTGTGGACGTTGGCGATGTGCCGCTGCTCCATCGAGAAGTTGAAGGTCACGTATTCGCGGCCCGGACAGAAGGTGCAGATATTGGTCGCGGTGTGCCAGGCGCCGCAATAGATCGGCTCGACCATGCCGGCGGTCATCGGGCCCTTGGTGCGATGTGGCGGCACAAGCGTCAGCACGATGTGGATGAAGTTGTTGAAGCGCCAAAAGCGCTTGCCGGGGAGGAACGGGAATGCGGTGTGGAGAGCGCGCACGGTGCGGAACATCATGTTCACGGTCACCATGAACTTGCTCAAATCCTTGCTCTCGATCTTGTCGACGGCGTCATCGACATGGCGGACATATTCGACGAAATCGTCCTCGACCTTGAACTTGGCTTCGAGCGCGCGGACGCGGAAGAAATCGTCATCGCTCGCGGTGCGGTTCTCGTCGAGCATGGTGTAAGCGGCGCCGATGACGCGCTTATCCATGTGCTTTTCTGGGCCTTCGCCATTGAGGGCGTGGGTGACGAGCGCGAAATAGAGTGAGCGCTGGCGCACGCCGAGGCGGTTGGCCAGAAGGCGCAGGCGATGACGCTTGATAGCAAGCGTCTCAAAGCCCCAGGGCTGCTCCTTGGGCGCGAGAATATTGCCGACCGCGATGTAGGTCAGGGTGAGAGCAAGACCACGCGCGGCGGACGTGAAGCGGGTCCAGAGCGGAACCTTGTTCGCCTTGTCCGACATCACGCCATGGGCGGCGGACTGCGAGCGGGTCAGGAGCGCGGAGTCCGAGCCTTCGAGCAGTGCGTGGCTTGAGCGGACCTGCAACACGGACGCGCGGCCTTCGGCATCCGGGCCGCCCTTGCGGACGGCGGCCATGACACGGAACAGCGGGAGATCGTCGCGCTCGAAGATGTCCTGCGACTTGGTGATCCATTTGTCGGGATAGCCGTCGAACTCGTCGACATATTCGATCGAGGTGATGGCATCGAGGATCTGCTTGGGGAAAGGCTGGCCGGGCTTGGCGCCATAAAAGCCGTGCGTCAGCTGCGGCGCGAGTGCGACCATTTCGGCGACGAGGTTGCCGATTTTTTCCTTGTCGAAGGACTCTTTGGAGAATGCGGTGAAGAAGACGGTGTCGCGGCCCTCATAGAGGAACCACTGGAAGTTGGTGAACAGCGCCTGGGGGTCCTTGGCCACCGCGGCCATGATCCGATCGAGGTGCTCGGCATGGTCGTTGGCAAAGGTCGACGACGAAAAACTCTTCAACTCAGGGACTCCCGACGCTTATTAGGGACTTCTTAACATTGTTAGTCGGCCCGGCAAGCGGGGGTCAACCGCGCTCCCGAGACCATGTTTAATGCGTGTCCATAACGCCGCAGCGGGCCTAAAGCCCCGCAGATGAACGGGCGATGAGCGCGGAAATTGCCGCATCGAGCCGCGGAATCCGGGGCAAGAGCCTGTCCTGGATAAAGAAATTGAAGGTCACGAAGGCGCGATTGGGAACGATAACACAGGCGTTGGACCCAGCGAGCGCGGCGCCGGCATAGACCGGCTCGAGGAGATCGGCGGTGCGCCGGCCGGTCAGGCGATGGGGCGGGATGAGACCGAGAACCACCTCGTAGGGCATGAACTGAAAGAGCCGCGGGCCGTAGGCGAAGGGGATGATGCGGCTGAGGCGGCGGTGGACGCCGATGCCCGCGGCATTCATCTCGGCGTTGAAGCCGCTCTCTTTTGCCTCCGACTGCGCGAGATCCCGATCGACGGCCCGCGCGAATGTCGCGAGGTCGCCGTCCGGATGAAAGACAGCAAAGAGCATCCGCATGCGCATGAAGCTGTCGCGGTCGGCACCGCCGCCGTCGTCGACGACCGAGTAAGTGGAGCTGATGGAGCGGCGGCGGTGCGGTCCCTCGACATCGAACAGCGTGTGCATCACGAGCGCATAGAACAGGGCGCGCTGGCGGACGCCGATGCCGCGCGCAAAGTGCGAGAACTGAGCGCGCTCAAAGACACGGCTCGCATAGGCATAGGGTCCGGGACGAATGACAGCAAGATTGCCGGCGAGGAGATGAAGACTCGCGAGGACGGCACCGATGGCGTTGGCCGCGGCCTTGACCAGCGGCGGTGTGCGTCTGGCACTCTGCGAGACGGGATGAGCCGCCGATTGCGAGCGGCTGAGCAGCGCGGAATCGGCGCCCTCGACCAGCGCATGCGCAACCTGGACGAGGAGGAAGCCGTGGCGTCCGTCGGTGGTGGGAGTGGCAAGCGCCGCGTAGCGGAGACGGAACAGCGGCAGCCCGGGCTCGGCAAAGATCGCCGCACCCGAATCGACCCAGCGATCGGGGAAGCCGTCGAGGTCATCGACACTCTCTCTATATATGAGGCGCGCGAGGAGATCGTCCGGCAGCAGCTCGCCGGGCATGCCCGGGGCGCCGGTCCGCAATTGCGGCGCGAGCTCGATGAGGCTGCGGGCCGCTGCGAGAAGATCAGCGGGCGACAGGTCGCGGCGGGTGAACGCGCCGAAAAACGCGACATTGCGCTGCCCGTGCATGAACCACTGCATATCGGTGAAGCCGGCGGTGGGGTCGGGCCTGTCCATGAGAGCTGACCTAGCACGGGTGTTCGGCCCGTGCGGCATTTACGGCGGTTGGCGGGAGCAATTGCGCACTTTAGAATGATCACAACCTGCTCAAGGGCGGACGGATGGCGTCCCGCGCTTGATCGGCACAAGGGGTGGCCTTGGAGACGGATTATGTCCGGCTCCCGGGCGTTGGAGCGAGCATGGACTATCGCGGCATATTCGAAGATGCAGTGGATACGCTGCGGCAGGAAAAGCGCTACCGCGTGTTCGCCGACCTCGAGCGCGTCGCGGGACGTTTTCCTGCGGCGGTCTATCGTGATGCCGCGGGCAATACGCGCGAAATCACCATCTGGTGCTCGAACGATTATCTCGGGATGGGACAGCATCCCAACGTGATCGCGGCGATGCAGGAGACCGCGGGCAAGCTCGGCGTCGGCGCCGGCGGGACGCGCAATATCTCCGGCACCAACAGGCCGCTGGTCGAGCTCGAGCATTCGCTCGCCGACCTCCACCGCAAGGAAGCGGCGCTGGTGTTCACCTCCGGCTTCGTTTCGAACGAAGCGGCGATCTCGACCATTGCGCGGCTGATGCCGGACTGCGTGATCCTCTCGGACCAGCTCAACCATGCCTCGATGATCCAGGGCGTGCGGCAGAGCGGAATGGAGAAGCGCATCTACCGCCACAATGACGTGGCGCATCTGCGCGAACTGCTGAGCAGCATCGACCGCAAGCGGCCCAAGCTGATCGCGTTCGAGTCGGTGTACTCGATGGATGGCGATGTCTCGCCGGTCAAAGAGATCTGCGATCTCGCCGAAGAGTTCGGTGCGCTCACTTATATCGACGAGGTGCACGCGGTTGGCCTCTATGGTCCGCGCGGCGGCGGCATCGCCGATCGCGAAGGGCTGATGGAGCGAATCGACATCATCGAGGGCACGCTCGCCAAAGGTTTCGGCGTGATGGGCGGCTATATTGCGGCCAATCGCGCGATCGTCGACGCGGTGCGCTCCTACGCGCCCGAGTTCATCTTCACCACCGCCCTGCCCCCGGCGCTCTGCGCGGCGGCGCGCGCCTCGATCGAACACCTCAAGGCTTCGGACGAAGAGCGCAATGCACAGCAGCGGCAGGCGGCACGACTCAAATCGATGCTGGTTGCCGCGGGGCTGCCGGTGCTGCCGACGAGCACCCACATCGTGCCGGTGATCGTGGGCGACGCGCGACTCTGCAAGGCGGCCAGCGACCTGCTGCTCGACAAGCACGCGATCTACATCCAGCCAATCAATTATCCGACCGTGCCCAAGGGCACCGAGCGACTGCGGATCACGCCGACGCCGCTTCACACCGACGAGATGATCGACACCTTGGCCAAGGCGCTCGCGAGCGTGTGGGCCGAGCTCGAGCTGCCGCATGAGCGGCCGCAGGAGACTATCAGCGCCGAGCGGTTGACGACTGCAGATTTGACACTGCCGACAATCGGCGGCTAGGCGAAGGCTCCATCACCGGGGCCGTCGGGACGCCGCGGATAGTCGGTTGGTACCGCATCTCGATCAGCGACACCGAACTCGATGTTGCGTGCGCGCAGTGTGCCGACACCGATCAGCATCACGCCACAGAGGATACGGGTGGCCGCGTCGGGAACCTCAAGCACGATCGTCCGCTCGGTCCAGCCAAAGCTGCCGGTAAGCGGGCCAGTGCCGGCGCGGTCAATGAGGTTATCGAAACGTAGCCATTTGCTGCCACGACAGTCGTCGGCGAGAATGGTTTGCGCGAGCGAGCCGAATGCATCGGCGGCGTCTGCCGAGAGCGACTCGATCAGCAGCATGTCGGACGCATCGGGCTCTTGGCCCATGCGGTGGGTGTGCGGGTCGGCGGTGCCGGTGCGGTACCAGCCCGGTGGCAGCG
>Ga0207649_10001425_pt1 | contig 14143 bp, 15 predicted proteins | sample KBSC43metaG_FD_184317 | JGI IMG/M metagenome (GOLD analysis project Ga0207649, IMG submission 184317) | Corn rhizosphere microbial communities from Kellogg Biological Station, Michigan, USA - KBS C4-3 metaG (SPAdes) (version 2) | ecosystem: Host-associated > Plants > Roots > Rhizosphere > Soil ... | reverse complement strand
AACGCTCGACGCCGGTGGCTCGCAGGTGTTCGCCGTGGCGGACCATCAGGTGGCGCACGTCTATGTGCAGGACCGCCATTTGCTGGGCGAAGTGCGGACGCTGCTGGAGCAAACGCCGGGCGTGGCCGAGGTGCGTGACGGCTCTGTTTGCGGCGATCGCGCGGGCGATCTGATCGCCGTGGCCGAACCCGATGCGTGGTTCACCTATTACTACTGGGCCGACGATGCCAAGGTGCCGGATTTCGCCCGTACGATCGATATCCACCGCAAGCCCGGCTACGATCCGGCCGAGCTGTTTATCGATCCCGCCCTATGCTGCCCGAAGCTCCGGATCGCGAAGTTTCTGCTGAAGAAGAAACTCGGCTTCCGCGGGCTGCTGGACGTCATCCCGCTCGACGCCGCGCTGGTGAAAGGTTCGCACGGCCGCGACGACGTGCCGGACGACGAGCAGCCGGTGTGGATCGGCTCGGACTTTCCGGTGAACTCGGCGGCGGACGTGTTTGAGGCGATCGTGGCGGAGTTCGGCTCTTAATTGGACCGCGGACTTCAGTCCGCATCGCTTCGGGCGAAGGGGCGGACTGAAGTCCGCGGCCCCAGTGTAGCCGCCGCGGTCACAGCGCCTCGCTCCGGCGCTTCCGCTTCTCGAACAACACCGTTTCTCGGTAGCCCGCGGCTTTCGCCAGCCCGATCGCTTGCGGGAAATCGCGGGCGACCTCCGACGGGTGATGCGAGTCGGAGGAAATCACCAGCGGGATGCCCGCCGAGCAGGCGAGGTCGAGGAAACGCGGAGCCGGGTAGGCTTCGGCGCAGGGCTTGTGCCAGCCGGCGGTGTTGATCTCGATCGCGCAGCCGGACGCCGCGATCGCGTCGATGGCCGGCTCGTAAAACCGGTCCAGGTCGCCGCCCGGAATGCCGCCGAACTTTTTCACCAGATCCGGGTGGGCGAGAATGTCGAACAAGCCGCTTTCCGCCATCGCGGCGTAGGTTTTCCAATAGTGCGACCAGACGGCGTCGACGTTGCATTCCGCCCAGCGGCCGAGCCACTTCGGATTGTCGAAATCCCAGTCGCCGAGGTAGTGGACGGAGCCGATCAGATAGTCCCAGTCATAGCGCCCGGCGAGTTCCTCGATCCAGCCTTCGCAGCCGGTCAGCCAGTCGCACTCCAGCCCGGCGCGGATGGGGATGCGGCCGTTCGCCCGGGCGCGGGCGCGCTCGATCCAGGCGAAATAGTCGGGCAATTCGCCCTCCAGCATCCGCCAGTCGTCGAACGGTTCCGGGCGGCACGGCGCGTGGTCGGCGACGCCGTATTCGGTCAATCCGGCGGCGATCGCGGCGTCGACGTAGGCTTCGGGTTCGCCCTCGGCGTGGCGGCAGAGCGGGGTGTGGGTGTGATAATCGGCTGGCACCTCGGGACTTTCGGGGTTGAAGGATTTTCCGCAGGGATACTAGAGTACCCGCACGGTGCAAGAGCACCGTTTTTTGCTCATGTCCCTTTCGCCCGAAGCACCCGCCCTGAATGCTTTCACGAAGCACCTGATCGACGCGCTGCGCCGTCACCCGAAGCGTATCGTTTTCACCGAAGGCGAGGACCTGCGGGTGCTGCGCGCCGCCGAGCGGCTGGTGGCGGCCGAGGCCGCGGTGCCGATCCTGCTCGGCAACCGCCAGCGGATCCGCGAGCTGGCGGCGGCGAACGGCGTGAACCTGACCTTCGTCAGCATCATCGATCCGCCGGTTTCGTCCGACTTCGGACTGTTCTGCAAGCGGGTGGAAAACATGGCCCGCTACCGCAACATGCAGATCGGCGAGGCCGCGAGCATCGTCGCCCGCCCGCATTATTTCGGCGCGCTGATGACCCAGTACGGCCAGGCGGACGCCCTGATCGGCGGCAACCAGGCGCTGCCGGCCGCCTTGTTCCGCGCGCTGCTCAACACGATCAAGCCGCTGCCGGAGGTGCCGAAGGTTTTCGGCGTGATGGCGCTGGTGGGCGACCACCTGCATTTCATGGGCGGCGACGGCGTGCTGTTCCTCGGCGACTGCGGCCTGATCCCGCAGCCGACCGTCGACCAGCTGGCGGCGATCGCGGTGGAGACCGGCAAGGTCGCCCGCCATTTCCTCGGCCGCCGGCCGCATGTCGCGCTGCTCAGCCATTCGACCAAGGGCTCGGCGCTTACCGAGGAGGCCCGCAAGGTGATCGCCGCGACTTCGCTGGCGCAGGACAAGGTGCGGAAATTTTATCTCGATCTGGAAATCGAAGGCGAACTGCAGGCCGACGTCGCGCTCGATCCGTCGGCGGCGGAGGTCAAGCTGCCGGGCGCGGACGTGCGCAGCACCGCCGACGTGCTGGTGTTTCCGAACCTCGATGCCGCCCACATTTCGCTCAAGCTGCTCCAGCACGTCGCCGGCGCACAGGGCTACGGCCAGCTGATCCTCGGCCTCGCCCGACCGGCGGCGCAGGTGCCGCGGACGGCGAGCGTGGAGACGATCTTCGGCACGGCCGCCGCGGTGGGCGTCGAGGCGATCAAGTTCCACCAGGTTTACAACCAGCAGGTTGGGACGGATTGGGAAGCTTGATCCAGGCCGGCGCGCAGGCCGCGCGGCACTACGATGACCACGACGTCTGGTACCGGGCGTTGTGGGGCGACCGGCTGCACCACGGGTTGTGGCAGGCCGGCGTGCGCGACGCCCGCGAGGCGTCCGAGCGGCTGCTGCGCACGGTGGCGGATGCCGCCGGGCTCGCGCCCGGCGTGCGCGTGTGCGACGTCGGCTGCGGATACGGCGGGCCGGCGCGCTGGTTCGCCGGGCAAACCGGCGCGGAGGTCGTGGCGGTGACGAACTCGGCGAAGCAGGCGGCGTTCGCCCGCGCGGCGACGACCGACCCGCGGATTTCCATCGTGCACGCCGATTGGCTGGAAAACGACCTGCCGACCGGCGCGTTCGACGTCGCGCTGGCGCTGGAATCGCTGGCGCATTTCGCCGATCCGGCGCGGGCGGTCGCGGAAATGGCGCGGGTCGTGAAACCGGGCGGCCGCCTGGTGGTCGCCGGCTGGATGGCGGGCGAAGTCGTGCCCGGCTGGGTCGAACGGTGGGTGCTCGGGCCGATCCGCCGCACTGGGGAATCGCCCGGGTTGGCCGGCGAGGCGGAGCACCGATGCTGGTTCGCCGCCGCCGGTTGCGGCGAAATCGAAGTCGCCCGTTTCGGCGGGCAGGTCGGGCGGACGTGGTCGGTGGCGCTGGCCGGAGCGGCCAAGGCTTTGCTCACCGACCGGCTGCTCCTGGCCGAGGCGTTGCGGCATCCGCTCCAGGCGTGGTGGCTGGCGCTGAGCGCGGTCCGGATCCGGCTCGCCTACCACTGCGGCTGGCTCGATTACGGGCTGTTCGCCGCGACGCGTTGACGTCGGTTCACCGGCCCTTCCGCGAGCTGAGGACGAGCAGGACGATGCCGCTGCCGAGCACGGTGGCACCGATCAGGCGGGGAAATGGCACCAGCTCCTGGCGTTCCGCGGTGGCCTGGATCGGCCCGAAATCGAGCACCTTCTCGCGCTTGGTGACGACGACGCCGGGGTAGCTGAGCAGGATGGCACCGACGATGGTGAGGACCACCCCGAGGATCGTTTGGAGTTTCATACGTGGAGCCCAATGTCGGGCCGCCACGCCGGTCCCGCCAGCGGGAAATGGCCGCGATTTTTTGCGTTTGTCCGGCGGGCGATTGGGGCATGTTTCCAGAATGAACGCGCGTGTTTTCCTCCTGCCGCTGGTCGGCCTGCTCTGCCAATGCGGTGGTGGTAGCGGCGGCTCCGGTTCGTTCGCCGCCGCGCCTTCCGGGCGCATGACCCAGATCGTCAACGTCTCCGCCTACGATCCGAAGGAGCGCCAGCGCGACGGAATCGGCTACAACGAGCACGACGTGTCCGCGCTGCGGGCGAACGGCGCGGCGGGGCTGATCGCCCGCTGTGGCAAAGGCGGCGTGCTCGACACCAAGTGCGCCAATTTCCTCGCCGCCGCCGACCGCGAGGGGATGAAGGTCGGCGCCTACTACCGGCTGCAGAACCAAGTCGACGCCGTCGCGCAGGCCGACCAGTTCGTCGGCCGCATGCAGGCGATCGCCCGGAGCCGCTCTTGGAACGCCGACCGCCTCCTGCTGTGCGGTGATTTCGACGCGAAGTCGCGCCTTTCCGACATCACCCGCTTCGTCGACCGCGTCCACGCCCGCACCGGCTGCTACCCGGTGGTCTATCTGGAGAACAGCGAGCACCTGAAGCTGCTGCTGAGCCGGGCGGACGATGCGACCAAGGCGAAGCTGCGGAACTGTCCGTACTGGGTCGCGCTCTACTCCCATACCACCGGCGGCGGCGGTCATTTCTCCGCGGCCGGATCGCCCGACGGGTTGGTGAGCCACTACGACGTCTGGCACGACTGGTCGCTGTGGCAGTATGGCGGCGTCGACTGGGAGCGCGGGCGATCGCGGCCGAAGGTCTATTCCTACGGCTCGTTCCGCGCCGCGCCGTACTTAGGCAACCTCGACCGGCCGGTTGAGCGCAACGTGTTCAAGGGCGGGCCGGGCGAGCTGGCATCCTTTTGGAGCCGGCACGGGATTCCAACGCGCTGAGCTGGGCCACCGCGAAAAGATATCAGCGCGACGAGCGGAACAGGTTGCTCGCCTCCGTCGCCACCCGCAGCTGGTCGAGCTGGGCGGGCGTGAGGATGCCGGAAAGCGACTCGGTGCGTTCGAGCGACTGCCGCTGTTGGATTTCCTGCAGCTTGCGCTGGCGGGCGATCGGGTCGTTGCTTTCCGGCGGCTCGGCGGCCAGCAGCGCCATCGCCTCGACCGAGCCCTGGCTGTATTGGCCGGCCGGCACGAGCGGGACGAGGCTGGATTCGGATACGAGCTGGCTGCCGTCGGGGTAGCGTTCCTGCGTCTTGCCGGCCTCGGCGCGCAGGACGCCGAGCGCCGCCTCGCGCTGCTGCGGCGTCAGGTCGAGCCGGTCGGCGACTTCGGCCAGGTTGCGCTGGGCGCGGGTTTCGATCTGGTTTTCGGACTGGCGCTCGCGCATCGCGGTGAGCGCGGCGTCCTGCTCCGGCGTCAGCAGGGCGCGGAATTTCGCGTCGTTCTCCTTCGCGGACTGGATGATCGCGTCGAGCGAGGCCTTGGGGTCCTGTTTGAGGAAGTCCTGCGCGCCGACCGGGGCTTGGGCGTGTCGCTGCTCGACGAGCATGGCTTCCAGCTGGGAGAGCTGGTTTTCGTCGAGGCGCAGCGCTTCGGCCACGCGCAGCAGCTTGCCGCGGTCGCGCTGCAGGGCGGCGTCCTTGAAGGCCTTCTGCATCGTGGCGCGGTGTTCGAGCTCCGCCTTGCGCAGGTCGTCGGGCGGGATGTTCGTGCCCGGCGGCTCGGACCGCGCGTCGCGGGTCCGCGACGCGGCGGAACGGTCGGCGGTGCTGGCGCGGGTGTTCTCCGGCGGGCTTCCGGCGTTCGCCTCCGCGGCCGGTGGTGGTTCGGGCGTGGGCTTGAACGCCCAGCCGAGCGCGAAACCGGCCAGTGCGGTGGCGAGCGGGAAAAGGAGTCGGGTTTTCATGCGAAGGGAAACCGCCGCCGGAGCGGGAATTTGCCGGGAAATCAGGCCTCGCGCATCTCGGCGATGGCGGCGGCCATGTCCGGCGCGCCGAAAGACGAGGAGCCGGCGACCAGCACGTTGGTGCCGGCGCGGGCGCACAGCGCGGCGGTCTTGGCGTTGATGCCGCCGTCGACCTCGATGTGGAACGCCAGCCCGCGCTCGGCGCGCAGCTTCGCCGCGGCCTCGATTTTCGGCAGCACTTCGGGCATGAAGGCTTGTCCGCCGAAGCCCGGCACCACGGTCATGCACAGCAGCAGGTCGATGTAGGGCAGGAATGGCTCGGCCACTTCGATCGGCGTGGCCGGATTCAGCGCGAGACCCGCCTGGCAGCCGGCCTCGCGGATCCGCACCAGCGTTTCCTTCACGTCGTGGTCGGCTTCGACGTGCACGGTGATGAGGTCGGCGCCGGCGGCGACGAAGCGCGGCAGGAAATGGTCGGGCCGCGTGACCATCAGGTGGACGTCGAGGAAGATGTCGTTGGTCTCGTGGACCGCCTGCACCATGGCCGGGCCGAACGAGATGTTGTCGACGAAGTGGCCGTCCATCACGTCGAGGTGGAGCCAGTCGGCGCCGGCGTGGATGGCGCGGGTCGTTTCGTCACGGACGCGCGAGAAATCCGCCGCCAGCAGGGACGGCGCGATCACCCGGTCACGGAAAGTCTTCGGAATCACGCGGGACAAGAAAGCGGCCGCGGCCGGGAATGGCCACGGATTTTTTCTCATGCCGCCATGAACGCGGGCGATGCCGCGCGCGACGCTCCGCTTGGAATCGCCCGCCCGCCGGGTTAGGGATGCGGCGTGGACGACAGCCCGATCATCGATTTGCAAAGCGACGCCTATTTCATGGGCCAGGCGCTGCGCGAGGCGCGCAAGGCCTACGCGGCGACCGAGGTGCCGATCGGCGCGGTGATCGTCAGGGAAGGCCGGATCATCGCCCGCGCGTGGAACCAGGTGGAAACGCTCAAGGACGCCACCGCCCACGCCGAGATGCTCGCCCTGACCGCCGCCCAACAGGCGCTCGGCGACTGGCGGCTGGAGAAATGCACGCTCTACGTGACCAAGGAGCCGTGCCCGATGTGCGCCGGCGCGATCGTCCACTGCCGGCCGGAGCGCGTCGTCTTCGGCTGCCCGGACGCCAAGGGCGGCGCCGCCGGCGGCTGGATCAACCTGCTCGACTCGAACCCGCCGCTCAACCACCGCTGCGATGTCACCGCCGGTGTGCTCGGCGAGGAGTGCCTGGGTCTGATCCAAGGGTTTTTCCGCGAAGCGCGGGAAAAGAAGAAGGCCGAGCGCTTGTTGCGGGGGGAAACGGGGGAGTAGTTCGCCCGCGCTTGCAGGTGGCGGCCGGTCCCGCCTAAATCCCGTTCGTGGCAGCGAAGGCGAAAGCGACTCCCAACAACGGCAATGTGTTTGTCGTGGCCGGCACCGACGAGGGGCGGGTGAAGGAGCGCGCCCTGGAGCTCTACCGCGAGCTGACCGGCGGCGTGGACGACGGCTTCACCCACGAGACGATCGACGGCGTGGCCGACAATTCGGACAAGGCCTACGACCTCTGCGGCTCGACGATCCAGGCGCTGCAGACGCTGCCGATGTTCGGCGGCGACAAGGTCGTCTGGCTGCGCAACGCGAGTTTCCTCGGCGACGACGTCACCGGCCGCTCCGAGCGCACGCTGTCCGGCGTCGAGGCGCTGCGGGCGGTGCTGGAGGCGGGTTTGGCGCCGGGCGTGAAGTTCCTGCTGACGGCCAGCGTCCTCGACAAGCGGCGGTCGTTCTGGAAGTTCCTCGAAAAGGCGGCGGAGGTCGAAATCCACGACCGCATCGACACCTCGCGCGACGGCTGGCAGGACCAGGTGGCTGTGCTGGTGCGCCGCCGCGCCGACGAGCTCGGTCTGAAATTCCAGCCGGACGCGCTCGAGTTGTTCGTGATGCTGGCGGGCGAGGCGACCCAGCAGATCGGCAACGAGCTGGAAAAACTCGATCTTTATCTGGGCGAGCGGCGCGAGGTGGCCGAGGCGGACGTGTGGACGATGGTCCCGTTGAGCCGCGCGGGCATCGTGTTCGAGATCGGCAAGGCGCTGCAGAACGGCGACGCCGCGCGGGCGATCGGGCTGATCGACCAGCAGCTCGAACAGGGCGACAGCGCGATCGCCATCATCCGCGCGTCGATCATCCCGACCGTGCGCAATTTGTTCATGGCCAAGGTGGTGGCCGAGACGCTCAAGGCGCCGACCGGCAACTACAACGGCTTCGCGGCGGCGCTCGACAAGCTGCCCGAGGTCGAGCGCGCGTGGTTGCCACAGAAGAAGACCGGCGGCGTGAACGTTTATCCGATCTTTCTCGCGCTGCGCGGCGCGTCCGGCTTCCGGATGGGCGGCCTGCGGGCGGCGATGGAGGCGACGCTCAAGGCGGACCAGGCGCTGGTGACCACCGGCCTCGACCACCGGCTGGTGCTGCACCGGTTGGTCGCGGAGATCGCCGCGGCGAGGAAGAGCTAGGAGGGAGAGCGGAGAAGAAAAAAGAGCTCCGAGGCGCGGCCCCGGAACTCTTTCTCGAAACTCCCAGCACTTCGCTCCTTAACGCTGGCCGATCGGCGGCGCGTCGATGATTTCGGACGGGCCGGTGTAGAGGGTGAGCGGGCGGTAGAGGCGGCTGTCGCGGAGCTGTTCGAGCACCTGGGCGGTCCAGCCGGCGGTGCGGGCGATCGCGAAGATCGGGGTGAACAGGTCGGTCGGGATGCCCAGCGAGTAGTAAACCGTGGCCGAGTAGAAATCGACGTTGGCGTTGAGGTTCTTGCGCTCGCGCATGATGGTGGCGATGCGCTCGGACATCTGGATCCACTTCGGCTCGCCGAGTTCCCCGGTGAGCTGGATGGCGAGGTCGCGCAGGCGCGGAGCGCGCGGGTCGAGCACCTTGTAGACGCGGTGGCCGATGCCCATGATCTTCTCTTTCTTCGCCAGCTTGTCCTCGATGTAGGCGTCGACGTTCTCAAGGCTGCCGATTTCCTTGAGCATGTGGATCACGCCTTCGTTCGCGCCGCCGTGGAGCGGTCCCTTGAGGGTGCCGATGGCGGAGGTGATGGCGGAGTAGAAGTCGGAGAGGGTGGCGACGGTGACGCGGGCGGAGAACGTCGAGGCATTCATGCCGTGGTCGGCGTGGAGGATGTAGGCGACATCGAGCGTGCGGGTGGCTCGCTCGGACGGCACCTCGCCGTTGACCAGATAGAGGAAGTGGGCGGCTTCGGAGAGATCCTCGCGGATCGGCGGCAGCTCGAGGCCCCGGCGGAAGCGGTGGAAGGCGGCGACGATGACCGGCGTTTTGGCGACGATCGAGAGGCCGATTTCAGCGTCTTTTTCGAGGTTCGGTTCGCCGATGGCGGCGCGCTTGTCGTAGATGCCGAGCATCGAGACGCCGGTGCGCAGGACGTCCATCGGGCAGGCGTCCTTCGGAGCGGCCTTGAGGAAGTCGATCACGCCCTGCGGCAGGGCGCGGTCCTGGCGAAGGCGCGTCTGGAAGGGATCGAGTTCGGCCTGGGTCGGCAGGTGACCGCGGTGGAGAAGGAAAATGACCTCTTCGAAAGTGCAGTTGTCGACCAGCGAGTTGATCGAGTGGCCGAGGTAGCTGAGGCGTCCCTCCGGTCCTTCCACGTTGCTGAGGGCTGATTCGTTGGCAATGACGCCTTCAAGGCCTTTGGCGTAGGTGGTCATGGAGGTAATTCAGGAAAAAAGTTAACAGAAGCGCCCGGAACAAAGCGATTTGGCGGAGGGGGTGCAAGGGAGAAAGCACCGGCGGGGCTTCTATGAATCGCGCTGGCTTGGGCGATGAATCCCTTCGTAAGCTTCACGCGTGCCTGATTTGCTGACACTTGTTTTGGAAACCTCCGCTCCTTCGGCCTCGCTGTTGCTGGCCGGGCCGGAGGGGATATTGGCTGAGGACGCGTTCAGCAGCGACCGCAGCCACAACGCGGCCTTGTTCGGGCCGTTGGAAACGGCCTTGCGCGGCGTGACGCCGGAGCGGATCGGGCGGGTGCTCGTCGGCAGCGGGCCGGGCAGCTACAGCGGCACGCGGGTCGGCATCGCGGCGGCGCAGGGCGTGGCCTTGGCGGCCGGTTGCTCGGTGGTCGCCGTGCCGTCGATCCTGGCCGCGCCGTCGGCGGCGGGTGGTGCGGCGTGCCGGATCGTCGGCGACGCCCGGCGGGGGAGCTTTTGGATTTCCCGGGTGGTCAAGGCCGGGGTGGCGCAGGCGCCTCAACTGACGGATGAGGAGGGGTTGCTGCAATTCATGGCCGAGGCGGCGGGCGAACCGGTGGTGACCTTCGAGGCCGGGCTACGGCAGGGGTTTCCGGCGGATCTCGTGATCGCCCGCGAAGCGCCGACCGCGCGGCTGTTATGGGAAGCCTGGCAGGCGGCGAACGAGGGCGAACGGACGCGCTGGGCGGCGGAAGCGCCGCAGCCGCTCTACCTGCGGCCGCCGCACATCACGGAGGCGAAGAAGAAATTCTAAAATCCTAAATCCTAATTTCTCAACGAAGAGGAGGCGGGCGAACAGTGCCTGTGTCCCGAAGTGGAAACCACGAAAGGCACGAAAAAAACACGAAATGAAGATGAAGAAGCGGAGATTGTGAAAGGGGGTAACCCGTTGATTTTCGTGAACTTTGGTGTTTTTCGTGGTTCCTGTTTCCCTTTTTGGCGCTATCGCCGCCGCCAGACGGTGAGGAGTGAGAAGGTGAATTGAAATTTGCGGGCGGTTTCGCGGATCAGAAACGGCTCGTCGCGGGCGGTGACGAGGTCGAAGTGGGGGCCGAGCCGCTGTTGGAGCCAGTCGAAGGTCGAGCCGGGCGGCCAGTTTTCCGGCGGGGTATATTCCGCCAGCCAGGTGCACGGGGTGGCGAGCACGAGCTCGCCGCCGGGGCGGACAAGCGCGGGCAGGCGGGCGAGCAATTTTAGCGGTTCGGGCAGCCGACACAGGAGGTTGGCGGCGTGGACGCGGTCGAACGCGCCGAGGTCGCCGCGCAGCGCCATCGCGTCGCCCGTTTCGAAGCGGACGCGGGAAAAATCGACGTCCGCCGGAGCGCGGGCGGCGAGTTCGGTCGATAGGCGCGCTTCTTCGAGCCGCCGGTAGGGGATTTGTCCGCCCTGCCTCAGCGTTTCGGCGGCCCGGATGAAGCGATGGGAAAAATCGATGCCGGTGACCTCTCGGCAATGGCGCGCCATTTCGAAGGCCGAGCGGCCGACGGCGCAGCCGAGGTCGAGCCCGCGCGCCGCCTCGCCGGGCGAAAAGGCGGCGGCGGTGCGGGCGGGGAACCCGAGCGCCGGGGCGAGCGCGGCCAGCCGTTCGCCCGCGATTTCCCCGTCGCTGCCATAGTGGAACAGCAGGTATTCGGCGAGCAGGCGCTCGGATTCGTAGACGTTCGGCATCGGTTGGGATGGGAGAAGGCGGAGGCTCCGCCCCGGAAGACCCTCCTCGGCTAAAAGCCTCAACTCCTTCAGCGGGCGGCCAGGGCGTCCATCAGATAGCGCGACGGGCGGAAGTTCTCGATGAGCACCTCGCGCTGGTCGCCGCGGAGCAGGCGGACCTGTTGGATGTTGAAATTAGGCGTCTTGTGCGGGGCGAACAGGATGTCGTCGTGGGTCGAGTTCTCGTGCTTCTTGAACATGTCCGGCACGATGTCGCCGCCGAGATGGTCGTCGCGACCGGTGGCGAGGTGGCAGGTGCCGAGCACCTTCTCGTCCTGGATGTCGGCGCCGGAGACCGGCAGCACCTGGGTGCCGAAGCCGAGCTCGCCGAGCGTGCCGGTCATCGGGTCGTCGGCGAGGCGGGCGTTGTGGGCGTCGATGGTCGCCGGGTTGCCGGCGATCAGGGTGGAGCGGATGATGCAGCGGTCGACGACGTCGAGCACGCCGAGCGTGCCGTCCTCGTATTTCATCGGGAACTGGCCGCGGGCGTCCTGCGGGACGAAGTAAACCTCGCCGGCCGGAAGATTCGCGATGTCGGGCGTTTTCCCCTGGCACAGGCCGTGGGATTTCTGCGCCTCCTGGCCGCCGAGGCCGAGCCAGGCGGTGAGCACGCGGCCGTCCTCGAGGGCGAAGTCGATCTCCACCGCGTCGGCCTTCGTCAGGGCGAGGCGGAGTTTCTCGGCGTCGGCGGAAACCTGGTGGTAGTCGACGGCCAGGCCGGAGCGCAGGATCACGTCGTTGAGGCCGTGCAGCGTGGCGCCGCGGAAGCCGAACTGCTTCGCCTTGGCCGTGAGCGGCGCGGTGGCGGAGAAGATCGAGATGCAGAGGATCAGGTCGTAGTTCGGATAGATGTCGCGGTCGAGCGACAGGTGGTTGCCGGCGGTGTCCCAGACGTCGTCCTCGAGATCGAGGTTCGAGCCGTGGGTCGACTTGTAGGCGAACATCTCGCCGCCGCTCATGCCGAGCGCTCCGAGGCCGCCGTTCTTCAGCCCCTGATAGAACACCTCGTGGGCCTTCTTCTGCACCGGGAAGCCGTCCTGTTGGAGGAAGGCGAAGTCCTTGATCAGGGCGGCGGGTTCCTCGAACTCGGTGAGGATGCAGACGCGGCAGCCTTCGGTCGGCAGGAACACGGTGCCGAGCAAGCGGACCAGGTCGAAGGGCGGGAACTGCCGGTTTTCCGGGTGCAGCAGGATTTCCTCGCGGAGGTAATCGGGGAGCGCGGCGATGGACATGACTCCACCGTAAAAGCCGCGGGGCGTCGTGCAAGGCCGGACCGGGTCCGGCGAGGTGACCGCGTTCGGATTCGAACCGCCGACACGCGGATCTTTTTGGGAATGAGGAAGACAGGAATTTCAGGAAGGAAGAGAAGGTTCTCCGCCTTCCTCATTCCTTGTTTTCTTTTCCGGGAATCGTCAGGCGTCCTCGTCCGGGATCTCGCCCAGGTGATCGAGGCCTTGCTCGCGCATTTCCTCCAGCACCGCGGCCATGTCGGGCAGGGCGTCCCAGACTTCGGCGGCGACGAAGACCGGCGCGCCGCAGCGCACGGCGAGGGCGATGCAGTCGCTCGGCCGGGCGTCGAGCTCGACGATCTTGCGCTCCAGGATCTCGTTGGCGGCCTCGAAGATCAGGCGGGCGAAGTAGATCTCGTTTTCCATCGACACGATGACCACGCGTTTCACCTCCGCGCCGAGGGATTCGAGCGCGAGCAGGAACAGGTCGTGGGTCAGCGGCCGCGCCGGCGTTTGGCCCGCCAGCGAGGCGTTGATCGACGCGCCGACGGCCGGGTCGATGTAGAAGACGATGACCTTCTTGCCGTCACCGAGGAAGACGGCGCAACCGGCCTGGGTCGGCAGCAGGGCGACGGGTTCGACACGGACGAGGGATGGCATGGCGGGAGTGGATTTTGGATCGTGGGGAAGGTAGCGACAAAACACTCAGCGGCCGAGATATTCCCGCGAGACCCGCACGTATTTTTCGGCCCAGCTTTTGACTCCGCGCTGTTCGTCGAGGGAAAGCGTGCGGACGACCTTGGCGGGCGAGCCGATGACCAGCGAGCCGGGCGGGATCACGGTGCCGCCGGTGACCAGCGCGCCGGCGCCGATGATCGAGCGCGCGCCGATGACCGCGCCGTCCAGCACGATCGCCCCCATGCCTACGAGCACCTCGTCCTCGACCGTGCAGGCGTGGAGAATGGCCGAGTGGCCGACGGTGACCAGCTCGCCGACGTGGCAGCCATAGTCGTCGGCGAGGTGGATCACGGCGTTGTCCTGTACGTTCGAGCGCGGGCCGATGACGATCTCGTTGATGTCGCCGCGCAGCGTGGCGTGGTACCAGACGCTGGACTCCTCGCCGAGGGTGACGCGGCCGATCACGTCGGCGCTGGCGGCGACGTAGGCGCTCGGCGGGATGACGGGCAGGATGCCGCGGTAGGGTTCGATGGCCATGGCGATGGGAAACGATGGCCCGGCGGGAGGACTCGCGCCAGCCCGGAGAGGGTGAAATCAACCGCTTGCGGCGGCGGCGGATGCGTGGAACTGGTTTCCCATGCGCGGGCGAACCGCGGACCAGACCCCGCTTGACGAGGCCGCGGGCCGCCCCTAGTTGCGCGCGTCGTCCGATCTCCCATGCGAGAATTCCTGACCGTTCTTGGCTTTCTGATCCTCGCCGTGGCTCTCCGCTGCGCGCGGGGCGCGGGCATGCGAAAGGCCGGCGCGCTGCTGCTGCTCGGCACCAGCGGGCTGGCGGGCTGGTTCCTGACCGGCTCGGCGTGGGGCGCGGCGCTTGGCGCGGTGGCCTGGTTTTTCCTGCCGTGGATCGAGCTGCTGACGCGTATCCGGACGATGCGGCTGCCGCTGGAGAACAAACTGCACCACGACGGGGTGCCGAATCCGTCGTTTTTCCCGCATGCCGACGAGGCGGCGGCGGCGATGGAGGAGGCGGGCTTCGAGCACGTCACCGACTGCGGCTGGGACTGGGCCGGGATGAAGCAGTGCTTCCGCCTGTTCTGGCACCCGGAGGAGCGGGCGGTCGCGGCGGTCTGCCTGTGCGAGCAGTGCGACGTCGCCTACGCCTTCGTCTCGAT
>Ga0207649_10001424_pt1 | contig 14148 bp, 8 predicted proteins | sample KBSC43metaG_FD_184317 | JGI IMG/M metagenome (GOLD analysis project Ga0207649, IMG submission 184317) | Corn rhizosphere microbial communities from Kellogg Biological Station, Michigan, USA - KBS C4-3 metaG (SPAdes) (version 2) | ecosystem: Host-associated > Plants > Roots > Rhizosphere > Soil ... | reverse complement strand
TGCTCGCGAAAAACTCACAGGCGCCGCGTTCATTCAGGAAACACGCGTTATCGTTGACGTTTTTCGCGAGCAAGCTCGCTCCTACAGAAGGCGATGTACGCTTAACTGAACGGCATTAGGGCTTGCCCCGCGTTGGGCTGCGAAGCAGCCCCCAACAAAGTCGCCAAGTTCTTTGTTCTTTCTGAAAAACCGCGGTGCCTGGGGTTAGGGCCGCTTCGCGCCCCAACGCGGGGCAAGCCCGTTCGCCACAACAGGCCCGCTCAGCACAGCAGGCCCACTCGCTACAGGGGGGCGGTCAATTTGCTGTGCGACAGCGCTAAGGACCTCCCATATTTGATCAGTGTTGGCGCTGGAAATCAGTCTTCCTTGCGCACCGTTGCCACATCGTCGGCCTTGACGCGGATGTGCTTGCCGGCAATATCGGTGAACTCATAAAACCCGTCGGCGGTCTTGGTTTTTGGAATGTCCTTGGTCAAATACTGCGTGCCATTTTGCAGCGTCACTACGGTTTGCGTCGCGCAACCGGCCAATACCAGAAAAGTGAGTGCAACCAGTGGCAGACTCAAATTCTTCATGTTCATAACCCTTACCTTAACCCTGAAAAAGTCCCGCGCCTGTGGCTGCGGGCAATAAATGGTACGCCATCAACTTCTCCATCTGATCACTTTTATGCAAAAAGTTGCGTGGGCCATTTATCTATTACCGATTGCAACAACGCGTTTGCGACGGCACTCTGTATGCATAACCAGTATTTGATCACTGCGCGCCATGGCCAATCCCCTCGACGATCCCCTGTATTACCTGCATAACTTCCGCCAAGTGCTGGATTGGCTGGGGCATCGCTACGCCGATTTACTCGACACGGATGAACAGCATTTCATTCAGCAATTTGACAGGTTGCCCCAGGCGTCCCAGGCGTTGTTGGTGCGCATGGTGATGCGCAAGGGTGTGCATTTTCGCGCGGGCAAGCTCACCTACCAGGAGATCGGCTGCCCCCATGCCGCTGTACGCCCCTTGCTGGAACTGGGTTGGGTCGACGACCAGTGCCCGCTGGCCTTCCACGAGTTGTTTGCGTTGCTGCAAAAAAGCGAAATGCTCGCGGTGTTCCAGGCGTGGATCGACCAGCCCAAAGGCAACAAGGCCGACTGGCTTGAACCCCTGGCGGCGCAATTCACCGAAAGCCGCAGCTTCGCCCACTGGTACCCCGAGTTGGCCGACAGGCTGTACAGCCTGACCGTGATGGACCTGTGTGACCGCCTGCGCCTGATGTTCTTCGGCAACCTGCACCAGGACTGGTCGGAGTTCGTGCTGGCGGACCTGGGCATCTACACCTATGAGAAGGTCGAGTTCTGCGCCGAGTCCCGTGGTTTGCGCACGCGCGACGATGTGCTCGGTTTTCTGTTCCTGCACCAGTGCCAACAGGCATTTGAAGCCGGCGAGGCGCTGGACACGCTACTGGCGCAGGTCGCCACGCTGCACACCGACAACCCTTGGCTGCAAAAGCGCCGGGCCAAATTGCTGTTCCAGGTCGGCCAGTATTGCGAACGCAATGCTGAGTTGGCCATGGCCGAGCAGATCTACCGCGCGTGTGCCTACCCCGGCGCACGCGCGCGACTGATCCGCGTGCTGGAGCGCCAGGAGGCTTATGCTCAAGCGCTGGCGCTGGCCTGCGCCGCCCAACAGGCGCCGGAAAGTGCCGCCGAACAGCAACACCTGTTGCGCGTCTTGCCGCGCCTGCAACGTAAGCTGGGGCAACCGCGCTTGCCCAAGGCCAAGCCGCGCGACGTCCCGCGCCTGGACCTGGCACTGGCCCCGCCGGAGCCCTTGATGTCGGTGGAGTACTGCGTCCAGGCGCACCTGAGCGAACCCGACGCACCCGTGCATTACGTCGAGAACGGCCTGATCAATTCACTGTTCGGCCTGTTGTGCTGGGACGCGATCTTCGCACCGTTGCCGGGGGCGTTTTTCCACCCGTTCCAGCGCGGGCCGGCGGACCTGCACAGCGAGGATTTCCATTCACGGCGTGCGCCGCTGTTTGCGGCTGCCTTCGCGCAATTGCAGGATGAGCGCTACAAGGCAACCATTCGCCAGCGCTACGTGGACAAGTGGGGGATCCAGTCGCCGTTCGTGTTCTGGAACCTGCTCAGCGAGGCATTGCTCGAACAGGCCCTGGCCTGCTTACCCGCTGAACACCTGCGGCACTGGTTCGAGCGGCTGCTGCTGGATATCCGCGCCAACCGTGCGGGGATGCCGGACCTGATCCAGTTCTGGCCCGCCGAAAAAACCTACCGCATGATCGAAGTCAAAGGCCCCGGCGACCGCTTGCAAGACAACCAGCTGCGTTGGCTGGAGTTCTGTGGCCAATACCAGATGCCAGTCACGGTTTGCTACGTGCGCTGGGCGGAGCCAACCCCTTGAGCTACAGCGTGGCCGTGCGGGCGCTGTGTGAGTTCACCGCCAAGGTCGGCGACCTGGACCTGCGTTTCACCCCCTCGCCCAGCGCCCAGGAAGGCATTGCCGGGCACCGCACCGTTGCCGCGCGGCGCAGTGCGCACTACCAGAGCGAAGTGGCGCTGGAGGGCGAATACCAGCAGCTCAAGGTGCGGGGCAGGGCGGACGGCTACGACCCGGACAACAACCGCCTGGAAGAGGTGAAGACCTATCGCGGCGACCTCGACGCCCAGCCGGCTAACCATCGGCAACTGCATTGGGCCCAGGCCAAAGTCTACGGCTGGTTGATGTGCCAGAAGCTCGGGTTGACGCAGATCGACCTGGCGCTGGTGTATTTCGACATCGTCGGCGAGGGTGAGACCCTGCTCAATCAACGCTTCCAGGCGGCGGACCTGGAAGCGTTCTTCAACCAGCAATGCGCGCGGTTCCTGGAGTGGGCCCAGCAGGAAATGCAGCATCGCGAAGCGCGCAACCACGCCGCACACACCCTCGGGTTCCCCCATGCCGACTTCCGCCCTGGCCAACGAGTCTTGGCGGAGTCGGTGTACAAGGCCGTCAGCACTGGCCGCTGCCTGATGGCCCAGGCGCCCACCGGTATCGGCAAGACGGTGGGCACGATCTTCCCGCTGCTCAAGGCCCTGGCGCCGCAGCAGTTGGACAAGGTGTTTTTCCTCACCGCCAAGACCCCCGGCCGCAAACTTGCCCTGGATGCGGCCAAGGTGCTGCACGCCAGCAGCGATTTGCCCCTGCGCGTCCTTGAACTGGTCGCGCGGGACAAAGCCTGCGAACACCTGGACAAAGCCTGCCACGGCGATTCGTGCCCGCTGGCCAAGGGGTTTTACGATCGCTGCCCGCCGCCCATGAGGCGGCATCAAGCGTGCGTCTGCTGGACCAGCGCAACCTGCGCGAAGTCGCCCTGGCCCACCATGTATGTCCGTATTACTTGAGCCAGGAAATGGCGCGCTGGGCCGACCTGGTCGTGGCCGACTACAACTACTATTTCGACTTCGGCGCCATGCTGTTCGGCCTCGCCCAGCTCAACCAATGGCGCGCGGCGGTGCTGGTGGATGAAGCCCACAACCTGGTGGAACGCGCCCGCTCGATGTACAGCGCAAGCCTCAGCCAGTTCAGCCTCCAGGCCCTACGCGACAGCGCCCCCGAGCCACTGAAGAAACCCCTGCAGCGCCTGAACCGTGAGTGGAATGCGTTGCACAAGGAACAGGTCGCACCGTACCAGGCCTATGCGACCCGGCCCGACAAACTGCTCCAGGCCCTGAGCCTGTGCATCAGCGCCATGGGCGACCACTTCAATGACCACCCCGAATCCCTGGCGGGCGAGCTGCAAGCCTTCTACTTCGAAGCGCTGCAATTTGCCAAAGTGGCGGAGCTGTTCAACGAGCACTTTATCTTCGACATCAGCAAGCATTCGCTCGGCGGCAAACGCAGCCGCTCGACCTTGTGCCTGCGCAATGTGGTGCCCGCCGAATTCATTCGGCCGCGCTTGACGGCCGCACGCAGCAGCGTGCTGTTTTCCGCCACGCTCAGCCCACGCCACTACTACGCCGACCTGCTGGGCCTGCCGGCAGACACGGCGTGGGTCGATGTGGAATCACCGTTCAAGGCCGAGCAGTTGCGGGTGCGCATTGTCGATGAAATCTCCACTCGGTTCGTGCATCGCCAAGCCTCGCTGGAACCCATCGTCGATTTGATCGCGAGCCAGTTCGCGCAACAACCGGGGAACTACCTGGCGTTTTTTTCGAGCTTTGATTACCTGCAACAAGTGGCTCAGTTACTGGCGCAACGGCACCCGGCGATTACCCTGTGGCTGCAGGCGCGAGGCATGGCCGAAGCTGAACGCCAGGCCTTTCTCGACCAGTTCACCCAGCACAGCCAAGGCATCGGGTTTGCGGTGCTGGGGGGAGCGTTTGGCGAAGGCATCGACTTGCCCGGCAGCCGTTTGATCGGCGCCTTTATTGCCACCCTGGGGTTGCCGCAGCTGAACCCGGTCAACGAGCAGATGAAGCTCAGGATGGGCGCGATTTTCGGTGCGGGTTACGACTACACCTACCTGTACCCCGGCATTCAAAAAGTCGTGCAGGCGGCGGGCAGGGTGATCCGCAGCGAACACGACCGGGGCGTGGTGATGCTGATCGATGATCGGTTTGGCCAACCCCAGGTGCGCCAGTTATTGCCGCGCTGGTGGGCGTTCGTATAGGACGGCGGTCTCTACCCCGCTCAGAGGATAGAGACGCGCGCCCGCATAACTGACCGACGCGTCCGGGACAGGATCCTTGCCCCAGAGCCAGGGGAATGTACCGTCAGTTGAACCGCCGACCGCACCGATTGACCGTCATTCAACTGATGGTCAACACCCGCCGAAGGGATTCGTTCAGGTTCACCGCGCGTGCGCGGGTGAACCCCGTCGCCAATATCACGTAATAAAACTCAGGACGGTAGCCTTTGAATTGCTGCAACTGCTCGCGGTAAATCAGGCGTTTGACGGGAGCGCCCGCAGGCCAGGAGAGCCCGACCTCTTTTGTTTCGATATGCAGGATCACATCGTTCAATGACCGCACATAACGCAAGATCACGGCAATCTGGTCGGTCGCCTGGCGCCACGCATAATAGGGGATGGACACAATCACATGCGCCGGGTCATCCGCGATGTGATCGTTGGGGTAGCCCTCTACGGAGGGCGCTTCCAGCCGGGCAATGTACCCGCGGACTTCGGCGGTGTTTTTCTTGGAGTAGACCTCGAAAGGGGGGACGGACTTCCTCAAGACAAAACTGACTTCTATGTGGCCCTCGGCGGCGGCGCGCACGTCAACGTAATCGATGAAGGTCGAATGCACTCGTCCGGGCCTGGTGATAGGGACAAACTTGTGGATGACCTTCACCCCACCTTTGGGAGGATAGATACGAATCATGACATCGTATATTTCATCTTTCAGGCCGACATTGGCCGGGGTGTGCATTTGCAGCTCCACCGGTTTTTCATCCACCAGTTCCAAATCGATATAGCCAACTGGGCCAGCGTCTGAAAAAACCGGACCATCAGGTGCATTCGCGTCCAGGTCGACCGACACGCGAATGGTGGCTGACCCTGGTGTAGAAATGTTGCCCACCAGGTCAATGACCTCAAGCCACACAGCCATATTGGGACTGTCGCCGGCGTCGATAAGGTGCTGGTAGGTCACGTCGATCACGGTCGGCTGGAGGGGGCCAGCCGCTGTCTGGCTGATGATGACGTTCCCCCAGTGGAGAATGACGGTGTCCTTCGGGTGGTGATTGGGGTAGGGCTGAAGAGTGACCACCACCCCTTTCGTGGCGTTCCCTGGCACGATCACTTTCTCGGACAGACTGACCTTCAGCTCTGAGTGCCCCGGTTCGACTTGATTGTTGTCATCGCCGGCCGGGAGGTCGGTCTTGACCAATGTCAGCAGCGGATAGGACATATCGTAGTCGGCGCCACCCTTATAGTGAACGAGGTAGACCAGGGCATATCGACCGTCCGGCAGGTCTTTTTGCTGGGCGGCAAAGAAGTAACTGTTACGGGTTTCCTCGCCGGGCTCCAGGATCTTTGTACCCAGGATCACCACATTCGTTTCGCCGATCAGATAGCCCACGGTGATGATATCCCCGGGACTCGCGATCCAATTGCGTTGCACCTCGAGGGTCAGGCCGGACTCAAACAACCATGCTGCGATGCCTGCGTCCTCGCCATCGACGTGATCGACCATGCCGGGGACGTTGAGTCGATCCAGACGCTTCGGGTTGTCCTTTTTTTCCAGCGTCAGGGTGTTGTTTTCAGTCGCACTTGGCGCTTCTTCGAGTGCGGCTGCAGGCTGAGTCTTCTTGGTGGGCATGATTGATCTCCTGATAGGCATCAGTGCACGTGATCGCACGTCAAACGGTGCGTTTGCCGTCATCAGATACCGGAATAAATGCGCGCGCTACTGTCAGAGTTGACAGGTAGCGACCAATGGTCCTGTCAGCGTCATGGCGGTTTGCGATGAATCGATCAGCGATCATTGACCGCCCGTCGCCACCTGTTAACTCTGACAGTAGGCAAGCCATCGCAGGGGGCGTTTGATGGAGGCAAACCACCGCACCTGCTTGCAAGGACTCTCACCATGTCCAAAAAAGATAAGTCGAAAGCTGCTCTCTTGCCTGCCATCGTGGTGCCGCTGACGGAGCCACCTATCGCCGGGGATATTGACGCTGCCGACGGCGGCATCGGCTTGCGTCACACCGAGTCGGCGCTGGTGGTGTATCTCGTCAATCCCAAAGACGGTGTCAGTGCCGGCAGCATCGCCTCGCTCTACTGGGGGAACCGGAATGTGCCAGTGGCGTCTACGCCCATTCGCGAAGGCGAGGAGAACCTGGACCTTATCCCGCTGACGGTGCCTGCGCACCGGATCGTCGAGTTCTGGGCCAACCCGGTGTTGGGCAAGCTGCGGCGCGCCAGCGGTAATGAAACCTTCACCGAAGAGCGCAAGTACCGGGTCATGCTGACACGCCCCGCAGGGCGCGACCCCGACGACGCGCTCCCCGGGCACCAGGGCCTGTCCTACGTAGTACCGCCGGAAGTGTTGCTCGATGGTGTCAACGAAACCAGGGCGCTGGCCGGGATCAAGATTCTTATCCACCATTGGCTGCACATGCATGCTTACGACCTGATCATTCTGGCCTGGGGGTCGCAGCAGGTGCTGCATCGGGTTCAGCCTGGGGAGGTGGGACGCGATATCACCCTGACCGTTGACTACGCCACGATCAGCGCCGCCGGCAACAACCCCCTGACGCGCGTGGCTTACCAGGTCAAGAACGCCGTCGGCACTCTGCCGGATGAATGGGCGCGCTGGTCGGCGGTATCGCTGATCGATGTGCATCTGCACCAGGTGCGGCCAGAGGCGCCGTGGCTGGCGTTCCCCGACACTGACAGGGTGGTCGACCTGGCTGAGCTGGGCGGTTGGGACGTGGAAATCGAAACCTGGGTGACTAACGCGGAAGCCAGCACCTATGACTACGTAAGCTTGATCTGGGCCGGTGTCGACAGTGAGGGCAACCCGTTCCCCCATACGCCGATCAAACCGTTGAACAGAGCGGGGGTGCACTCCTTCGAGGTCCCCAACGCGCTGGTCGTCGCCATTGCCGAGGGGACCGCCAGCGTGCATATGCTGTTCCAGAAAGGCGTGGTGGAGCAGCCCTCGGAAAAACTCTACCTCGAGATCGTCGGCAAGGTCGTAAGATGGCCGCCACCCACGATTGACGAGGATAAGGGCGGCAAGATTGAGCCGAGTAAAGAGGCGACTGTGCGGTTTCCTCTGCAAGGGAGCTGGCCGCCCGATGGTTATCTGGAGGTTATCTTCCTCGTCAGCAGCCCCGATAACACGATCGAGCACCGTGTTGGCCGCGAGGTCGACGATGTGGAACCCACACCGGAAGGCGACATGCTGTTCACGGTGTACCCCGCCGAGCTGCAGCGTTTCGACGGTCACCTGGTGGAGGTGTTTTACGCGCACACACGGCCAGGCGGGCGGCCCCAAGAGTCGCTGCGGCTGAAAATCCTCGTGGGTGAGATTCAACGCACACTGCCTGCGCCGATCATTGAAAAGGTCATTGGAAGCCAGTTGAACCCGGACGATATCGAGGGCTACGCCAAGGTGTTTGCACCGGCCGGCGATACGAAGCGTGGAGACTGGGTGCGCATGTACTGGAACGGCCCGCTTGTCCGCACCAATGTGCCGGTGCAGGTGGCGGTCGATAACAACACCACCGAGCACGATATCGATGAGTTCTATGTCAACAACAACCTCAATGAAACCGTGGCGGTCTTCTACACCTTGACACGTGGCGACGAGCTGCCGCGTTATTCGCAAGTCACTGAGGTGCTGATCAGCCGCAACTTGGGTGAACTGCTGGCGCCGACATTGCTTGAGGCGCAGATAACCGGCCCCGACACCGCCGACCTGGAGCCGCTGCGAGTGCAGCAGGGCACCCAGTTAGTGGTGAGTTATGTGGGCATGCGTGACGACGATTGGATCAAGCCTTATATGGAGGGCGAGGGCGATGGCGGCTCGCCGGATATTCCGGTCAAGCCGGGTAATCGGGTATTGCAGGAGGTGGTGTTCGATATTACGCGGGACGCGATTCACGCCAACATTCGGGACCGTGATACCACGGTGGTTTTCACGTATGCCGTGACCAGGGGTGACGACACGAAGCACTCGGCGAAGCTGACGGTGAAGGTGAAGCCGATTCCGCCGGATGAGTTGGCGCAGACCGTGCTCAAGCTCAATGAAGCCAATGAGGCGACCAGGGTCCTGGACTTGACGCGCTTTACTGGCGACGCCACCGCCCATGTAGGCGTCTGGGCGTTCATCACAGCACCTTACCCCGTCTGGTTGAGGTTTCTGGGGAGAACAAAGGACAACGTCAGTCATGAACATTTGTTGTTCAACGGTGCGGGCCAGTCGAAGGTCAACCCGACCTGGATTTCCACCGGAAAAATCGAATATCCGCTCCCTCGGACGTACCTGAACGGGTTGGGGAATGGCACCACGCTGAAGATGGAGTTCAAGGCCGCAGTGAGCCTGAGCAAGGTTGAAGCCAAGGCCCTGTCTTTCCCGCTGGTGGAGTACATCGTCAATACCATCGAGATACCGGATCAATACCCGCTGCCCATACTGACCGAGGCCACCGGTACCGGCTCTCCGGTGACCCTTGCGCCCTTGAATGCGCTGGAGGGTGGCAAGCTCAGGGTAGAGTTCTCACCGATGTATACCACCGACAGGATCAAGGTCACGATGGTCGGGACACCGGGACTCGGTTCGCCGGTGATTCCTGAGAAAAATGGCTCGGCCAGCGGCGTGGTGACTTTTGATATCCCCAAGACGGCGATAGCCGCCAACATCGGTAAGGCAAACAAGACGTTTACCCTTAAGTATGAGGTTACTCGTGCTGGGGTAACGCGAAGCTCACTGATATTAACGGTGACGGTGACGCCGATACCGGCCGCCGAGCTGGCAAAGACCGTGATTCGTATCAATCAGGCCAACCAGACCACGAAAGTCCTGGACCTGAGTGCAGTAACCTCCAGGGGAACCCTGCGTGTTGGGTCGTGGCCGTTTATCGCCGCCTATCAACCGATAGCCATGGTGCTCAGCGGTTTTAACAGGAATGGCACAGCACATAATCGTACGGTATGGACCCTGGCCTCCAGTGCTGTAACCGCAGGTTGGTACAGCAATGGTTATTATGAACAGGATGTCGCGGCGACTTACTTCAGTGAGCTGGGCCATAACACCAAACTGACCTTGCAGTTCAAGGCAGTGCTGGGCACCAGCAAACTTGATGCCGATGCCATTATCTTTGCGCCAATCATCTACACCATTAACGACCTGCCGGCTCAATTCCCGCTGCCCACGCTGACCCAGGCCACTGGTAGTGGTTCTCCGGTGACCCTTGCGCCCTTGAATGCGCAAAATGGCGCCACGGTATCGGTAGCGTTCTCACCGATGTATACCACCGACAAGATCAAGGTCACGATGGTTGGGACATCGGGACTCGGTTCGCCGGTGATTGCCGAGAAAAATGGCTTGGCCGGCGGCGTGGTGACTTTTGATATCCCCAAGACAGCGATAGCCGCCAACATCGGTAAGGCAAACAAGACGTTTACCCTTAAGTATGAGGTTACTCGTGCCGGGGTAACGCGAAGCTCGCTGATATTAACGGTGACGGTGACGCCGATACCGGTGTCGGCTTTGCCACAGGTGATCATCAACCGTGTGCCCCATAACGGCCTGCTGGATTTGAACACTATCACCGGCAACCCCTTGGCCGCCGTGCTCAAGTGGCCATTTATTGCCACCGGACAACGCGTGTGGATAACACTCAACGCCAGCGGACATGAACCGTTGCCGGTATTGACCAATTATCCAATTCTCTCATCGGAGTTGAACGGACTGACGAACAAGCCAGTGTCACGTGATTGGTTGCAAAAAATACCGCCTGATGATCCCATCTCCGTAGAAATTAAGGTGACACTTGATGGCAGTGCTGATGTTTCGAGAGCGGTTAGTTTTGCGCCTACTACTTATAAGGTAAAAAGGGTGCCTGCAGTAGATAGGACTGACTTCAGCAACTATGACTGGAATGAGTGGCACAACGTTACTGAGGATGGAGCTCTTATAAAAGAGGGCGCAAATATATATTGGCGGAGCATACAAGTAGGAAGCGGAGCCCCAAGGCTTTCAAAGCGATATGGCTATTTCAGCCATATAAGCATAAGGACCATTGAAATATCTTGCGATTATAGACATGAGGTTGGCGCGAACGATACGGTTTTTCGGGTGTTAATGTTTCCCCGTCGCGGTACTTATGAGAGCCCTACATTCCCATATTCACCCACCTGGAGGAATATGAAATATACCGTAAGTGGTCTTTCAATTAATGGATATTTTACTGTGGATGTCTATATTAAGAACTCCGCAGGAATTTCTACATCCATAGACAATATAGTCGTAACAATACTATAACGGCGCGCATCGCTTAACAGCGAAACAGCCGGGACGGAATAATTGCGGAATAACCGGAGCAGACTGAGTTAATAAAACAACCGAGTACCTATCCACTGCCTCAAACGGATAGGTACTCGCTGCTTTTAGCCCTGAATGTGTAAAAACGCCTGCCACTCTCTCTCGCTGCCGACTTCAAGCGGAGCAGAGTGCCAAGCTACCAAGATTGATCTCGGCGTAGCACCGCCAATACCGAGCGGATCCTGGTCCAGAATGTAGCTGATGTGTTTACGGTGATTTGCTTAACTGACGCAATCGAGAGCAAGCCCCCTCCCACCGTTTACACGACCTCCAGATAAGAACTATGAATCGCCCGCGCCAACTCCCTCACCGTGTCAATAAACTCCGTCAACCGGCTATGCAAACCGTCCTCCAGAATCTCATCGATCCCCGTATACCTCAGCCGCGCCTCGAACTCTGCCGCCAACCGCTGCGCGGTACGCCCATAACTGCCGGGCAGGTCCGCGAGGATATGGCTCAATTCCTCAATACACGCATGCAGCGAACGCGGCACATCGCTGCGCAACAGCAGCAGCTCCGACACCGAGCGCGCATTCAACGCATTCGGGTACAGCTCGGTATACGCCTCAAATGATGACAACGCGCGCAGCAGGGCGCTCCACTGGTAGTAGCCGCGGGCCGAGAGGTCGCTGACTTCTTCGGACTCTTCACCAAACATCTCGTAGCGTGCATCCAGCAATCGCAGGGTGTTGTCTGCACGTTCCACGAAGGTACCCAGGCGAATAAACCGATAGGCGTCATTACGCATGATGGTGCCCGAGGTCGCGCCACGAAACAGGTGCGAACGTTGCTTGACCCAATCGCAGAAGTGGCTGATGCCATGCCGCGCCAGGCCGCCGGTGGCGATGCTGCGCATTTCCAGCCAGGTGGCGTTGAGGTTCTCCCACATGTCGGCGGTGATGCGCCCGCGTACCGCGTGGGCATTGCCACGGGCGGCGCGCAGGCAGTTATAGATACTGGCCGGGTTTTCTTCATCAAGGGCGAAGAAGTGCAGCATGCGCTCGGCGTCCAGCTGCTGGTGGCGCTCCAGGTAACTGTCCAGGGTGCCGCTGCTGAGCAACGACATCGCCAGTTCATCCAAGCCATCACTGCGCCCGGCCTGGGGCATCAGCGACAGCGAGTAACTGACTTCAAGCATGCGCGCGAGGTTCTCGGCGCGCTCCAGGTAACGGGACATCCAATACAAATCCGCGGCGGTTCTACTCAGCATGGTCAGCCCTCCACCACCCAGGTGTCCTTGGTTCCGCCGCCTTGCGACGAGTTGACGATCAACGAGCCTTCACGCAGGGCCACCCGCGTCAGGCCACCCGGCACCAGGCGGGTTTCCTTGCCGGACAGCACAAAGGGCCGCAGGTCGATATGCCGTGGTGCGATGCCGTTTTCGACAAAAGTGGGGCACGTGGACAGGCTCAGGGTCGGTTGGGCGATATACGCATGGGGGCGCGCCTTGATGCGTTGGCGGAAGTCCTCGATTTCGGCAGCGGTGGACGCCGGGCCGACCAGCATGCCGTAGCCGCCCGAGCCCTGGGTTTCCTTGACCACCAGTTCGCCCAGGTGGGCCAGCACGTGGGACAGTTCATCTGGCTTGCGGCATTGGAAGGTCGGCACGTTTTGCAGGATGGGCTCTTCATCCAGGTAAAACTTGATCATGGCCGGCACATAGGGATAGATCGATTTATCGTCGGCCACGCCGGTGCCGATGGCGTTGGCCAGCACGACGTTGCCGGCGCAGTAGGCGGCGACCAGGCCGGGCACGCCGAGCATCGAGTCCGGGTTGAACGCCTGCGGATCGAGGAACGCATCGTCGATACGCCGGTAGATCACATCCACCGCCTTGGGCCCGTCGGTGGTGCGCATGAACACCTTGAGGTCGTGCACGAACAGGTCGGCGCCTTCCACCAGTTCCACGCCCATTTCCCGCGCCAGGAACGCATGTTCGAAGAACGCGCTGTTAAAGCGCCCAGGCGTCAGCACCACCACATTGGGGTTGTCCAGGCGGCTGGCGCTTTTCAGGGTCTTGAGCAGCAGGTTGGGGTAGTGGTCCACCGGCGCGATGCGCTGTTTGGCGAACACTTCGGGGAACAGACGCATCATCATTTTGCGGTCTTCGAGCATGTAGCTCACGCCGCTGGGGGTGCGCAGGTTGTCTTCGAGCACGTAGTAAGTGCCGTCGCCGTCGCGCACCAGGTCCACACCGGAGATATGCGAGTAAATGTCGCGGTGCAGGTTCAGGCCGACCATGGCCTTTTGATAACCCTCGTTGCCCAGCACCTGGTCGGCCGGAATGATCCCGGCCTTGATGATGCGCTGGTCATGGTAGATGTCGGCAAGGAACATGTTCAGCGCCTTGACGCGCTGGATGCAGCCGCGTTCGATCACGCTCCATTCACTGGCGGGGATGCTGCGGGGGATGATGTCGAAGGGAATCAGGCGTTCGGTGTCTTGTTCGTCGCCATACAAGGTGAAGGTGATCCCCGCGCGATGGAACAGCAAATCGGCTTCGCGGCGACGCTGGGCCAGCAATTCCGGCGGCGTATTGGCCAGCCAGCGGGAGAAATCCTGATAGTGCGCACGGCACACGCCGTTTGCGTCATTCATTTCATCGAAGAAAGATCGAGCCATTCCAGTACCTTGTCAGTGCCGAGGACAACCTTGGGTGGCACTGCCGCTTAAAAAACCGCATTTTTTATGAGCCCGTGGCAGAGGGTGCCAACAGGCCTGGTCCTTACTTTCTTATGGGGGTCGGCTCTGGGTCAGGGGGTAACGAATGTTCCTGTATCGGGGCAGATGAATGGATAAAGCAATGCCTGTGCCGGAACGGACATACCGCGCTGATTTACCCTGGTGGCAAGCCCTGATGCCAGTCAGTCAAGGAGGCACACTGTAACGGTGGCGAGCGGGCTGGCCCCGCGTTGGGTTGCGCAGCAGCCCTAAAACCTGGCGATTTAATCGGCCTGGATAAATGCGGTGGCCTGATTGGGGCCGCTTCGCGGCCCAACGCGGGGCTTGCCCTAATGCCATTCAGTTAAGCGTACATCGCCTTCTGTAGGAGCGAGGGGGACGCCTAGTTCTTGCTCGCGAAAAACGTCAACGATAACGC
>Ga0207649_10001395_pt1 | contig 14306 bp, 10 predicted proteins | sample KBSC43metaG_FD_184317 | JGI IMG/M metagenome (GOLD analysis project Ga0207649, IMG submission 184317) | Corn rhizosphere microbial communities from Kellogg Biological Station, Michigan, USA - KBS C4-3 metaG (SPAdes) (version 2) | ecosystem: Host-associated > Plants > Roots > Rhizosphere > Soil ... | reverse complement strand
GAACAGCGGTGTCGTATCCACGCCGCCGTAATAGCGCGCGAATGGCACCTCGCGCAGCGCCGCCATCTCGCCGTTGCGCATCTCGTGCAGGATCTTGCCGGGTGCCGAGTCGTCGAACTTCGACGCCTCCTTGGCCTGATTGCGCGCGAGGAACGACAGGACGCCGCGCGCGAGGCCGGGGTCGAGCCACAGCGTCTGCAGGGCCGTGACGATGGCGTCGCGACCGAATGGCGTCGAGAACCAGGGGATGCCGGCGAACGGATAAGGCCCGGTCGGCATCTCCGTTTCCAGCAGCGCGAGGTCGGCGCGCGACTTGTCGATCCACAGATTGAACAGGCGCCCCGACGTGCGCAGCGTGGCGCCGCGACGCCGCTTGCAGCGCATCGCGATGCGCGCCCGCGCGCCCGCCTCGCGGTAGCGCGACTGTCCCGGTTCGGCGAGCTCGGCGCCGATCTCGAGGTACAGCACCTGCCGGGCGTGCCGCTGCAGGATCAGGTCGAACTCGGCGTGGCGCTCGTCGATGACGTTGGGCACGCGCGAAAACGCGATGGCCGACGCCCGCTCGACATCGTCGAGCCCTTCGTAGCGGAAGCGCACGTGCGCGCGCCCGATATCAGGCTGGAGCATGCGGCCGCGACGCGCACGCGCATGTCCGCGCACCTCGAAGATGTCGGCGAAGTCGGCCGCGAAGGCGAACGACAGCGACGCCGGCACCGCGCGCTCGCCGTAGTTGGTGAGGGTGAGGCGCTCGTACAGCCGGGCCTTCCACAACAGCCGCGCGCGCTCGATGTGTATGACGCCTTCGGGCGCCGCATGGTCGCCGAGCTGCGGCAGCGGCCGGTTCGTGACATTCGCCCGGAAGAACACGTTGTCCGAGCTCACGCCCGAGCCGAGCAACGCGGGCGGCGCGTCGCCGACGGTCAGGCGGAACAGCGACAGAACGCGCGTGTCGTCGCGAAACAATCCGTCGGCGCCGCCGCGCACGTCGCCGAGCGAATCCGCGACGAGGAAGGTGTACTCGTGCTTGAGCGCATACGAGCCGATCGGCCCGCGTGCCTCGGTGCTCGGCTCAGGCGCACTCATACTCCGGCTCCGGCCCCACGCGCGACCCGCGGTCGAATCCGAGCACGCGCGCGTAGACCTCGAGGTAGCCGCGCGCCATCGCGCGGGCGGAAAAGCGCCGCTCGAACACCTGCCGCACGTGCGCGCGATCGATCGTGTCGATCCGCTCGATCGCGGCCACCGCCTCGTCCTCGGACCGCACGATGAAGCCGGTCCTGCCGTGGTCGATCACCTCGGCCACGGAGCCTCCCGCCCAGGCGACGACCGGTGTGCCGCACGCCATCGCTTCGATCATCACCAGTCCGAACGGCTCCGGCCAGTCGATGGGAAACAGCAGCGCGGCCGCGCCACCGAGCAGCGCGTTCTTGTCGCGATCGCCGATCTCGCCCAGGAATTCGATCTCGGGCGCCTCCATCAGCGGCTCGATCGCTTCGTCGAAATAGGCTCGATCCACCGCATCGATCTTGGCGGCCATCCGGAGCGTCACGCCCATGCGTCGCGCGACCCGTATGGCGCGATCGGGGCGTTTTTCAGGTGACATGCGCCCGAGGAACGCCAGGTATCCGCGATGGCGCGGCGAGAAATCGAAGAGGTCGAGCGGAAGCCCGTGATGAACCGTGCCCGCCCATTTCACGAGCGGCAACGGCGCGCGCTGGGCGCGGGAGATCGACACGAGCGGGAACCGCGGCCAGCGCCGGTACATCGGCGCGAGGTCCGTCAGGTCGAGACGGCCATGCAGCGTCGTGACGGTACGTCGCGCGTGCGCTTCGAACAACGGGAACTGCAGCGGATCGACGTGGAAGTGCAGGATGTCGAATTCGCCGGCGCGGGCGCGCACGTCGAAGAGCATCGAAAGATGCGCCGCGACGTCCGATTTCAGCGGATTGGGGTCGAGTCGAATCGCGCGCGCGCGCGCCTCGACCAGCCGCGCCCGAGTGCGCGAATCCGCGCTCGCGAAGAGCGTGACGTCGTGGCCCATGTCGACCAGGGCGTCAGTGAGATAGGCGACCACCCGCTCGGTGCCCCCGTAAAGGCTCGGCGGCGTCGATTCGTAGAGTGGAGCGACCTGGGCGATGCGCATGGCGGCGACACGCGGCCGCGCCCCGAACGACGGCCCGCGGCAGCGCCCGCATCCATAGTAGACGCGCCGGTGACGCCGAAGTTTCGTCGATCGGTGCTTGGTTCCAGCGGCCGACCGGGCGCCGCGGCGGTTGATGCACAATTGCGACCAGCATGAAGGTCGCGACCTGGAACGTGAACGGCATTCGCGCGCGCGAGGCGCAGCTCTGCGACTGGCTCGCGCGCGACGGCCCCGACGTGGTGTGCCTGCAGGAGCTCAAGGCCAAGCCCGAGCAGATCCCGGAGCGATGCCGGCTGCCCGACTATCACGTTTACTGGCATGGCGTGGGCGCGTACTCGGGCGTGTCCCTGCACGTGCGCAAGGATCTCCTCGATGCGGACCCGCTGTTCACCCATCCCGAGTTCGACATGGAGACGCGCATCGTCCAGGCGCAGCTCGGCAACATCGTCCTGGCGTCGGTGTACGTGCCCAACGGCGGCAAGGACTACGCCGCCAAGATCGACTTCGTCACGCGGCTCGCGAGCTGGACGCGGCGGGTGCACGACGAAGGCCGCGAGCTCGTCGTATGCGGCGACCTCAACATCGCGCGCACGGACATGGACGTGCATCCGAAGGAGCGCAAGGCCGGGGTCATCGGCCAGCGGGCCGAGGAGCGCGAGCTGTTCGACCGCATGCTGGGCGACCATCTCGTCGACGTGTGCCGCAAGCTCGCCCCCGACAAGGATGACCTGTTCACCTGGTGGCCGCCGTGGCGCAACATGCGACAACGCAACATCGGCTGGCGCATCGACTATATCCTCGCCTCGCCTTCCATCGCCGAGCGCGCAACGAGCTGCGTGGTGCTCGCCGACGTCGGCACGAGCGATCACGCGCCCGTGATGATGACCACGACGTAGCCGCGGCAGCGAACGACAACACGGAGCGCACGAGATTGGCTCGGGGAACCTACGAAGAATCGTCGATCCGCGTGCTGAAGGGCCTCCAGCCCGTCAAGGAGCGCCCCGGCATGTACACGCGGACCAGCGATCCCACGCATATCATCCAGGAAGTGATCGACAACGCGGCCGACGAGGCGCTCGCGGGCTTCGCGAAGCGCATCGAGGTGTGGGTGCACGCCGATCACTCCGTCACGGTGCAGGACGACGGACGCGGCATTCCGGTCGGGCCGCATCCCGAGGAGAAGGTGCCCGCGATCGAGCTCGTCTTCACGCGCCTCCACACCGGCGGCAAGTTCGACAAGCGCGGCGGTCAGGGCGCCTACGCCTTCTCCGGCGGCCTGCACGGCGTCGGCGTGTCGGTCACCAACGCGCTTTCGCGCAGACTCGAAGTCGAGGTCGTGCGCGACGGCAAGCTGCATCGCATGGCGTTCGCCGATGGCGACGTCGCCGAAAAGCTGAAGGTGGTCGGCAAGGCGCCGCCGCGCGCATCGGGCACGACCATCCGCGTGTTCCCCGATCCGAAATATTTCGATTCGCCCACCGTGTCGGTGCCGGAGCTCGAGCGCCTGCTGCGCGCGAAGGCGGTGCTGCTGCCGGGCGTCAACGTGACGCTGCACGTGCAGAAGGGCAAGGAAGAGAAGATTCGCACGTGGTCGTATCCCGAAGGGCTCACGGGCTACCTCGCCGAGCTGTCCGAGGGCGAGGCGCCGGTTGCCCCGATCTTCAGCGGCGAGATGTATTTCGGCAAGCCGGGCGACGGCGACGCGTTTGCGGAAGGCGAAGGCGCGGCGTGGGCGCTGGCGTGGTACGACGATGCCGGCGGCGGCGAAAGCTACGTCAACCTGATCCCGACCGCCGCGGGTGGCACGCACGAGGCCGGACTGCGCGCCGCGCTCTTCGAGGGCGTCAAGGCATTCGTCGATCATCACGGCCTTCTGCCGCGCGGCGCCCGCCTGCAGACCGAAGACGTTTCGGCGCGCCTGCGCTACGTCCTGTCCGCGCGCATTCTCGATCCGCAGTTCCAGGGCCAGGTGAAGGAGAAGCTCACCAGCCGCGATGCGCTGAAGCTGATCGCGCAGGTCGTCAAGGATCCTTTCGAGGTGTGGCTGAACCACCACGTCGACTACGGCCGGCGCATCGCGGAGCTGGCGATCCAGCAGGCGATGACGCGCATGCGCTCCGCGCAGAAGGTCGAGAAGAAGAAGGGCTCCGGTGTCGCCGTGCTGCCCGGCAAGCTCACGGACTGCGAGTCGGACGACGTGTCGCGCCGCGAAGTGTTCCTGGTCGAAGGTGATTCCGCGGGTGGCTCGGCGAAGCTCGCGCGCGACAAGCAATACCAGGCGATCCTGCCGCTGCGCGGCAAGGTGCTCAACACGTTCGAGATCGATCGCGATCGACTCTTCGCGAACACCGAGATCCACGACATCGCCGTGGCGATCGGCGTCGATCCGCACGGCGCTGACGACGACGCCGACCTCACGGGACTTCGTTATGCGCGCATCATCATCATGGCGGACGCGGACGTCGACGGCAGCCACATCAAGGTGCTGTTGCTGACGCTCTTCTTTCGCCATTTTCCGAAGCTCATCGAGCGCGGCCACATCTGCGTCGCGAGCCCGCCGCTGTATCGCGTGGACGTGCCCGCGCAGGGCAAGCGGCCGGCGCGCAAGCTCTACGCGCTCGACGATGCGGAGCTCGATGCCATCGAGGATCGCCTCGTCAAGGAAGGCGTGAAGCAGGGTTCGTGGTCGGTGGGCCGCTTCAAGGGACTTGGCGAGATGAACCCCGAGCAGCTCTGGGAGACCACCATGAATCCGGAGACGCGCCGCGTCATGCCCGTGCGCGTCGCGGCCGACCGTGCATCCGACACGCGCCAGGTCTTCAACAAGCTGATGGGCAAGGCCGAGGCCGCCGCGCGCCGTGAATGGATGGAGCAGAACGGCAACGCGGTCGAGGTCGATGTCTAGCCGTTCGCGCAACGCCCGCGCATCGGCGCGCAAGCCGCGCAGCAGCGCGCGTGTGCCGGTCGACACGGCCACCGGGGAGCTCTTCGTGGAAGGCGGCTCGGGCGCGCCGCCCCCTGCCATCCCGCCAACTCAGCCACCCGAGGACGATTCGCTGCCGCTCGCCGAGTTCGCCGAGCGCAGCTACCTCGAATACGCGATGAGCGTGGTGACCGGGCGCGCGCTGCCCGACGTCGCCGATGGCCAGAAGCCGGTGCAGCGCCGCATTCTCTATGCGATGCACGAGCTCGGGCTCTATGCCCCGACGCGGCACGTCAAGTCCGCGCGCGTGGTCGGCGACGTGCTCGGCAAGTACCACCCGCACGGCGACACCGCGGCGTACGACGCGCTCGTGCGGCAGGCGCAGGACTTCACGTTGCGCTATCCGCTCATCGACGGCCAGGGCAACTTCGGCTCGCGCGACGGCGACAACGCCGCGGCGATGCGCTACACCGAGTGCCGCCTGACCCCCATTGCCGAGCTGCTCCTGTCGGAGATCGACCGCGACACGGTGGACTTCGCGCCCAACTACGATGGCGCGTTCCAGGAGCCGAAGCTGTTGCCTGCGCGGTTGCCCGTGGTGCTCCTGAACGGCACGTCGGGCATCGGCGTCGGCATGGCGACCGACATTCCGTCGCACAACCTCGCCGAGGTCGCGAAGGCCGCGATCGGGGTCATCCGCAAGCCGCGCATCTCCATCGAGGACCTGCTGCAGATCATGCCGGGTCCCGATCTTCCTGGGGGCGGCCACATCATCTCGGACAGCGACACCCTTCGCACCGTCTATGAGACGGGGCGCGGGACGCTGCGCGTGCGCGCGCGGTGGACCGTCGAGGAGCTCGCGCGCGGCCAGTGGCGCGTCGCGATCACGGAGCTTCCGTTCGGCGTGTCGTCGAAGGCCGTGCAGGAGGACGTCGAGCGGATCATCAATCCCAAGCCGCGGGAGGGCAAGAAATCGCTGTCGCAGGATCAGGTGAACCTCAAGGCCGTGCTCGGCGGTGCGCTGGAGACGATGCGCGACGAATCCGACAAGGCCTCGCCGGTGCGGTTGGTGTTCGAGCCGCGCAGCAGTCGCCAGGATCCGCAGGAGTTCGTCAACCTCCTCCTCGCCAACACGCGGCTCGAATCCACGCTGCCGGTCAATCTGGTGATGCTCGGCCGCGACGGCCGGCCGCGACCGAAGAACCTGAAGCAGATCCTCGAGGAATGGACGTCCTTCCGATTCGAGACGGTCACACGGCGCACGCGGCACCGGCTCGCCGAGGTGGAGCGGCGGATCCATATCCTCGAAGGTCGGCAGCTCGCACTGCTGTCGATCGACAAGGTGATTCGCATCATCCGCAAGTCGGACGATCCCAAGCAGGACCTGATTTCCGAGTTCCGGCTCACCGATGTGCAGGCGGACGACATCCTCGAGATCCGCCTGCGCCAGCTCGCGCGCCTCGAAGGCATCAAGATCGAGAACGAGCTGAAGTCGCTCGCCACCGAGCGCAAGTCGCTGAAGCACGTGCTCGCCGACGACAAGGCGCTGTCCGCGCTGGTCGTGTCGGAGATCGAGTCCGATGCGAAGAAGTACGGCGACGCACGCCGCACGCTGATCGAAGCGGTTGCTCCCGTCATCGTGACGCGCACCGTCCCCGACGAGCCGACCACGGTCACGCTGTCACGGCACGGATGGATTCGCTCGCGCCAGGGCCATGGGCTCGACGCCGCCCAGTTCACGTACAAGGCGGGCGACGCCCCGCTCGCCGTGCTGGAGACGCGCACGGTGAACGCGGTCATCGTGCTCGACACCCGCGGGCGCGCGTACACGATCCGTGCGTCCGAGGTTCCCGGCGGCCGCGGCGACGGCGTGCCCGTCACGACGCTCATCGAGCTGCAGGCCGGCGCGAAGGTGGCGCAGGCGATCTCCGGAACGCCCGAGCAGAAGTATCTCGTCGCCGGCAGCGGCGGGTACGGCTTCATCGCATCGTTGCAGGACATGACATCGCGCGTGAAAGCCGGCAAGGCGTTCATGACGCTCGACGAAGGCGAGGAGCCGATCGCGCCGGTGCTCCTCGCCCCGGGCCTCGATCACGTCGCCGCGCTTTCTTCCAAGGGCCGGCTGCTCGTGTTCCCGCTCGCGGAGATGCGCGAGGTCGAGCGTGGCCGCGGCGTCATCGTAATGGGGCTCGACGACGGCGAGCGGTTGCTCGCGGTCGCGTTGACCACGTCGAGCAAGGTGCTGGTGCAGGGGACGAACCGTCTCGGCCGCGCGGTCGTCGCGGTGGTCGAGGGCGACGAGCTCGCCCGGCACCTGCTGCATCGCGCGCGCAAGGGCGCGCTCGTCGGCCACCGCATCAAGGCGACGGGGTTCGCACGCGAGGCGTGACCGCCCTTCCGGGCCTCTCCCCGCACGCGGGGAGAAGCCGGAAGGACAAGGCGGAACACCTCAGCTTGCGGTTCCGAACGTGTCGCGCTCGATGACGCCGACGTCCGCGTCGGGATCCGAGATGGGGCGCAGCTTGTCGCCGCGGCAGTAGAACATCGCGCCGCGGTAGCGCACGTCGTAATACGTGCCCGGCAGGTAGGTCCAGTCGGGCGCCGCGTACGGTTGCGAAACGACTTCGACGATCTTGCCCACCGCGCAGCGCGCCTTGGGGCTCGCGACGCAGTCCGTCACCACGTAGCACAGGGTGCCAATCTTGATCATGCTGCCTTCACTGCCTCACGCGTACGACCATCACTTTGGCGAGATCGTGGCGCGCGAGAACTCCTCGAACGACAGCGTGCCGTCATGATTGGTGTCGAGCTGGTCGAACACCTTGCGGGCCTGGCTGTTCGGATCGCTTGCTGCCGCAGCCGCCGGTCGCTCGGGCGGCATCGCGGCGCCGCTCGTGCTGCCCGTGGTGCTCATCGACGAGCCGCTCGTCCCGGTGCTGCTCGTACCCGCGCTGGTCGTGCCGGTGGCGCTGCCGGTCGATCCGGTGCCCGTCGCGCTCGTGCTGCTCGACGGTGCCGTGCCGCCGGGCATCACCTGCGTGTCGCTGGACGACGACGTCTGTGCAAGGGCGGCGCCGGCACCGGCCAGCGCGACCGCAACCACGCCGGACACCAGCGTGCGCCTGAATATCGAACCCATGGGACACCTCCGCAAGGTTGGTCAGGTGGCCGCGGGTATCGCGGCCGCCGAGTGGAACCACATTTGCAAACTCTCTGCCACCGTAACCCCTTGAAGCGACAGCGTGCAGTGCAGCGTGTGCGAAAATTTTTCATGCGCCCGTCGAATCCGGCGGCGCGGAGTCGGACAAAATCCGACCACGCCCGCGCGTCGGTCTACGCGCAACGCCGGCGCGCTCGCACGGCAAGCTCCGGCTCGCACCGCGGTCGTCCCCATCGCGCTGCCCTGACTCGCAGGTCGCCATGACAGGAAGCCGCGCGCAGGATCCGACGCCCACCCCACGCGCGCCGCTCGCATTGGCCCCCTGGACGTGGCTCGTTCCCGCGATCGGCGCCGGCGCCCTCGCCGCATCGGTATGGATGCCGTCGGGCGGCGTCGTCGCGCTGGTCGCCGCAGCTGCGCTGATCGGGTGCGTCGTCGCCGCGGTGCATCACGCCGAGGTCGTGGCGCATCGCGTGGGCGAGCCGTTCGGAACGCTCGTGCTCGCGATCGCCATCACCGTGATCGAGGTAGCGCTCATCGTCTCGCTCATGATGAGCGGCGGCGACAAGGCCGCGCTGCCGCGCGACACCGTGTACTCGACGATCATGATCATCTGCAACGGTGTGGTCGGCATCTGCATCCTCGTAGGCGGCGTGCGCCATCACGAGCAGGTGTTTCGCATCGAGGGCGCCAACTCCGCGCTCGCGGCGCTCGCGACCCTCTCCGCGCTCTGCCTCGTGCTGCCCACGTTCACCGTCACTGCGCCCGGGCCGTCGTACACGGCGGCACAACTGGCGTTCGCGGCGGTCGCCTCGGTGGTCGTATGGTCGGTGTTCGTTTTCGTGCAGACGGTGCGCCACCGGGATTACTTCCTGCCGCTCGATGCCGACGAGGACCACCATGTGCCGGCTCCGACGGTTGCGGTGACGTGGGCGAGCGCGGGCTTGCTGATGGTCGCCCTCGTCGCGGTGGTGGGCCTCGCCAAGTCGCTCTCCCCCGGCATCGAGCGCATCGTCGCCGCGGCCGGCGCGCCGCAGGCCATGATCGGCATCGCGATCGCGCTCCTCGTGCTGCTGCCCGAGACGTGGGCCGCGATCCGTGCCGCGCTGGCCAACCGGCTGCAGACGAGCCTCAACCTGGCGCTGGGCTCGGCACTGGCCAGCATCGGCCTTACCATTCCTGCCGTCGCCGCGGCATCGGTGTGGCTCGAGGTTCCGCTGGTGCTCGGGGTGGACGCGAAGGACCTGGTCATGCTCGTGCTCACGTTCATGGTCGGCTCCTTCACGCTGGTGAGCGGCCGCACGAGCGTCATGCAGGGCGCGATCCATCTCGTGATCTTCGCGGCGTTCCTCTTCCTGTCGCTGGTGCCGTAGCCGGCCCGAGCCGCCAGGCGGGAATAACGAGCCGCCGCCTGCGGTATGAACGTGCATCCTTCCCCGGAGACCGGGCGCTTGTCCGACCACCAACGCTTCGAAGAGCTCGTGCTGCCGCATCTCGATGCCGCTTACAACCTGGCGCGCTGGCTCGCGCGCGACGCGCACGATGCCGAGGACGTGGTGCAGGACGCGTGCATGCGTGCACTGCGCTACGTCGGGTCGCTGCACGGCTCGGACGCCCGTCCCTGGTTCCTCACGATCGTGCGTCGCGCGTTCTACGACTGGCTCGCGCGCAATCGGCCGGCCGAGGTCGTGCACGACGACCTCGCGATCGACCAGGCCGTCGACCACAGCGTGCCGGGACCCGAGCAGGCGCTCATGCGCAGCGACGACGCGAGGGCGCTCTCCGACGCCCTCGCCGAGCTTCCGCTGCCTTATCGCGAAGTGCTGATCCTGCGCGAGCTGGAGTCGCTGTCGTACAAGGAGATCGCGCGCGTGGCCGACATCCCGATCGGCACCGTGATGTCGCGCCTTGCGCGCGCCCGCGGCCTGTTGCAGCGCTCGCCGCTGCTGCGGGCCGTCGCAGAGCCCGGCGGAGCACAACGATGAACTGCCACGAAGCCACCACACGCGTCGCCGCGCACGCCGACGGCGAGCTCGACGGCGTGCAACGCCGCGCCGTCGAGAAGCATCTTGCAGCGTGCCCGAGCTGCGCCGAGGCGCACCAGCGCATTCTTGCGCTGCGCGCGCGCCTGCAGAGCGAGGTCACGTATCACAAGGCGCCCGAGGCGCTGCGGGCGCGCATCGCCGAGCAGGCGCGCCCCGCTCGCCGGGCGCGCGAACCGCGCTGGCGTTGGCTGTCGCTCGGCGCGCTCGCCGGGTGTGCGGCGACCGTGCTCGCGTTCTTCGTCACCACCGCGATGGTCGAGCATCGCGCGGTCGACGATCTCGCCGTGGAAGCCGTCGGCGCGCACGTACGCGCGACGCTCAGCCAGCACGTGATCGAGGTCGCCTCGTCGGACCAGCACACGGTCAAGCCGTGGCTCTCGGCCCGGCTCGACTATTCGCCGCCGGTGCCGCGCCTCGATGCGAGCGGCTTCGTGCTCACCGGCGGACGCCTCGACTACCTCGACAAGCAACGCGTCGCGGTGCTCGTCTACCGGTATCGGGATCACGTGATCGACGTGTTCGTGCGGCCCGCCACGGCGCGGCCGCCGGCGATGCCCTTGCGCACGCTGCGCGGATTCAACATCGCGCACGCGCGCGGCGCGGACATGGACTGGCTCGCGGTGAGCGACGTCAGCGCCGACGTGTTGGTGCCCTTCGTCGAAGCGCTGGCCGCGGCGCGATGACTACGCGGGTTGCGGCTGTGGCGTTTTGCGTCGCAGGAGCCACGAGGTGATCGACAGGTTGACGAGGTTGAACAGGATGCCGTTGATGAAGGCGGCCTTGTACGTCCCGGTGAGGTCGTAGACCACGCCCGACAGCCAGCCCCCGAGCGCCATGCCGAACAGCGTCGCCATGAGCACGGCGCTCACGCGCGAGCCCGCCTCGCTCGGCGGGAAATACTCGCGCGCGATGATGGCGTAGGACGGCACGATGCCGCCCTGGAACAATCCGAAGAGCGCCGAGACCACGTAGAGCGACACCAGGCCGTCGAACGGCAGGAACAGGAACAGCGCGACGCATTGCAGCATGCCCCCGAGCAGCAGTGTGCGCAGGCCGCCGATGCGATCGCTGATGAAGCCGAACGTGAGGCGGCTCACCACGCCGAACGCGAGCATCACCGACAGCATCTGGGCACCGCGCGCGGGCCCGTAGCCGAGGTCGCTGCAGTACGCGACCAGATGAACCTGCGGCATCGACATGGCCACGCAGCAGCACACGCCCGCCATCACCAGCAGCGTCTGCAGCGCCCGGGGTGATACGTCGAGCGGCTGCACGGCGCGGATTTTGCCGAGCGCGGATGCCGTCGCGCGCGCATTGGGGTGCGGCGGCTTGCGCCGCAGCGCGAGCGCCAGCGGAAGCATCGTGCACGCGCAGAACGCCGCGATGCCGAAGCATGTGTGGCGCCAGCCGGCGCTTTCGATGAAATGCTGCACGATGGGGGGCCACACGGCGCCCGCGAGGTAGTTGCCGCTCGCGAAGATCGCCACCGCGATGCCGCGCCGGCGCGCGAACCACATCGACGTGTCGGCGAGCAGCGGCGCGAAGGTGGCGGAGCTGCCCGCGCCGATCAGCAGTCCCTGCGCGAGCGTGTATTGCCACAGCGACGCCGACGCGCCCGCCGCCGCATAGCCGAGCGCCATGGTGATGGTGCCGAGCACCACGGGCGCCATGATGCCGAATCGATCGGACAGGCGTCCCATGCCGATGCCGGCGACGCCGAACCCGAGCATGGTCAGGGTATAGGGCAGCGACGCGTCGCCGCGCGCGACGGCGAACTCCTGTTGCACTGCGGGCAGCGCTACGACGACGGACCACATGCCGACGCCGCCGATGGTCGACAGGAGCATCGAAACGGCGAGGCGCATCCACGCATAGGTGGACTCCATGCCGGCGCCCGGGGTCGAGTCCCCCGATAGCGAGCGCGCGCCGGCACGAGGTGATTTTTCCATTGCGTTTGTCATGCGGGGCGACGATTGTGCCATGCACGCACGAGTAGAATCCCCGCTTCCTGCGCATTCGCGACTCTCATGACCGATCATCATCACGGCTACCTGCGGCACCCCACGCTGCACGACGATGCCGTCCTCTTCGTCAGCGACGACGACCTCTGGCGCGTATCCACCTCGGGCGGGGTCGCCCGGCGACTCACGGCGGGCCTTTCCGAGCCATCCACGCCGTGCCTGTCGCCCGACGGACGGCACGTCGCCTTCGTCGGCCGCGACGAGCAGCATCCCGAGGTCTATCTGATGGACAGCGACGGCGGTCCGGCGCGCCGCATGACGTGGCTCGGCCCCGACGTCATCGTGCGCGGCTGGACGCCGGAGGGGCACATCCTGTTCGTGACGACGTACGGGCAGCCGTTCTTTCGCAACTATCGCGCGTACACGCTCGATCCCGCGGGCGGCATGCCGCAGCTCCTGCCTCTCGGACAGGTCAATCACCTGGCGTACGGCCCGGGCAAGGCGTGCGTGATCGGCCGCAACACCGCGGATCCCGCGCGCTGGAAGCGCTATCGCGGCGGCACGGCGGGACATTTCTGGATCGACGCCGAAGGTTCCGGCAGCTTCCGGCGCATGAGCGAGCTGCAGGGCAATCTGACGAGTCCCATGTGGATCGGCGATCGCGTCTATTTCATCTCCGATTTCGAGTCGATCGGCAATCTCTACTCGTGCCGCGCCAATGGCAGCGACGTGCGCCGGCACACCGACCACGACACGTATTACGCGCGGCACGCGCAGACCGACGGCAAGCGCATCGTCTATCAGTGCGCCGCCGAGCTGTGGCTGTTCGACCCCGCGTCGGATCGCACGACGCGACTCGACGTGCGCTTGCCTTCGCATCGCACGCAGGCGGCGCGCAAGTTCGTGCCCGCCGCCGATCATCTCGACTCGTATCACGTGCACCCCGAAGGTCACAGCGTCGCGGTGGTCACGCGCGGCAAGGTCTTCGCGTTCCCGCTGTGGGAAGGCGCGGTGCGTCAGTACGGCAGCGACGAGGGCGCGCGCTACCGGCACGGTCAGTGGCTCGCGGACGGCCGCACCGTGGTCGCCGTGGGCGACGCGACCGGCGAGGAGCGCATCGAGGTCTTCGAAGGCGAGTCGACGCGCACGCTCGACTGGGACATCGGGCGCGTCGTCGCGCTGCGCGCCTCGCCGCGCGGCCGCCGCGTCGCGCTCGCGAACCATCGCAACGAAGTGATGATCGGCGACCTCGACAGCGGCACGCTGACGAGCGTCGATCGCAGCGACGCGGGGCGCACCGAGGACCTCGCATGGTCGCCCGACGGCGAATGGCTCGCGTATTCGTTCTGGACGTCGCCGCGACATTGCGCGATCAAGCTGTACGGCGTGGCGAAGCAGTCGCACACCACGCTCACGCAGCCCGAATTCAGGGACTACAGCCCCGCCTTCGATCCCGACGGACGCTATCTGTATTTCCTGTCGGTGCGCACGTTCGATCCGGTCTACGACAACGTGCAGTTCGAGCTGAGCTTCCCGCGCGGCGCGCGCCCTTACCTGATCGCGTTGCAGGCCGGCGGGCGGCCGCCGTTCGACCCGGTGCCGAAGGGCCTGCGCGGCGACGATCACGGCGGCAAGGCGCACCACGACGGCGAAGCGAACCGCGCCCTGCCCCCCATCGAGCTCGACGGCATCGCGCGACGCGTGTCGGCGTTTCCCGTCCCCGAGAATCGCTTCGGCCAGATCGCCGGCGCATCGGACGACAAGGTCGTGTGGACGGTACTGCCGATCGCCGGCGCGCACGGCCGCGGCGGTCACAAGGATCTGCCGGGCCGCCTCGAGATCTTCGATTTCGCGACGCAGGCCGCCGACCCGCTGATGGACAAGGCCGACCTGTTCGCGATCGCCAACGACGCGACGACGCTCGTGGTGCGCGAAGGCAAGCGCCTGCGCGCGCTGGCCGCGCGACGCAAGCCGGAAGGCGAGCGCGATCCGGGGCGCGCGTCGGACCAGCCGTCGCGCAAGACGGGATGGATCGACCTCGATCGCATACGCCTCTCGGTCGAGCCGCGGCGCG
>Ga0207649_10001388_pt1 | contig 14348 bp, 11 predicted proteins | sample KBSC43metaG_FD_184317 | JGI IMG/M metagenome (GOLD analysis project Ga0207649, IMG submission 184317) | Corn rhizosphere microbial communities from Kellogg Biological Station, Michigan, USA - KBS C4-3 metaG (SPAdes) (version 2) | ecosystem: Host-associated > Plants > Roots > Rhizosphere > Soil ... | reverse complement strand
TGCTCGGCCACCGCATCGAGGTGATTTCCGGACGCGAGGAAGCCCGGTTGATTTACGCAGGCGTGGCCCGGCTGCAACCGTCCGAACAACCGCGCCTGGTCATCGACATCGGCGGCCGTTCCACCGAAATGATCCTGGGCCAGGGGCGCACGCCGCAACGCGCCGAATCGTTCCAGGTGGGCAGCGTGAGCCTGTCGATGCGGTATTTCGCCGACGGCCGATTCACCGAGCAGGCGTTCCGCAAGGCGCAGGTGGCGGCCGGGGCCGAGTTCGAAGAGGCCCTCGTGCCCTTCGCCCGCAAGCACTGGCAGGAATCGCTCGGATCGTCGGGCACCGCCGGTGCGGTGTCGCAACTGCTGCAGGCCAGCGGCATCACCGATGGGGCCATCACGCCCGAAGGCCTGCGCTGGTGCATGGCGCAGTGCCTGAAGGCTGGCCGTGCGGACCGTCTTTCGTTGCCCGGCCTCAAGGACGATCGTCGCGCCGTGCTCGGCGGCGGCCTTGCGATCTTGTACACGCTGGCCACCCACTTCGGCATCGACGCGCTGCAGCCGGCCAGGGGCGCGCTGCGGCAAGGCGTGATCTTCGACCTCGACGATCAGCGTGCGGCGAGCGCGGGCCGGTCCGCCGGCGCAGTCTCGCACGACATGCGCGACGCCTCCGTGCGCGACCTGCAGCAGCGTTTCGAGGTGGACACCGCGCAGGCCGAACGGGTGCAGGCCATGGCCGCGAAGCTCTATGCACCGCTGGCCGCCCGTGATGACGCCGATCCGCAACGGCACCTGGGATGGGCCTGTGCGCTGCATGAAATCGGCATGATGGTCTCGCACCACGATCATCACCGGCACAGCGCCTACCTGCTCAGCCATGTGGACGCCGCCGGGTTTTCCCAATCGCAACAGCGCCGCCTCGCCGACCTCGTGCTGGCCCAGCGCGGCGGCCTGCGCAAGGTGGAGCAGCAACTGGCCGTTCCCGCCTTCGCGCTTCAGGTGCTCTGCCTGCGCCTGGCCATCATCCATTGCCATGCCCGCCAGCCGGTGGCCGAGGATGCCGTCGCACTGACACTGAAGGACCGGCAGGCGGTGCTGAAGGTGCCGGCCGACTGGGCGGAGACCCACCCGCGCACGCTTTACCTGCTGGGCGAAGAAGAGGCCGCGTGGGAGAAGAGCGGGGTGTTGCGACTGGTGGTGCGCAGCTGAGCAACGCCATGCCGTGTGGCGTGCGGGGCCAGCCTTGTTCCCCACAGACTCGCGTTCAGTGCCAACAAAGTGGGGGAACCGGTTGAAACGTGCTCTGCGATGCCATGAAGTGAGTCACGCCGGCGCGTATCCTGCCGCTGTTTTTTTTCACGCATCAGGAGATGGCGGGATGGTGCAAACGGCGAAATCACGACGGGCTTGGCATGCCAATGGGTTGCTCTCGATGCTCGGCCTGGCCTGCTTGGCAGCGCCCTTGCTCGCCGTCGCGGACGAGCAGCCGACCGTGACGCCCTATCGTCCCAGCGTGTCGACGCCCGCCGCGCTGTCCGCCCCAGGCTGGCTCGAACTGGAGGCCGGCCCGCAATTCGACCGCGGCCGTGCTTCGGCGCGCAGCAGCAGCCTGCCCTATACCTTGAAACTGGCCTTCACGCCGGATTGGGGCGTTCGCTTGAGCGGTGCGGCCTGGGTGCGGCAAACCGATGAATCGGGGCAGACCGTCAGCGGCGTGGGAGACAGCAGCATCGTCGTCAAGCATCGGTTCGCGGTGGACGACACATCGGCGTTCGGCCTCGAAGGCGGCGTGACCCTGCCCACCGGGAACAAGAACGTCTCGAACGGCAAGGCCGACTATGCCGTCAACGGAATCTACAGCGCCGACATCGGTGACTACCACACTGACCTCAATCTCGCGGGGACACGCGTGGGCGCCATCGATGCAGGCGTCGGCCGGTTTCAGGCCCTGTGGGCCGCTTCGCTGTCCACGCCCTTGAACGACCGTTGGGGCGTCGTCGGCGAATTCTCCGGCACACGCCAGCACGGCCTGAGCGCCACACGCCAATTCCTGGTGGCGGCAAGCTACAACGCGTCGAAATCGATGACGCTCGACGCGGGCATGGCGCACAGCCTTCGCACGGGAGACTGGTCGGTGTTCTGGGGCCTCACCGTGCTCGGCGGGCGCGTGTTCTGACGCGAGCGCTGAGCAAGGGCATCAGCCTCAGGCCTGGGCCTGCCGATGGCTCGCATTGGCGAGCGTGCGAATGTGTGACCCCATCCGCCAGACCATCACGCAATTGATGGCCGCCAGAATGGCCGTCGACGACCAGCCGCGCACGGCGGGGTCTTGCTTCGCCAAGACCAGACCTGCCAGAGACATCGCTGCCCACGATGCAGCCAGGAATTTCCAGCCGACCGTCACGGAAAGAGGGAAGTACCTCGAGAGGAACTGGGTTCCGTTGGAACCGCCGTTGCGCTGGAACAAGTACAGCAGACCGAGCACGGTGATGGCAAAGCTCATCCATGCGCTCGCATGGCCCCACGAGCTCACGGTCGGACGTTCCGAAGTCGCGATGACGGTGAACTGCAGCCAGTCGAACCCCATGATGGCGAGAAAGTAGGCGAACGTGGCGCCTTCGGAGAACCCGCGAGCTTCCAGGTGCGCACGGACGTGACGGGTACTCCACAACAGGCGATGGTTGAAGGTCATGGTCAGATGTTCATTCGGATGAAAACTAAAACCGCCGATTAGACGCCCGGGACCGTGCATGGGCAACACCATGTCACTCCGGCGAAAGCCGGAGCCTACTGCGGCGAGTGGGTGCCGGCCTTCGCCGGTATGACTGGGGGGTGAGCCTGGCGGCGAATGTGCACGCCGATGCGACGCGCCGCGCTCAAACCGTGTCCGGGGCCTGCACCGCCTGCACGATCACTTGCGGCTCGCCATTGCGGACGCGGCGGCGCAACCACCACACGCCCGCCTTCTTGAGCACCCAGGTTTCGTGCAGATCACCGAGCAGCAACGCGGCGACCTGGCCGAGCGTCGGCTGGTGGCCGACAACAAGCACCGGTTCACTGGCGTCCGGCCAGCGCACGGCGCCCAGCAACGCGACCGGCGATGCGTCCGGCGCCAGGGCCTGGACCGTCTTGAACTTGCGGTCAAGCGCCTTGGCGGTCTGCTGCGTTCGCAAGGCCGGGCTTACCAGGATGCGGGTGGAATGGGCCAGCCGCTGGTTCAACCATTCGGCCATGCGCTGGGCCTGGCGTTCCCCCTTGCTGGTCAATGCCCGGTCCAGGTCGGACTGGCCGGCTTTGATGGCATGGGCTTCGGCATGTCGCCAGAGGATGAGGTCCATCACACACTCCCTGAATGTTTTGCAAGCAGTGCCTGTTGCGCGCTCGGGCCATCGGTGCCCAGGCGCAGATAACTGCCGTCGGCCTGGAGTTCCCAGGCGTCCTTGCGGTCGTGCAGGTACGGCACGAGGCATTCGTCGATCACGCGCTGGCGCATCTTCACATCGCGCACGGGCCAGGCGATTTCGATGCGGCGGAACATGTTGCGGCCCATCCAGTCGGCGCTCGACAAGAGCAGCATTTCGTCCTGGTCGGTATCGCCCCAGCGGAAGTACAGCACCCGAGAATGCTCCAGCAGGCGTCCCACCACCGAGACGACGCGGATGCCATGGACGGGCGGCAGCATGCAGGCCCCGCGCACGATCAGGTCGATGCGGGCACCGGCGTGGGCGGCGGCCACCAGCGCCTCGATGATGGGCACATCGGTGAGCGCGTTGATCTTGGCCACGATGCGTGCGGGCTTGCCTGCGCGGGCCGCCTGGGTGACGCCGTCGATCTGGCGCATGACCTGGCGGTGCAAGGTGAACGGCGCCTGCATCAGCTGGCGCAGTGGCCGGGTCTTGCCCAGACTGGCGAGCTGCTGGAACACGGCGTCGGCGTCGGACGTCAGGTCCGCATCCGCGGTGAGGTAGCCCACATCGGTGTAGAGCCGCGCGGTCCTGGGGTTGTAGTTGCCCGTGGAGAGGTGCCCATAGCGGCGCAGCCGCGTGCCTTCGCGCCGTGTGACGAGCAGCAGCTTCGCATGGGTCTTCAGGCCCACGATGCCGTAGACCACCTGCGCGCCCACCGCCTCGAGGCGTTCGGCCCAGTTGATGTTGGCTTCCTCATCGAACCGCGCCTTCAATTCCACGACCGCCATCACCTCCTTGCCTCGGCGGGCGGCCTCGATCAGCAGGTCCATCAGCGGCGATTCGCTGCCGGTTCGGTAGATCGTCTGCTTGATCGCAAGCACGTCCGGATCGTGCACCGCCTCGCGGAGGAACTGCACGACCGGCTCGAACGAATCGAACGGATGGTGCATGAGCACATCGCGCTCGCGCAGTTGGTCGAAGAAGGAGATGTCGCGTGACAGACCGTCCGGCCACGGGGCTTCATGGGCCGGGAAGCGGAGATCGGGCGCATCGGCCCCGTCGATGAGCGCATTCAGGCGCACGAGGTTGACCGGGCCGTTGACGAGATACAGCGCCGCGGCCGGCAGGCCGAACTGCTGCAACAGGAACTGCGAGAGTTCGGCCGGGCAGCTGTTGACCACTTCGAGGCGGACGGCCTGGCCGAAGTGCCGCGTCGTCAGGCCCGAGCGCAGGGCCTGGCGAAGGTTCGTGACGTCCTGCTCGTCGACCTCCAGGTCGGAATCGCGGGTGAGGCGGAACTGGGAGAAGGCTTCGACCTCGCGCCCCGGGAACAGCTCTTCCAGATGCGCCCGGATCACGCTCGTCAGCAGCACGAAGACCTGGCCCCCGTCCGCGATCTCGTCCGGCAGCCGGATGACTCGGGGCAGCACGCGCGGCACCTTGACAATCGCGATGATGTTCTCGCGCCCGAACGCATCCTTGCCGCCCAGCCGCACGATGAAGTTGAGCGATTTGTTGGCCACCTGCGGGAAGGGGTGCGAAGGGTCGAGCCCCACGGGCACGAGCAGCGGCCGCACCTGGCGCTGGAAGAACTGATTCACCCAGTGGCGCTGCGCCTCGTTGCGCTCGCCATGGTTGAGGATCTGGATGCGGTGGCGCTTGAGCGCGGGCATCACCTCCTCATTGAAGACGCGGTACTGGTCGTCGATCAGGGCATGGGCATCGGCGGCGATGACGTCGAGGTCCCGCCGGGAGATGCCGGCCCCCGGCAGACGGGCCGCTTCGATGTAGTCGGCGAACCGGACTTCGAAGAACTCGTCCATGTTCGAGGAGACGATGCAGATGTAGCGGAGCCGTTCCAGCAGTGGCACATCGGGGCGAAGGGCCTGGGCCAGCACACGGCGGTTGAAATTGAGGATGGCGCTTTCGCGGTTGAGCAGACCCAGCGGCGGGGGAACTTCGTTCATGCCATGAGTTTATGAACCTTTGACGACATGGATGTGACAGCCTTCACGGGCCACGAGGCGCCCCGCGCGCATCGGGTGCCGTGCTCCGGTCTGGGCCGCGGCAGCCCGGATAATCGCCGCATGCACCTGATGATTCCGTTCGCCTCCGCGTTGTCCGAGGAGGGGCAGCATGCGCTCGGCGACCTGGTCCTTCCGAACCTTGCCAAGCTGCTTGCCCGCCTGACCCCCACGCACCGTGCAGGCACCGACGAATACACCCTCACGATGCCCCATGAACGGGCGCTGGCCGACCTGTCCGGCTGGTCAGGCGAGGATGGCTGCCTGCCCTTTGCCGCGCGGGCCGCAAGCGCCGATGGTGTCGACATCGGCTCGGCCGCCTGGGGCCTGCTGACCCCGGTGCATTGGCACGTGGGCGCCGACCAGGTGAGCGTGGGCGATCCGGACACGCTGCATTTGAGCGCCGAGGCGTCCCGCACCTTTTTCGAGGCGGTGTTGCCGCTGTTCGAGGAAGAAGGCTGGTCGCTGGCCTGGGGCTCGCCCACCCGCTGGTACGCCGCCCACGATTCGCTCGACAACCTGCCGGCTGCGTCCCTCGATCGCGTCATCGGCCGCAACATCGATCTCTGGATGCCGTCCCATCCCCAGGCCCGCCTGGTCCGCCGGCTGCAAAATGAGGTGCAGATGCTGCTGTACCAGCATCCGCTCAATGATGAGCGCATTGCGCTCGGCGCCCTCCCCGTCAATTCGTTCTGGCTGAGCGGCTGCGGTCGCGCGCAGGCCGGGCGTCCCGCTCCGGACCTCGTGATCGACGACCGCCTGCGCGCCCCGGCCATGGGCCAGGATTGGGCCGCATGGGCCGAGGCCTGGCATGCCCTCGATGCAGGCCCGGTGGCCGCAGCCCTCGAACGCACACGGGCCGGGCAGCCAGTGACGCTGACCCTTGCCGGCGAATGCATCGCCCAGCGCTTCGAGCAGCGCGAGCAGCCGCTGTGGACCCGCATGCGCCGCCGCTTCGCGTCCGCCACGGCCCACCCGATCCTGGCGGCGCTGTGACGGCCGCCCCCAAGCTCCGGCGCCGGGACGTGCCGCCGCGTGCCGTGTGGGCGCTCGAACAGGCCGGCGTGCATCCGCTGCTCGCCCGCCTGTTCGCGGCCCGCGGCGTTCGCGAGACCGACGAACTCGACGACGGCCTGGCCCGCCTGTTGCCGCCCTCGGCACTGCTGGGCGCACAGGCCGCAGCGCAGTTCCTGGCCGACGCGCTGGCCGCCCGCCGGCGCATCTGCGTGGTGGCCGACTATGACTGCGACGGCGCCACCGCATGCGCAGTGGCCCTGCGCGGGCTTGCCATGCTGGGTGCCGCGCCCGGCACGCTGTGCCATGTGGTGCCCGACCGGGCGGCCCATGGCTACGGCCTGACCCCTGCCATCGTCGATCTGGCGCTCGGGGCTCGCCCTGATGTGCTGCTGACGGTGGACAACGGCATTGCGAGCGTGGCGGGCGTCGCGCACGCCCGGGCGCTGGGCATCGACGTCGTGGTGACCGACCATCACTTGCCGGCCAAAGTGCAAGGTGACACGGTGTTGCCCGATGCCACGGTCATCGTGAACCCCAACCAGCCCGGTTGCGGCTTCGAGAGCAAGAACCTCTCGGGAGTGGGCGTGATGTTCTATGTGCTGCTTGCGCTGCGCAGCGAACTGCGCGGCCGCGGCGCTTTCACCGTGGATCAACAGCCTCGCCTGGACACGCTGCTCGACCTCGTGGCCCTCGGCACGGTGGCCGACGTAGTGCGGCTCGATGCCAACAACCGCCGCCTGGTGGCACAGGGCCTCAAGCGCATCCGCGCCGGCCGGATGCAACCCGGTGTGGCGGCCTTGTTCACGGCGGCCGGCCGCGATGCGTCCCGCGCCTGTGCGTTCGACTTCGGCTTTGCGCTCGGCCCGCGCATCAATGCGGCGGGCCGGCTCTCTGACATGTCGCTGGGCATCGAATGCCTGCTGACCGACGATCCGGCACGTGCCGCCCAACTCGCGCAACAACTCGATGCCATCAACCGCGAACGCCGCGAAGTGGAAGCCGGCATGCGAGAACAGGCCGAAGGCATGCTCGACGACCTGGTGCGGCGTGCCGCAGAGGCGGGAGATTCCCCCTCGGCGCTCGCCCTTTACGCGCGCGACTTCCACGAGGGGGTGGTCGGCATCGTGGCCTCGCGCCTGAAGGACCGGATGCACCGCCCCACCTTCGTGTTCGCGAAAGGGCAGGACGGGCTGCTCAAGGGCTCGGGCCGCTCGATCCAAGGTTTCCACCTGCGCGATGCGCTCGACCTCGTCAGCAAGCGCCATCCTGGCGTGCTCAAGCGCTTCGGCGGCCATGCCATGGCAGCAGGCGCCACCCTCGAAGAAGCGGACTTTCCGACGTTCGAACGCGCATTGCGCGACGTGGCTGGCGAATGGCTTGATGCGGCCACCCTCTCGCGCACGCTGCTCACCGACGGCCCCTTGAACGTCGAATACTTCACCCCAGAGACGGTGCGCACGCTCGATGCGCAGGTATGGGGCCAGGCGTTCGACCCGCCGGTGTTCAGCGACGAGGTGGAGGTTCTCTCACAGCGGCTCGTGGGCGAAAAGCACCTGAAGTTGTCCGTGCGCCATGCCGGCGCAGTGCGCGATGCGATCTGGTTCGGTCGCAGCGAGCCGGTGGGCGACCGCGTCACCCTCGCCTACCAGTTGCGCCTGGACGAATACAACGGCAGGCAGCGGGTGCAAATGATCGTCGAGGCCGCCGACTGAGACAACCATCGGATTCGAAGGCACACTGGGGCCTGAGCCTTCTCGAAGCCCATCCGATGCGCCGCGCCCTCATGCTGCTCGCATTCGCCTGCGCCACCGCGCTGGCCGAGCCACGGGTGGCCGTCACGCCGGTGGCAACGGGCCTGGACCATCCCTGGGGGCTCGCGTTCCTGCCCGATGGCCGGATGCTCGTCACTGAACGCCCGGGCCGGCTGCGTATCGTGGAGCGCAGCGGCCGGCTGGGCCCGCCGCTCACGGGCGTGCCGGATGTCGACGCCCAAGGCCAGGGCGGCCTGCTCGACGTCGCCCTCGATCCCGACTTCCCCGCCAACGGCCTCGTTTATCTGAGCTATGCCGAGGCCGGCACCGGCGAAGAGGCCGGCAAGAACGGCACGGCGGTGGCCCGGGGCAAACTGACAGGCAACCAATTGACCGGCGTGACCGTGATCTTCCGGCAGCGCGACAAGAAGGTCAGCATGGCCCATTTCGGCTCGCGCCTCGTCTTCGACCGCCAGGGCCTGCTCTTCATCACCCTGGGCGAACGCCTCTCCTACCGGAACGAAGCGCAAAACCTCGGCTCTCACCTGGGCAAGACAATTCGCATCGAGGCCGACGGGCGCGCGTGCCGGCCGACAACCCGTTCGTGAAGACGCCCGGTGCGCTGCCTGAGATCTGGAGCTACGGCCACCGCAATGTGCAAGGTGCGGCGCTGCATCCGGACACGGGCGAACTGTGGACGCACGAGCATGGCCCGCAAGGCGGCGACGAGCTGAACATCGACCTCGCGGGACACAACTACGGCTGGCCGGTCGTCACGTACGGCGTCGAATACGGCAGCGGCAAGCCCATCGGAGACGGCACGACGAAGGCGGGCATGACCCCGCCGCTGAGGTATTGGGTGCCCTCCATCGCCATCAGCGGCATGGCTTTCCTGACGAGCAACCAGTACCCCGGGTGGCAAGGCCAGCAGCTGTTCATCGGCGCCCTCCGGGGTCAGGCCCTCGTGCGCCTGCAATTGGACGGCCAGCGGGTGGTTCGCGAAGAACGGCTGCTGACCGACCTGGACGAGCGCATCCGGGACGTGCGCCAAGGGCCGGACGGATGGTTGTATCTGCTGACCGACAGCTCAAAGGGGCGCATTCTGCGACTCTCGCCACGTTGAATGAACCCGCGCCGGGCGCAACCGCCATGGGCTGCCTACAATCACTCGGTGAATTCCCCAAGCTGCGATCTCAACGCCGACCTGCATTGCCACTCCGTGGTATCGGACGGCACGCTGCTGCCAGAGAACCTGGCCGAGCGCGCGCGGGCGAACGGCGTCGAGTTGTGGGCGCTGACGGACCACGACGAGATCGGGGGCCAGCGCCGTGCCCTTGCGGCCGCCCGGGCCGTGGGCTTGCCGTACCTCACTGGGGTGGAAATTTCGGTAACCTTCATCGGCTTGACGGTGCACATCGTGGGCCTCGGGTTCGAACTGGACGACCCGCAGCTCGTGCAAGGGCTGTCGGCCACCCGCGGTGGCCGTGAGGCCCGCGCCCGGGAGATGGCCGAGAGCCTGGCCGGCATCGGCATTGCGGGCACGTACGAAGGCGCGCTGAAGTACGTCGGCAACCCGGACTTGATCTCCCGCACCCACTTCGCGCGCCATCTGGTCGAGAGCGGCGTCTGCGCCGACACGCAGGAGGTGTTCCGCCGTTTCCTGACCGAAGGCAAGCCCGGCTATGTGCCGCACCGCTGGGCCAAACTCGGAGACGCCGTGCGCTGGATCACCGAAGCCGGCGGCGTGGCAGTGATCGCCCACCCCGGGCGCTACAAGTTCTCGCCGACCGAGGAATACGCGTTCTTCAGCGAATTCATGGCCCATGGCGGGCGAGGCGTGGAGGTCATCACCGGCAGTCACACACCGGCGGACTTCATCAAGTACGCGGACATGGCCGTCGAGTTCGGCCTGCTCGCCTCGCGGGGTTCGGATTTCCACAGCCCCGAAGAAAGCCACATCGACCTCGGCCGGCTGCCCCCGCTGCCGGCACGGCTCACGCCGGTGTGGGATGCGCTCGCAGCGCGCGTGCTGCAGCCGGCCTGACCGATTTGCGCGAGCGCCCCGGATGTGCACCGGGGCAAGTGCTGCATGGCCTTCGGCCGTCTGCGGCGCAGATACCATCGCGACCTGACTCCCTGAAAACCACGCCGTGCCCCAATACGTCGAAGTGCATCCGGACAACCCGCAGCAGCGCCTGCTCAAGCGTGCTGCCGAGATCCTGCATGCAGGCGGCATCGCCGCCGTCCCGACGGACTCCAGTTACGCGCTCGTCTGCCACCTCGACGACAAGGCCGCGGCCGAGCAACTGCGCCGCCTGCGCGGCGTAGACGACAAGCACCATTTGACCTTGCTGTGCCGCGACCTCTCCGAACTGTCGAGCTACGCCAGGGTGGACAACAAGCAATACCGCCTGCTCAAGAGCGCCACGCCGGGCCCCTTCACCTTCATCCTGGAGGCCACGAAGGAAGTGCCGCGGCGTGTGTCCCATCCGTCACGGCGCACCATCGGCCTGCGCGTGCCCGAACATGTGATGCTGCAGCAGCTGCTCGCGCTCTTTGGCGAACCGCTGCTTGCCACCACGCTGATCCCGCCCGGCGAGACCGAACCGCTGAACGATCCCGAAGACATCCGCGCGCGGTTCAACGGCCAGATCCAGGCGGTGGTCGATGCAGGCGCCTGCGCCATGTCCCCCACGACCGTGGTGGACCTGACCCAGGCACCGCCGGCCATCGTGCGTCGCGGCCGAGGCGATCCTGCACTTCTCGGCCTGAGCTGAGCCCGTCCCATGGCACGCCCATCCGCTTCACCGCCGCCCCGCTTTTCGCGCTATCAGCGACTCGTGGTCGGCATGCTGGCCTTCCTTCAATTCGCCGTCGTGCTCGACTTCATGATCATGGCGCCGCTGGGCGCGATGATCATGCCCTCGCTGGCCATCGATCCGGCGCAGTTCGGGATGGTCGTGTCGGCCTACGCCTTCAGCGCGGGGGCCGCGGGCCTGTTGACCGCCGGATTCGCCGACCGGTTCGACCGGAAGAAGCTCCTGCTCTTCTTCTATGCCGGCTTCATTGCCGGAACAGCATGGTGCGGGCTGGCCAACAGCTTCGAGACCTTGCTCATGGCACGCATCATCACGGGGCTGTTCGGCGGCGTCATCGGCGCGACAGTGTTCGCCATCTCGACGGACCTCTTTCCACTGGCCATGCGGGGCCGCGTGATGGGTTTCATCCAGACGGCCTTTGCGGCGAGCCAGGTGCTGGGGATACCTGCAGGCCTTTACCTGTCCAACCGATGGAACTGGCATGTGCCGTTCCTCGCGATGGCCGCGCTCGGGCTGGCGGGGGGGCTCATCGTGGCCTGGCGGATGCAACCGGTCACAGAGCACCTGGACCATCCCCAGGCACTGAGCCCGTGGAGGCATCTGCTGCACACGCTGGCCGAACCGCGTTACCTCACCGCCTTCGCCACCACGGCCCTGGTGGCCACGGGCGGCTACATGCTGATGCCCTTCGGCAGCGCCTATGCAGTGAACAACCTCGGCATCGATTTGCACAGCCTGCCCACGGTCTATCTGGTCACGGGGCTGTGCACGATCTGCTTCGGCCCGCTGATCGGCCGGGCCGCCGATGCATTCGGCACATTCCGGGTGTTCGTGTTCGGTTCGGTCCTGTCGATGGTGATGGTGCTGATCTACATCCACCTGGGAAGGATCACGGTGCTGACGTTCGTGATATTCAACGCCGTCATGTTCGTCGGGATCTTCTCCCGCATCATCCCCTTCCAGGCCATGGTGTCGTCCATCCCGCCACCGCAGCAGCGCGGCGCCTTCAATGCCATCAGCGCCTCCCTGCAACAGCTCTCAGGTGGGCTGGCATCGGTGCTTGCCGGCCACATGGTGATCATGGAGCCGGACGGACAGCTTCGGCACTTCGATTGGGTCGGCTATGTCGTGGTGGCCTCGCTGGTCATGACACTGGCGCTCGGGTGGCGGCTCCAGCGCAGCCCGGGCATCGATTTGCGCCCGAACACCCAGGCGCTTGGCGACGCCAGCCGGGCCCCCTGAGCCAGTCCACGTTACCGGCGGTAAACATCGGCACCGGCCGGGGGAGGTGCCCCTATGATTCGCCGCCCATTTGACGGCGCAGACATCAAAGGAAAACCACCATGCCGAAAAACCACGCCCCGTTGCTGCCGGCGTTGATCGCCGCCGCAGTGCTGCTGGGCGCATGCGGTCACCGCAAGCCGGCACCCTCCGAGTCCACCGCCTCCACGGCCCCCCGCGCGGAGAAGACCCCTCGGGCGGCCGAGGCCGAGTCGAAACCGGCCCCCGCCGACAAGGTGGAAAAAGTCGAGGACGACGGCAAAACGGGTGAAGTGCGGGGCACGCCCGCCGCCGACAGCAAGTTCACCCAATTGCGCATGGGCATGAGCATGAAGGAAGTGATTGCGCTCATCGGCAAGCCCACGGACAAGCATTCGTACATCACCGGCAAGGGTTTTCTGACCTCCTGGGGCTCCGACAACTACCGCCAGGAATTCATCTACAAGGGCCTCGGCCGCCTGACCTTCTCTTCGAACGGCGGCCTCAGCCTCGAATCCCAGCTGATCCGCATCATCCACAACGCCGACGAAAAGGGCACGCGCTCCTGATCGTGGCTTGGTGATAATGCCGGCCGCCATGCCACATTCCCTGCGCCGACTCCGCCCCGGCACGCCCGCCTGCCGGGCGTGGCTGTGGGCCATGGCCGCGCTGTTGCTGCTCAAGGCGGCCATGCCGCTGCTGGCCGCATGGTCGGCGCACGACCGTGGCCTGGCGCTGGTCGAGGTCTGCTCGGTCTACGGTGTGCGCACCCTCGCCGTCGATGGACCCGCTGAACCGGCAGCGAACCACCCGGCCGCCGATGGCCCGTGCGCGTTGGCATCGCTGCTGGGCCCATGGGCGCCGTTGCCGACGGCCGCGCAGCCGCACGTCCCAGCGCCCGATGTCTCTGCCGGCCCCACTCCACACCTCCGTCATCCGGCCCGGCCCGACGCCAGTCGACGCTGGCTGACCTGGCGGCTCCACGCCCCACCGCCAACGGCCTGATCGCAGGCGCCCCCGTGCGCCATCTGCCTCGAGCGTCCCGCTTTTCGCGGAACGCGCTTCCGGCCGGCCGCACCGACGCGTGCCGGCGACCGATCAGCCCATCATGAACCACGTCACCCCCCTGACCGCGGCGCTCGCGTGCGCCGCGTTGCCCTATGCCGCGCTCGCCCAAGGCGTCGCCACCGAAACCGAACTCGCTCCCGTGGTGGTCTCCAGCGGTGCGCCACGCCGCGGCCTGCACCTCAGCATCCCCGGCGCCACGGCCAGCAAATCCGCCGAGCAACTGCGCGAACAGAACCTGGTGAACCCGGAGGACGCGCTGCAGTACGCGCCCAACACGACGATCCGCAAGCGGTACATCGGTGACCGCAACGCGCTCATCGCCGGCCGCAGCTTCGGCACGTCGCAGCCCTCGCGGGCACTCGTCTACCTCGACGGCTACCTCATCAGCAACTTCCTCGGCCGCTTCGATGCACCCCGCTGGAACATGATTTCGCCCGAAGCCATCGAACGGGTGGACGTGCTGTATGGCCCCTACTCGGCACTGCTGCCCGGCAATTCCATCGGCACCACGGTGGCCGTCACGCAGCGCAAACCCATCGGTTTCGAAGTGTCGGGGCGGGCGGTGGGATACCGGCAGCGATTCGACCAATACGGCCATGACGATCATTACGACGGCGGGCAGTTGTCGCTTCACGTGGGCAGCCTGCTCGAATCCGGCCTGTGGTACACGGCCGATCTCAACCATCAGGACACGACATCGCAGCCGATGCAGTACCCGACGGTCACGGCCAATGCCGCAGGCGCATATCCCGCAGTGAGTGGCACGGCCACGCCGGTCAGCGGCATCGTCTACGACACCGATCCGAAGGGTGCCCGGCGTGCCGTGTTCGGTGCGAATGGCATCGACCACACCCTGCAAGACACCTTGAACCTGCGCACCGGCTATCGCTTCACTCCCGACGTCGAGGCGAGCACGATGGCATCCTGGTGGTACAACGACAGCACCACCCGCAACGAAACCTTTCTGCGTGACAGCACCGGCGCGCGGGTGTGGTCCGGGATCGTCTCCGAC
>Ga0207649_10001380_pt1 | contig 14388 bp, 13 predicted proteins | sample KBSC43metaG_FD_184317 | JGI IMG/M metagenome (GOLD analysis project Ga0207649, IMG submission 184317) | Corn rhizosphere microbial communities from Kellogg Biological Station, Michigan, USA - KBS C4-3 metaG (SPAdes) (version 2) | ecosystem: Host-associated > Plants > Roots > Rhizosphere > Soil ... | reverse complement strand
AGAACTTCGACAGCACTAGGCGGGAGCGGGTTCCGGCGCGACAACGGCGGCTTGCTTGCGCTCGTGCAGGCGTTGCAGCACGACGAAAAACGACGGGACAAACACCACCGCAAGGCACGTCGAGGCCAGCATGCCGCTCGCAACGGCGATGCCAAGGGACTGCCGTGAAGCCGCGCCTGCCCCGGTCGCCAGGATGAGCGGCACCACGCCAAGGATGAAGGTGAAGGACGTCATCAGGATCGGACGGAATCGCGACCGCGCGCCTTCCACGGCGGCCTCAAGGATGGACAGGCCGCCCTCGCGTTTCTGCCGCGCCATTTCCACGACGAGGATCGCGTTCTTCGCCGAGAGGGCGATGAGCAGCACGAGGCCGATTTGCACGTAGAGGTTGTTCGGCAGGCCGGTGAGCCGCAACGCGGTGAGCGTGCCCAGCACGGAAAGCGGGATGGCGAAGATCACGCCAAGCGGGAGGATCCAGCTCTCGTATTGCCCCGCGAGCACGAAATAGACGAGCAGCATGGCGAGCGCGAAGACGAAGACCGTGGCCGCGCCGGTGAGCTTTTCCTGATACGAGAGCGCGGTCCATTGATACTTCATGCCCTGCGGCAGCAGGCGCTGCGCAATCTTCTCCATCGTCTTCAATGCCTCGCCGGAGCTGTATCCGGCCTGCGCGGAGCCGATGATGGCCGCGGAGGGATAGAGGTTGTAGAGCGAGATGGCGGCGGGGCCGTGCGTCGCGTCGATCGAGGCCAGCGAGCCAAGCGGCACCATGTTGCCGGAGGAATTGCGCACGGTGTAGGTCTTGATCGCGCGGGGATCGAGGCGATAGGGCGTGTCGGCCTGCGCATAGACGTCGAACGTGCGGCCAAACTTCGTGATCTGGTTCACATACGTGGATCCCAGATACGTCTCCAGCGCGCTGAACACATCGTTCGCCGACACGCCATAGGTCTCCGCCTCACGGCGGTTCAGCGTGAAGGCGAGCTGCGGCACGTCGGCGCGGAAGGGCGTGAGCACCGTGGGACCGATCTCCGGTCGCTTCGCAGCTTCGTTCACGATCGCCTGCGTCACGCTTTGCAACCGCTGGTAGTCGAAGGTGCCATTGCTCAGCTCGACCTGCATTTGAAAGCCGTCGGAGAGCCCGAGGCCCTGGATCGGCGGCGGCAGCATCACGAGGCAATTCGCCTCCTGCACCGTGGCGACGGCCTTGATCATGTTCCGGTTGATCACGCTCAGCTCCTCGGCGCGGCCGCGTTCCTTCGAAGGCTTGAGCACCGCGTAGATCACGCCGGAGTTGAAGAGCGACGCGCTGCTGTCGATGGGCGATGAGCCGCTGCCGCCGATCACGATCGTCTCCGCCACGCCCGGCACCTTGCGAATGACATCCGCCAGCGCCTGCATCGCGACCTGCGACCGCCCGAGCGCAGCGCCGTCGGGCAGCTGCACCGCGACCATGATGTAACCTTGATCCTCGGTCGGCAGGAACCCCGTGGGCGTGCGGAAGAGTCCGATGAGCGAGAGCACCACAAGGCACAGCGCGGTGATCGTCATCACCATGCTGTGATGCACCATGCGGTTGATGAGGCCCGCATACCAGCGCTCGAGCGGCTCATACAGGGCATTGAAGCCGCGGAAAAAGGCGTTCTTCCGTTTGTTCGGATCGTGAACGCGGAGCCAGAGCGCGCACTGCGTCGGCTTGAGCGTCATCGCATTGATGCCGCTGAGCAGCGCGGTGACCGCGATGACGAGCGCGAATTGCCGATACATCTGCCCAATGATTCCCGGCAGAAACGCGGCGGGCAGGAACACCGCCATCAGCACGAGCGTGACGGCGACGATGGGCCCGAAGAGTTCCTTCATTGCGGCGATGGCGGCATCGTGCGGAGACAGGCCGCGCTCGATGTGCTTGGACGCGCCTTCCACCACGACGATCGCGTCGTCCACGACGATTCCGATGGACAGCACGATCGCGAAAAGCGTGAGCGTATTGATCGTGAATCCCATTGCCGCCATGCCGGCAAATGCGCCGATGATCGTCACGGGCACTGTCGTCGCGGGCACGAGCGTCGCGCGCCAGTCCTGGAGGAAGATGACGATCACGAGCAGCACGAGGAATCCCGCTTCGAACAAGGTCTTGTAAACCTCCCGCACCGACTCCTTCACGAAGAGCGTGTTATCGAGCGGGAACGAATATTCGAGCTGCTCGGGAAAGGCCTTCGAGAGTTCCGCCATCTTGGCCCGCACGCGCTTCGCGGTCTCGAGCGCATTCGAGCCGGGAAGCTGATAAATGGCCACGCCACCGGTTGGGCGGCCGTTGAATTCCGAGAATTGATTGTAGGACACCGCGCCGAGCTCCACGCGCGCGACGTCCCGCAGGCGGGTGATCTGCCCGCCGTTCTGCGTGTTCGACTTCACGATGATGTCCTCGAATTCCTCGACCGTGTTGAGCTGGCCGTTGGCATTCACCGTGAGCTGGAAAGCCTGCGTCTTCGCGGAGGGCGGGCTGCCGACCTGGCCGGACGTGACCTCCGCATTCTGATCCTGCAGCGCGGAAACGACGTCGCTCGGCACCAGCGAGCGCGCCTGCATCGCCACGGGATTCAGCCAGATGCGCATGCTGTATTCGCCCACGCCGAAGACCGTCACGCCGCCCACGCCGTCGATGCGCGAGAGTTCGTTTTGAAGGTTGAGCGTCGCGAAGTTGTTCAGGAAAAGCGCGTCGTAACGGTTGTCCTTCGAGTCGAGCGTGATGATCTGAAGGATCGCCGTGGATTTGCTCTCGGTGACGACGCCCTGCGTCTGCACGGCGGAGGGCAATTGCGCGAGCGCCGCTGAGACGCGGTTCTGCACGAGCACCTGCGCGGCATCGGGGCTCGTGCCGATCTTGAAGGAAATCGTCAGCGCGTAGTTGCCGTCGTTGCTGGACGAGGACTCCATGTAGATCATGCCCTCGACGCCGTTCACCTGCTGCTCGATGGGCAGGGCGACTTTGTTGATCACCGTCTGCGCGCTGGCGCCCGGATAGTAGGCCGTCACGAGCACGGTGGGCGGCGTGATCGAGGGAAACTGCGCGATGGGCAGCACGCCGATGGCCACGCCGCCGAGGAGCATCATCACGCAGGCGATGACGTTCGAGAGAACCGGTCTTTCGATGAAGTATTTCGAGAACATCCGGCGCGTGGTTGCGGGCGGCTACTTTTCTTCGGCGACGGGATCCGGCTCCAGCGTGGCCTGCACGCTCTGGCCGACGCGCACATTCGGGATGCCATTCACGACCACGCGGTCCGATGGCTCCAATCCCTTCGCGATGGCGCGCACCGCGCCGTTGAGCGGCCCCTTCACCACGCTGCGGCGCTCGATCACATTTTGCGCATTCACGACGAATACGAAGTCGCCCTGCTGGTCGCTCAGCACGACGGCGTTCGGCACCACGAGGCCGGGCTTCGGCGCGCCCAGCGGCACGCGCACCGTGGCGAACAGCCCGGGAAACATCGCGCGGTCTTCATTCGGAAAAACGCCGCGCAACTGGATCGTGCCCGTCGAGGTGTCCACGCTGTTGTTGGAGAAATCCAGCACGCCCCGGTGCGGAAAATCGGTTTCGTTCTCGAGCTGCGCGAAGACCGGCGTCCGGTTCACGGCGCTTTTGTCCGCCATGCCGGCGGCCTTCATCATCTGGCGCAGCTTCAAGGCGTCGCGCGTGTTGATCGAGAAGTTCACGTAGATCGGCACGATTTGCTCGATGGTCACAAGCTGCGTGGGATTCATCGGGCTGTTGCCGACGAGATTGCCGACATCGACCTGATGCTCGCCGAGCAATCCGTCAAAAGGCGCGACCATCTGCGTGTAGCTGAGGTTGAGCTTCGCCAGGGCCACGTTCGCCTCGCCCTGCTGCTGCTGGGAATAGTATTGCTGCACGCTCGCCTCGGAGGTCGCGTTCTTTTTGATCATCACGAGCTGCCGATTGTATTCCTCGGTCGCGTAGGTGAGCTGCGCCTGGTAGAGCTTGAGGTCCTGGATGTATTGGTCCTGCTGGATCGTGAAAAGCGGCGTGCCCTTCTTCACGTAGGTGCCGTCCTGGAAATGAATCGCCTCGAGGAAGCCCTCGACGCGCGCGACGATGTTCACGCTTTGCACCGCACCGACCGTGCCGGTGAAGTCCATGGTGTCCGTGACCTCGGCCGTCTTCGGGTTGGCCACCGTCACGTGAACGGGCGCGGTCTCGGCCGCGTCCTTCTTCTCGCACCCGGCGAGGAAAGCCAGGGCGAGGATCGTGCCGACGGCAAAAGGCGTTCGTTTTTTCATTTGTTGATGTTGAGCAGATTCCAGATCCACGGGCGTCCCTTGGGCACTTCGACGGGTTGATCCTCGGGCGACGTCTGGGGAATGTGACGGGCGGGCTCCATCATGCGACCCCAGGGCACCGTCTTCTGCATTTCCGTTTTCACCTCGGGCGAAATCACATCCCGGCCCTGGCGCAACTCCCAGCCGCCGCCGACCGCGCGGTAAACCGCCACGACGCCGAGCATCACGTCGCCCTGGGTGCCCACGAGCGAATTCTCCACGCTGAGCTGTTGCTGCAGGGAGTTGAGCACCGTCGTGAAATCCGTCTGGCCCGCCTTGTAGCGGTCGATCGAGAGGCGCGTCGAATTCTTGGCCGAATTCACCGCCGTCTGGAGGAAGCCGGCGCTCTGCCGCCCGTATTTGAAGCCCGCAAGCCCGTTCTCGACCTCCTTCTGCGCGGTGAGGACGGTATTCTGGTAGTTCAGGATCGCCTCCTGGAAGCTGGCGTCCTGCACCCGCACCTTGTTGATCAGTCGTCCGTAATTGAAGATCGGCATCGTGAACGATCCCGCGCTCTGGAGGATACTGTTCTGCCAGTTGAAGATGTCGGAGAGCTTGTTGTCGCCCACGTTGTTCGACGAGTAGCCGAACGTGCCGTTGAGCGAGAAGGCCGGAAGCAGGTTCGCCACCTGCACGCCGATCTTCGCGGACTGCGAAGCCGCGTCGAGACCCGCCTGGCGCACGTCGGGACGGCGGCGCAGCAAATCGCGCGGGATGCCCGCGAGCATCTTCTCCGGCGGCGTGGGAAGGCGACCCGGCTTCAGCAGGCGATCCACGGCATCCGGCGGCACGCCGAGTTGCACCGCGAGGCCGTTCTTCGTCTGCCGCAGGGTGTTCTCCAGCCCGGGAATCTGCGCCTGCGTCTCCGCCAGCTCCGTCTGCGCCTGCGCCACGTCGAGCTGGCTCGTCTGTCCGGCCTGGAAGCGATCATTGGCGATGCGGAGACTTTCCCGCTGCACCTCGACATTTTCCTCGTTCACGCGGATCTGCGCCTGCGTCGTGCGGATGTTCACATAGCTGTTCGCCACGTCGCCGATGAGCGTCACCAGCGCATTGTCGTAGGCCGCGACCGAAGAAAGGAACGTCGCCTTGTCCGACTGAATCTGCCGGCGATACTTGCCCCAGAAATCGATCTCCCACGTGGCCGAGAACAGGAGCTGATTCATGAACAGATTCGGCCCGAGCTGCACGCCACTGCCGCTGTGGTTGTTACTGAGCTGCTGCGACAGCGCCTGACCGAGCGGCGTGCCGGGCTGGAACGAGGAAAGCGAATTGCCGCCACTCTCCTGCGGCGGCAAATAGTAGTAGCTCGTGCCGCCGGAGATACCCTGCTGCTGCGGGAAGAGATTGCCGATCGAGCCATTGAGTTCCGCGCGAGCCTTGAGGATTTTGACGCCCGCGATCTGCAGCGTCGGGTTGTTTCGATAGGCAATCTCGATGAGCTGGTTCAGCACGGGATCGCGAAACTTCTTCCACCACAGCACGTCGGCCGCACTCTGCGCGCGCCCCGACACCACGCCGGCATCCACCCAGGCATTCTCCACCTTCGCCTTCGGCGTGGAATAATTCGGCCCCACCATGCAGGACGACAAACCAGCCGCGCCGCATGTGATGGTGAGCCAGGCCGAAAAGCGGCACGAAGAGGCAAAGCTGGGCGGCAATTTCAAAGAGGGGAAGAGTGGTTTGCTCCCAACCGTTGGTGTGTCCCGCTGGCTGTCGGACGCTTGCGGTGACTAACCGAATTGGCAGGAAATGACGACCAAAAGTTCGGACGCTTGTCAAAAGCCCATTGATCCGCATCGGCCTCCTTGCGAATGCAGGGGCGATCCGCTCCGCGACCTGCCAGGCGGATAAACGCGGAGCCATCACCGGCGGGCGGTGTTGTTTCGGACGATCCCGCCTTGTCCGCCTCATTTCTCGGCGAAGGGTGGCAGCCCACGGGAGCACCGTCCCACTGAACGTTCCCATGGCGCACCTCCCGCGGGGGAGGCGGCCATACTCGGGATCGTCCGTTCGTGCCTACTCGACGTTGGCGCCGACGACGGCGGCCATCTGCATCATGTTGATGGTTTCGCCTTCCTTGAGCTTCGTAAGGTCCGTCACCGAACCCGATTTGCTCTTCGATTTCGTGTTCTTGAAGATGGGGATCAGCTTCGCGTCGGCCACAATGTATTTGCCCGCGTTCTCCGCTTTTCCGTTCTCCGTCTTCGTCTGCAGCTTGTTCGCCTTGATGTAATCCCAAAGTTTCTTGGTGATCTCGGTTCTTGGGAGTTCCTTGGCTCCCAGGAAAGCGGCCAGTTCAGGTTTCAGTTTTACGGGGCGGTTCAGTCCTTTTGCTTCTTCCATAATATTGTTGGGGTTTGATTGGGGTTCGCCTACTCGAATCGCTTTTGGCGGCGGCGTCCAGAACCGAGTGGAAGGAGGTTGGCCCTGCGTCGGGCCTTTCGACGATCAGCCGAGTGCGTGGGTGGCGTGCGTGATGGAGGCTCCGGCTCGCAGCGCAGCGGCGACGATGGTGGCTTCCGCGATCTCCGCGTCGCTCGCGCCGGCCTTGCGCGCGCCGGCGGTGTGGATTTCGATGCAGTAGGGGCATTGCGTGGTCGTGGCGACCGCGATCGCAATGAGTTCCTTGTATTTTGCGGGGATCGCGCCGTCGGCAACGGCGAGTTTGTCGAAGACCCAGAAGGCTTTCATCGCGTCCGGCGCGAGTTCGTTGAGCTTCGCAATCCTGCTTAGGTTTTCCTTGGAATACATGGGGTCGTTTTTGTTGGTGGGTTCAGTTTCGGGTGGCGGTGATTTCGAGGTATTCCGCGGCGACCTCCGTGGTGCCGGGAGTTTCGGAAATGTTGTGGGCCGTTTGGAGTTCGACGAGCGCGCTGCGCAACGAATCCTGCGCCGCGGGATCGAGCGCCTCGAAGGCCTTGAGCGTTGGACCGTAGTAGCGGCGGAAGAACTCCACCGTTTCGGCGGGCGGAAAGGGATAGCGCATGCGGGCGATCCGGCGGGTGAGGTGCAGCCCTGCGAATCCCTCCCGCAGGCGCTCGCGCACGGTGGGTTCGTCGCCCCAGCCCATCGGCGAGGGAACGCCGGCTGGCGGCGGCGGCAGGTGCGCCTTAAACACCTGGAACATTTTTCCGATGAAGCCCTCGGGCGTCCAGTTGGCCAGCGCGATCCGGCCGCCGGGCCGCGTGACGCGGTGCAGCTCGGCGACGACGACATCGGGCCGCGGCGCGAACATCACGCCGAACATGCTTACCGTGAGATCGAATTGCGCGTCGGCGACGGGCAGCGCCTCGGCGTCGCCCTCGGTGTAGTCGATACGCAGGCCGGCAATCGCGGCGCGGGTGCGGGCCTGGGCAATGAGATTGGCGGCGATGTCGATGCCGCTTGCTTCACAGCCGTGCCGTGCGGCGACGACGGCGAGATTGCCCGTGCCGCACGCGACATCGAGCACCCGCTGGCCGGGATGCAGGGATTGCCGCGTCATGAATTCCTCGGCAGCGGTTTCGATGCTGCGGGCGATTTCGCCGAAGTCGCCGGATTCCCAGGTGGCCTTTTGCCGGGCCTTGATCGCGTGGAGATTCGGAATGTTGGATGTTGGCTGCGGCGCCGGGCGCGGCGCGGGTGGTGCGTCGATGACGTTTTCGGATGCTTTCATGTGCCGGTCATCATGGATAAAGCCGTCCGGGACCGCTTTGCTGCGCGGCCCAAAGAATTGACTGTGCGGCTCAGGCTGAGACCGTCGAATCCTGCCGATAGGCAAGGGGCGGCACGCCAAAGCGCTGCTTGAACACGCGGCTGAAGTGCGAAACGTCCTCGAAGCCGCTCTCGAACGCGATTTCCGTGACGTTCATCGGCGAGTTGCGCAACAGCCTGGCGGCATGGTCGAGGCGGCGCTGCACGAGCCACTTGCCGGGCGACTCGCGGTAGTGCGCCTGGAACTCGCGCTTGAACGACGACAGGCTGCGGTGGCAGAGCTTCGCGTATTCCTCCAGCGAGAGGTTGAAGCGAAAATTTGCCTCCATGATTTCCACGATCGAGGGTGCGTCGCCCGCGCCCATCGCGCGGAAATACGCCGCGAGGCCGGCGTTCGTTCCGCTCGTGAGCACGCTGAGGACGAGTTCCTTCAGCTTGAGGACGACGAGCGGCTCGGGCGGTTTTTCCGTGCCCTCGAGATAGGTGCGCATGGACTGGAAAAGCGCGGATAGCGCGACATCGTTCTCCACGCGCAAGGCAGCCGGTATCGGCGTGGTGGCGGCCGCCGGCAGGGTCAACGCGCCGATCGCCTCGCGAATCGTGGCACGGAGGAGCGCGTCGGGAATGAAGAGCATCAGCAGGCAGACATCCTCCTCGAAGTGCTGCTCCACGATGGTCGCGCCTTTCTTGAAAAAGAGCGTGTCGCCGGGATTGGCCTTCCAAATTCCGTCCGACGTGTGCCACGTCTTTTTTCCCGTGACCACGTGCACGAGATAATCGCTCTCGGTCCAGTTCGGCAGCAGCTTTTCCGGCGCACCGCACGTGTATTCGGCGAACAAAATGTCGCCGATCTCGAGCCGGTTGTAGCTCGGGTTCGTGCGCACCGCCTGGAAGAGATTTAGCATGCCGTGAGAGAAATCCGGCCCGAGATCCTACACGAGGGCGGCTCGCTCGCCACGGGGGAACTTCGGAGCGTCCGCTATAAAAACCTCCGCTTGACATGCAACCAATTGGTTGCCTATTGTCCCTCGCAATGGACGCAGTGTTCAAAGCGCTGGCCGATGCGAGCCGCCGGGAGTTGCTGGATCAGTTGCACAAGAGCAACGGCCAGACGCTCTCGGAATTGTGCGGGCATCTGGACATGAGCCGGCAGGCGGTGGCGAAGCATCTGGTTCTCCTCGAAGAGGCGAACCTCGTCGCCACGGTTTGGCGCGGGCGTGAGAAGCTGCATTTCCTCAATCCGGTGCCGCTGCACGAGATCTCCGAGCGCTGGATCGCCAAATACGAACGCCCTCGCCTCGACGCGTTGAGCGATCTGAAACGGGATCTCGAAAAAGCCAAACCAAGGAAAAAATGACTGCCACCGAAAAGACCGACTTCGTTTATGCCATCATCATTCGCACCACGCCGGAGAAGCTGTGGGAAGCGCTCACGAGCGGGGAATTCAGCGAGCGATACTGGTTCGGATTCCGCGTGCAATTCGACCTCAAGGCCGGCGGAAAAATGCACATCGTTCCGCCGAAGGGAATGGAGTTCGTCGGAGACCACGCCGGCGAGGTGTTGGAATGCGAGCCCGGCCGGAAGCTTGTTTACACCTGGAAACAAGCCGATCCGCCGGAGGTCGCGGCGAAACGCGACGGGCTTTCGCGCGTGACCTATGAGCTCTTCCCAATGGGCGAAATGGTGAAGCTCCGCCTCCTGCACGAAAACCTCCTGCCCGATGACGTCGAGAGCAATCCGACCACGTTCCGCGGCGTCAACAACGGCTGGCCGGCCGTTCTCAGCAGCCTGAAGAGCCTGCTCGAGACCGGCGAGGCCATGACCTTCAAATCCGACTGCAAAGCCTGAACCCAAACAACGAAACCAAACCCGATATGAACACCGAAAAATCGACCTTCGTTTACGTCATCTACATCCGCACCACGCCGGAAAAACTCTGGGCCAAACTCACCGAGACGGGGACCGCACGCGAGTTTTTCTGGGCCACGGAGCTGCATGCCGACTGGAAGGTGGGCGGAGCCTGGAAGAGCACCGCGCCCGACGGCACGCTCGTGGACGGCGGGGAAGTGCTGGAGATCGACCCTCCGAAGCGACTGGTCCTGAAATGGCGTCACGAGATGCAGCCCGAGAAGAAGGCCGAGGGCGACTCCCGCATGACCTGCGAGCTGGAGCCCAAGGGCGAGATGGTGAAGCTCACCGTGATCCACGAGATGGATCGAGGCCAATCGAAGTTCATCCAGGCGGTCTCTAATGGCTGGCCGACCATCCTCTCCAGTCTCAAGAGCCTGCTGGAAACGGGCGAGGCGCTGGAAGACACGCGCACCTGGTAGTCCCGCGGACGGTCCTTCCGAAATCTGGCCCTCCCGCAGCGTGAAATCACGCCGGGAGGGCCCGCGGACGGCGTCCTCTCGTGATCAATCGGGAATCTCGGCTTCGACGAGTTTTGCCAGCAGCACGAGCGATTCCTGCCAGCCGAGATAGCACGCTTCGACGGGAATCGCGGCGGGAATTCCCTCCTGCGTGATGTTCACTTCCGTGCCGCAGAAGACGGGTTTCAAACGGATCGTCGTGACCATCTCTCCGGGCAGGTTGGGATCGTCGAACCGATCATTGTAACGCAGAAGCTCGTGCGGTTGGAGCTCGAGATAGGTTCCACCGAAGGAATGGCTGCTTCCGGTGCTGAAGTTGGTGAACGACATTTTGTAGGCGCCACCGACGCGGGCATCGAGTTGATGCACCTTGCCCGTGAATCCGTTCGGGGGAAGCCATTTGGTCATCGCGTCCGCGTCGAGGAACGCCCGGTAAATGCGTTCCGGGGTCGCGCGCAGCACGCGGTGCAGTCGCACGGTGCCGGTTTCGGTGGTGGGGATGGGATCGTCGGATTCCGGGTTCATGTGATGATGACGAATGAGAGGTTCGATTCAGGACACGCCGGCCACTTTAGCTCCGTCGCCCGAATCGCGCGTCGGATTTTTTCCGGGAAGACATCCCTCCGAGCTTCGGACGCCGGGAAAACTTTTCGGCGCGTTCCGCTTCCTGATTTTCGGAAATCGATTCAACATGGCCTTCCCCGATTTCGTCGGACCGACGAGTTCCGGCGGCATGCGAACTCCGTCCCCAATGAAAAATCTCCTCCTGGCCGTGTCGCTCGTGGTGCAAGGAATACGGCGCCGGCCGGGTCTTCCACACTTCTCTCGGCGGCATCGAGTGGGCGTTGGGCTCGAAAACAACCGCCGGGAGCTAGGAGTTCGCATTCCTCGTTCGCCGTGACGCGGATTTTTCTCTTTCTTCTGGTCGCCGTCATGGGGCCGCCGCTCGCGGCAGCCGCAATCATTGGGCGGGAGGCCGGGCATGTGCGGGTGCTCTTCGGCGGCGATACGTGCTACGGGGAAAGCTACGGCGGGAACCCCGTGGCGGCGAAGGGCTACGATTACTCGATTGCGAACCTTGCGCCGTTGCTGCGGGCGGTGGATTTCCGCGTCCTCAATCTGGAAACGCCGCTCACCCTGCGCCGGGCCGGTCCGCTGCCGGGCAAGGATTACCTCCATTACAGCGATCCGGTAAAGCTGCCGGAGGTTTTCAAGGCCTGGCGTCCAATGGCCTTTTCGCTCGCGAACAACCACACGCTCGACCAGGGGTCCGCCGGACTCGACGACACGTTCACCGCGCTCCGGACGGCGGGAATCGAGTGGTTCGGAGCGGGTCGAAATCTCGCCGAGGCCGCCCGGCCATTGCTGGAGGAACTGCGCGTGGGCGACCGGACCATCACGCTCGCCGTCTTCGGCGCGTTTGAATATCGCCCGCGATACGACGCGGATTTTCATTTCTACGCGGGCACCGACCGGCCGGGCGCCGCACCGCTGGATCTAGCCTCCGCGCGACGGGCGATTGCGGATCTTCGGCGACGCGTGCCGGATGCGTTCGTGGTCTGGTTCGTGCATTGGGGCGAGAACTACCGGTGGAAAAATCGCGCGCAGGCCGCCACGGCGCGGGCGTTGCGCGACGCGGGCGCAGACCTCGTAGTGGGTGCGCATGCCCACACGATGCAGGAGGTGGAATTCGACGGCCTCGACTGGACGTTTTACGGCCTCGGAAATTTTCTTTTTAACGCACCCGGCCGCTACGCCGCGAACCACGCGCCACCGTTCAGCCTCCCTCTCGTAGTGGATTTTTCATGGCGCGACGGCCGTCTCCAGACCGGCCTGCGCGTTTATCCGATCGTGAGCGACAACCGGCTTACCGCCTATCAGCCGCGATTCGTCACGGCCACGGAACTCGCAACCGTCGAAGCGCTGCTGGCCGACAAGGGCGGCTGGGACGCGCCAACCCGCGTCGCGGTGCAGCGGGGCGCGGATGAAGTCGGCCGCTATCTGGAATTTTTCCCACCCGCTTTAACCGGCGAGCGTCGGTAAGCCCGCTTTTTCCGCTTCCAGCTTCAGCAGGGTCGCCTTGATTTCCAGCCCGCCGGCGAACCCGGTGAGGTTGCCATTGGCGCCGATCACGCGATGGCACGGGACGACGATCGAAAGGGGATTTTTTCCGTTGGCTGCGCCCACGGCCCGCACGGCTGTCGGTCGGCCAATCTGCCGGGCGATCTGCGCGTAGCTGCGGGTCTCGCCGAAGGGAATCGTCGCCAGCGCCCCCCAGACGGATTTTTGAAATTCGGTGCCGATGCAAGCGCAGGTCAGCGAAAATGTTTCCCGCGTTCCGGCGAAATAGGCGCTCAACTGGCGCTCCGTCTCGAGCAATACGGGATGGTTTCCGTTCTCGATGAGCGGGCCGAGGCGCACGCGTTTTGGATCGTCGTTTTCCCAAAGGATCGCGGCCAGGCCGTGGTCGCTGGCGATCAGCTTCAGCCGGCCGACGGGCGTTTTTGTCGTCTTGTAGAAATAAGTCATCTCGCTCCCGACAACATGACGAACTTTTCAAATCTCGCCGGCCATTTTCGGACACGTAAGCAAAATTTGTTTCGGGGTCCGAAAACGGCCGGCGTTCGGGCCGCGGATGGGCCATGGTGCGAAATCATGATCGACGATGACGCCGCCTACGATGCGCTGAGGTCGCACGACCCACGCTTCGACGGGGTGTTCTTTGTCGGGGTGACCTCGACCGGCGTTTATTGCCGGCCGATCTGTCCGGCGAAGACGCCACGGCGGGCAAATTGCCGATTCTTTGCGAGCGCCGAGATCGCGGAGAAGGCGGGGTTTCGCCCCTGTCTGCGGTGTCGGCCGGAATTGGCGCCGGGCCGGGCGCCGGTGGACAAGGCGCATCGCATCGCGCATCTCATCTCCCGCCGGATTGATGAAGGCCTCCTCGACGACGGCGCTGGACTCGAGGAAATCGCCGCGCAGTTTGGGGTCGGCTCCCGGCAGTTACGCCGCATCGTGCAACGCGAGCTGGGCGTCTCGCCCGTGGAGCTGATGCAGACCCGGCGTCTGCTGCTGGCGAAGCAATTGCTCACCGAGACGGCGCTGCCCGTCACCGAGATCGCGTTTGCGAGTGGATTTTCCAGCCTGCGTCGTTTCAACGATGCCTTCCGCACGCACTATCGTCTTTCGCCGACCCGCCTGCGGCGGCGGGCCGCGGAGCCTCGTGAAAAGATCGTCGCCGCGGATACCGCGACCCTCCAGCTGAGCTACCGCCCGCCCTACGATTGGGATGCGATGCTCGAATTTCTCGGCGCGCGCGTGATCCGCGAGGTGGAATGCGTCACGACGGCGGGCTACGCGCGCACGGTGCGTCTGGGGCCGCACACTGGTTGGATTCGCGTGACGCACGCGCCGAAGCAGCGCGCCCTCCTCGTGGAATTCACGATTTCGCTTTCGCCGGCCCTGCCCGCGCTGCTCGGCCGGCTGCGCAACCTCTTCGACCTCACCGCGCGGCCGGATCTCATCGCGGCGCATTTGGGGAAGGATGAACTGCTGCGCAAAAGCGTCGCGAAAAGCCCAGGCCTGCGGGTGCCCGGCGCGTTCGATGGCTTCGAGATGGCAATCCGCGCGATCCTGGGGCAGCAAATCACGGTCAAGGCGGCAACGACGCTCGCCGGCCGTTTCGCCGCGGCTTTCGGCGAGCGGATCGAAACGCCCTTGCCCGAGCTCACGCGACTGTCGCCGCTGGCCTCGCGAGTGGCGAAGGCGAGGATCGACGACGTCGCGAAGCTCGGCATCGTCCGCGCTCGCGCGACGAGCATCCTTGCCCTGGCGCGTGCTTTCGAGTCCGGCGCGTTGAAGCTCGACGCCGGCGCGAGTCCGGAATCCGACGTCGCGACGCTGGTCGCCCTGCCGGGCATAGGACCGTGGACGGCGAACTACCTCGCGATGCGGGCCTCGCGTTGGCCGGACGCCTTTCCAA
>Ga0207649_10001369_pt1 | contig 14472 bp, 12 predicted proteins | sample KBSC43metaG_FD_184317 | JGI IMG/M metagenome (GOLD analysis project Ga0207649, IMG submission 184317) | Corn rhizosphere microbial communities from Kellogg Biological Station, Michigan, USA - KBS C4-3 metaG (SPAdes) (version 2) | ecosystem: Host-associated > Plants > Roots > Rhizosphere > Soil ... | reverse complement strand
CATCCGCATCGCCGGCCGCGCCGACGTGCCCGGCCGCCCGTTGCTCTACGAGACCACCAGCCATTTCATGGAGCATTTCGGCCTGCGCGATCTCGAGGAATTGCCCAACGCCAGCGAGCTCCGCCGCGCCGCGGCCGCCATCGCCGAGGCCAACGCCAAGCCGGTCGAGGAACCTCCCGCCGCGGCCGAGCCGACCGATCCCCCATTCACCGACGTCTCCGCCCCGGAGCCAACCGAGGAGCCGCCGGCCGCCGAAATTTCCGATCCCTCCCCGGAACCAGAAACCGATCCGCAAGACCATGAGTGAGCTTTCCGACTACCGGGAAAAAATTGACGCTATCGACACGCAGCTGCTCAAGCTGCTGAACGAACGCGCCTCGCTGGCGCGCGAAGTGGGCAAGGTGAAGAATCGCGACGGCTTGCCGATCTACGCGCCGGATCGCGAGATGGCGCTGCTGCGCGGGCTCATCGAGAAGAGCGACGGCCCGCTTTCGCCGACGGCCATTCGCGCGATTTACCGCGAGATCATGTCCGCCGCGCTGGCGCTGGAGAAGGATGTCGTGATCGCCTGCTTCGGTCCCGAGGGCGGCGCCTGCCACCAGGCGGCGAAGGCCCGGTTCGGATCGAGCGTGAGCTATGCGTTTTTTGCGGACGTGAGCGATCTTTTCGCCGCCGTCGGCAAGGGCGAGAGCGACTGCGGCGTGGTGCCGATCGAGGATGCCGGCCATGGCGCGGTGAACCAGACACTCGACGCGCTCACCGCGACCGACCTGATGATCTGCGCGGAGATCACCTCGACGCCCGACGGCACGCCCGGCGAGAGCGAAACCAGCTCGCGCTATTTCGTGATGGCGCGGACTTCGACGGCAATTACCGGCAGCGACCGCACCACGTTGCTCCTGCGTGTGGAGAACAAACCCGGCTCGCTCGTGGAAGCGCTGGAGCCCTTCCGCGACGCGGAGCTGAATCTCAGCCACCTCGCGAGTCGGCCGGCCGCGAAGGGCAGTGCGGACGTGTTTTTCTTCGTCGAAGTGGACGGTCACGCCCGCCATGAAAATTTCAGCGACGTCCTGCGCGAGCTTTCCCGCCGCTGCCGGGCGGTGAAAATCCTCGGCAGCTTCCCGAAGACGATTCTCTAGGCTTCGCGAATCGTCCCATTCTCGATGACCACGTTGCCAGCGAGCACGACGCTCGAGGAAAACGTGAAGGGTCCGCTCACCTTGAGACTCGCGCAGTTCTTCAATGACGGCGCGCCGCCAGCAAGGGCGGCCTCGAGCTGATCGACGAGCTTGTAGTTGTCGTCGAGATCGACCTTCGGCGGCACCCCGCCGCGCTCGGGCGCGAGTTGCACGGTGCCGTCGGCCGCGATGACGTAGGCGTCGGAACGCAGCGTGAGCAGGTCGCCAGTCGTTTTTACAGGAGCGAAGCGGGTGCGCGGCACAACGATGGCGGCGGAATCGTCGAAGCATTCGATGGCGGCGCCCATCGCGGTCTCGAGCTGAAAAACGGCGGGCGATTTTTTGTCGCGGGGATCGACGGTTTTCTTGTTCTGGATGACGGGCAGAGGCAGGAAGCCGCCGGCCGCGGCGAGCGCGTCGCGCAGGGGTTCCAGGCGGAGCCAGAGATTGTTCGTGTTGAAGAAACGGTGGCGCGTGATGTCCTGGAAGGCATCGAGATCGGCGTCGGGGCACTGGGCCGACTCGCGGAGGAGGAGCTTGCCGTCGACGCTCCGGGCGAGGTGACCGCCCTTGCGGTCCGAAGGCGTGCGGGCGGTGACCTCCATCGCAAAGGGAGCTCTGGATTCCGCAAACCATTTCAGCAATTTCGGATCGAGCGTGGCGCCGAGGTTGTCGGAATTCGAAACGAAGAGGTAATGCACGCCCTCGGCGAGCAGGCGGTCGAGCGCGCCGGAGCCGGCGAGCACGGGATAGAGATCGCCGTGGCCGGGCGGGCACCATTCGTGGTCCGGGTGCGCGGGCCATTCGGCCGGAGCAAGGGTGGCGGCGTCGATCTTCGGCGTCTTGTTTTGGAGGAGTTCGATGCCATCGGCGTCGCCGAGTTTAGGATGACGCGCGAGGAAGGCGCGGGTGTCGGCGCTGGTGCTGAAGCTGTTCATCAGCAGGAAGCGGACGTTCGCGCCCGTCGTCTCGCGAAAATGCGCGACTTGCCGGGCGATGAGATCGAGGAACGTGACGCCGGGCCGCACTTCGAGCAGCGATTTCGCGCGGTCGAGGCCCATGCTGGTGCCGAGGCCGCCGTTGAGTTTGAGCACCGCGCATTGGGCGAGGAGCGCGCTGGCCTCGGTGGGCGCGGGCTCGGCGAGCTGCTCCGCGCTGGGCAGGGATTCGACCGGGGAGATTGCGTGCTCGGGAAGCATGGCGGTTTCTTTGGCGACGAGCTGGCCGTAGGCGCGCTCGAAGGCCCGGATCGCCGGCTCACTCACGCCGGCCTGTTCCATTCGATCGCGAAAAATTTTCTGAGGACTCATTGCGGAGCGCACGATGGAAAATTTTCGCGCGGGACGCCACTCCTTTGCGGGCGAATGGAGCTAGCTGTTCAGTCCCGGAGGCTCGATCCCCCCGATGACCGTTTCAGGGCATCGGCTCAAAGGGGCGGGAACGATCTTTTTTCATGAAAACGAAAAAGCTTCTGCTCGCCCTTTCCGCCGTCGCCCTCCTCGCCGGCACCGTGCCGGCCCAGGCTCACGACCATTCCTACAACACGCGCTGGCACCACCACCACGGCTACTGGCGGGGCGACGACCACGCCGTCATCTACCAACGCTACCCGCACTACGGATATTACCGCCGCAGCGCTCCGGTAATTTCCGTGCCCGGACCCGTGATCGTCGTTCGGCCCTGACGGCTGCTTGTCGATGACGCAGCGGAACGGTAGATATCCGTGGTCCACACTCCACCGTCTCGCGCCACCGATCAGAGCGTCGCGAGGATGTCGTTCAGCGTCGCGCTGGGGCGGAGGGCGGCGTGGGCCTTCGCTTCGTCGGGCTGGTAGTAGCCGCCGAGGTCCACCGGGGTGCCTTGCACGGCGAGGAGTTCTTCGACGATGCGCGCCTCGTGCGTGAAGAGCTTTTCGGCCACCGGGGTGAAGAGGGCCTTCAGCTCGGCGTCGGCGTCCTGCGCGGCGAGGGCTTGGGCCCAATACAAGGCGAGGTAGAAGTGGCTGCCGCGGTTGTCGATCGTGCCGAGTTTGCGGCCGGGCGAGCGATCGTTTTCGAGGAATTTTCCGGTCGCGGCGTCGAGGGTGTCGGCGAGGATTTTCGCCTTCGGCAGGCTGAAGGTCGCGGCAATGTGCTCGAAGCTCGGGGCGAGGGCGAAGAATTCGCCGAGGCTGTCCCAGCGGAGGTAGTTTTCCTGGAGGAACTGCTGCACGTGCTTCGGCGCGCTGCCGCCGGCGCCGGTCTCGAACAGACCGCCGCCGTTCATGAGCGGGACGATGCTGAGCATCTTGGCGCTGGTGCCGACCTCGAGGATCGGGAAGAGATCGGTCAAATAATCGCGAAGGACGTTGCCGGTGACGCTGATCGTGTCGAGGCCCTGCACGATGCGTTCGAGGCTGTATTTACAGGCTTCGGCGGGCGGGAGGACCGGAAACTCGAGGCCGGTGGTGTCGTGGTCCGCGAGGTAGGTTTCGACCTTCTTGAGGATCTCGGCGTCGTGGGCGCGGGATTTATCGAGCCAGAAGACGGCGGGCACGCCCGTGGCGCGGGCGCGGTTCACGGCGAGCTTCACCCAATCGCGGATCGGCGCGTCCTTCGTCTGGCAGGCACGCCAGATGTCGCCGGCCTCGACTTCGTGCGAGAGCAGAACGTTCCCGGCGGAATCGGTGACGGTCACCATGCCGGCGGCGGGAATTTCAAAGGTTTTGTTGTGCGAGCCGTATTCCTCGGCGGCCTGCGCCATGAGGCCGACGTTCGGGACGCTGCCCATCGTCTTCGGATCGAGCGCGCCGTTCGCCTTGCAGAAGTCGATCACGGCTTGATAAACGCCCGCGTAGCAGGCGTCGGGGATGACGGCGAGCGTGTCCTGCGTCTTGCCGGCGGCGTTCCACATCTTGCCGCCTTCGCGAATCATCGCGGGCATGGAGGCATCGACGATGACGTCGCTAGGGACGTGGAGATTCGTGATGCCCTTGTCTGAGTTCACCATCGCGATGCCGGGGCTGTTCATGAACAGCAGGTCGAGGTCGGCCTTGATCGCGGCCTGCTTTTCGGCGGGCAGAGTCTGGATCTTCGCGACGAAATCGCCGAAGCCGTTGTTGAAATCCACGCCGAGCGCGGCGATGTCGTCCGCGTATTTTTCGATGATGTCCTTGAAGAAAACCTTCACGGCGTGGCCGAAGAGGATTGGGTCGGACACCTTCATCATCGTGGCCTTGAGGTGCAGCGAGAAGAGGACGCCATCGACCTTCGCGCGGGCGATCTGATCGCCGAGGAAGGAGACGAGCGCGGCCTTGCTCATGAACGTGGCGTCGAAGATCTCGCCGGCTTTCAGCGGGGTCTTGTCCTTGAGCACGGTCGTCGTGCCGTCCTTCCCGACGAACTCGATGCGCACGTCGGTCGCCTCGGGAACGGTGACGGATTTTTCGTTCGAAAAGAAGTCGCACTCGCCCATCGTCGCGACCTCGGTCTTCGAGTCCTTCGACCACGCGCCCATCTTGTGCGGGTGCTTGCGGGCGTAGTCCTTCACCGCCTTCGGCGCGCGGCGGTCGCTGTTGCCCTCGCGCAGCACGGGATTCACGGCGCTGCCCATCACCTTGCCGTAGCGGGCGCGAATGTCCTTCTCCGCGTCGGTTTTCGGCGCCTCCGGAAAGTCGGGGAGCGCGTAGCCCTTGGCCTGCAGCTCGGCGACGGCGGCCTTCAGCTGCGGGACGGACGCGCTGATATTCGGGAGCTTGATGATGTTCGCCTCGGGCTCGAGCGTAAGTTTGCCGAGCTCGGCGAGGTGGTCGCCGATGCGCTGATCCTCGGCGAGGAATTCGGGAAATTGCGCGATGATGCGGCCGGCGAGCGAGATGTCGCGCGTCTCGACGGCGATGCCGGAATGCTTCGTAAAGGCCTGGACAATCGGCAGCAGCGAGTAGGTCGCGAGGAGCGGGGCTTCGTCGGTTTTGGTGTAAAGGATCGTCGGCAGCTTGGACATGGCGTTGCGCTTTGAAGTAGCTGCCCGCGAGCGGCGGAGTCGATGAAAAATCCATCGCATCGCCCCGCCGACAGTCACTTTCCGCCTTTATCCCGCCCCCATCCTTGGCCATGGTGAGCGCCTCGTCCCGCCCTCCACATGAGCAAATCCATCGAGTCCCATCTCGTCGAAAATCGCGTCTTCAAGCCCTCCCGCGAATTTTCCAGCGCCGCCCGCATCGGCAGCCTCGCCGCATACCGCCGCCTCTACGAAACGTCCATCAAGCACCCGGACAAGTTCTGGGCTGCGCAGGCCGGCGAACTCGTCTGGCGGCAGAAGTGGACGAAGGCGCTCGCGTGGAAGCCGCCCTTCGCGAAGTGGTTCGTCGGCGGCAAGCTGAACGCGAGCGAGAACTGCCTCGACCGGCATCTCGTCGGTCCGCGCCGCAACAAGGCCGCGATCATCTGGGAGGGCGAGCCCGGCGAGAAGCGCACGCTCACCTACCACCAGCTCCACCGCGAGGTCTGCCGATTTGCCAACGTGCTCAAGCGCAACGGCGTGAAAAAGGGCGATCGCGTACTCGTCTATCTGCCGCTCATTCCCGAGGCGACCGTCGCCATGCTGGCCTGCGCGCGCATCGGCGCGGTGCATTCCGTCGTCTTCGGCGGGTTCAGCGCCGAGAGCATCAAGGACCGCCTCGCCGACTCCGGGGCAAAGGTCATCATCACCGCCGACGGCGGTTATCGCCGCGGGCAGACCGTCTCGCTCAAGCAAAACGTGGACCGCGCCATCGAGGGCAACGACGCCATCTCGCGCGTGATCGTTTTCCGCCGCACAAACCTCGAGATTCACATCAAGGAAGGCCGCGACGTCTGGTGGCACCGCGAGATGGATTACGTCGATGCGAACTGCTCCGCCGTCCCGCTCGATAGCGAGCACCCGCTCTTCATCCTTTATACAAGCGGCTCCACGGGCAAGCCGAAGGGCATTCTCCACACCACCGGCGGTTATCTCACCGGCGCCTACACGACGACGAAGTTCATCTTCGACCTGCGCGAGGAGGACGTCTATTGGTGCACGGCCGACGTCGGCTGGATCACCGGTCACAGCTATCTCGTCTACGGTCCGCTTGCGAATGGCGCGACGTGCGTGATGTATGAAGGCGCGCCGAATTGGCCGGAGCCCGATCGTTTCTGGAAAATCATCGCTGATTACGGCGTCACGATCCTCTACACGGCGCCCACCGCGATCCGCGCGTTCATCAAGTGGGGCGACGAATGGCCCGCGAAGCACGACCTCTCCTCGCTCCGCCTGCTCGGCACGGTCGGCGAGCCGATCAATCCCGAGGCCTGGATGTGGTTCCGCGACAAGATCGGCGGCGGCCGCTGCCCCATCGTGGACACGTGGTGGCAGACCGAGACCGGCGCGATCATGATTTCCCCGCTGCCCGGCGCGACGCCCGCGAAACCCGGCACGGCCACGCTGCCGTTCTTCGGCATCGACGCGGCCATCGTCGATGAGGAAGGCCGCGAGGTGAAGCCCGGCGAGGGCGGCAAACTCGTCATCCGCAAGCCCTGGCCCTCGATGCTGCGCACGATCTTCGGCGACAAGGCGCGCTACAAAAAAACCTACTGGAGCGAGGTGAAGGGCTGCTACTTCACCGGTGACGGCGCGCGTCGCGACAAGGACGGCTATTTCTGGATCGTCGGCCGCATCGACGACGTGCTGAACGTCGCCGGGCACCGCCTCGGCACCGCCGAGGTCGAAAGCGCGCTCGTCTCGCACGAAGCCGTCGCCGAGGCCGCCGTCGTCGGCCGCCCCGACGAAATCAAGGGCCAGGGCGTCGTCGCCTTCGTCACGCTCATCGGCGGCGTAACGGCCAGCAGGGAGCTCAAGGAAAAGCTCCGCCGGCACGTTGGCGAAATGATTGGCCCGATCGCAAAGCCGGATGAAATTCGCTTCGCCGATATGCTGCCGAAAACACGCAGCGGCAAAATCATGCGCCGGCTGCTCAAGGAAGTCGCCGGCGGCGGCAACGTCACCGGCGATACGACGACGCTCGAGGATCTCAGCGTGCTCGCGAAACTCGGCAAGGCCGACGAGTAGCGTTGAAACAAAACAGGCCGCGCGAGTGCGCGGCCTGTTCGAAAGTTTGGAATCGAGAAGCGGCGGCTTACTTGCCGGCCTTTTCTTCGATGTATTTGATGACGTCGCCGACGCTCTGGAGCTTCTCGGCGTCTTCATCGGGCACTTCGACGTTGAATTCTTCTTCGAACGCCATCACGAGCTCGACGGTGTCGAGGGAATCGGCGCCCAGATCTTCGATGAAGGATGCGGCCGGCGTGACCTGCTCGGGCGTGACGCCAAGCTGCTCAACGATGATGTCTTTGACTTTTTCTTCGATGGATTTTTCGGACATAAGGATCGGGTATTGGGTGAGTGGGGCTAGCAGTTATGCGCGGCTTTCGGCTTTGACAATAATTAATTTCCCGTGAGCGGAGAAACAGGCTTTTCACCGATGGGGTCAAGCAGAAATCCCCGACGCTTCATCGACCGCTTCGCTTTTCCGCGACGGCCGCGCAGCCTCGAAAAACAAGCGCGGCGACGCGATGCATCAGCCATGGGCGGGCGTTGCGGACGGAGCGGGCGTCGGCGAGGCCTGGCCGGGTAGAGCGGGATTCGGCTTCGCCTCGCGCGGCGCGCTCGATGGCTTCACGGACGCCGTGCGGGTGAATTGCGGGTTGTTCGCCATCGAGGCCTCGATCACGTAGCTCTGGCCCGGCTGCATGTCGCGCGTGGCGATCTTTTCCTGATACTGGATGCGCTCGCCGGGATTGATCATCACGACGCCCGAGACATCGTCGAACGCGCGGTCGTCGGACCATTTTTCGATCACCTTGCCGTTCGGATCGCGCACGAGAATCTCGATGCGCTGCGAAGTCGGGAAGTCGAGCTTCATGAGCTTCGGCGTGCGGTTCATCACGACGTAGGTCACGGTGACCTCACGGCGGTCCGAGAGCGCAAACGTGCTTGGTTCCACGGTGAGCTTGCTATCCGCGTGCGCCTTGACGATGTGGACGGAGGCAAACATGTCGGTGAAAAAGCGCGTGAACATCTTCGACGCGCTCAATTCGCTGGTCTTGTTGAGCGGGTATTGGTTCGCGGGCGTAAGCGGCTGCTTGCGAGGGCCCTGGGGGCCGTTGGCGCCGGGTTGGCCGTCATCCAGCACGAAGAAAGGGCTGTTGTTTTCGGGAATCACCGGCACGACGGATTCCTGCGCGGCGGCCGGGCGGAGGCAGAGGCCGAGCGCGGCGCCGAGGAGGAGCGGCGCGATGGGGCGCAAAAGTCGCGGAACGTGCATGGGGCATCGGGTTAACGCAGGCCGGGCGCGGTTGCAAATCCTATCGACGCAGCTACGCTGCCCGAATGTTCGCCCGTCCCCGTTTCCTTCCGGCCTTGATTCTCGTTCTGGCGCTTGCCCTCGGCCTCGCGAGCCCCGGTCAGGCCGCCGCGAAAAAGCAGTCGGCGGTCGCGGTGCGTTTCTATGCCGAGGGCGGCGCGGAGGGCGGCGATTTTTCGCAGCCGGTCGAGCTCCTCAATCCGAAGCGCCAGACCTTCATGCAATCCATGCCGCTGGTGACCGAGCGCGAGATCGTGTCGTTCTATCCGTTCCAGGCGCGGGACAATTCCGGCACGTTCGGGGCAAGCTTCCGGCTCGACCCCCATGGCTCGAACCTGCTTTCGGAGCACACGATGTCGCGCCGCGGCAGCTACCTCCTCGCGTATTTCAACGGCCGCCACGTGGTCGATCTCTACGTGGATCGTGGGGTGACCGATGGCGTGGTCACCATCCCGAGCGGGCTGAGCGCGAATGATATTTCGCTGCTCGAAATTTCGTTTCCGCTCATGGGCCACGAGAAGGAAAAGCCGGCCCAAAAGCCGAAGCCGCCGAAAGCGCCGAAGAAACCCGCGCCGACCGCCACGCCCACCGCCGCCGACATGCCGCACATGCAACCGGCGATGCAACGCCAGTCCGACGGCAAGCTCGCTCCCGCGGCGGGATCGGCCGGCACCGCGACCGACGGAGAGTTGATTCCCCCTCCGCTCTCGCCGATCGGCCAGTAAATCCCGACCTTGCCAAATCGTTGCCGCGCTGCTCGCCTCTTCGCCCGATGAAACATGTCTGGCCGTGGCTGCTGGCGGCGTTGAGCGGCGCGCTGCAGGCGCTCGCTTTCCCGCCCTTTGACCAAGCCGGCCTGGCGTGGTTCGCCTTCACGCCGCTCCTTGCCGCGCTGTGGTTCAGCCCGACGACCGGTCGCTGGCGGCCGCTCCGGCTCTTCGGCCTCGGCTACGTCGCCGGGCTGGTTTTCTTTTGGACGAGCCTCTTCTGGCTGAACGAGGTGACAAGCTTCGGCTGGTTCATCTTCGCCTTCTACCTCGCCCTCTACCCCGCGCTCTGGGCGCTCTTCGTCGGCATCGCCTGCCGCCCGCGCGACCCTTCTCCCAATTGCCCGCAAAGAAGCGGATCAAGCCAGGCGGGCGATCTCGCTCCGCTCGATTCCCAACTCCCATCTTCCAACCAGTGGCTCAGCTCCTGGAACAATCTTCGCCTCGCCGCGCGGGGCGCCGCCGCCTGGGCGGGCATCGAATGGCTGCGCGGCGCGCTCATGAGCGGCTTCGGCTGGAATTCGCTCGCCGTCTCGCAGTGGCAGAACACCGCCGTCATCCAGATCGCCGATCTCACGGGCATCGCCGGCATCGGCTTCGTCATCGTGCTGATGAACCTCACGCTCGTCCTCACCGTGCGACGCATCAGCTTCGAGGCCGGTCGTGTCAAGCTGCGTCCACATTTCGACTTCACGCTCACGATGGCCCTCGTCGCCGCGACGTTTTGCTACGGCGTCTATCGCGTGAATCGCTTCCGTCCGAAGGACGTCGTTCCGCTCCGCATCGCCGCCGTGCAGGCCAACATTCCGCAATACGCGAAGTGGGATCCCGCCTTCGAGCAACACATCGTCGAGACCTACCACCGCCTCTCGGAAAACGCCGCCGCCTACCGGCCCGACCTCGTCATCTGGCCCGAGGCCGCGACGCCGCGTCCGCTGCTCGACGACGAGGAAATGATGCGCGAGGCCACCACCGTCGTCGTGAATGCCCACGCCGACTTCCTCACCGGCACGATCCGCTATTTCCTCGGTTCCGCCTTCAACGCCGCCGTCCTCCTCGACCAAAAAGGCGGCCTGCAGGTCTATCACAAGATCCATCTCGTCCCCTTCGGCGAATACGTCCCGTTCCGGCACACCTTCCCGCTCTTCGCCTGGATCGTCGGCAACGAAGTCCCCGACGACTTCAACGCCGGCACCGAGCCCGTCGTCATGCAGCTCCGCAAAAAGCCCTTCCGCATCGCGCCGCTCATTTGCTTCGAGGACACCCTCGGCGACCTCACGCGGAAATTCGCCCAGGGCGGCGCGGAACTCCTCATCACGCTCACGAACGACGGCTGGTTCCGCGAGAGCGTCGGCTCCCGTCAGCACCTCGCAAACGCCGTCTTCCGCTGCGCCGAGACCAAGCTCCCGCTCGTCCGCGTCGCCAATACTGGCGTCACCTGCTTCATCGACGCCTTCGGTCACGTCACTCGCGAGCTGGCGGTCAACGGCAGCACCTTCGTCCAGGGCGTCCTCCTCGGCGAGGTCCCCATTGCCATCAATCCGCCAAAAACCTTTTACACCCGCTACGGCGACCTCTTCGCCATGCTCTGCTGCCTCTCCTCCATTCTCGCCGTCCGCACCCATCTGCTCACCGCGCGGCGACGTGGCTTGAGCGGTTCGGATTAAAATCGCGCCGAAAATCGTCGCTCACGCCTTGCCCCACGCGAGCGAACCCGGCAACCTTCCCCGCATGAAAGCCGTCGTCACCGTCATGCCCAAACAATCCGTGCTCGACCCGCAGGGTGCCGCCGTCGCCCAAGCGATGGCCCACCACGGCGTCGAGCAGGTCGGCAAAGTCCGCGTGGGAAAAACCATCGAGATCGAACTCCCCGCCGGCGTCGAGGAAGCCACGCTCCATACCCTCTGCCGCGACCTCCTCAGCAATCCCGTCATCGAGGACTACACGCTCGAGCTCGTTTCGTAATGCGCTTCGCCGTCCTTCAATTTCCCGGCTCGAACTGCGACCAGGATTGCCTCCACGCCCTGCGCAGTTTCGACGGCGCCTCCGCCGACTACGTCTGGCACAAGACCTCGTCACTCGCCGGATTCGACGCCGTCATCGTTCCCGGCGGCTTCTCCTACGGCGACTACCTGCGCTGCGGCGCCATCGCCAGCCTCTCGCCCATCATGGGCGCGGTGAAGGAATTCGCGGCCGCGGGCGGCCCCGTGCTCGGCATCTGCAACGGCTTTCAAATCCTCTGCGAAACCGGCCTGCTGCCCGGCGCCCTCGTTCGCAATCGCGACCTCCACTTCATCTGCGAGCACGTCACCCTGCGCGTCGAGACCACCGACAGCCGCTTCACGAAAGCCGCCCAACCCGGCGCGCTGCTGAACATTCCCATTGCCCACGGAGAAGGCTGCTACTTTGCCGACGACGCCACCCTCGCCGACCTCGAGGCGAACAACCAGATCCTCGTCCGCTACGCCGGCGCGAACCCCAATGGCTCCCGCGCCGACATCGCCGGCGTCCGCAACCGTGCCGGCAACGTCTTCGGCCTCATGCCGCACCCCGAGCGCGCCTGCGACCCGCTCCTCGGCAGCACCGACGGCCGCGTCATCTTCGAGTCCCTGCTCGGATGATCCCGCTCCTCTCCGCCTCTCCGCGTCGCTCCATTTCCGCGTCGAATTAGAAAATGTCCGATCCCGCCATCACTCCCGAAGTCATCGCCAAGCACGGCATCACGCCCGACGAATACGCCCGCATTCAGCAGATCCTCGGCCGCGACCCGAATTTCACCGAACTCGGCGTCTTCTCCGTCATGTGGAGCGAGCATTGCTCGTATAAAAACTCCAAGCTTGAGCTCAAAAAATTCCCGACCACCGGCGAAAAAGTCCTCGTGAAAGCCGGCGAGGAAAATGCCGGCGTCATCGATATCGGCGACGGCTGGGCGATCGCGTTCAAGATGGAAAGCCACAACCACCCGAGCGCCGTGGAGCCCTTCCAGGGCGCGGCCACCGGCGTCGGTGGCATCATCCGCGACATCTTCACGATGGGCGCCCGCCCCGTCTTCTCGATGAACAGCCTGCGCTTCGGCCCGATCAGCGGTGACGACGCCGAGGCCCGCACGAACCGCCGCCTCTTCGCCGGCGTCGTGAGCGGCATTTCGCACTACGGGAACTGCATCGGCATCCCGACCGTCGGTGGCGAGGTCTATTTCGACGAATCCTACGCCGGCAATCCGCTCGTCAACGTCCTCAACCTCGGCATCCTCCGCCACGAGCAGATCGCCCGCGGCGGCGCCGTCGGCATCGGCAACCCCGTCTTCTACGTCGGCGCGGAGACCGGCCGCGATGGCCTCGCGGGCGCCGCATTCGCCTCGCGCGAACTCACGGAGGAGAGCAAGGAGGACCGCCCCGCCGTCCAGGTCGGCGATCCCTTCCGCGAAAAACTCCTCCTCGAGGCCTGCCTCGAACTCCTCGCCAGCGGCTGCGTCGCCGGCATCCAGGACATGGGCGCCGCCGGATTGACCTGCTCCACCTGCGAAACCGCCAGCCGCGGCGGCACCGGCGTCGAGATCGAGCTCGATCTCGTGCCCAAGCGCGAGACAGGCATGACCCCTTACGAAATCCTGCTGAGCGAGAGCCAGGAGCGCATGCTCGTCATCGTCAAGAAAGGCGAGGAGCAGACCGTCCGCGACATCTTCGAGAAATGGGACCTTCCCTACGCCGAGGTCGGCGTGGTGAACGACGATGGCATGATGCGCGTAAAATCCGGCGGCCGGACCGTCGTCGAAATCCCCGCCCGCCAGCTCGCCGACGAAGCCCCGCTCTACTCCCGCGAAGCCGCGGCCAAACCCGCGCCCACCGCCTTCGATCCGACCGATTATTCGAGCGACGTTTCGGCCGCCCTCCCGGCGCTCCTCTCCGATCCCAGCATCGCCAGCAAACGCTGGGTCTGGCGCCAATACGACCACATGGTCCGGCTCGGCAGCGCCGTGCTGCCCGGCAGCGACGCCGCCGTCTTTCACGTCCGCGAGGCCGACAAAATCCTCGCCGCGTCCACGGATTGCAACGCCATCTATTGCCGTCAGGATCCCCGCGAAGGCGCGCGCATCGCCGTCGCCGAATGCTGCCGCAACCTCGCCTGCTCCGGCGCGGTTCCGCTCGCCCTCACCGACAACCTCAATTTCGGCAACCCGCACAAGCCCGAGAACTTCCTCCAGCTCCGCGAGGCCGTCGAAGGCATGGCCGAGGCCTGCCGCGCGTTCGGCACGCCCGTCACCGGCGGCAACGTCAGCCTCTACAACGAGAGCCCCGTCGCCGCGATCGACCCCACGCCCACCGTCGGCGTGGTCGGCATTATCGCCGAAGCCGCCCACATCACGACCAGTGCCTTCAAACAGGCGGGCGACGTCATCCTCCTCCTTGGCGAACCCGTCGAGGCTACGCCCGCCCAGGGCATGGGCGCGAGCCACTACCTCAAGGTCGTCCACGGCAAAAAAGTCGGTCCGCCGCCCGCGCTCGACTACGCGACCGAGATCGCCCTCCACGACGCCCTCCGCGCCCTCATCGCCGCCGGCCTCGTCCAGAGCGCCCACGATTGCAGCGAAGGCGGCCTCGCCGTCACCGTGGCGGAAAGCTGCCTCCTCGCAACCCCCGCACCTCTCGGCGCCTCGCTAACCATCTCCCAACCCCCAACTTCCATCTCCCCGGCGTCAGCAACCACCGCTCTCTTCAACGAAAGCCAGTCCCGCGTCGTGATCAGCGTCCGCGAGGAAAACATCCCCGCCGCCCGCCTCCTGCTCCAGCAGCACGCCGTTCGAACGATTCGCCTCGGCGAAGTCACCGCCGACGACACCCTCGCGATCAACGCAGCGGGCGAGACCTTCACCTGGCCGCTCGCCACCCTCCACCACGCCTGGGCCGATACCATCGGCGAGCTGATGGAAAGCTGACCTGGTGCCATGAAGACCGCCTCGATCAAAGCGGTTTTCCGCAGCCTGCACGAAGCGGACGTGCGCTACATCGTCGTCGGAGGACTCGCCGTCATCGAGCACGGCTTTCTCCGGCAGACAAAGGACATCGACCTGGTGATCGAGTTGGAGCCCACGAATATCATCCGCGGCCTGGAAGCTCTCCAGCGACTGGGCTACTCCCCGCGCGTTCCCGTCCGACCAACCCAGTTT
>Ga0207649_10001360_pt1 | contig 14512 bp, 18 predicted proteins | sample KBSC43metaG_FD_184317 | JGI IMG/M metagenome (GOLD analysis project Ga0207649, IMG submission 184317) | Corn rhizosphere microbial communities from Kellogg Biological Station, Michigan, USA - KBS C4-3 metaG (SPAdes) (version 2) | ecosystem: Host-associated > Plants > Roots > Rhizosphere > Soil ... | reverse complement strand
ACAAGCTTGTCCACCACCGCTGGATGATCGATAGCCAGGCGTGTGGCAGTGATACCACCCATCGAGTAACCCATCACGTCGACCTTCTCGAAGCCCAGCCATTTGACGAGCTCGGCGACATCGGTTGCGAGCGTCTTGAAGCTCATGGGCCGGTCGAAGGGCAGGGTGCGACCGTGCCCCTGGAGGTCGACGCCGATCACCTGATGCGTCTTGGCGAGTTCAGCGAGGTTGGGCCCGAACATCTCGAACGAGCCGAACGCGCCGTGGAGCAGGACCAGCGGCTTACCGCTGCCGTGGATCTCATAGTAAACGTCGACGCCATTCACGGGCGCGTAGCCTGATTGCGGACGAGTGGTCATGATATCTCCCTGAGATGGGCCTCGAGCTTGTCGAAGCTCTGGTTGGTGCCGACGGAAAAGCCGCGGCGGACGACCGCGTCCTTGTGAGCAGTTTCGTCGAACGTGCAGACGAGCGTCAGCGTGGTCTTGCCGTTCGCCTCGCTGAAACTGAGGGTCTTGGTAAAGCCGGGCGGCGGATTGTCGCCGAAGATCTTGGGATCAGCCGGCGCGTTTCGAAAGACGATCCGCTCGGGTGGCGTGACCTCGACAATGATGTTGTCGGTCGGCAGCTCCTTGCCGTCCGGCGCGATCATCACGTGCAGCCAGCGACCGCCGGTCCTGAAATCGAAGATCTCGACACGATTGGAGAAGCCCTCCGGTCCCCACCATTGCGCGAGGTGATAGGGATCGGAGAACATCTTCCACACCAGCGCGCGCGGAGCGTTCAGCGTGCGCGAGATGACCAGCGTGCGAGCGTCCTCCAACGTAATGGCGGAGTGGGCCGTCACCGGGCGTGCTCCTTGAGCTCGGCGAGAAGCTCGGCGAGCTGCGCCATGGATTCACGAGCGCCGCGCTCCATGCCGCTTGCGGCGACCCCGTCGCGCATCTCGATGCTGCCCAGATTGGATACCGCCCGATAAAAGGTGCGCTCGCCGCGATCTTCGAAGCTATGGGTCTCGGTCAGGTGCTCGTTCTCGGGGTAGAGACCCTCGACCGCGAACGTGTTGACGATCTTTTCGGGCCTCACGATCTCCTTGAACGTGCCGAAAAAGACGATGGTCTCCGACCCGTCGGGGCGTTGCGTGACGTAACGCCATTTGCCGCCGGGACGAAAATCGAACGCCTCGACTCGAATGACCGGCGAGATGCTCTTGGGTCCGAACCAGCGCGCGATATGCTCGCGCTCGCTGAAGCATTTCCAGACGAGCGCGCGCGGCGCATCGAAGGTGCGCGTCGTGATCATCAGCGGCGCATCCTTAGGATACTCGAATGAGAGGTCGGACATCTCGGGCTCTCCCGTTTTGCTGTTCAGCGTTGCGACATAGGTGACGAGGCGGTCGAGGCGATCACCCCAGAGCCGCCGGTAAACGGCAAGCCAGTCCGAGGGCGGCGGGCGGCGGCGAAGCGGACGGAACGGATAGACATTGTTGATCACTCAGTTCCGCGGACCGCTGGGGTCGCCCTTCTGCAACTGCGCCAGATAGACCTCGAGGCGATCGAGGCTCTCGTCCCAGAACTTGCGATAGTCCTCGAGCCACCCGGCGACGTCGCGCATCGGACCGGCCTCGAGCTTGCAAGGCCGGTATTGCGCGTCGCGGCCGCGCGAGATGAGGCCCGCATGCTCAAGCACCTTGAGGTGCTTGCTTACCGCGGCGAGGCTCATGTCGTAGGGCTCGGCCAATTCCTTGACCGTTGCCTCACCGGTTGCGAGGCGGGCGAGGATGCCCCGCCGCGTCGGATCTGCGAGGGCCGCGAGGGTGATGCTCAGAGGATCAGCGCTCATTGCTCAACCATTGAGTTATTAACTTACTGGTTGAATATGCCCGAAAGAGGGCCTTGTCAACCTATCGGTTGAATTAAAAAATACGAAGTTGGATCAGGTCCTTGTGTCGTCGTGACGGTTTTCTCGAAAAACCTGTCGATTTTGATCAGGCTGAATCGTTGTGATGGCACGGAGGCGCTGAGCCGCGTCCACGAAGACGGAGAAACGCGAATGCGAATTCTGATGATGGTCAAGGCACCCCCATCGATCGAGAGGGTCGAGGTTAAGCGGGAGGACCTCCTGCCCATGGGCAAATACAACGACATGCTTCGGGATGCCGGCGTGCTGGTCTCGGTTGATGGCCTGCGCACTTCCGACAAAGGCGTGCGCCTCAACTGGAAGAACGGCACTCCAACCGTCACCGACGGCCCCTTCACCGAAGCCAAGGAACTCGTCGCCGGCTTCTGGATCCTCGACGTCAAGTCGATGCAGGAAGCGATCGACTGGGCCAAGAAAATTCCGTTCACGAATGGCGAGGGCGTCGAAATCCGCCAGATCGCCGAAGCGTCCGACTTCAACGACGCCAACTGAGGAGCACACCATGCGCTACATGATCATCATCAAGAATGATCCGGTCTCCGAGAACATCACGCCGCCGCCCGAGGTCTTCGAGTCTATGGGCCGTTACAACCAGCAGCTGCTCGACGCCGGCATACTGCTTGCGGCTGAGGGTCTGTCGGCCTCCAAGGACGGCGCGCTGGTCTCGTTCAACAAGGGTAAATCGACGATCAAGGACGGGCCGTTCCTCGAGGCGAAAGAGCTGATCGGCGGCTTCTGGATCATCCAGGTGCGGTCGAAGGACGACGCGCTCGAATGGGCCAAGCGCATCCCGATGGGGAACGCCACCGCCACCGTCGAAGTGCGCCGCGTGTCCGAGCTCTCCGATTTCGACGGCGTCATCTCGCCCGACGCAATCGCGCGCGAGCAATCCATGCGCGCCGAAATTTCCGGCAAATCCAACTAAGGACAATCCCAATGCGCTACTTCATGGCCATCAACCTGCCGCCCGACTACGACAGCGGCAAGAAGCCCGTCCCCGAAAGCCTGATGGACGCCATGGGGCCCTATGTCGAAAAGTCCGTCGCTTCTGGCACGCTGATTTCGACCGGCGGCCTGAAGCGATCGGCCGATGGCACGCGGATCAACGGTAAGTCGGGTAAGACCATTCCCGTCGACGGCCCCTACGCGGAAGCCAAGGAAGTGGTCGGCGGCTATGCCGTCCTGGAAGCACCGAGCAAAGAGGCCGCGATCGCACTGGGCGCCGAATTCGTCCAGCTCCATATCGACCACGGCATGCCCGACATCACGGTCGAGATCCGCCAGATCGACGGCGGCTACAACTACTGAGGCGACAAATGCAGTTCCTGGTTATCCGCAAGGCGGACGCCGAGACCGAAGCGGGTGTGATGCCGAGCGCCCAGCTCATCGAGGATATGACGAGCTACAATGCGAAACTCGTCGAGCGCGGCGCAATGAAGTCGGGCGCCGGGCTCCTCCCGAGCTCGAAGGGCGCGAGGGTGTCGTTTACCAACGGCAAGCCAAGGGTCATCGATGGCCCCTTCGCCGAGGCCAAAGAATTGATTGCGGGGTTTTCGGTGATCGAGGCCGCGTCGTTGAGTGAGGTCATCGAGATGGTCAAAGGATGGCCGCCAGTCGATGGCCACGGCAACGTTCAGGTCGAGATCCGGCAGATCGCGACGGGCGAGGATCTCGGCTTCACCAAGGAGCAGCAAGACCGGTACGACAAGATCGTGGGGCAGGAGGCCCAGCAGCAGCAATAGCCATGGGTTGCCCTGGGCGGGCGGATTTGATCCACTCCGCCGCCCATGGACCAGCTCAGTCCACAACTCGCGACGCAACGCGCCATCGAAGCCGTTTGGCGGATCGAGGCCGCACGGCTTATTGGCGGCCTGACAAAGATGACGCGCGACGTGGGCACCGCCGAGGAACTGGCGAGCGACGCTTTGGTGATCGCGCTCCAGCGATGGCCCGAGACCGGCATTCCCGCCAATCCCGCGGCGTGGCTGATGCAGACCGCCAAGCGGCGCGCCATCGATCAGATCCGCCGCAAGAAGGTGCTGGCCGACAAGGTGATGCCTGACCTGACACACGAGGCGGAGCTGAAAGAGCAGGAGGCGCCAGACTACGACGAGCGTCTCGACGACGATGTGAAGGACAACGTGCTGAGCCTCATCTTCACCGCCTGTCATCCGATCCTTGGCCCCGAGGCCCGTTCGGCGCTGACCCTGCGGTTGATCGGCGGCCTGACAACGGCGGAGATCGCGCGCGCCTTCCTCGTGCCTGAACCAACCATCCAGCAGCGCATCGTGCGGGCCAAGCGCACGCTTGCCGACGCCAAGATTCCGTTCGAGGTCCCGCGCGGCGAAGAACGGCGGGAGCGGCTCGGCTCGGTGCTGGAAGTCCTCTATCTGATCTTCAACGAGGGCTATTCGGCAACCACCGGGGCCGACTGGATGCGGACCGAACTCTGTGACGAAGCCCTGCGCGTTGGGCGCATCCTTGCGCGCCTCACCCCCGAAGAGTCGGAGGTTCACGGTCTGGTTGCGCTGATGGAAATTCAGGCCTCCCGGTCGGCTGCGCGGGTAAAGCCCGATGGAACGCCTATCCTGCTGCTCGATCAGGATCGCGGCCGTTGGGATCGCGTTCTAATCCAGCGGGGGCTCGCAGCGCTTGCCCGATCCCAGGAGCGGGGAGGCGAGCGGGGACCCTATGCGCTGCAGGCAGCGATCGCCGCGTGTCACGCAAGAGCCGGCCGGGCCGCCGACACGGACTGGCACAGGATCGCCTCACTGTACGACGAACTCGCCGATGTGTCGCCATCGCCCGTCGTCGAACTGAACCGCTCCGTCGCTCACGGGATGGCGTTCGGGCCGGAAGCGGGACTGCGCATCGCAGACGAACTCCAGGAGGTTCCCGCCATGAGCCGGTATTACCTCCTCCCGAGTGTTCGTGGCGATTTCCTCAGCAAGCTCGGCCGGCACGACGAGGCTCGTGCCGAGTTCCGCCGTGCGGCGGAGATGACGCAGAACGAACGGGAGCGCGAGCTTCTGCTGCAGCGAGCATCGGGGCAGGCATGAAGGGCGTCGAAATCCGGCTGGCGCACCCCGACGATCGGTTGAATCTGATCGAGTTGCAGCGCCGCGCCTCGCTGGTCTACGAGGACACGCGGCAGCAATTGCTCGATGATCCCGACGTCATCGATCTCGACGAGGAGATGCTCGCCAACAACGAGGTGTTCGTCGCCGAAATCGGCGATCGCATCGTCGGATTCGCGACCATCATCGCGCATGAGGGCAATGACGCCGAGCTCGAGGGCCTGTTCGTCGAGCCCTCCGAATGGCGCAAGGGCATTGGCCGACTGCTGGTCCATCAGATCGAGAAGGAAGCCGCGGCTTGGGGCGCGAGCCGTCTGCATGTGCTCGCCAACCGCAATGCGCTAGGCTTCTACGAAGCCGCCGGTTTCACGATTATCGGCGAGAAGAAAACCGAGCTCGGTCCGACTGGCCTCTTGATGGCGAAATCCGTCAGGCCGTCTTAGGCCGCAAAATCAATGCGCACGCGACAGGCACGCTGCGTATTGGTGGGGCTGACTTTCCGCACGAGCACGCGAGCAGGCCGCTCACCGATATTGCGCATCGCATGTACGACGCCGACAGGCACGCGCGCGAAGTCGCCCTCGAATGCGATTGCTGTACCACCGCCGATCATGAACTCCACGGTTCCGCTCTCGATGAGAAACTGTGTTTCATATCGATCGTCGGTGCGCGTGGGACTTTGCATGTCGATGGCCAAAACCTCGAGCATCGCCCGATACCGGAAATCATTGCTGTCGTTTGCAACGATCGCGGCCGTACCGCTGGCCAGAAAGAAAGACTTTGCGCTCATCTCGATGCCCTCGCCCGGGCGCCCCGTAGGGTGCTCAATAGAAGCTACGAGATGAACCGCAGTTGAATGTTCAGGCGGACTGCATGAATTGCACGCCCACCTCGCGCAGCGCGCGCCAGGCGACGCGGCAGTGCTGGATGCGATGCCCCGGAACCATCAGGTCAAAGCTTTGTGGGATGGTTCGGGCCGACGGAACCTCGATCTTTGCGCCACCCTCGGAGAGATTGCGAATGACGCAATCGGTGCGGGCGTTGCCCCCGCCATAGACGATGGTAGCGATGATCATTGTGTTGCGACGTGGCTGGAGTCGCTTTTCAAGCCTGATATCCAAGGCAATTTCCCCGATGCGTAACCTGACCGTTAGGGGATGTTCGCATCCGCCGTTTGAAAAGGCCGCAACATCACCGGCGCAATTGCGATGGCGCCGTTAGGGGATCGTTGAGCTACGAAGGCCGGCCTTTTCGAGCCCACCGACGTAGCGGTCGAGCAGGGCCGGCTCCATGAATCGGAGCCCATCGCGGATCGAGGCGGCGCTCATTGCGGGGCGCAGATAGATAAATTTGTCGAGCGCATCGCGAGCCTCATCCATGCGCTCGGCCGTCGCATAATAGGTCGCAAGGTCACGATAGGGCCAGGTGAGGCCGGGCCGCTCCGCAAGTGCCTGGAGCGCAAATTCGATCGCGAGGTCCGGTCGGCCCGCGGAGAAATTGGCGAGCCCCATGCCCAAATGCATGTTGAATGCAAACGGATCCAGCGGTGAGAGCCGGGCCGATTGCTCGAAGGCCTTGAGGCCTTCCCCGGGCTTGCCGGTATAGACGAGGCCGTAGCCGAGCCGCATCCAGGCCCAGGCGTGATTGGGGTCGAGCGAGAGCGCACGCTCGGCGAATTTCACGGCCTGGCGGACATCGCCACCCAAAATCATCATCGCAGAGGCGAGGGCAGTCAGTCCCGTAGGGTCATCGCCGACCGTCTGCGTGGCAAGCTCGACGAGCCTTTCACCTTCCGCGCGTTCACCTGCGATATCGGAAGTCCAGGTGTAGGCGACCTGTTGTCCGTGAGCCCATGCGCACAGCGCCGCGGCCTGGCCGTAGCGTGGCTCGAGTTCGAGGGCCTCGTTGAGGAGTGCGATGGCCTGTGGGTTCTCGACCATACGGTGCGCCCACAGATGCGGCAGAGCCCGCATCACGAGATCATACGCCGCAAGGGTATCCGGTCGCTTCGAGCGCGCACGCTCGACCTCGGCGCGGCGAATGGAGGGGTGAAGCGCGCTCGCGACCTCCGCCGCTACGCGGTCCTGCAGGTCGAAGAGATCGCCGACCGCGCCGTCGATCTTGCTCGACCAGATGTGGTTGCCCGTGTCGGCCTCGACCAACTGCGAGGTGATCCGCACGCGCTCGCCGACGCGCCGCACGCTGCCCTCGACCACGTAGCGGACACCGAGCTCGCGCCCGACCTGCCGCACATCGACCGAGCGCCCCTTGTACGCAAACGCCGAATTGCGGGCTATGACGAAGAAGTCCCGGATGCGTGAGAGGGTGGCCGTGATCTCCTCGACTACCGCGTCGGCAAAATAGGATTGGTCGGCCTCGCCCGAAAGATTGTCGAACGGCAGCACGACGACCGAGGGGCGCGTCGAGGGAGGCGGGGCCGGCGCGATCGCGGGAGCGACACTGGTCTTTTGAGTCAGCCCGTCCGGATGCCAGGCGAACAGTCGCACCGTGCGACTCACGTTCTTGAGCTCGATCGGCCCGAGGTCGACGAACTTCAGATCGCTGCGGCCATCGAGATATTGGTGCATCCATTTGGTGATCGCCATGCCGCCAGGAGGCGCCATGGCCTGCACCCGGACCGCAAGATTGACCCCCGAGCCATAGAGGTCGTCGCCCGCGATCAGCACGTCCGCCAGCACGATGCCGGCGCGGACGCGCAGCAGCTCGCCTCCCGGCGCGCGGAGTTTGCGCTGATGCAGCTCCGTCTGCATGTCGCCGACCCACTCGACCGCCGACACCACGCTCTGGAATTCGGCCAGCAGGCCGTCACCCATGGTCTTGAAGACCTTGCCGCTGTAGCGGCCGATCGTGCGTGCAACCAGCCGATCGTAAACCCGCTGCACGAGGCGCAGGGTTTGACGTTCGTTGATCTCGGTCAGACGGGAGTAACCCACCACGTCGAGCGAGACGATTGGGACCAGCTTGCGGTCCAGTTGTGGCATCTGTTCCGCCCCCCGGCGGGTGTCGGCCGCTTATAGCATCGTGTCTTTTGAGGACAACAACCTGGAAGCCCGCGGCGCTCAGTAAACCGTGGTCAGGACTTCGATTTCCTTCGGCTGGCCGGCCTGAACCTGAAAATCGCGGTTGTAGACCTGATCCCCGCGCTTCGCGAGAACGACGTAGTCGCCCTCCTGCAGGACGGTCGAGGGGAAGGTGCTCGAATTGGTCATCACGGTCGCGCCATCCGCAGTCTTCACCGTCCAGTCGACGCCAGCGATCGCTTCTCCGCCGGTTTCGCTGACCAGCTTGAACGAGATCTGCGCCGCCTTGTGATAGAGCGTGGCATCGGTGAGCTTGCCGGCCTCGACCTTGAGATCGGCCCGCACGACCGCGTTGACGTCCCCGAAATACGAGACGACGTGATAGGTGCCCGCGCTGAGCGTAGCGATGTCGTTCGCGGCCAGGTTCTGCGCGACCACCGTGCGCTCGGCGTCCGACTGGCCAGCGGTGAAGATGTCGAAACGCAGCAGGTTAATCGGGATCGGTACGTCGCCAGTGATGGCCGCGTTCAGCCTCAGGCCGCCGGCATCGAGCACCATCGATTTGTCGTTCCGGCCGGGCTTGACCGTCAGGCTATCGCTCACCTGTGCGCGGCCATAAGCGACATCCACCACATACTCGCCCGGCGCGAGTTTGATCTGCGCAACGGCTTGGTCAGACTTGGCCGCGAGCACGAGCTGGCCGGAAGGATCGAGCTTGGTGTTGTACACCCGCCAGACGAGTCCCTGGCTGATCTGCTGCCCGCCATCAGTGACCAACGCAGTGAGTGTTACGGGCTGGGGATCTGCCGGGACAGCGGGGGCCGCGGGCGCCGCAGGGGTCGTGGAGGCCGGTTGGGTTGGAGCAGGCGTGCCGAGCGCGGCATTCTCGGTATCGGACCCGGTGTCCGAGGCGGCTGTACCATCATCCATGATGGGGGAATGGAAGGCCGGTAACGGGGCGGGCACTGGCGGCGCGTCCGGGCTCGCATCCTGCGCGAAAGCCGGCGCGACGATCAGCAATGCGAGAAGCCCGAGGCTACGCCGGATGCCCAAACCGAATTTCCCACCTGCCGCTCTGTCCAAGGCAGCGCGCTACCCTTGGATTGGGGAAAAGCTGTGTCATAAGGGCGGGGTTTTCCGCAAGGACCAGGACGATGGCCGTCAATCCCGCTCTCCGCGACTACCTCAAGACTCGCCGGTCGGTGGGGGTCGGCTTCCTCGGCGACCCGGGTCCCTCGGCCGAGGAGCTGCGCGAAATCCTGACGATCGGCACGCGCGTGCCCGATCATGGCAAGTTCGTGCCCTGGCGCCTTGTGGTGTTCGAGGGCGAGGGCCGCAATCGCGCCGGCGAAGTACTGGCGGCAATCCAGAAAGCCCGCCGTCCCAGCCTCGACGAGGCATCCCTCGACATCGAGCGGCGCCAATTCCTGCCCGCGCCGCTCACCATCGGCGTGATCTTCTCGCCTCGGCCCAACACGAAGTCGCCCGAGCTCGAACAGCTTCTGTCGGCCGGCAATGTCTGCTTCAATTTGAGTCACGCCGCCTTCGCACTGGGCTTTGCCGCGAGCTGGACCAATCGCTGGTATGGCTGGGACGTTGAGGCCCAGACCGCGCTCGGTGCTCGGGGCGGCGAACGATTCGTGGGGTTCATCCACATCGGCACGCCTACGGCCGTGATCGAGGACCGCGAACGGCCGGACCTCGAAACTGTGGTGACGCGCTTTTGAGGTTAACGAGCCGTTAACGCCTGTTAGCGCTCTGTTAACGCGGATCGCCACCTGGGATTCGCGATGGACGTCCAGCCGATCACGGTGCCGCAAAGTCTCGCCTACGTGCTCAACGCGGCGGCGGACAAGAGCAATGTCGACTTCGACTATCTGGTCAAGACCGCCATGCGCGAGTCGAGCCTGAAGACCGACGCGAAGGCGCCGAGCTCTTCGGCCGTGGGATTATTTCAGTTCCTCGACAGCACCTGGCTGCAGGTGATGAAGGAGGAGGGACCTCGCCTCGGCTATCAGAAATATGCCGACTCGATCACCAAGACATCCTCGGGCGATTTCGTCGTCAAAGACAAGAAGCTGCGCGGCGAAATTCTGAAACTGCGCGAAGACCCGCAGGTGGCGGCCGACATGGCCGCTGCGTTCACCGAATCCAACGGCCAGTATCTGCAGTCCAAATTCGGCCGCATGCCGAGTCCGGGTGAGCTCTACATCGCGCATTTCCTCGGACCGCAGGGCGCCGAGAAAATGTTCAACGCGGGGCTCGACAACCCCGACCAGGTCGCGGCCAAGCTGTTTCCCTCGCAGGCGCGCGCCAACAGGCAGATTTTCTACGACGGCAATCACGCGCGCACGATCCGCGAGGTCTACAAGGCGCTCGTTGCCAAGCACAACGCGCTGGTCGCCGCACCTTTGCCCGACGCCGATCCCAGTTTCGTCGCCCAGCAATTGGCGAGCGATCCGTCGGCTGGGACGGGGACTGATGCCAACCCGCTCGTCACCCCAGCCGACATGTCGTTCAACGCGCTGTTCTCGACCCAAAGTGGGCCTCCAAAAGTCGCGCCCTTGATCGGAGCCGAGGCGGCGACCCCATTGATCACGGCGTCAGGCTCTTTCCCGGTCGCCACCGCCGCTGCTGCCTCCCCGGCGGCCGCGACTGTCCCGGCGCCGCGCACTTCTGGTGCCGCCATCGCCTTTGCGGCCCCGCAGCCGGCGAACGTGGACGATCCATCCGATGCCGCCGTGCAGTCATCGGAAACTGAAACGCCGCTTCAGGCCATCGCTGCGGCGACGGCGACGCCCATGAGTCCCACCCTGACCTCATCGCCATTGCCCGCGCCCGATCCGCTGATGCCGCCCGGGCGGAGCGCCAGCATTCCGCCGGATGTGTCCGCGCCTCTCGCTTTGATCGAAAGCAATGATGCCCCTGGGCCTGCGGCACCCGCGTCCGCGCCGCCCACCATCCCGCAGGCGCGCATCGAGATGACGCCCGGGACCAGACCCAACAGCGCCTTCTTCACTCAGCTCTACTGGAGTGCGGAGCGGCCCTAACGAGCGCTTAAGCCGAGTGGTGAACCGTTCCTTAAGCCTTGCCCGCTAGGGTCGCCGCAGTTTCCGGAGTGCGGGATGGTTGCCTACCAGGACTTCGTCGCCCTCAGTCAGTCGGGCGATAGCGAGGAGCGCGGGCAGGCCGCCCATCTCGCGGCCTTGGCCTATCTCGCCCATACCGGCCCGGCCGACGAGCATGCCGCACTCTATGCAGCACTGATCGGCTTTCTCGATGATCCTTCAGTGCGTGTCCGTGCGGCGCTAGCCTATGGATTGCTCCACGCGCCCGAAGCGCCTCGCCCTATTCTCCTGGCGCTGCTGCAGGACAGCGAAATCATCGCACGCGCTGTGGCGCAATATTCGCCGGCGCTGATCGACGCGGATCTGGCGGGGCTCGTGCGAAAGGCCGGAGAGGTGATGCTCACCGCCGTCGCCATGCGCGAGCAGGTCAGCGCGCGCGTCGCCGAGGCGCTCATTGGGCGTGGCATGCGAAACGTGACGCTGCGTGTCCTGCCGCGTGACGATATTCCCGTCCCATCGGGCCTGCTGACGAAACTGGCTGAGGAGCAGGGGATCACCGACGCCGAAATTCGCGGGCTGCTGCTTGGGCGCTCCGATTTGCCGGCCGCCGCGCGGCTGGTTCTTGTCGAGGCGGCGGTTGCCGCGCTTCGCTCGGCCAGGGTCGTCGCGGGCGCAGTGGCCGCCTCGCGCCTCGAGCGCCTTTTCCGCGACAGCATGGACAACGCCCTGACGGCGATCGGCGAAACCGAGGCGCAGGAGGATGCCAAGCCGTTTGCGACCGAGCTCGTGGCCACCGATCGTTTGTCGGCCCGCATCATGCTGCATGCAGTGGTCAACGGCCATGTCATGTTCTTTGCCGATTGCCTTGCGGCACTTGCGGAAACGCCGCGCGAAAAAGTCTTTACGCTGCTCGAGTCCGGGAGCCGGACCGCGCTCAATGCGCTACTGGCTCGATGTGGTCTGAATGAGGCGGTCCGCAATCTCCTCTCGAGGCTCGTGTTTCATGCGCGCGCCGCCGATCTCGCCGATGATGCAACCGCGCGGCATTTCGTTGTCACGGCGCTGACTGAAGAATTGATCGTCGAGCACGAGGGCGTCATTCCGCCCGAGCTAGAGGATGCATTCGCCTACCTCAGCGACCAGAACGTCGTTCTTGCGCGGCGCGCGGCGCGTGGCGTGATGTCGGCCTTTGCCGGCGACTTTGCCGGCGAGCGCATGATGCCGGGCATCGCCACCGACGAGCGGCTGGCACTTCCCGCCGCCTAGTAGCGGAACTGCTCGCTCAACACGCGCTCCTCGAGCCCCGTACCCGGATCGAACAGCAGCACAACCTGATTGTCGCGGCTCTCCCGCACGACGACTTCCGCGACTTGTGTGAACTCGACGTTGTCCGCCACCGCGCTCGCCGGGCGTTTGTCGAGCTCGCGCAGGCGGAACGTGACCGACGCATCGTTGCTGAGGATCGCGCCACGCCACCGGCGGGGCCGGAACGGCGAGATGGGCGTGAGCGCGAGGAGCGGCGCGTCGATAGGCAAGATGGGCCCGTGCGCAGAGAGATTGTAGGCGGTCGAGCCGGCGGGTGTTGAGAGCAGCACGCCATCGCAGATGAGCTCTTCCATCTGGAGCATCCCATCCACCAGGATCTCGACCTTCACGGCCTGATAGCTGGTGCGGAAGAGGGAGACTTCGTTGAGGGCAAGCGCCTCGTGGACCGATCCGTCCCTGGCCGTCACGTGCATGAGGAGCGGCGTGATCCGCGTCGGCTTGGCCGCCTTCAGCCGGTCGATCAGCCCGGCGTCAGAATAATCGTTCATCAGGAAGCCGACCGAGCCGCAGTTCATCCCGAAGACCGGCAGGCGCCGGTTCATGACGGTGTGCAGCGTCTGCAGCATCAGCCCGTCGCCGCCCAGGGCGACGACGACCTCCGCATTTTCGAACCCGACATCGCCGTAGGCGGCGCGTAGGCGTGCCATCGAGCCCTCGGCTTCGGGGGTTCCGCTCGACACGAAAGTCAGGCGTTCAGGAGCAAAATCCGGCACTTGCGGGTTCCAATTGGGAGGCGCGCCTGCCTAGCACGGCACCCGCCGCTCGACCAGATGGCGGTTAACGGGCGGTCACGGCACTGGCCTCAATTTGCGCGTGGCTGCTGGCGGCTCCCTAACGGGTCGCGGGCAGAATGGCGTTCCTCCGTTGGGGATCGCCTTCATGCAGGACGAAAAGCTCGACGACGAACAGGCCCGCCTCGCGGCACTGCGCCGCTACGAGGTTTTGGACACGCCTGAAGAGGAAGCGTTTCAGCGCATCGTTGAACTCGTGCGGACCGTCCTGGGCGTGCCGATGGCGGCGGTGTCGCTGGTCGACGGCCAGCGGCAATGGCTCAAAGCCGTGGTCGGGCCACTGCCGAAGCAGATCGCGCGTGACGTGTCGTTCTGCGACGAAACCATCAGGCGATACGGCCCGATGGCCGTCGAAGACATGCTCCGCGACGGTCGGTTCGCTGCCAACCCCCTCGTGATCGGCGAACCCCGGGTTCGCAGCTATCTGGGCGTGCCGCTCACGACGCCGGACGGCTACAACATCGGTACCCTGTGCGCACTCGACGATGAGCCGCGCCCCTTCGATTCCCGGGATGCGGGAATTCTCGAGAAATTCGCACAGATCGTCCTCGAGCAACTCGAGCTGCGCCAGATCGCCAAACAGGACACACTGACGGGCGCGCTGACCCGACGGGGCTTCATGGCCGAGGCCGAAAAGGAATTCGCGCGCGCCCACCGCTACGAACGGCCATCCGCGCTCGTCCTGCTGGACGTGGACCGCCTGCGCTCAATCAATGAACGGTACGGCCATCTGGCCGGAGACGCGGCGCTCGTCGCCATCGCCAATGCCTGTATGTCGACCATGCGCAAATCCGACATCTTTGGACGGATCGGCGGGGAGGAGTTTGCCTTGCTACTGCCGGAAACCGACGCCGAGACCGCCCGCGCTGTCGCCGAACGCCTGCGCAAGATGGTCGCCGCAACGATCGTCGAGACCGGCAGCGGCGACGTGCGGGCCACCGTGAGCTGCGGTGTCGCGCCGTTGCCCGCAATGGCGGAGGGTGCCGCCGCCTGGCTTTCGGAAGCCGACATCGCCCTCTATGAGGCCAAGCACGCCGGCCGCAACCGCGTGGTCGTCGCCCAGCGCAGCGACGCACTGGCGCTCGCCCTCGGAGCCACCCGCGAGGCCCGCGTCGCCCACTGACTTGCCGCAGGGCGAGGGCGGATGCTAGCAGAACCCATCGCCTTCGGGCCGGCATAGCTCAGTTGGTAGAGCACCTGATTTGTAATCAGGGGGTCACGGGTTCAAATCCTGTTGCCGGCACCAGCCCGTTGGGCTCGCCGCTAATACAGCCCCAAATTCCGCTGCA
>Ga0207649_10001350_pt1 | contig 14584 bp, 19 predicted proteins | sample KBSC43metaG_FD_184317 | JGI IMG/M metagenome (GOLD analysis project Ga0207649, IMG submission 184317) | Corn rhizosphere microbial communities from Kellogg Biological Station, Michigan, USA - KBS C4-3 metaG (SPAdes) (version 2) | ecosystem: Host-associated > Plants > Roots > Rhizosphere > Soil ... | reverse complement strand
CCGGATCGGCACGGGACGCTGCTGGCCCGGCGAATCGAGCTGTGTCGATCGTGCCCATAGCGCCCGGAGTCCGCGAATCTGGTCAAATGGAGTGATCGACTCAATCATGACTCGCCCCGACCACAACCTGTTGATACGGTCCAGCTATCGACCACAATATTTTTGCATGTTCCGTGTTCGTTCCCTTGCCTTCGCGGAAGTCCGCGGAAACCCGCGCGTCGCGGCGAATAGACCGGAATGGACCTACCGTGAGTTGACTCAAAATAGCGACGAACCGAGTCATGAATTCGTCATTTAGCATATTGCTTCCGGACCCGGATGGGCACAATCTGTAGGGGTTCGGTTCGGGGGCGACCCAAGCACTGGTGGAAATCCAGCCGCGATCCTATATCGCGGTAGGGCCCTGCTCGTGCTTTTTGAACAGGCTGTGGACTATTTTTGTTCTCACCTGTGAAGCCCGAATGGTAAGGTGGGGGTTCGTTCCCCCGAGTCGATTTGTGCGAGCGGAAAGCAGGGGCGAGAGATGGATTTCAGAGACACCGAAGGAACGGGCGAGAACATGGCGACCGATGCGATCGAGGCGGCAGCGGCGACGGTGCAGGCGAATGCGGCACCCAAATCGAAGAAGCGCGATTCTAAGTCGATCGCCAAGCCGTATCCGGTCGAGGTCGACCATTCGCGCGACGACCTCCTGACCGATTTCGGCAAGGACACGCTCAACGACCGCTATCTGCTGCCGGGCGAATCGTACCAGGATCTGTTCGTCCGTGTGGCGTCGGCCTATGCCGATGACGGCGCGCACGCGCAGCGCCTGTACGACTATATCTCGCGGCTGTGGTTCATGCCGGCGACTCCCGTGCTGTCGAATGGCGGCACCGGACGCGGCCTTCCGATTTCGTGCTTCCTCAATTCGGTGCCCGACAGCCTGAACGGCATCGTCGACACCTGGAACGAGAATGTCTGGCTCGCCTCGCGCGGCGGCGGCATCGGCACCTATTGGGGCAATGTTCGCGGCATCGGCGAGCCGGTCGGCCTGAACGGCAAGACCAGCGGCATCATCCCGTTCGTCCGCGTGATGGACAGCCTGACGCTCGCGATCAGCCAGGGCTCGCTGCGCCGCGGCTCGGCCGCCTGCTATCTCGACATTTCGCACCCGGAGATCGAGGAATTCCTCGAAATCCGCAAACCCTCGGGCGACTTCAACCGCAAGGCGCTCAACCTGCACCATGGCGTGCTGATCCCAGACGCCTTCATGGAAGCGGTGCGCGACGGCGCCGAATGGTCGCTCAAATCGCCCAAGGACGGTAGTGAGCGCGGCAAGGTCGATGCCCGCGCCTTGTTCCAGAAGCTGGTCGAGACCCGTCTGGCGACCGGCGAGCCGTACATCATCTTCGCCGATCACGTGAACTCGACGATGCCCAAGCATCATCGCGACCTGGGGCTGAAGGTGTCGACCTCCAACCTGTGCTCGGAAATCACGTTGCCGACCGGCAAGGACCATCTGGGCAAGGATCGCACCGCGGTGTGCTGCCTCAGCTCGCTCAACCTCGAGACCTGGGACCAGTGGCACAAGGAAGAGCATTTCATCGAGGACGTGATGCGCTTCCTCGACAACGTGCTGCAGGATTTCATCGACCGCGCCGAGCCCGGCATGGAACGCGCCGCTTATTCGGCGATGCGAGAGCGGTCGGTCGGCCTGGGCGTGATGGGGTTCCACTCGTTCCTCCAGGCGCGCGGCCTGCCGTTCGAGGGCGCGATGGCCAAGTCGTGGAACATGAAGATGTTCAAGCAGATCCGCGCCCAGGTCGACGCCGCGTCGATGGCGCTGGCGGTCGAGCGCGGCCCCTGCCCCGACGCCGCCGACATGGGCGTGATGGAGCGGTTCAGCTGCAAGATGGCGATCGCGCCGACCGCGTCCATCTCGATCATCTGCGGCGGCACCAGCGCGTGCATCGAGCCGATCCCGGCGAACATCTATACCCACAAGACGCTGTCGGGGTCGTTCTCGGTCAAGAACCCGTATCTCGAGAAGATCTTCGTCGAGAAGTCGAAGAACAGCGACGCGGTGTGGAACTCGATCCTCGAGCGCGGCGGATCGGTCCAGCATCTCGACTTCCTGACCCAGGAAGAGAAGGACTGTTACAAGACCAGCTTCGAGATCGACCAGCGCTGGCTGATCGAGCTCCAGGCCGACCGCACGCCCTATGTCGACCAGTCGACCAGCCTCAATCTGTTCATCCCGGCCGATGTCGAGAAGTGGGACCTGTTGATGCTCCACTTCCGCGCCTGGGAATTGGGCGTGAAGTCGCTTTACTATCTCCGCTCGAAATCGGTGCAGCGCGCCGGGTTCGCCGGCGGCGTCGAAGCCGACAATACGATCGAGGCGCCGAAGTTCGAGCTGGGCGAAACGACGGATTACGATGAATGCCTGGCGTGCCAGTGAGGTGGCGGGATTAACTCCCCCTCACCCTTCCGGCGCTACGCGCCTCCCTCCCTCTCCCACAAGGGGAGAGGGAAATGACGGCGCACAAACTCCCTCTCCCCTTGTGGGAGAGGGAGGGAGCGACGCGCAGCGTCGCGGAAGGGTGAGGGGGAATGCGGACGGCCTGACCAAGCGCCAACTGCTGCCCGCCTCGACCACCGCCCGATCGCGTGACCTCCGCAAGAACGCCGGCGATCCCGAGCGCGTCATGCGGCAGGCATTGCGCGAGGCGTTTCCTGAGGCGAAGTTTCGCCATCAGGTGCCGATGGGCCGCTATCACGCCGATTTTTGCTCGCATGGCGCCAGGCTAATCATCGAGATCGACGACGCGACACATGCGTTGCGCAGGGATCGCGACGAGGGCCGCACGCGTTTCCTCAACGGCGAAGGATATCGCGTGATCCGCTTCTGGAACAATGATGTGATGGGCAATGTCGAGGGCGTGATCTCGGCGATTGCGGATCATCTGCCCGACACGATGAAGGGGGCAGTTCGTGGTTGAGCGTCCCCCTCACCCTTCCGGCGCTTCGCGCCTCCCTCCCTCTCCCACAAGGGGAGAGGGAAGTTGCGCTCCTGCTCCCTCTCCCCTTGTGGGAGAGGGAGCTACAGCCTCAAGCCCGCTCTTCCTCCTCGAAACTCACCGCGACATCCGCGTTGGCGCTCAGCCGGACCTTGTCGCCTTCGATATCGGCGATCAGGCCCTTGGAGATGTAATGGTGGTGCCCGGCATGGCTGCCCTGCCCTTCCGCGACATCCGCGCCCGAATCCTTCTTGGTCAGCTTGATGCGAGCGCCGTCGACATGATCGACGGTGCCGACATGAACGCCGTCGGCGCCGATGACTTCCATATGCTCCTTGATCTGGCTGAGATCGACCATGGTCATGCTCCTCATAGTGATGATGGTTACGCGGGCAGAACGCGCGACGGCGGAGTTGGTCGCATCGCCGCGGTCAGTGGCTTAGAGGCGCTCGTCCTCGAAACTGACGGCGACATCGGCATTGGCGCTCAGCCGCACGGTATCGCCCTCGATCTCGGCGATCAGGCCGGCCGGGATGAAGTGGGCGCGCTCGCCTTCCTCGCCGCGCGTGCCGGTCGGGCGCAGCATGATGCTGTGGTGCGTGACCGCATCGACGACGCCGACCGCGGCGCCATCGGCACCGATCACCGCCATGCCTTCGCGGACGTTGCTCAACTGGCTCATCGTTCTTTCTCCTCTTGTCGAATGGCGACAGGCGATTGGCCTAGGCGAGGCCGCGGGCGCGCGGCATCCGGGATTTCCCGCATGCCCGACGCCGGTCGCCACGGCGCAAGGAAAGCGGCATGAATCGCGCTCCCCTGGTCATGTATTCGGTCGCCGGCGTCGCGGGCGCGGGCGGGATTGTCGTCCTGACCCGGCGCGCGATGAGCGAAGGCGCGGTCTATGCCCGCCGCATCGGCGCGACCATGCTGTTCGCGCTCGCCACGATCCTGACCGTGTTCGCCACCGCGATGGCGAGTTGGGGGCCGAGCGCATGAGCGGCGCCCTCCTCCTCGGCCTCATCTCCTTGGTCTGCGTCGTCGACCTGATGATCGCCTTCTATTTTCTCCGCATGGCCAACCAGGCGGATTCGATGGTCGGCGCCGCGCCCCCGGCCGGCGCGATCAATCCCGATGCCGCGCGCCGCTTCGCGCGCGTCCTGTTCATGGCCACGCCCGGCATGTGGCTCGTCATCGCCCTTCTGTCGTTCGGGATCGTCCCGATCGGCGGCATCATTCCCATCACATTCTAGTCCGGAGTTCGCCCATGTCCCTTCTCAGTGCCCGCAAGACCTACAAGCCCTTCGAATATCCCTGGGCCTATGAATATTGGAAGCGCCAGCAGCAGCTCCACTGGCTGCCGGAGGAAGTGCCGCTGGGCGAGGATTGCCGCGACTGGGCGCAGAAGCTGTCGGACCATGAGCGCAACCTGCTGACCCAGATCTTCCGCTTCTTCACCCAGGCGGACGTCGAGGTGCAGGATTGCTATCACGAGAAATACGGCCGCGTGTTCAAGCCGACCGAGGTCAAGATGATGCTGACCGCGTTCAGCAACATGGAGACGGTGCACATCGCGGCGTACAGCCATCTGCTCGACACGATCGGCATGCCCGAAAGCGAGTACGGCATGTTCCTCGAATATGCCGAGATGAAGGACAAGCATGATTACCTTCAGCAGTTCGGCGTCGATACCGATGAGGATATCGCCCGCACCTTGGCGATGTTCGGCGGCTTTACCGAGGGCGTGCAGCTGTTCGCCAGCTTCGCGATGCTGATGAACTTCCCGCGCTTCAACAAGATGAAGGGCATGGGCCAGATCGTATCCTGGTCGGTCCGCGACGAGAGCCTGCATTGCGAAGGCATCATCCGCCTGTTCCACGCCTTCGTGCAGGAGCGCGACTGCCTGACCAAGGCGGTGCGCGACGATATCGGCGACGTGTGCCAGACGACGATCCGGCTGGAGGACGCGTTCATCGACCTGGCGTTCGAGCAGGGCCCGGTCAACGGCATGTCGCCCAAGGAGATCAAGAAGTACATCCGCTACATCGCCGACTGGCGCTTGGGCCAGCTGGGCATGAAGCCGATCTACATGATCGACGAGCACCCCCTGCCCTGGCTGACGCCGCTGTTGAACGGCGTCGAGCACGCCAATTTCTTCGAAACCCGCGCGACCGAATATTCGAAGGCCGCGACGCGCGGGCAGTGGAACGACGTGTGGGACAGCTTCGACAAGCGGCAGAAGGCGAAGGCTGGGCCGGCGGCGAATGAGGACGCCGGGAATGGCGAAGGGGATATGTTCGATAAAGCTGGGATTGCGGCGGAGTAAGTAAAGTGGCGGGGCAGATAAATAAGTTCACTGATACGCGTATTGAGGAACTTTTTGGCGCTGAAGATGCCGAGGGGGAGCCCATTCAGCGGTTTAAAGAATATTTTGTCGCCAATAAATCCTATGAGAAACTAACTGAGCTACTCCCGATCAGAGTTCTAGTTGGTCACAAGGGAGTAGGAAAAAGCGCCCTACTCCGCAGGGCCTATCTAGAGGATGAGGAAAACGGCCGACTTGCTGTATTTATTCAGCCTGGAGACGTTGAAGAGATCGCCGATGAACTGAAGTCCATAGATTTCAATAGAATAATCGAAGGATGGAAGCGGGGTATAACGCGAGTTATAGCAAAGAAGGCAGCTCAGAAACTTGGCGCCGATTCAATTGACGCCGCCCTTTCAGGATGGGCTTTGAATGTTACCAAGGGCCTGAGCAATACGCTATTCGATTTCCTTTCTATACTAAAACCGAAAATAGCCGGTCAGGTAGAATTAAGCGTATTAGACCGGTTCTTCAGAAATAGAGAAATATTCGTTTATATTGATGATATTGATCGTGGATGGAAGGCATCCGCGTTGGACATATCTAATATATCAGCACTTCTAAATGCGATCAGAGATTTAGGAAACGCCGACGATAACGTGCGATGCCGTATCGCTCTGAGGACGGACGTGTATTACCTAGTGAGAACTTCCGATGAATCTACAGATAAAATAGAACGTAATATAATTCAACTCACTTGGACAAATCATGAAATTCTGTGCCTCACTGCTTATAGGATAGCGCGGTCATTTGGCAAAGATTTGACCTATGAGCAGATAAGTAAAATGCCGCAAAACTCTATTTCACGCGATATTCTTTCGTTGGTTATTGAAGAACGATTCCGGGGAGAGGGTCACTGGTCAAATGCGCCGATTCATAGAGTTCTCCTATCGCTTTGCAGAGCTAGACCTCGTGATTTGATTAAGCTTTTTCACGGTGCCGCCAAGACGGCCTATCAGAACAATCACGCAACCATTTCTACTCAAGACCTAGAGTCGTCGTTCCCACGCTACTCAGAAGAGCGCCTTCAAGACCTTGTGAACGAATTTAAGTCGGAGCTTCCACAGATACAGGCAGTCTTGCTGCAGTTCCGACCGCTGAAAAGAGAGCGACGAACCGCAGACAGCTTTCTGTACCCGCGCGACAAGATAGTTCTGAAAATAAAATCCATAAAGCAGCATGTTTCTATTCACTTTACTAGCGGAAAACCGAACTCGGAAATAGAAGTTCTAACATTTCTGTATAAAATTGATTTTCTTCAGGCGAGAGCAGACGGTGAAGACGGAACTATTATTCGCCGGAATTTTGACCAAAGCCGATTCCTTGTTAATCCAACGACCGATTTCGGTTTCGACATGGAAATTCACCCGGCGTATCGCTGGGCGCTCCAGCCCACAAATGTGCAGAGCGTGATTGACTCATGGGTCAACTGAAGATCACAGAGGCAGTTTACTAAATCACCGAAACAGGCGCAGACCGGTCACAGGAGCACCCGATGACCGAAGCCCATATCGACCCAGCCCGCGAGCAGTTCGACGCCTTCAAGGCCCTCCCCCGCGACGCGCCGATCGCGATGCTCAACCTGGTTCGATACCGCGAGCTCGCCGCCTATCCCGACGGCCATGGCTGCGCCGCGCTCGGGCTGACCGGCGCCGAGGCCTATGCCCGCTATGGCGCGGAAAGCGGGCCGATCTTTCGCCGCGTCGGCGGCAGCATGATCTGGTCGGGCGCGCCGCGGCTGGTGTTGACCGGGCCGGCGGACGAGGCGTGGGATACCGCGTTCGTCGCGCTCTACCCCAATGCGCATGCCTTTCTCGAGATGGTGACCGACCCCGCCTATCGCGTCGCGGTCGTCCATCGCCAGGCGGCGGTCGCAACCAGCCGGCTGATCCGCTGCGAACCGCGCGCGGCCGGCGCCGGCTTTGCTTGACGCCTAGGTCTTCGCCCTCTAGGTGTATTATATAAACAATACACAAAGGGTGTCCCGATGCCGCTGCTCCTCGCGCTCGCTCTGCAGGCCGCCCCGGTCCCCGCCGTCACGATCCCGACCGGGGGCGATCTGCGCAATGCGGTCGCGGCGGCAGATGCGTCATTGTTCAAGACCTTCTTCGAGGAATGCGAGCCCGCCAAGCTCGACGCGATGCTGACCCCCGATTTCGAGATGTACCATGACCGTGAAGGCATGGTGGCGCGCGACAGCAAGAGCTTCGTCTCGGGCTATGCCAAGACCTGCACCGCCGCCAAGGCGCCCGATGCGTGGCGACATCGCCGCGAGCTGGTGGCGGCGTCGCTTAACGTCGAGCCGGTGCCCGGCTTTGGTGCGATCGAGGAAGGCGATCACGTCTTTTACGAGCGCAAGGGCGACGGCCCCGAGAAACTGGTTGGCCGCGCGCATTTCGTCCAGCTGTGGCAACTGACGCCGACCGGCTGGCGGCTGTCGCGTGTGCTGAGCTATTCGCACCGCGCGATCGACGCGATGCCCGCGCCCGAGGCGGCCCCAAAGCCCAAATCTTGACGAATCCGCCGGCCAACGGCACATCTGCGGCGTTCACCGCCCCCGAGGGAAGTATGAAGGAAATTGTCGCCCGCTGACCTGACGGCCCCGGTTTTGCCGGAGGCGCCGTCGTCATGCGCTCGACCCGCCGGGATGTCCCGGTCGGGGAGCGCGGTCGTTTTCTCGACTGACGGGCACAATTACCGTGAACATTTCCAAATACGAACAGCGCGTGCTGCACGCGCTCGCGCAGGGCGGCGCGATCCATCACCGCCGTGACAGCAATGGGCGGATCGTCGAGGCGATCTGCTTCACCCGCGAAGGCCATGTGCTGACGGACGGCTCGTTGCCGGTGTTCCGCAAGCTCAAGCGGCGCGGGCTGATCTTCAGCCAGAGCGGGCAGCCGTACCGGATCAGCCGGTTGGGGCTGGCGGCGGTGAGGTCGCAACTGGACAATCGATAAGGTTGGCCCCGCTCCGTTGGATGTGGCGTGCGCGCCGTATTCAAATCCTCCCCAAGCTTGCTTGGGGAGGGGGACCATCGCGCAGCGATGGTGGAGGGGAAATACCCGTCCTCGCCGCTTTCGCGGCTGCGGCCCCTCCACCGGCTTCGCCGGTCCCCCTCCCCATCTGCGATGGGGAGGATTTGGGGGAATCATCGACTTAGTCGGGTCCGTCCTATCGCCAGCAGGACGTCGAGCCTAGGATCGCCCACAAATGGGGAGGGAAACCATGTCAGCCAATGTCGATCTGATCCGCGCCATCTATGACGCCTTCGCCGCGGGCGATGTACCCGGCGTGCTGGGTCGGATGGATCCCGCGATCGAATGGCATGAGGCGGAGAATTTCCCGTATGCCGATAACAGTCCCTATATCGGCCCCGAAGCCGTGGCGCAGGGCGTATTCCTGCGCTGCGCGACCGAATGGGATGGGTTCGGCGTCCAGGTCGACGAGATCGTCGATGGCGGCGACACGGTGATCGCGCTCGGCCGCTATGTCGGCACCTACAAGGCGACCGGCAAGACGCAGCATACGCAAATGGCGCATGTCTGGCGCATCGCCGATGGACGCGCGATGGGGTTCCAGCAATATGCCGATACGCTGGCGGTCGCGCGCGTCATCGGCACCGCCTGACCGCTTCATCCTGGGGCAAGCTTGCCTGAGCTAACTCGCCGCGAGCCGTGTGCCGTGCTCGCCCGCCAATAGAGGATTCGATGCGCTTCACTCCCCTGATTGCCCTGACCGCCCTCACCGCCACCGCGATCGCCACGCCCGCCGCCGCCAAGACCGAGAGCTTCCGCGCGACGCTGGACGGCACCGCGATCCCGACGACCACGGGATCGCCCGCGCATGGACGCGTGACGGTCAAGGTCGACACCAAGTCGCAACGCGTCTCGGTCGAGCTCGACGTGCAGGGGATCACGCTCGACCAGCTCAACAAGGCACTCGTCGCCAAGCCGATCGGCCCGGTCCATTTCCACCAATATCGCACCGCCGACGATGTCGAGGCAGTGCTGCCCGTTCCCTATGGCGCCAATTACCGCGCGACCAAGACCGGGTTCCACGTGTCGATGCGCAACTATGCCTATGCCGAGGGTGCGAAGCTGCTCAACGATCAGGATAGTTTCGAGGAATTCGTCGACGCGCTGAACGCCGGCAAGATCGTGATCAACATCCACACCGACAAATTCCCGGACGGTGAGATCAGCGGCAAGGTGATGCCGAATTAGGTCGGGGGCCGGTAAACGGGGATGTTCGGGAATGGATAGTGAGCCGCCCGGCAGCTTGCAGGTGCGGACTGGCGATAGCTGCCGCTTGGCCGTGCGTCCGGGAAGGGCAGCTAACGCTCCGAAGCCAGTCTTCAGATCGGCGCTCGCGTTGCTCAAAAGCGGACGTCAGTTCATCGATCGGCGCAAGGGCAGCTAACGCCTCGCTAGGCGCTAAATCATTGCGCTGTGCGCCTTTCTGGTCGCAAGTTGGCCGAAAGTTGCTTATGCCGCCCGAATAGCGGGCCACATATCCCGCAGGCGTGACGAAAAAAGGGGGATTGATTGCGCGATATTTATGAGCGCGTAGCGGTTCGCGCGCGAACCGCTGTAGTGCCTGCGCTGGCTTTGGCGCTGATGTTTCTGTCCGCGTGTGGCAGCGACGGATCTACCCAGCCCGCGCCGCCCAATCCGCCGCCGCCTAATCAACCGCCCGTCTTCAGTTCGGCAGCGGCCACTAGCGTCGTCGAGAATATCACCGGTTCGGTCTACCAGGCCGCGGCTAATGACCCGAACGGAGATTCGGTGACATACTCCATCGTCGGAGGCGCCGACGCCGCGCGCTTCACGATGTCGGCTTCCGGGCAGCTCTCCTTTGTTTCGAGTCCGAACTTCGATCTTCCCTCCGACGCAGATACGAACAACGTCTACGAGATCCAGATCGGTGCAAGCGATGGCAAGGCGTCGACCACGCTCGCGCTGTCGCTGACCGTGACCAATTCGAAGGAGGGCGTCGCCGTTCATCGGATCGCCACTGGCTTCGCCAATCCTGTGGCCATTGCCCCCTTCAGCACCACCGCCATGCTCGTCGCAGAAAAGGCCGGTGCGGTATACCTGCTGAACCCACAGACGGGAACGAAGGCACTGCTAGTGCAGATTGCCGATGTGGGTAATGTCGGCGTCACCGCGCTGGCAGCGGCGCCGACGTTCGCGACCGACGGCACGTTCTACGCGATGTACACCAACGCGTACGGGTATCTCGTCATCGACCGCTACCTGCGCAATTCAGCCGGGCCGACCGTTCTAGCCGGCCCGCTTCTGGTAGTCAGTGCACCACAATATGCTGGTGGAGGTTGGCTCGGCTACGATGCCAGCGGGGCCCTGCTGGCCGCGACAAGTGATGCCGGTGGCCAGGGCGATCCCAGCGGAAGCGCGCAGGACGATGCGTCCCGGCTTGGCAAACTGCTCCGCATCGTCCCCAATCCGGATCCTTATGCCGGTGCCTCACCGGTGTATTTTCTCATCTCGACGATGGCCAAGGGTTTCCATCAGCCCAATGGTGGCAGCCAGTTCGGCAACAGCGTCTTGCTCGCCGACCACGGGCAGGACGTCGCCGAGGAAATTGACTTGGTTTCCAGCGCAACGGGAAGCAATTTCGGCTGGCCATTCAAGGAGGGGACTCGCACTGTCAGCGGAAATCCGCCTACGGGCCTGATCGACCCTGTCCTTGAATATTTTCGGTCGACCGGCCTTCGGACTGGTCAGGCGATCATTGGGGGAGCCATGGGACCAAGCGCCGTGGCATCGCTGCGCAACCAGTACGTTCTGGCGGACGGCAGCGGCGCGATCTTTGCGGTCGACACCAGTTTTCTCTCCGCTGGGACGACCGCCTCGGCAGATGTGGTAGAACGTCGCGATGCCGATTTCGCGCCCGATGCGGGAACGATCACGCATCCTGTAGCAATCACGGCTGGGCCCGGTGGAACGCTCTTCCTCCTCGACGCTGGCGGCGATGTCTTCCGCGTGGACGGCAGCTAACCTGCCCATCACGACCGGAGTGCTTTCTTAAGTCTATCGCCCTGACGCCGCTCGGCGTCCCTTATCCCTTGGGTTTGTCGGCCACGCGATACTTGTCGTGGCAGGCCGAACAGGCGTTGCGCACCACGCCCCATTGGGCAGCGAAGCCCGCCTGATCGCCCGCCTTGGCGATATTGGCGAGCTCGGCCGCTTCGGTCGCCAATGTCGCCGCCGCCTTCTCGAACCCGGCGCGGTCGCTCCACACGGTCGGCAGCGCCTTGGTCGTGCCGCCGTCGCTGCCGGCGGGGAACAGCCCCGGCAAGGCGCGCGCCCAGGCGGCGATCGCACCGGCGGCGAAGGCCTGGGCCTTCACGTCGCCCTTGGCGTCGATCACCCCTTTCATTCCACCAAAGGCCGCACCCTGCAGCTTGAAGCCGGCTTGCCGCGCCGCGATCAGCTGATCGGCATCGTCGCGCCGCGTCGCCGCCGCCGCGGTCAGCACGCTCGCCGCCATCACCAGCACCAATGCCGACATCGTCCTGGTCATCGCGCCTCTCCCTTGGTTGAAGTCGCGCGATGCTATGACCGCGCGGGCGATCGGGCAATCCCGCCGTTAACCGGCTTTGCGGAGCATGCGTTAACCGCGACCAGCTATCGTCCGGCGATGTTCTCGACCAAGATCTTCCGCAGCCGATGGTCGGCTCTGTTCTGGGCGGCCGGGATCATCTGGACGGCGTATGACGTGGCGAGCGCCAACGCGCCGGACCCGGTGACCAACAACAGCGCGGCGGCGGAGACCGACGCCACCGGCGTGGCGGTCGACAATGGCGATTTGGCGGTGCTGGCCAACGCGATGGGGAACTAGGGCCAGCGTCATTGGACAGGTGCTCCTGCGAAAGCAGGAGCCTAGGGCCACGAGTGTCATCGCCTGCGACTCTGGGCTCCTGCTTTCGCAGGAGCACAATCGATAAAACCGGAGCCCGCCTACTTCCCCGCGAATAGGAATGCCACGGCGCCGACCAGGCAGAGGAACGCGCCGAGATGCCGCCAGCCGAGCGGCTCGCCGAGCACGGTCACCATGAACACGCCGAATGCCGCCAGCGCGATCGCTTCCTGCGTCACCTTGAGCTGTCCGCCCGACCAGCCGGCGGCATAGCCGATGCGGTTGGCGGGGACGGCCAGGCAATATTCGAAAAAGGCGATACCCCAGCTGATCGCGATGACGATCCACAGCGGCTTGGCCATGCCGCCCTTCAGATGCCAGTACCAGGCGATCGTCATGAAACAATTGGACAGCGCGAGCAGGGCCACCGTCCACATGCCGGTCGATCTCTTTCGTTAGCGAATGACGGTGCACGCGATGGGCGGCTGGCCCGGCGTCGTCAAGGTCGCCGCATCGCCCTTGCCGCGCAGCTCGTACGCGCCCTTCTTGTACCAGATGCCCGAGGCCGGCTTCTGCCCGTCGAGCGTCGCCAGCGACCGGCCGTTGCGCGTGATCGCGGCGGTGTCGCGCCGGTTGTCGAACCGCACCGCGAATTTGCTCCCGTCCATGCAGCGATAGCGCGCGCTGACGACTGGCGGCGTGCCGCTCGTATCGCCAGGATCGGATCCCTCATCCGCGCCCGGTTTCGCACCACCCTTGCTGGGGGCCGGCTTCAGGTCGATCGAATAGATATGCCATTTGCGCTGCTCGGGCGTCGAACCGTCGACGACGGTGCGGCGCAGGGCGACCGTGCCGGTCTGGTAGTCGGGCCTGCCGTCCTTGAGCCGGGCATAGACTTGCACCGGGACCGAGACGTAACGGCTCCCCGCCGCGCCCTCGACCTCGCCCGGACCACCGATATTGGCGTGATATTCCTTGTATCTGGCGAAGCTCGCCGCGAATGCCGCCGGGCTCATTTTGCTGTCGGCGCCGTCATTGCCCCACAAAGCACGGGCCGCGGCGTATTTGCCGCCCTCGATGCTGGCGAAATAGATCTGGACGACGTTCGCCGCGCCCTGCGCGCTGTCGGGGGTGAACTTGCCTTCGGAAACCGGCGTCCGGTCGTCGGGCAGCCCACCCGGCTGGCCGGGCTCGGCGGGCGCCAGCGGCGGCTCGTCGCCGGCCGCTGGCGCCGTCGCGCCGTTGGTCGCGACCTCCGACACATTGTCGGTCGCATTATAGCTGTTGATGTCGCCCCGTGCGCGTTCGGCGGCATCGTTGATATCGACTTCGCTATTGCCGGTCGTGGCCGGCTGCGAACAGGCGGCAAGGCACAGGAACGGAACAAGCAGGACGGCGCGCAAGATGGAACCCCCGGACAATACGGTCATAGGGGGTGTGAACGTTCCGCTGCCCGCGTCGTTCCCCGCCTCAGAAGACTTGCTTGAACTGGTCGTTGCCGACAAACCCCAGCCGGGTGACGCCGGCACGCTTCACCGTCGCCAGCACGCGATCGAACGTCTCGTAGCGCGCGGCGGCATCGGCGCGGATAGTCAGCGTCGCGTCCTTGTCCGCCATCGTCGCGACCAGTTGATCGGGCAGCGCGCTCTCCGCGATGGCGGTGCCGTCGAGGCTGAGCGCCCCCGACGCGGCGATCTCGAGCCGGTGCATCTTGTCGGGCGACACCGGATGGCCGGGCCCGCTGGGCAGGTCGACCGCGACCGTGTGCGTGGCGACCGGCAAGGTGAGGATCATCATGATCAGCAGGACGAGCAACACGTCGATCAGCGGCGTGATATTCATCTCGGCGATCGGTTGGGAATGGGCGGTACGGCTGGCCATGAGCGTTCTCCCGTTTAGATACGTGATAACGTATCATATTGTTCATGGAGAGCAAGTCGTTCTAGCCGCGCTGATGATCGACCTTCGACATCCCCCACTTCGTCACGCCGGCCTTGTGCCGGTATGGCGGTTGAAGCTGATCGCGTCACCGCGCCCCATCATATGCGATGGCCTTTCTTTTCGCGGAGACGGCATGTCTGATCGCCCGTCGCCCAGCGCTACCCCTACCCCCTCAGCAATTCTCGTATTTCCAGTTGAGCTTTTTGCCCTCGCGCGTCTGCTCGATCGTCTGCGCGACACGCTTGGCCCGGGTTTCGTCGCGCTTGGCATCGGCCACCCATTCGCAATATTCGCGACGGCAACTCGGCGGAAAGGCGTTCCAGGTCGCCATCGCCTGTGCGTCCGCCGCCAGCGCATCGGCGAGCGCGGGCGGGACCTCGGCCTCGGGCTTGCTGCCGCG
>Ga0207649_10001337_pt1 | contig 14667 bp, 19 predicted proteins | sample KBSC43metaG_FD_184317 | JGI IMG/M metagenome (GOLD analysis project Ga0207649, IMG submission 184317) | Corn rhizosphere microbial communities from Kellogg Biological Station, Michigan, USA - KBS C4-3 metaG (SPAdes) (version 2) | ecosystem: Host-associated > Plants > Roots > Rhizosphere > Soil ... | reverse complement strand
GGGCGCATCGTAACATCGATGTGCTACTGCCCAAGGGAAATGCGAGAGTGGCGGAATTGGCAGACGCACCAGACTTAGGATCTGGCGGGTAAAACCGTGGGGGTTCGAGTCCCCCCTTTCGCACCATCCTTTTCCTTCAATCATTTGCGAGGCACTGAGGACTTCGCCGCCATCATCGCCGTGGGTCGCTGGTTGCGCCTGAGTTGCGTTTGGTTGCGCGGTTGCCAATGACGCCAGACGGTCTACAAAACCCACATGTCGGCCGGGCACCAGGTGCACGTACTTGTCCGCCGTGATCTGAATGGAACTGTGGCCCATTTGGTCCTTCACGTAAGGCAGTGGCGCACCAGACTCAATCAGTAGACTCCCGAATGTATGGCGCATGTCATGAAAGCGGAAGCGGCGCAAACCCGCTCGTTCGAGGGCAGGCAGAAAGTATGCTTCGCTCAAATAGCGGACGCTGATTGGTGCCTCCGAACTGGCTCCGCGAAACACAATGGCGTCGGCAATTGATGCGTTGCCCTGCTGAAATGCTTCGAGCATCCGCTGGTCCCGCAGCTCGAGCAGGGCACTTCGCAAGTCCTGCGACATATCGACGCGCCGGCTGCGGTTCCCCTTTGGTGTTCCGAATTTGCCGCGATACCAACGGTGCTGTACCAAGATGAAGCGATTGGGATCGTTCTCGCTGATACCGAACTGAAAATCGCCCCATCTGAGCGCAAGGATCTCGCCCTGGCGCAACCCGGCGCGCAACGCAATCAGAAACAAAGCGTAATACTCGACCCCGGACTCGCGAATAGCCTCGAGGAAACGCTCGACTTCCCGCGGCTCCATGGCTTGGGCTTCGTGCTCGCGTTTGTGGCTCTCTATGAAGCGGCCTAGCCGCAGCGCTGGATTGTTTGCTAGTTTCTTGTCCTCCACGGCAGAACTCAGTACGACACGCAGTGAGGCGATCGCGAGCCGGATAGTATTTCTTGCTAGTCCCTTTTCTGAAAGCGCACTCATGAAGTCCTTAATTTTGTCCCGGTCGATCGCTGAAAGCTTCATGGTTCCGAAGCGAGGGAGGACGTACCGCTTTTGATAGTCACGGTAGAAGTCCACGGTGGATGCTTTGCAGCGCAGTGCGTCAGTCTTGAGCCATTTCTCCACGTACTCGTTCAACGTTGGTTCTGGCTTCGATTCTGAAAAGCAAGTGATGTCGCCCAGAGCGAGTTTAGCCTCAAGCGCTCGCTTTACTTTCTCAGCGGCCTCGCGGCTGCCGATCTTCTTGGCCTTACGACGGCCCTGAAAGTTCACAAATATCCACCAGGCTCCATTGCGCTTTTTGACTTTCACGCCCATTAGTTTGTCTCCATCAATCCGGCTGCGATCTCGTCAACAATACATCCAACGTCAACCGACTTTACCTGATGTGCCTCAAGCCATTGATCGAATACACCGCGACGGATTAGGATTTTAGTGCCCACTCGAACCGCCGGCAAAGGATTGACTGCCCGATGTATCCACTCCCGGAGCGTCCGCTCCGAGATGCAGGCATACTCCTGCAGCGCCTTCAAGTCGAGCCACTCGAACGCGCGCGTGCTTTTTGGAAGAATGCCCGAAACGTTGGCGCGACACCTTTTGCCGTTCAGGTCAGCGCGCTGTGGCACGCAAAGGACAAGGCGGCCGCTAGGTTAAAGCTTGCAGACCGTGCTAGGCAGAAAGATCTGGCCGGTAGGATGGCCCGTAGTGAATTAATCGGTGTCCTTGTAAACGGTGGTCTGAAGAAAATAGGAATTCTGCTATATGAGGCCACTGATGGCTCTCTCGTTCCATACGCGGACGCAACGACACTAGATGAGGTCATCGACCTTTGCATTCTTGATTACTGTGCGAAGCCAGAAATCGTAGAGTGTGCCAGTTGCCGAAACAGATTTCGTCGCACTAAGGGTAACCAAGTGTTCTGCTCAACGCGTTGCAAAAATCTTTTTCACGTGAGGAAGTATCGCGAAACTGTCAAGCGGGAGGCCTGACTTGTCATGACTAAGCTTTCTTTCTTCTCGCTGCAACTGACGCCTTGGCCGCCTTCAAGGCGCTCGCCTTGCGCTCTTGAGCAGTGAGATTGTTTGCCCGCGGAAGACGCTGTGTTCGCTGTGGAAGCGGCTACAGGGTCCAAGTCCACCATCTGCGTAAGCGCTCAATAGACAGGGATGACCGGCCAACGAACCTGGTTACTCTCTGCGACGCCTGTCACAAAGCGGAGCACCAATGAGCCAATTTAATTTCGCGTTAAGCGCAAAGTGCCCGGTGTGTCATCGCACCGCTGGCCATTGGTGCCGAGATGAAAAAGGTAAGTGTATTGCGCCACATCGCGAACGCGCGAAGGCAGCTCTACGAAATCTGTACGGCCCCCGCTCAGTGTCCCCCACACTAAAGCGGGGGAATCCTTAACAACCATTCCACTATCGGAGAAGAACATGAGTGCAGAACTTCGTCTACAGAACCTTAACGACTCGACAACGTACCCACTCGGTCTGAACCCAAGTCTTGTAAAACTTTTGATGTTCATCGAGGACCGGCCACGCACCAAAGCTGAATTGCTGCGCAAGGGATTCTCTGGTGAACAGGTAAGTGGCTGTTGGAAGGACACCGTGCCCGACTGGATAGGCGCGGCCGGATTCAAGTGAGTGGTGTTGGGGAGGCGTTGCTGACGGTGGCTTTCAGCGGCAGGGGCTGAGTATTGAAAACGAGGCTCACTGATACTCGTGGGCCTCTGTACTCAACTAGCTTTTGCCATGAGAAATTGCTGCAGCTCGACGATAGCCTGCTGCAGGGAGACTAATTCTCGGTCTGTGTGGTCGCCTTGCGCGACAAGTGTCTCGAGTTCGGCGATATGTCGGGCCACTTCTACCAACATTAGCGCCTTCACGTCGTTGTCGACATTTACCAGAGGTCTGGGCATATTCCAAGTTTACTGGTCTGGCGGGAGAGCGTGCACGTGAGTGCTATTTCCAAACTCCCGGATCAAGTCTATCAAGGTGTGGCTCGGCCGGAGGGTAAGTTGTGCGTCTGACACTAGCTCTCTTTGTTCTCACGCTTCCAGCGTTCTCACAAACAAACCCTTGCGTCTACCAATACACCTTTCCCAACTTCCAGTTCTGCCTGTCGAATTACGGAACTGTAGCGAAGCTCGAGAGTCCCATCGGCCTGAACCACATGGGCGATACGCCCGTCGAAGGATGGACGGCGCTCATAGGAACCACTGGAACCGGCGTACTCTCTCAGTGGAGCCAGATCACAAACCTTAGTTCAGGGCCAGAACCGGCTACAGTTAAGCACCCGAATGGCCTAGGCCGTCTCCCGGTAGTCTTTGAATGGTATGAGGGGGTCTCAAACTCGACTATTCGGGAGACGGTCACGGCGGTGCCAGCGCAGAAGATTGTCTCGATCGCCTTCACTGTAAAACCCTGTCTCGGATGCAAGGTGACATGGTGGGCCAACAGGGTAGCAGCCAAGCTCAAAGTAGATGGCATCGGCGCCAATCACTTCATGCAGTCAGGCATGGCGGCAATGCAGGTGAACTGGCGCGGAGTGAAGCTGGGAGTATCGGCAACGCCAGGAATCAACGTCTGCGCCGCAGTCGACGAGGCCCCCGCGAATCCAGACCCGAACTCCTATGAGGGCTGCCGATCTAACGTAACCTTTGATGGCACAGGAACACTCTATGCCGTATCGTGGCCAGCCCATCAAGGGGCGGTGATTACTTGGACGTATGAGGTGTTCTGAGGCGCTTCCGTGCAGTCACGCCAAACCATGAGTGCAAATGTGATGTGTCGTTAATAATCGGTAGAGGTTTCTCTGTTGTTACGAACAAAGCGCTCGTGCGAGTGGCCTGCGCCATTGAGAGCACGAAGCGGGCTGACTAGTCCCCGTGATGCGCGTGCGCATGCACGGGTTCGATCGATTCAAGCTTCTTTCGATTGTCGGTACGGGCCTGATGAAGATCATACGCCGCTTGCAAATTCATCCAAAACATTTCGGAAGTCTCGAAAACCTTAGCCAACAAAACGGCTGTGTCTGGGGAGATTGCACGTTTTTCCAGCACGATCGGATTGATGCGCTGCGCATCTACGTGCATTTTCTTCGCCAGTTCGTAAACACTCATTTTGAGCGGTTCCAAAAATTCTTCCCGCAAAATCTCTCCTGGATGAACGCTCCACGCTGGATTTTGAGTTCTTGGGATTCCCATTTTCCCCCCTCCTAGGGTTCTAATGCTCATCGGCTAACCGCACATCGTAGGCATGGCCCTCATCCCACGCGAAGAATAGCCGATACTTCTTGTTGACCCTGATGCTGTACTGACCCTTGCGCTCGTCTTTATACTTCTCGAAGTTGTTTCCCGGCACCGCTGCCAGATCCCCGAGAGTGGTTGCTGCATCTAGGGCCGCAAACTTCCGCTTTGTTACGCCAGCCGGCGGATCTTGCGTTTTACCTGTTTCATAGACATGCTTCGTTTTGTAATCTGCGAAGCTCTGTATCACATTGGTGATATTAACGCCTCAGTTTAATAACGTCAAGATTTAATATCGCGCAACTTGCAGGCGAAGGAAAGGCGAATATGGTACGCTCGGGAAATGGACGAAGGCCGCAAGCGCGTCGTTGCAATCATGGCCTCAATCCTGGCGGCCAGGAAGTTCTCGCAATTCGATAGCAGTGCCAGAGTCCCCGCCACAATCAATGCGATTGCTGATGCTGTGCGGTGGGCAGAACGAATCATGGAAGAAGTTGACAGGCGCTGGCGCGACCGGGGAATGTGACTACGGGTTTTACCCGATTTCCTAGACGCTTCATTTCAGTCAGCATCTCTGTATGCCAGTGCCCTTGCCCGGCCTGGTTGTCTCCAATAAGCCTACTCGCCCCTCACCCGCTGAGGGGCTTCTTTTTGCTTTGGACCCTTTTGCCGCGACAGTCGTTGTGATTCGGTTGACTGGTCATGTTTTCCCGTCAATCTCATTAAAGCTGCCGGCGGTCAGGTCTTTGCCCGATAGACCGCTCCAATTGCGCAGGCCGATACTGGCGTTGTTCCATGGTGATCGTGCGTCCCCGGTCCCCAAGCCAAGCGCGATCCGGCGAGAGTAAGACAGCAAGAACAAGAAGGAAAGGCTCCTCCGGTCAGGAGCCTTTTCCTTTTGACTCGATTTTCACTCAGGTGAAGACTCAATGAAGATCGCTTTCCTCAAACTCATTCCAGCCGAGGGTGCCGATCCGGAGCAATATCTCATCGTCTATTCTGACCCGGAACACATCTCCGGCCCCTTCATGAACACAGGGGAGCAGATGTCCGAAAATGATCTTCGTTTCGAATTAGCAAAGAGAGGGATTACGCCAACGGAGATCGATGATCTGATCAATAAAGCTCGATATCTTGCCGAAGAAGCGAAAAGCAAAGAGCCCCACGGTCAATGATTCTAGGCGGATGCGTGGGGTGTACTTCTTACAAGCGGCATGTTGCGCGCTAACCAACAACAGGGATAGATAGGGGAACCTCCATGGCAACGGGACGGTTCCCCTTTTCTTTGTCTAGCGAATGCTGCCCATCCCCGTGCCGGTCAAGTCGACTAGACGTCGATGCGCTTAATTCTCGTTATTGCCCGAATGATTGCTTCCAGAAGACCTTCGAGATAGATGCGCTGAAGCTCTGTTGCAAAGTTGCGCTTACCATCGCTTTCCCGAAGCGCATGGTCAAGCGTGCGCCGCCATGATTCGAGCGTCCTCAAGTCTCTCTTGTCCATTTAGAGACTATGATGGCGGGTGTCGCGAAATAGTTCGGTTGATAGGAGCTTACGCAGCCTTGGTTTTAAGGGCCTTCTTTTTCCGTGCACGAGAACGGGTCTTATCTTTTAGTTTGACGGCCTTTTCAATCAATTTGACCTCGGTTTTTTCAAGAATTTCTGCTTGCAGACGCCTCTGTTCGGGGGTGGGTTTTTGCTTTCCCATTGTCGATAACTCATTTTTCAGATTCGTAATATTGTTTGAAACCGCGAATAAGCCTTACGCAGGGAGCTGCTGATTCGCCATATTGAAGATGTTAAGCGGAATCCTGACGTGTCGGCCCGTTTTGGCTTGAATAGCATCAATGAACACGAGATTGGCTGTCATCTCCATGGGATCGTCAACGAGCAGCAAATCATCTCCGTACAGCCTGACGTGATTTTGGCTTGCATAGCCCAAACGCTTCAAAACCTTGCAGAGAGGGGAAGACTTCTGTGGATCATGGGGACTTACGCGGATCATGGGACAAAACTCCCGGCTGGAATTGTTCCAAGTGTACACGTTTAGGAGAGGGACCTGTAGACCTCAGCCCGGTACTTGATTCTTCCAATATTGTTGCGCTCTGCTCGCGTTGGAGACGCATTTCTTAGTTGTCCTCAGGTTGCACCACCTTTGGGTAGCTCCTTACGGAAATCCAGACTGCTATGATCTGCGCCAGAGCGTGCCTTGGTTCACTTTTGAGGGGGAGGCATGCTCCGAAGAGCGCTCATGGGCTTCCCTCGGGGCGCTCTTTGTATTCGTATTCTGCGGACTCCCGAAGAGAGAAGAGATTCCAAAAGCGCCAAGGCGATTGCGATGGACAGCATCAACGCTGCCAGCATCGCGATTGCGCACCCCTTCAAGAAGTGATTGAGCCTGTCAAGAATCATAAAAAGGAGTGTTCTGCTTGCTTCATGAGCGGACGGCCCACCCAGTTTGGTGCGGTAGGAATGAGCCGCCCATGCCCTTTCAAACGTGCTTGCGATGAGGGGGGTCGCAGCTACGCGGGGCCGCGGGATTATGACACAGTCCGCGTCATTTGGAACAGCTTTGGAACTCATCGCGTGAGTCGGTCAGGTGTTTCCCGGATAGACCACGACAATGGCCCAGGCCGATACTGGTTTTAAGCGACATTGCGCGCTGCAAGCAACAACAGGGATAGGAAGGGGACCGCCGTGGCAACCGGGTGGTTCCCCTTTTCGCTTTCTGATTAGTGCTATTTACGGGGCATCAGGCCTGCCGACGCTCTTCGATTTCTGCAAGCGGATTTTGTAGAGAATCGATTGTTAAAATCTGTTACGGCATCGAAGGGAGACTTGGAGTCCTTGGACCTCATCCGCTTGGCTGTGCTCTGTCAGTCCGTCGCAGACTCGGAGTCTATCGATAGCTGCACAGCGAGGGAGGCATTAGCTCTTCGACGAGAATGGGCACTGTTAGTGGCACGAGAAACTCCCCCGCCACCGTCGTTCGCGAAACACGAGGAGATTCAGAAGCAGAAGAGTGTGCTGAAGGGCCGCATGGTTGAGTTCCTATCCCGGCTCTGAAGCGCATTGAGAACAGATGCGGCAGATTGACAGCGGAAGGACACAAGCCTAGCATTGTAATTGAGCAAGCTACCTCTTCTTACTCTTTCAGGTCCTCTGAACTAAGTCAGCCCATCTGAAGTTTTTCCTCTTAGCTTTTCCCTCTGAAGGAGGAATTACGTTATGACCCTATTGACCCGTTGGGAGCCTTTCCGCGAGTTTTCTACCATGCAAGATCGCATGAACCGAATGAACCGTCTTTTTCGTGAGTCGTATAACCCCGAAGGCCCCGAAGAGGCGTTGACTACCACCAGTTTCGCACCGCCGGTGGACATCTACGAAGACGAGCACACCATCACTCTGAAGCTTGAGGTGCCCGGCATCGAGGAAAAAGACATTGATGTCCGCATCGACAACAATACCCTGACCGTCCACGGCGAGCGCAAGATCGAGAAGGAAGAGAAAGAAGAAAACTTCCGTCGCGTAGAGCGTCAGTACGGAAGCTTCACCCGCTCGTTCACGCTCCCGAGCTCTGTGGATACCGGGCAAGTGAGCGCCCAATATGACAAAGGCGTGCTGAAGATCAGCCTTGCCAAGAAGGCCGAAGCCAAGCCCAAGCAGATCAAAGTCAATGTCGGCACCGGGAAGGCCCTCGAAGGCAAGGCTGTCGGCAAAGCTGCTTAACACGAGTCCCTGCCGCAGAAGTGGGAGGCGGCTCAGGTCGGCTCCCACATAACTGTCCTTTGTTGGCAGCACCAGCCGAATGCGGCAACTCTCCGAGGCGGTCGCTCGTGGCCGGGAGCTTTACCGATTTCACTCCCGGCCCCGCATTCGCCAGCATGTGAGACTGACGAAAGCTTGCCTCGCTTGCCTGCTCAACACGCCGAGCTCATCCTTGGCAGCCGCACCTCGACGCTATGAAGTAAACTAACCGTCCCGCTGAACAAACCACACTTTTTTCGCATTGAGTTCGATCTCGAACTCCCTTGCACAATATGGACAGCGAACATAGTGCAAGTGTGTCGGCCCGCACTCGTATCGAACGATAATTCCTCGTCGGGTGTTCCCGCTGGCTTGGCAGTCAGGGGAGTTGCAGTAGACGCAGGAAGCGGCGGCGTATCTGGTCCGACTAGCAATTGACCGCTCGCGCTTGAGGACCGCCAAGATGCGCAGCGCGTCTTTGACAGCTTGGGATTCCTCTTCGTGTTCCGCGTTATCCTTCAGCTCAAGCGACCGCGCCACAAGCATCTCTTCTGCGATCTTTATTCGCTCCGGCTTTCGCACAGCGTCAGCCTCCAGCACTGTACCTATATACAATTTTTCCCAAGGGAATCGGGGAGGAATGGGCGAACGTTGGCCGGTCATTTGCGGCCTCCTAGCGGACGTTTACGCACAGGAGGTCGTTGCCCAGAGTGGGCTCGCGGCAAGATGTGTGAGTGCTCGTATTGGATCACCAATCGCGCAGGAAAACAATCGGCGGTTCGCGGATCAAGAAAAAGCCCCTTGGTCAGAGGGGCGTATCGGAGCGAAGCCCGCGTCTGTAGAAGACAGCGTTTGGCTTCACCGAAAGAATACAAACGAGTGCGAAGACGGGTCTGTTCAAAATTGCACACTTCCTATGGCCGACTCTTCACCACTCACCGCCGAGCAGCAATCAATTTCCGCCTTGGTGTGCTGAGGCCACCGGACAACATATGCGATTTCATGTCGATGTATCTGTCAAATAGCGGGCAGACGACAGTGATCAACATTGCTCAGAAATTTATTTAGTTGCCGTGTAAATTCGCATTCTCAAGGAAATGGAGGCCTCGCTATGGCCCCGAACCCAGGAACGTCCGATTGGCGAACAATCGCTGAGCAAATCACGGTCGAGACGGACACTCAAAAGCTGAATGCTTTGGTTAATCAGCTTTGCTCTGCTCTAGACGAAGAGGCAAAAAGGAAGCGACCGACTCCACCGCCTTCGTTCCCTCCACAGCTCCCTACAACGACAGCCATTGCTGAGGCGCGTAGCTAACTGTTGAGAAATCGCGATGTCTGCCCTCTACGTGACAGACATCTGTTCAATTGGGTACATACGCCGGGTTTCAAGAGCGACAGGGCAGAAGAGTCTCTTCCAGCATGTTGCCGCGGCAGCCCGTCGGATGACGGTTTCTTGCGAAATCAGACAGCGTTCTTCTGCTGTGGGTAAGGAGCCTTATGCCCAAGAGCCTTGGCCGTCGTAAGAACAAGCTTGCCCGCCCGTCCGGTAAATATGACCACGCCGGAAATGAAATAGGGGACTTTTGCAATAAAAACTCGCCGGACAGGACCTCTCTACCATAGCTGTCGAACCATCCCCATTTCACCCACAGACACCAATACCGCGTGACGTGAGGGTGCATGCAGGTGGGCGGACATTAATGTGATGAAGCGCAGGCGAATCGGAATCGCAAAGACGGCGAGCAACTCAAGCATTTGCTGGATCTAATCCAGAGAGCGTCGCCATTTTAATGGCGACCACCACTTCCAAAAGCGTGGCCGTGTTACGAATGCTTCTCGAGATGCCGATGAGTGCATCTGAAACGAGGGGATGTTGTTGCGCCAGTAGGTCAAGACGGTCACTCACATCATAGAGTTGACGACTTTCGTACAGGATGGCATTCGAATGCATGGATGTGCGCGGCTTCCTGACAGCTAACAGTCCGGCGGCGGAACTGCCGAAAGTTCGTGGGATAACGAGCTAGACACTTGTCACTCGGGAGACGGAGTAAACCGTCCACCCGCGTGACATGTTTACAGACCTCTACGCTGCTACGGCGACGTTATGGAAGGTCGAAGTAACCGCCTCAAATGTCTGAACCTTGGGCGTTCCATCGATCATTCGTGCAACCGTCTTCAACACTTCCGGGTAGGTATTGGTGTTGTAGGCTTCTGCATTGGTTTTGGTGTCCCACAAACTGATGGCGATAACATCCACGCTGCCCGGATTTGACAATGTGATTTCGTCCCTAAAGCCCTTCTGTTGACGAAGCAAAGGAAGGACGTTCTTCTCAAAAGCTCGCGTGTAATCGGAAAACATATTGGATTTCAGATGAATCGAGACATTGCGTGCAAACATGGCAACCTCCTAAGGTTGGGTTTGCTAAGAAAGAGAACTTCAGATGGGCTGACTTAGTTCAGGGAACCTGAAAGAGGAGAAGGATGCTCACTCAATACTCTTCGGGGCATTTGAGTGGCCCATCGGCATCACCCATGTAAGTTGTTGTTTCGATACGTCACATAGCAGAGCGTGGCAACGACAGACTCTTGGGTTTCGTCGTGTACTTTTGGCGGGCAAGGAAGCCAAAACGGCGACCGCGCGTCCGTAGCGTCTGGTCCAAAGCGAGCTTAAGGAACTTCGCCTTGAGGATTAACCCGGCGTCTCGGAACCACTGGGCGACCAACTCTCGGAGGCCAAAGAGACGCTCGTAGAAATGCGAAGCCGGATTTGAAACTGGGGCAGGGAGCGAGGGATTAACACCCTTTCCTGGCGCTCCCCTTTTCTTTTGCCGGACGGACGGCCCCATCCAGGAAGACTTCGATCGAGCCAACAAAATTGTTGCCAGTGAAATTGGTTTTTCGGTTGACCCGAACAACTTGCCCGTCCGCCCCTATGGGCCGACTTTTTGACTATTCAGGTTTTTGCCTGATAGACCAAGCCAATGTCCAAGGCCGATATTGCCGTTGTTCATCATGATCGCGCGTCCCCGGCCCCCAAGCCGAGCGCGATCGGGCCTCAGCAAAAAGCGCGAACAGAGAAGGAAAGGCTCCCCGCCAGACAGGAGCCTTTTCCTTTTTAAGGAATAGCCCTCGCCAGATTCTCAGCAGTAACATAGACAACGCGCCCACCGCCTTCTAAGATTCACGTGCGAGGTACTCCCCCATGCGAGATTTACTAGAACTTCTTCGCTCCGACGAAGGCCAAGATATCGCTGAGTACGCGGTTATGTTGGCGGTGATTCTTGTGCTCGTAGTCGGCACCATTAGGCTAGTCGGGTCGAACGCCAACAACGTCTTTTCCCAAGTCGGCAGCTCACTAAACCAGTAACGCTGGACAGTCTGTTGGTGAATAGTCTCGCGCAACGCCGAAGTAGCAACCCGGCCCGCATGTCCCCTGAATGACCCGCGCGGGCCGTGGGTCAACTGGGTGTGCGACATACTCATGCTCCCCCGCTATGAGCATGAGCAAAAAACAAGAATTTCTGATGTGGTGTCTTGTGGTGGCGGGGATTGCGGCTTACTCCATTGTGCTGTATTCGATTATGGCTCGCTAAGTTTTGCCGCGCCCGAGTGTTCAATGGTGCAATAGCGACTGTCAATAAACCCAGTAGGCAACCCGGTCGGTGGAGTGTTAGTGTGCGCTGCACGGAAGTACCCTAGGCAGAGCAAGGGGAGCTAGTCCAACGGCTGCTCCCCTTTTGTTTTTCTAGTTCACCCTGGGGCTGAAAGTGTAAGCCGCAAGCGCGGTAGGCTTCGTTAAGCAGCCCCTGAAAGCCGGCGGCGGGTTGATGCTGCGACACTCTTGGGAGAGCCAGCAGCGTTAAAATCTACAAGCTCCCTTTTGTGTTCCTCGCAGACCACCATTTCCAGTCGTTCGTCGTACTCTGCCGAGCGGCCACATTCGTAACCTCTGTGGCTATGTCGTTCGACGGGATGAAAACTTCGCAGGTCATTAGCACAGTTAGCATAATCGAAACCGCTGACGCCTTCCAATAGCGGAGGTGACCGTTCCCCCGGCTATTAACCAATCTAGTGACCCGAGGGACGATCCCTTTAGAAAGCGAGTATTTTCCCTTACCATTTTTGCCCGATTGACTGTTGCCTCTGTGAGGTGTGAAATCGCGCGCAACTGACGTCTGCTTTGGGGCAATCGCCAGCATTCCGAGAAACTTGGGAAGTTAGTCGTAGATGTACATGGGTGTGCCTCACGCACAGCCTAGAGAAGGGTGTGCCTCGGACAGACCCAGGAATCCAAAAAAGGAGTGAATGAACAAATGAACTGAGGAGAATTCTATGAACGCTAAAACAGTGTGTAGCATCTCCGTTTTGGCCGTTGCCCTTACCCTCGGCGCTATCCCGGGGTGGGCTCAGAGTGATGCAGTCACCGTCTGGAACGCGAACGCCGGTGTGGCTGCCACTGCGGCCTGCATCTCTCCCCTCGGCGACCCACTCCACGAATCGCGCATCTATGCGATGATGCAAGTAGCCATCCATGATGCCCTGAACGCTATCGACCGTCGGGCTCGTCCTTACGCCTTCGAGAAGACGGAACCAGGGGCTTCTCCGGATGCCGCAGTTGCGGCGGCGGCACGAGATGTCCTAGTCCCCCTCATCGGTCAACTTCCTCTTGAGCTTGTCTCCCAGTCTTGCATCGATGCAGGCATTGCAAGCGTCGAAGCCAACTATGCAACGGCGCTTGCCGCCATCCCCGACGATCCGCGCAAGGCACAGGGTATCGCCCTGGGACAGGCCGCGGCGGCGGCGATCCTAGCTCTGAGATCCGCGGACGGCGCGGTTGGGCCATTTCTTAATTTCGCGTGCCCGCAGGTTACCAATCCTGGGGAGTACCAATGCACACCGGGTACCCCGTTCATCGCCTTTGAGGTATGGGCAAATGTCACCCCCTTCGTTCTGAAGGACAGCTCACAGTTCCGTCCGGGGCCGCCCTACGCGGTCACAAGGAAGAAATACACGGCTGACTTCAACGAAGTGAAGTCTCTTGGCGGTGACGGCATCACCACTCCCAGTGCACGCACTGCCGACCAAACCGAAATCGCCCTCTTCTGGTTCGAAAGCTCCCCGTTGAAGTGGAACCGGATTGCACGAACCGTTTCCGCTGACCAGGGACTCGATCTCTGGGAGAACGCCCGGCTATTCGGGCTGCTCAATTTAGCTCTTGCGGACGGCTACATTGCCATGGCCGATTCCAAGAACCACTACAACTATTGGCGACCGGTTACCGCCATTCAGACAGGGGACACGGACGGCAATCCAGACACGACCGGTGACCCGGCGTGGACACCGTTGCGCCAGACTCCTCCGAACCAGGACTACGCCTCGGGCCACTCGATTGAAGGGGGCGCGGGTGCTGAAGTGTTAAAGCAGTTCTTCGGCACCGATGAGATCAGCTTCCAGGACTGTAGCGTGACGCTGCCAGCTGGTAGCACCTGCAGCGATGCGTCGCCGGTGTTCCGCTCATATACCAATTTCTCGCAGGCGGCAGCCGAGAACGCGTATTCGCGCATCCTCATCGGGTTTCACTTCCGCAAATCGATCGAAGAAGGGACCGAATACGGTCACAAGATTGGCAAGCGTGCCGCCAATCTCTACCTCAAGCCTCTGCACTGAGTTGTGCGGGAGGTTTCACCATTTCCGGCCGGGGCGTAGATGGCTTCTGTCTGAAGTACGGGAATCGAGGAGTCTCTGTGGCCAGTCTACAGATTCGATGTCCGCATCGAATCTGTGGACTACAACTCGCGGGATTCTGATTCCTTCCGCACCCCGTTGCGGACTCCCGTACGGCAACAAACGGAGCAGCGAGAATATCTACTCGGAAAACGGAATCTGGAGTCAAAGTACTTGGTGTAATGACGATATTACGCCAACTACATTTGATGAATGGCCTGATGCTTTCAAATCAGAGTGTTACCCTTTACTCGCACTTTTTGAGCGAGAATTTGCCGATCACCATCATCCCGACATCTGATCCCAACGATCCTCTACACGAACACGGGCGTCCGGGGCAGAGTAGTTGGTGAAATCGCGATATTTCGATAAACCTCAAACTCAGTGTCCTTCCGCTTCAACGCTCTGAGGATAGGAGCACGCGGGCTGCGTGCTCCCATGCATACGACCGCCATCATTTCCCGGGGGCATAGCTAAGATCCGCGCGATACGCAGCTGCTTCGGTGAATTGGTGGGCTGTGCAGTCGCGAACGGTTTTCTGGATCTGATCAGCCGTTTCTTTCCCATAGGTTTCATTGAGCACGTCTGCCAGAGTTTTTGGTAGTGGCGCGAAATCCGCCCAATTCTTTCGGCTGTTAAGCAGAACAAACGTGGGACCCTCACCTCCGTTGACGAGCTGCAGCCAGCCACTGGTTTTGGGCCAGTCCGCTTGCTTGCTCAATGCATCATTCACTTTCTTGATCGAAGCAATGAAGTCGGGACCAGCTCCCGGATGGAGAACAAAGACCGTCACCGCAGTCAGGGGCGCGGCAGGCTGGTTCGCTGGCGCGAGGCTCATGTCCGAACGATATACATAGAAACCATTGCGGCCACTCTGGACGAAAGGGGACATATTTGTGGCTGCATCAGCAGTGTCCGCCTTGCCCAT
>Ga0207649_10001330_pt1 | contig 14697 bp, 10 predicted proteins | sample KBSC43metaG_FD_184317 | JGI IMG/M metagenome (GOLD analysis project Ga0207649, IMG submission 184317) | Corn rhizosphere microbial communities from Kellogg Biological Station, Michigan, USA - KBS C4-3 metaG (SPAdes) (version 2) | ecosystem: Host-associated > Plants > Roots > Rhizosphere > Soil ... | reverse complement strand
AAGAAAGTTTTGTTTATTTGGAAAACAAAGGCCGCCCGGCAAATGACACAACGGGTTTCAATTTTAAGCCTTACAGTTTTCCCGAAGCAAAATCAGGAAGATGGTTGACAATGGATGCCGGTGACATTGATGGAGACGGCCGATTAGATATCGTCCTTGGAAACTTTTCACTCGGTGCCCCTGGAATGAAATCCGTCAATAACTGGAAAAACTTTGCTCCCTTTATCGTGCTAAAAAATACAGGCAAAAAATGAGCGGAAAACTTTTAACTACTGGTTCAAAGAGATTTCTAATGAGTGGTGTGATTTATTTTCTAACCATTGTATTTTTTTCATCGACAGCTATTTCACAAAGCCTTCCACCTTTCAAAATGTATCGCTCTGATAAGACAATCTTTAGCGCCGGGCAATTGCCGAAGACCAGGCCGACAATTCTTATTTATTTTGATCCGGATTGCGACCATTGCCAAAAGCTAATGAAAGAACTTTTCCAGAAAATAGAAGCCTTTAAGAAAGCGGAGATCATAATGGTAACTTTTAAACCGGTTGAAGAGGTAGCCGAGTTTGAAAAGTTGCATAACACGCAAAAGTATTCCAATATAATTGTGGGAACAGAAGGTGTGGGGTTCCAATTGAGGAATTATTATGGACTCGTGACCATGCCCTTTACCGCTCTGTATGATAAAAAAGGGAATTTAAGTTATTCATACAGGAAAGAAACCCTCGTGGATGATCTGATAAAGCGTTTAAAAAACCTTTAGATAGTGCGAGGCTTTTCCGAAAGAGAAATTGAAAATTGACGTCAAATTTTAGTACCGGCAAAGAGATTATTTGTTAAATTTAAAGTTGCCTTACCTCGTTGAAGGTACAAGCCCGAAAAGTGTACGATGCCAAAACGACTCCTTTATAGCCTTCTTATTTGCATTTTTTCCCAACACGTTACGGCCCAAAATGCCGAGGACACTACACTTCATGAAAGCGCCCTGAATGCTATTAGTTTATACTACGAAAAACTAGGACAAGAGTCTCCTCTTTATAATGGCAGCGAGTACCTCGAATACGCCTATACTCTCCAGGAAGGTCACCCGTTTTTCCAAATGGCCGATTTCGTCGCCGGCGATATTGATCTCAACGGAATGATCTTTCGCGGCGTTCCTATACTTTATGATATAGTGAAGGACCAGGTTATCATCCAGGATTTTCAAAGGGTATACAAAATAAACCTGCCTGCCGACAAAATAGAACAGTTTTCGGTGTTGGGTCATCTCTTTGTACGCATCATCCGTGATTCTGCTGACCAGGTCAAAACAGGATTTTACGACCAGCTATATAAGGGAAAAACAGCGTTGTACGCCAGGAGAGAAAAAAGGATCCTCGAAAAATATTCAAATGTTCAAATCAGCAAGGAGGTGATCAGCCAGAATCTTTATTATATTAAGAAAGATGGAGTTTATCATACCATTAAGAACAAATCTTCATTGCTCGCTGTCCTAAAGAACAAAAAGAAAGAAGTGCAACAATATTTAAAAACGAACGACATAAAATTTAAAAGAGAACCGGAAAGAGCGATGATCACGGCGGTCAGATATTATGACCAATTAACCAACTAACATGCGCCACGTCTATCTTTTATTGACTGTTTTATTTTTTCTTCTTTATACAGGCTTGTCTGCGCAGGAAAAGAGCGACACGTTGGTAACCGGGGATTTTAGCGAAATGAAGATCGAACAATTTGTGCGCGAACTGGAGGCGCAAACCGGGTTTCATTTTTACTATATCAGTAGCCAGTTTGATAGCCTGAAAATAAACTTTTCCGTCAAGGAAAAACCACTGAGAAAGGTTCTTGAACTTGCTTTTGTCAATACCAGTTTTCATTTTAGTATAGACCAACGTAAAAATGTTTTCCTGATCAAAGATAAAACGATCGCTCCCGATCTGCCTGTTGGTTTCTTTGAAAAATCAAAAGCCAGAACCGATACAGTTACCAATAATGTGGCGGATATTGATTTGACGAATGACGCAAAACCGGTAGCCGTCTCGATGGAAAATAAATTGTATGAGATAGGAATCAAGGGCAGTGAAACGAAAACAGGCAATGCTACTGTGGCGGGCTATGTTCGCGATGATAAAACCCGCGAGCCATTGCCGGGAGTATCGATCTTTCTGGAAGAAAATACTGGAATAGGAATAGTAACGGATCAATTTGGTTACTTTTCGTTAACACTGCCCAAAGGCACACATATTTTAAATATACAAAGCAGAGGTAAAAAGGATGCGGTCAGGCATATCGTTCTTTATTCTGATGGCAAAATGGATATCTATCTTCATGACCAGATCATTGCTTTAAAAGAAGTGGTGGTGTCATCGAAAAAGACAAGCAATGTCCGTAGTGTGCAGCTCGGTGTTGATAAATTGAACATCAATACGATCAAACAGGTACCTACTGTATTTGGGGAAGCAGACATTTTGCGCGTAATATTGAACCTGCCTGGGGTGAAGTCCGTTGGTGAGGCGAGCACCGGCTTTAACGTGCGCGGTGGTTCCACTGATCAAAACCTTATTTTGTTCAGCGGCGCTACGATCTACAACCCGTCTCACTTCTTTGGATTCTTTTCTGCTTTTAACCCCGAGGTGGTAAAAGATGTTGAGTTGTATAAAAGCAGCATTCCTGCCAAATATGGCGGACGTTTATCTTCAGTCCTTGATATAACGTCCCGTGAAGGAAATAAAAAGGATTTCGCAGGATCTGCGGGTATTGGACCTGTAACGAGCAGACTAAACATAGAAGGGCCTTTCTCTAAAAGGGATTCATCTTCATCATTTGTTCTTGGCGGTCGGGTGACCTATGCGGATTGGCTCCTTAAATTCTTACCCCACCAATATGATAAAAGCGAGGCATCTTTTTATGATGTCTCCCTGCACACGACTCATGATTTGAATAAAAAGAACAGCCTTTACTTCACAGCGTATATGAGCAAAGATCATTTCAATCTTAATAACGACACGGCTTATGAATACAGCAACAGGAATATAAACCTGCAATGGAAGCATTCGTTTAATAATAAATTAAATGCTCTTACCGGCGTTGGTTATGATCATTATCAATATAATATTAACAGCGATGCCAACAAGATAAATGCCTATGATCTTCAATTTAACATCAGCCAGGCAAGTCTGCGTTCTGATTTTAATTATTACCTGAGCACAAAACATACAATTGAGTTTGGCATCAACTCCATTTATTATAAGCTTCACCCGGGTTCATATACCCCGGTTGGATCAGAATCACTGGTCAAACCGGATATCGTACCCACTGAGCAGGGACTTGAATCAGCAGTCTACCTTGGTGACCGGTTTAATGTTTCCCCGGACTTTTCCGTCAACTATGCCATTCGCTATTCAATGTATCAGTACCTCGGCCCTCAGTCCGTGAGCACGTATGCGGAAGGTGTACCAAGAGATGAATCAAGTCGGATCGAAACTAAAGAATATAAAAAAGGCGATATCATCAAAACTTATTCTGCCCCTGAATTTCGGTTTGCTTTACGCTATGCATTATCTCCTGATTTTTCCATTAAGGCAGGCGTAAATTCTTTACAGCAGTATATACACATGTTGTCAAATACAACGGCGATAGCACCAACCGATATCTGGAAACTCAGTGATCCTAATATTAAGCCACAACAAGGTGAACAGGTATCACTGGGATTCTATAAAAATTTTAAATCCAACACTATTGAAACATCTGTCGAAGTTTATTACAAACGAATGAGACACTACCTCGATTACAAAAGTGGGGCAATACTGGTGTTGAATCATAACATAGAAACAGATGTCATCAATACGAGAGGAAAAGCTTATGGAGTAGAGTTACTCATAAAGAAAATAGCTGGAAAATTAAACGGTTGGATAGGCTATTCTTACTCTCGGACTTTCTTAAAAGTGGATGATCCGATTGCAGGTGAGAATATCAATAATGGTCACTACTATCCCAGCAACTATGATAAACCACACGACCTGAGTATTGTGGGAAATATCAGGTTGTCGCATCGATTTAGTGTATCGTCAAATATTGTATACAGCACAGGCCGGCCGATTACTCTGCCTTTCGGAATGTATTACTATGCAGGCGCACAACGCGTGTTGTATTCAGACAGAAATGCATATCGCATTCCCGATAATTTCCGGATCGACCTCTCAATGAACATTGAGGGCAATGCGAAAGTGCATCAGCGAACGCACAACTCATGGACGATAGGCGTGTACAATTTGACGGGCCGAAAAAATCCTTACTCAGTTTACTTTATATCAGAGAACGGTGTGATAAAAGGATACAAACTTTCCATATTTGGCAGCATCATTCCGTTTGTGAATTTTAATATCAGGTTTTGATCAAAAATTATTTTAGACCAACCATTGGGCTCTTGCTGATCTTGTTGCTTGTTCAATGCAAACAAGAATATATTCCCCAAATTAAAGAAAGCGACATCAAGCTTCTTGTTGTTGAAGGATACATTAATAGCGGGCAGGGACCTACAACCATTCGCTTGTCCCGCGTTGCAGACCTGGCCGATACAGCGTCAATTCCGGAATTTGCCGCCCAGGTCAATATCGAAAGTGATAACGGCGGCATCTTTACCCTAACAGATAATGGCAATGGAGAGTATACCATTCCGCAGCTGATCCTTGATAATGGTGCAAAATACCGGGTCTCTATTAGAACAATCAACGGTAAAGAATATGTCTCCGATTACTCTCCCGTAAAACATACTCCCATTATTGATAGCATCACATGGCAAAGAGAAAATGAGGGCGTGCAGATATATGCAAACACCTCACGACAATCAAATGACACGAGCTATTATCGGTGGGCTTATTCCGAAACCTGGGAATTTCACTCTGCATATGTGAGTAACCTCGATTATGTTAGAGACCCGGTCACCAATGATCCCGTCGATCTGATGAACCGGGTTAATCCAGAGGCCATCTATACGTGTTGGAGAACGCAACAATCGACCAACATAATACTGGGCTCATCAGAAAAGTTAACTGCAAACAGAATTTTCTTGCCGATCCGTTTTATTGAGCCTTTAGGAGAAGAATTAAGTGTGCGATATTATATTGTATTGAGTCAATATTCGCTGAGCCATGATGCGTATCGCTTTTACCAGCGATTAAAAAGAAATACCGAACAAATCGGCACCTTGTTTGACCCGCAGCCTTCGCAACTTATCACGAATATCCATTGTTTGAGTGACTCCCTTGAGGAGGTAGTTGGCTTCGTGGAAATAACAGATCAGCAACAGGCTCATATATTTATTACAAACGACGATGTTAAGCCATGGCTGCCGCCGGTGCCTTGTTCGAAGGCCGTTTTCCGAAACAATGATACAACGTTACGAGCCATTGGAACTTCCTATTTGCCGGTTGCACCGCTTACCTTTCGCGGCCCAAGGATAGAAACATTTGAAGCGTCTTCCAACGAATGTGTGGATTGTACGTTACGTGGAACAAATATAAAACCCACTTTTTGGTGATAATATATGCGGACGAGCGATTGTATTAAACAAATAATTGGGTACTTAATGATCATGTGCTTCTGCTCGTGTAAGGATATTTATGACCCGCATATCGACACGACAACCACGGGATTGCTGGTAGTGGAAGGATTCATCAATAGTGGACAGGGTCCCACAACAATTCGCTTGTCACGGTCTTCGGGCCTGGAAGATGTCGCATTAAGACCCGAATTGGGCGCACAAGTAGATGTAGAGGGAGAAGATGGCAAAGACTTTCCATTAGTCGAAAATCGTAATGGTGAGTACAGCGATGCCCAATTAACGCTGAACAATGGTGTACAATACCGTTTGCGTATAACAACAACCGACGGAAAGCAATATGCCTCCGAATATACCCCGGTAAAATATACTCCGCTCATTGATAGCATAACCTGGCAAAGAGAGAACGATGGCCTCAGGCTTTATACAAACGGGCGTGATCCGCAAAATGATGCTAAGTATTATCAATGGAAATATGAAGAGACCTGGGAGTTCCATTCCGCTTACCATACTACATTAAAATATGTGATAGACCCGGTAACGACTAACCCAATAGGCGTTGCGTATAGATATCCCGATATGACCAGTGACACAACTATCTACAAATGCTGGAATACGCTTGTTTCATCAACCATTCTTTTAGGAACAACCGAAAATCTGGTTTCCAATGTTGTGTTTTTGCCCGTTCAATACATTGAACCTAATTCGGAAAAGTTAAGCGTGTTGTACAGTATTAACTTACGGCAATACGCGATTAGTAAAGAGAATTATTTGTTCTTGCAAAAAATGAAAAAGAATACGGAGCAACTCGGAACTATTTTCGATCCTCAACCATCTGAAATATCGGGGAATATTCATTGCCTTACTAATTCCGGCGAAATCGCCATAGGATTTATTGAAGTGATCCAGGAGCAGGTAAAAAGAATATTTATTTCAAATAGCCAGGTTCCTGACTGGAATTATAACCCGGGTTGCACCTTTGTTGAAATAACTGATGATCCTCTTAGTATTCAACAATACGGGATTGGATTAATCCCGACTATTTATGCAAAAGTGCCCCTCTTTGGGCCTAAAACATTTTACGCGTCAACACCATCATGTGTTGATTGTACATTAAGGGGAGTCCATCAAAAACCTGATTTTTGGCCATGAAAAATTAAATTGTTACTGAAAGCCAATATTTTTAAAAATGTTGAAACTAATCATCAAGAACCTTGTTCCCGCCATTTATCTGTTCACTGTAATGCAGGTATCCGGGCAGCAAAACCTGAACGATATACAAGCTGCGTTTCATCAGTATAACAACAGCTCGTTAACCGAAAAAGTGTTTGCTCATACAGATAAAGGTTTTTACCTGGCCGGGGAGATCGTTTGGTTTAAGCTATATGTGGTGAATGGTGATGATAACAAGCCGATCAACCTGAGTAAAGTCGCGTATGTTGAGATAATGGATAAGGATCAGAAATCGGTGCTGCAGGGAAAAATAGCATTGGACAGTGGGACGGGCAATGGATCTTTATATATACCTCTTTCATTTAACACGGGGGTTTACAAGCTAAGGGCATATACCCATTGGATGAAAAATTTTGATGCCGGATATTATTTTGAAAAACCTATTACTATTGTCAATTCAGTTAAGAGTCCGGGCAAGCAGACCGCATTGCCCAGGAATTATGATGTGCAATTTTTTCCTGAAGGGGGCAACCTTGTACAGGGGATACAAAGCAAGGTAGCCTTTAAAATTGTTGATCGATCGGGAAAGGGAGTGGATTTCAGAGGATCTGTTGTAAGCAAAAGCAATGATACAGTGGTAACTTTTCAGCCACTCAAATTTGGCATAGGTAATTTTGTTTTTACGCCTGAGGGAGGAGACAGCTATCGCGCCATTGTTAAATTACCAGATACAACCATCACCAGAGAGCTACCGGCGCCACTTGGGCAGGGGTATGTTTTAAAAGTAAACTCAACCGGGTCGCAGCTTCACTTAAGTGTAACGACGAATATAAAATCTGCCGATGTCGTTTATTTATTTGTCCATACGAGGCAAATTTCAAAAGTGGCTGAGCGAGGAACTTTCCTGAATGGCGTGGTCGAATTCACTATTGATAAAAGCAAACTGGAAGAGGGCGTTTCCCATATAACTGTTTTCGACCGGAATAGTTTGCCGGTGTGTGAACGGCTTTATTTTAAACAACCAAGCCATAGACTCATTCTCCAGCCTACGATAGATGCACAAGAAATTACGTCCCGTAAAAAAGTGAGATTGACTCTTCATTCAATTGATGAATCTAAAAAGTCGACACCGGCTGACATGTCGGTATCCGTTTATCGTGTAGATTCTCTCGGATCAGTTGAGGGGGAGGCAATCGATAACTATTTGTGGCTAACGTCTGATTTGAGAGGTACTGTAGAATCGCCGGGTTATTACTTCTCACAACAAAATCCTGAAGTAGATGAAGCAACCGATAACCTGATGCTGACTCATGGATGGAGACGATTTACCTGGCAAAGTGTTTTGAGGCGTGGAAAACCATCTTATTCATTTGTCCCGGAATACAAGGGACATATTATTTATGCAAGGGTTACAGAAATAAAAAGTGCATCACCTGCAGCTGATGTAATGACTTATCTTTCAGTACCTGGTTCCCGTTTACAATTCTATAATTCAAGAAGCGATTCAACAGGATTAGTTCGTTTCTACACTAAAGATTTTTATGGTCCAAACGAGATCGTGTTGCAAACCGATGCAATCGACAGTGGTTACAAGATAGAACTTATGGATCCGTTCTCCGATCGGGCTTCGCCATTTGATCGGCCCCCGTTTGAGCTTTCTGAAAATATGAAAGGCATTATTTCCGATTATAACCTGAGCATGCAGGTGCAAAACGGTTTTGTAGGGGAGAAATTAAAGCAATTTGATGCACCGTTTGTTGACAGTAATGCTTTTTTTGGTAATCCTGATATTCAATATCTGCTGGATAATTATACGCGGTATTCCACGATGGAAGAAGTATTGAGAGAATATGTCTACGAGGTGCTTGTCCGAAGGCAAAAGGAAAATTTTCATCTTATCGTAGCTGATGTTGACAATCAGATCTTCCTTGATGGCCCGCTTACACTTATTAACGGGATCCCTGTTTTTGATCCGAATAAAGTAATAAAATATGATCCGCTAAAGGTCAAAAAAATTGACATCGTCAAACGAAAGTATTTTTATGGTCCTTCTATATTTAATGGAATTCTCAACTTCGTAACATTCCAGGCGGATCCTTCAATACTATCAGATTTGAAACCTGTAGTCATGGAATACGAAGGATTGCAATACAAACGGGAATTTTATTCACCTGCGTACGAAACGCAAGATGAGATTTCCAGTCGTTTGCCTGATTTCAGAAATGTTTTGTATTGGTCGCCTGATGTTCATACCGATGCACAAGGTAAAACAGAGATCATCTTTTTTTCATCTGATCTGAAAGGGAAATATATCGCTGTATTGCAGGGAATGAATACTGAGGGTAGAGTCGGTGAAGGATCTGTTTTGTTTGAAGTAAAATAGTAATTTGAAAAAATTCACTGATTTTACTATTGACGGTTCGTATGCATATCCTGGAATTTAACTCTAATCTAATTTCATCACCAGGGGCTCGCGCAGGTCAATTCTCTTTTCGCCAATTGGCCAGTATAAGCGCAGAACAATAAAAAAAGGAGCATTTGGCGCAGGCAGCCAGTTGCATTCTTTGTTGGAGCCTGGAGAATTTTTTTGCATATAAATCGTTAACCCGCCATCAGGATCTTTTTCCAGGCCGGGAAACATTGGTGAATTGATTAAATATCTTCTTATTGGGTTATTTACCAGCAAGTGCTCCGGAAATTTATACATAGTTACACTCCAAAAGACATTTGATGGCGGAAGATAGTTACTATCAAATTTTAAAATATAGCAGTGTTTGCTGCCGTCGAGATATTCATTATCTGAATCTTTCTTATAGGAAGTGTATACCGGCACATCGAGATACGTCGCCTCAGTCATAACCATAGTTTTTGCTACGCCTCAATAATTAATAGAAAGAACCGCACCGAATTTCTATTTTGACGCGACATATCTCTTTATACTTGCGGTCAGTACAGGAGCCGGTTAATAACCGGCCCCGGGGCTCCCTTTCGCCGCAATACCGACCTTCGATGCTAACTAAGAATCCGTCCAATGTGTAGGACTTGTCACCATTCACGTCCAGTAATCTCTTCAATTTTTCAAACATCTTTCAAAGTGAGAGATCAAACAATATTTTGAAATGATCTGTTGAATCGAATCCTCCTTTCTTTGCTGGTCTCAACGATTTCAAATCCGGCGACCGACGCATGTTGCAAGTATCACCGCTCAAAACCACATGGTAAATCATGATACTTTCACTAATGGTTTCCACCGGACCGAAATCGTTGTTTAACCAAAGTCTACTCATTTCGACTCCCCGTCCGTACCTGATAAAGAACAGTGCTATTATTATTTTCATTAGTCGGGATTACTTAGGAGATCTTTGCTCGTCATTTCTACCCTGCTGGAGATAAAAACCGTCCGTATTTTAGGTAAATATTTCTAAAAAATTCTTATCTAAAAATATATCGCCAACAAGAGGATTACAAATTTTTAGAACCAAAGCTTGTCAAGAGTTTTAAAGTTATACGGCTTGCAGGTAAAGATTTTGAAATTTTATCTCGGAAGCTAAGAAGGGACAAATTGCCGTTAACGGCTTAAAAATTTATGGATGATGGCACTTTAAATTTCAGGAGGAAAAAAAATCCCCAAAGCGGCCATCCTTTGCAAAAAAAAACAAATATTTTGCCCTTTATTTTTTTACACAGTTTTGATTGGACAATAAATATTATTTTTTTGGCATTATTTCTCGCTACACCATCGGTAACTGAATTAAACACGTTGCCGGGTTTCATTCATCATTTCAGCTCCTTGTATCTTCTTAATGTACTGGGTTGGAGTAATCCCGGTAAATTTTTTGAAAGCTGTCAGGAATGTTATTCGGTTATTAAATCCTGCTTTTCCGGCGATTGCCTCAAGGGTTAAAGATTCCCATTTTTTATCTGTCAAGCCATCTTCGATGTACTTTATCCTGTGTAGGTTGATGACATCATTAAAATGCATGTGATAAACCTGGTTGATAAACGTTGAAAGAACATAGGGCTGCGTATTGAGATGATCAGCGACATGTTTCAGGCTGGTATGTTGATGTAAAAAATATTGCTTCGTAATGTAGTTTTCAAAGAGTTGATGCAATTCACGGACCCTTTCTTCAGACAAATGCAACTGCTTATGTTTTTTATTGTTTTCATTTCCCGAATATGTGGCGTTGAAATACCTTCCGTACAAAAGATAAGGTTCAGAAAATAAAATAAGACTAATGCTAAAAAATACGACCATAATGCAAATTGTAGTTAGCAGCCACTGGTTCGTCGGTAAGAAAACGAATATCATCAGGCTGCTGAGCTCCAAAAAAAGATATAACGACGTAGCAGTTATTAACCAGCGCAGGATCGCCAGTTTTTTGTTGTGCTCGATACTGAAACGGTAGTATTGCAGAAGAATTTTCGCGGCAAAAAAAAGATAAACAAGGCCAATAATGAGGGGTGCTAAAAAATGAACTCTTGCGGGGATAAGCCACCCTTCACCAAACTTGAGTAAATGTCTTTCATCATGCTCAATAAACGTGCTTATTAGTTGAAGTTTGTATTCGGCTGTGCTTAAGAAAAGAGGTACATAGTCAATAAAATAAATAATGGCAGGCAAAAGGTGGAAAGAGTCTGTCCAGTGCAGGTGACGACGTTTTTTCAGAGTGAACACTAAATACAAGTAAAAAGACGGCACAATCAGGTAGTAAAATAAAGGCGCCGTTCTAAAAAAGAACGGGACGTAGAGTATATACCTGCTTTCAAAGAAGAAGATCAACAACACAACATAATTAAGTGAAAACAGTGAAAAAGCGAACAATCGGGAGGGGAGGTCTTTGTGCTTGTAATACACAATTGAATTGACAATACAACCTGTAATTAATACAGCAAAGGAAAGCAGAGCGTTAAGGTTCATACCAATAGTTTTTCAACGATTTTGAACAAACATCATTTTATCGCACTTACCAGGATCGGTTTGTTACAAAAAACCCTATCTGCTAATGTCCTTCAGTTCAGCAGATGTTAACTAGCAAGTTGGCTTTAGAAAACTAATCAGGGGTCGTTTGGATTTGACTGCTTTGCGACAATTAAAAGTTACTAAAACTATTTTGATTTGGCAAAGATGTTATTTGATTGGCAACTCAAAAAGTAAAAAACTGCCGCAATTCGACAAAACGTTCGCGGGTCTTTCGTATTTATTCTATGTAAACCACCGTAGACACAAACAGGCAAGGGCGCTGATAAAAACTGCTGATATTTTTCACGCTTTTAAATGGCAAGCTAACCGGCGCAGAGTTATAAAAATTGTCAATTCAGTGTCGTTTAAATTTTGTTTCTCGCCCGGTGAAAATCAATTTGCATGACGGGCCCTATTCAAATTTTTTCCAGTTGAACGAGGTTTATGAATATGTGCACTGCTGGCTGCCGCAGGATAACAATTTTATGCATCATTTTGATGTCGGAGGGCCACGCATTTTCTCAGCCCGCCGCAGCCTTTACAGCTTCACCCGTCTCCGGCTGTTCACCAATCGTTGTTCAATTCACAGATCAATCCACCGGAAGCCCTTCACAATGGAAATGGGATCTTGGCAATGGCGTTATCTCTTTTTTGCAAAACCCCTCGACAACCTATTTTAATGCCGGAACTTATAATGTAAAACTGGTCGTACGGAATGCTGCCGGAGCAGATTCAATCGAAAAAAATCAACTCATCACCGTTTACCCTAACCCTTTTGTCGACTTTATCGCTTCAGATACCTCGGGATGCTTTCCATTGCCCGTTCAGTTTTCCGATCTGAGCACTTCACAAACCGGTTCTATTACCAACTATAGCTGGGATTTTGGAGATGGAGACACGTCATCATTGCCGAGCCCTTTGCATACATACATCTCAGAAGGTAATTTTTCAGTGACGCTGAAGGTCATCAACAGTTATGGCTGTACAAAGACATTCAGCAAAACCAAATACATAGAGATAAATGGAGGCGTAAAAGCCGATTTTACAAATTCAAACCCATCTCGTTGTATAGCACCTGTCAACGTCAACTTCACCAATACTTCTTCAGGTCCGGGATCTTTAACCTATTCCTGGAATTTTGGTGATGCAACAAATAGTGACGCGCTTGACCCCGCTCACACTTATTCTGTTCCTGGATCATATACCGTATCCTTGATAACGACTAGTTCTGAGGGCTGCAGCGATACGATTGAAAAAGTGAATCTTATTACCATCGGCACTATTACTTCGCAATTTGATATTCCTGATAGTGTGTGCCAAAACCAGGAATATAATTTTATCAATACTACCGCTCCTCCCCCCGCCAGTTCATCGTGGGATTTTGGAGATGGAACTACTTCTGTTGACATAAGTCCAGTTAAAAAATATACTTCGCCCGGAACATATATTATAAGCCTGGTAAATCATTTTAGCGGATGTATTGATTCCGTAAGCCGCCCTGTATTTGTGAAGGAAGCTCCAAAAATTGACTTCACCGCTGACACAACGCAGTCATGTAAAACTCCTTTTACTGTACAATTCACCAATCTTACTTCAGGCAGTAATACTTACATGTGGGATTTTGGAGATGGTGCAAATTCAACAGATGTAAACCCTGTTCATACCTACGTAGACACTGGCAGTTACACGGTAACGCTCATCGTTGCAAGCAATAATGGGTGCCTTGATACACTTGTAAAATCTCAATATATGCAAATTGGGAAACCGGCAATTACATTCAATAATCTTCCCCAAACAGGTTGTGTTCCACTGGCAATTTCTCCTTCCTCAACAATAATCGTAAGCGAACCAATAGCAAATTATTTGTGGAACTTTGGTGATGGTGCTATAAGCAGTGCCGAAAATCCAACACATACTTATTCTTCTCCTGGTACCTACACTGTTTCATTGATCGTTGCAACCGCGAGCGGATGTACAGATACGGTGGCAATGACTGAAGCGGTGAGGGTGGGCGATAAACCTCATGCCTCTTTTACCGTAAATCCAAATGATGTTTGCGCTTTTCAACCCGTTCAATTCACAGATAACAGCACAGGCAATGTTGATCAGTGGTTATGGCAATTTGGCGATGGAGAAACTTCAACTTCGCAAAATCCGTCACATCAGTACCAGGATACGGGATATTTTTCTGTTACTCTTATTGTGTGGAGTAATACTTGCCCGGATACCCTCAAACTCAATAATGTTGTTCATATTAAACCGCCCATAGCTGCCTTTACTGTAAATAGGAATTGCGGTAATAAATTCAGGATCGATTTTCTCAATCTTTCCATTGGCGCAACAGCGTGGTCTTGGAATTTTGGTGATGGCACCACTTCAACTCAACAAAACCCTTCACATGTTTATAGCGCTGCCGGCAACTATGAAGTGACCCTGACTGTTACAAATGGGACATGTAATCACCTCGCAACGCAGTCCATCCAGGTCATTAATGAACTTGCCGATTTCGTTGCCGATAAATCCACAGTGTGTAATGGAAGTACGGTAAAATTCACCGCGGTAAACATAAACACAGTATCAATCGTCAGTTGGCAATGGAATTTTGGCGATGGTTATATCGCGACAACCCCGTCAACGGCATCTCACAATTATGACATGCCAGGCGTTTACACCGCATCATTAATTATTACGGACATACTGGGTTGCTCTGACACAAGTAAACTCGATATTACCGTATTTGGTCCAACCGCGCGATTTCTCCCTTCCGTAGCAGCGCTGTGCCTTTATAATAATGCACCTGTTTCGTTTATTGATTCATCTGCAACAGACGGCACCCATTCACTTGTAAAATGGATCTGGAATTATGGTGATGGAACCATTGACTCTACGACAACTCCACCGTATTCTCACCTTTATGCAGCTGCAGGCAGTTATGATGTTTCCCTGACTGTTGTTGATAATTATGGATGCAGAGATTCGGTTCGCAAGCAGGCATCGATCATTA
>Ga0207649_10001320_pt1 | contig 14748 bp, 11 predicted proteins | sample KBSC43metaG_FD_184317 | JGI IMG/M metagenome (GOLD analysis project Ga0207649, IMG submission 184317) | Corn rhizosphere microbial communities from Kellogg Biological Station, Michigan, USA - KBS C4-3 metaG (SPAdes) (version 2) | ecosystem: Host-associated > Plants > Roots > Rhizosphere > Soil ... | reverse complement strand
GATCAACTCAGCTTTGTTCATGGAGACTCCCTCTTGGGTTTCGAGCAGCCCGTGGATTGTTCGGTGGAAGGACGTTTTCCCTGTGTCGCCAAGATCACGTCTGTCCGGTCGTGTTGCGATTCCCGTATCGATGCGCGGCATGAGCGTCTGCGTCGCACGGCCCGGCCTTTATACCAGCGCCCCACAAGGCCCGCAATAAAGGCAGGGCTTGAATTTCAGCGCATCGACCGTTCGAATGCAACCCGTGTACGTCGCCATCATGGGCCACGCAAAAACGCAAGTGCCGGACGGCGACGCGCCATGCATGGTGCGTGCCGCCGGTTCATCCGCGTGATCTTCAGTGCGTGCGCTTGGCCGCGTTGTCGTCGACCGGCTCGTGCGTGGTCTCGACCGGAAGCTCTTTCACCTCGGGCGTCGCCACTTCCGCGGGAAGCGGCGTCAGCGGATGCTCCAGCGCGATATCCAGCACCTGGTCGATCCAGCGTACGGGATGGATCGTCAACGCTTCGGTGATGTTCTTCGGAATCTCGGCGAGATCCTTCTTGTTCTCTTCCGGAATGATCACCGTGGTGATCCCGCCGCGATGCGCCGCCAGCAGTTTCTCCTTCAAGCCGCCGATCGGCAACACCCGCCCGCGCAGCGTGATTTCGCCGGTCATCGCGATTTCCGCGCGTACCGGATTCTTCGTCAGCGCCGATACCAATGCCGTGCACATGGCGATGCCCGCACTCGGCCCGTCCTTGGGCGTCGCGCCCTCCGGCACGTGCACGTGGATATCGTACTTGTCGTGGAAGTCCTGCTCGATGCCGAGCCGCTGGCTGCGCGCGCGCACTACCGACTGCGCGGCCTGGATCGATTCCTTCATCACGTCGCCCAACTGCCCGGTGAGGATGAGCTTGCCCTTGCCCGGCACCACGGTGGCTTCGATGCTCAGCAGGTCGCCGCCCACCGACGTCCACGCAAGCCCGGTCACCAGGCCGACTTCGTTCTCCTGTTCCTTGCGGCCGAAGTCGTGGCGGCGCACGCCGAGGTAATTGTCGAGGTTCTTCGGTTCGACCTTGACCGCGGACGGTACACGCTTCTTCGTGGCGGGCTTGGCCCTGCCGGGCACGGCTTCCTTTTCCTTCGCGGGCGCCTTGCCGCCCTCTTTCATGGTCAATTCCTTGACCACCTTGCGGCAGATCTTGGCCAGTTCGCGCTCCAGGTTGCGCACGCCCGATTCGCGGGTGTAGTAGCGAATGATGTCGCGCAGCGCGCCTTCCGTGACCGCAAGCTCTTCATCATTCAAACCGGCCGCCTTCTTTTGCTTGGGCAGCAGATACTTGGTGGCGATCGCAGTCTTCTCGTCTTCGGTGTAACCGGGAATCCTGATCACTTCCATGCGATCCAGCAGCGGCGCCGGAATGTTCATGGAATTGGCCGTCGCGACCCACATCACCTCGGACAGGTCGAAATCGACCTCGAGGTAGTGGTCGTTGAAGGCGTGGTTCTGTTCCGGATCCAGCACTTCCAGCAGTGCCGCAGAGGGATCGCCGCGGAAGTCCATCGCCATCTTGTCGATTTCGTCCAGCATGAACATTGGGTTCTTGGTCCCGACCTTGGCCATGTTCTGGATGATCCGGCCCGGCAGCGAACCGATGTAGGTGCGGCGATGGCCACGAATTTCCGCCTCGTCGCGCACGCCGCCCAGGCTCTGGCGCACGAACTTGCGGTTCGTCGCGCGCGCGATCGAGTGGCCCAGCGAGGTCTTGCCGACACCCGGCGGCCCGACCAGGCACAGGATCGGGCCCTTGATCTTGTTCACGCGCTGCTGCACGGCCAGGTACTCGAGGATACGTTCCTTGACCTTCTCCAGCCCGTAGTGATCCTCGTCCAGCACCTGCTCGGCGATCCGCAGATCCTTGCGGACCTTGCTGTGCTTCTTCCACGGCACGGCCGTCAGCCAGTCGAGGTAGTTGCGTACCACCGTGGCCTCGGCCGACATCGGCGGCATCTGCTTCAACTTGTTGAACTCGGCCTTGGCCTTGGCGAGCACCGGCTTCGGCATGCCGGCGCCGTCGATCTTCTTGGCCAGCGCGTCGATCTCGTTGCCGCCCTCCTCGATGTCGCCCAGTTCCTTCTGGATCGCCTTCATCTGTTCGTTGAGGTAGTACTCGCGCTGGCTCTTCTCCATCTGGGTCTTGATGCGCCCGCGGATGCGCTTCTCGACCTGCTGCAGGTCCAGCTCGCTCTCGACCAGCCCGATCAGCATTTCGGTGCGCGCGCCGACCGCAAGCGTGTCCAGCACCTTCTGCTTGTCGGCGAGGCGCACGGAAAGATGCGCGGCGATCGAATCGGCCAGGCGCGACAAGTCATCGATGCCGGACAAACCGGTCAGGACTTCCGGCGGCAGCTTGCGGCTCTGGCGCACCAGTTGCTCGAACAGGCTTACCAGCATCCGCGCCGCGGTTTCGAGTTCCACGGTCGGGCGATCGAACAGCGGCTGCAGCGACACCGTATTGGCACGCAACATCCCCTCGCGCTCGAAGCAGCTTTGCAGCTGCGCGCGCGACTGGCCTTCGACCAGCACCTTCACGGTGCCGTCCGGCAGCTTCACCAGCTGCAGCAGGTTGCCGATGGTGCCGACCGTGTGCAGGTCGGCTTCGGACGGATCGTCGGTTTCGGGTTGTTTCTGCGCCAGCAGCAGGATGCGGCGATCGCCTTCCATTGCCGCTTCCAGCGCCTTCATCGATTTCTCGCGCCCGACGAAAAGCGGGATCACCATGTGCGGATACACCACCACGTCGCGCAGTGGCAGCACCGGCAGTTCGATGGTGGCGGTCACGGAAGATTCGTTGGTTTCGGTTGCCATGTCGGATTCAGGGTTCGCAGTGCTTCAAACCCGCGAATGCGGGCGTTCCCATGAGGATGGAGGCGGCACGGCGCCCGATCAAGCACCTGGTGCGCAGTTTCGCCGCCGGGAGCGCGCATGCGACGCGCAGCGCAATAAGCGACGTTGGGCTCCACTGCGTTCAGGCCAACCTGCCCTTGCCGTGTCGAAACAAAACGCGCGGGTTGGGCTGATTCCGGGCAGAGCCCGGAAGAAGCCCGACAATACACGCTCGCTGCGCGGGCGGAAGCCGTTTGGTCAATCGCCCATCTGCTTCTGCAGGTGCTCGCGACGTTCCTGCGCATCGAGTGACAGGGTTGCGATCGGGCGGGCCTCGAGACGCTCCAAGCCGATCTCCTCGTCGGTTTCTTCGCAATAGCCGTAGCGGCCTTCCTCGATCTTGCGCAATGCCTTTTCGATCTTCGAAATCAGCTTGCGATAGCGATCGCGGGTACGAAGCTCCAACGAATTCTCGGTTTCGCGGGTGGCGCGCTCGGCGTCGTCGCCCACATCGCGCACTTCCTCGCGGAGGTTTTCCATGGTCTGGCGCGACTCTTCGACCAGCTGGTCGCGCCAGTCCTTCAGCTTCTGGCGGAAGTACGCCAGATGCTTCGGATTCATGTATTCCTCTTTGGGCGACGGACGATAACCCTTCGGCAACTCGATGTTGACGCTGGCCGGCAGCGCGTAGCGCCCATCCTCGCGGGTGATGGTCTGTTCGGCGGCTGCGCCGACGCTCAGTCGCGCAGCGACACCGCCGACGGGCTTTGCGTGCTGCTTGCGGACAGGATGGTGCGCCGCACGAGACGTGTCGTGTTCGGCCGTGGAGGCATGGGTGGCCGCCGACTTTTTCGGGGCGGGCGTGTGATTGTGTTTTTTTGCGGGAGCAGCTTTCTTCACGGCGGGAATCTTGGATTTGTTCTTGATGGTGGAGGATGGGGCGGTCTTCGGGCTCGCCTTCTTCACCGCCTTGGTGGCGGTTCGGGCCGGCTTCTTGACCGCCTTGGCGACTTTCGCGGGCGTCTTGTGCACGGTTTTGGCCGCGGACTTGCGCGTCGGCTTTGCGGCCGCCTTCTTCGCGGGTCGGGCCTTGGCCGGCTTGGCCGAGGACTTCGCTTGCTTGCCGCTGCGCTTGGCAGCGCCGTGCTTCGGTTTTGCCATGTCCTGTGCACTCGAAGTTGTGGAGATGCGACCGCGTGTTATAGCGTAGTCAATGCGGCCGGGCAACCAATTTCAAAAGCCCCGCCCGCGCCCTTTCCTGCCATGCCGGACGGCTCCGCCCGTGACACGCTTCCTGTTGTTCCTGATTGCCGCATACAAGCGCCTGCTGAGCCCCTTGCTTGGCGCACGCTGCCGGTTTTATCCGACATGCTCGACTTATGCGCGCATCGCCATCGCGCGCCACGGACCACTGCGCGGCAGCGTGCTTGCGGCATGGCGTATCCTGCGCTGCCAACCGCTGTGCGAGGGCGGCGATGATCCGGTCCCCGAACATTTCACGCTGCGGCGCTGCGGTCACACCCATGGAGAACACTGAATGGCCGGTTGGCTGATCAAGAACGCCGAACTCGTCAACGAAGGCCGCCGTTTCCAGGCCGACCTTCGCATTCGGGATCAGCGCATTGCGGAGATCGGTGGCGATCTCGATGCCCGCGCGGGCGAACAGGTTTTCGATGCATCGCGCCTGTGGCTGCTGCCCGGGATGATCGACGACCACGTGCACTTCCGGGAACCTGGCTACACCGCGAAAGCCGACATCGCCTCGGAGTCACGCGCGGCGGTCGCGGGCGGCGTCACCAGTTTCATCGACATGCCGAACACCAAGCCGGCGACGCTGACCCACGACCTGCTGGAAGACAAGTACGCGGTCGCGTCGCGCACGTCGCTCGCCAATTACGCGTTCTACTTCGGCGCCAGCAACGACAACCTCGGTGCGATCCGCGCGCTCGACCCGCACAAGGTGCCCGGCGTGAAGGTGTTCCTGTGCGAGTCGACCGGCAATCTTTGCGTCAGTGATCCGGCCGCGCTGGACGGCGTGTTCCGCGAATCGCCGGTGACGGTGGTGGTGCATTGCGAGGACAGCCGCATCATCCATGCGAATCTCGATCGCGCGAAAGCCGAATACGGCGATGACATCCCGATGCACCTGCATCCGGAAATCCGCTCGCGCGAAGCGTGTTTCGAATCCACCAAATGGGCGGTGGATACCGCGCGCCGGCACGGCACGCGCCTGCACGTGCTGCACGTCTCGACGGCCGATGAACTGGCGTTGTTCGAACCCGGTCCGATCGCGAACAAAAAGATTACCGCCGAAACCTGCGTGCATTTCCTGCGCTACTGTGATGCCGATTACGCGACGCTGGGAGGCAGGATCAAATGCAATCCCGCGATCAAGGCGGCGTCCGACCGCGAAGCGCTGACGCGGGCGTTGACCGACACCCGCATCGACATCCTTGCCACCGATCACGCGCCACATCTCGCATCGGAAAAAGACAATCCCTACACGCGCTGTCCATCTGGCATTCCGCTGATCCAGTTCGCGTTGCAGTCGGCGCTGGAGACGGTATTCAAACAACGTTTGACCCTGGAACGATTGGTCCAAGCCTATGCCCACGCGCCGGCGACGCTGTTCGCGATCGATGGCCGCGGCTATCTGCGCGAAGGTTATTTCGCCGACCTGACCCTCATCAATCCGAACAAGCCGCAGATCGTGCGCCGGGATCAGGTCCTGTCGAAATGCGGCTGGTCGCCGTTCGAGGGCGACACCTTCCACGCAAGCGTCGCGGCGACATTCGTCAACGGAAATCTTGCTGCGCATGATGGGAAGGTGCTCGACACGCCACAGGGGATGCGGCTTCAATTCGACCGCTGAATCGAAGCTGCAAAGTCAGCCAGGGAAGTTCTTGCCGACCTCGGCGACTGCATCGTGCGGATGCAGGCTTTCGTGGTGCGCGGCGCGGATGCGGTAACCGGCGATCCGCTCGTCGGCATCCAGCGCCGCGCGGATGCGCCGCGCGGCGTCTTCGCAGAACATCAGGTTTTCGGCATTGAGTTTCGCGAACGCCTGTTCGTCCTCGCGCTTGACGGCCGTCTGCACCGGTGTCGCCAGCGCGCCCTCGACCGCGTCGATCAACTCCGATACAGGAAGATCGAAGCCGGGCGCGAGTCGCACCATGACCGTCGCGGTACTGCGCTGCGCGTGCGGCGTGGCCGCCATGCCGCGCCCGGAACCGAGCCATTCGCGCACGGCGCGTGGCGATGGAACAGTGTCGGTGAAATCACCGTCGAAACGCTGCTGGTTGAGTTGCCGCGACAGCGCCGCCGAAGCCGGACACGTCGATGAATACGTCACTTCGCAACCCAGTTGCACGCTAAAGTGCTCGTCCAGCAGCTGCGCCTCGACGGTGACCGGATACGCGCGCCAGCCGGCGTTGTCGCTGACCAGCGCGCGCCGTTTCAACAACTGCGAATACGCAATGCGCAGGCGCACTCGGTTGGAAAGACCGGCGTGGGACGCCACCAGCGCGTGCAGCAGGCTGCACAGGCCCGACGGCGTCAGCGTCTGTTCGCCCAGCGATTTTTCGAGCGCGAGATACAGCCGCGACATATGGATGCCGCGCGCCGAGGGATCGGACAGGTTCACCTGCACCGAGACCCGCGCCGGAACCGTGAGCGCGCCGCCCTGCCCATCCGCGCAATGCACCGGCAGGTCGATGCCATCCATGCCGACCCAGTCCAGCGCACCGCCTGCATCCGGCTGCGCGCCGGTGGCAACATCGGGCAAGCGTGCGTTGTCGAGAACGGTATTCATGCGTGGGACTCGTTGCGGACCATGCCTCGCCATCTGCGGGCCGCGCGCCAGGTTTTCAATACATTGCCCAGCCCGTGCGCGGGTGCCTGCAACGCTGTGAGCGGGTCATCGGCGTGCAGCGCGCGCCCGAGTGCCTGCCGATCGCGCTGCAAGTCGACGGCGCGGAACAACGTCAGCGGGCCTTGCATTCTAGCGGCGTCGGATGCTGCGCGTTCGAGTTCCCCGAGGTAGTCGCGCAACGCCGCGCGGCGCGCGGGGCTGTCGCGGCCCAACGCTTCGACGGTAAGCCCGTGTCGGGCCAGCAGGTTCATCGGAACGGGAGAGCGTCCATGTTCGACCTCGGCGACCAGTGCACGTGCAGTCGACACAAGGCCGGCCAACAAAACGACACGCGACATGCGTACCGAATCGGCACCTTCGCCGAACCAGACACGCGTCTCCAGCGCCGCAACGGCGTTCGCGAACGGGGCCGTCGCTTCGAATTGCGTCGTGACATTCGCGGGCGACGGCAACGCCAGCAGGCCGACCGCCACGTCCACCGGGGAGGCCCAACACTGCAACGGGATCGAACGCGCCCGTACATCGGCGAACAACGCCTGCGTCAACGGGTGCCGCGCCTGCCCTTGGGTGGCGCGCTGCATTTCCTCGCGCCACCAGCCGAGCTTGACCGCGGCGACCTGCGATTCGCGAACCTCGCGCACGGCCTTGCGCCATTCGTGCACCAGCGCCGCCAGTGCCCCGAAACAGTTGCGCTCGTCGTGGCGCAGGAACAGCCAGGCGAGTGCACGCTGCGGGCTGGCATCCCGCCACTGCATCACGTAATCGTCGAATGCGTTTTTGCTCACGCCAAGCCCAGCAATGCGCCGAGCTGATGCGGATCGGCACTGACCGCATCCGGGCCCCATGCCTGCGGGTCGACGCCGTCCAGGTAACCCCAGCCCGCGGCCACCGTGTACAGGCCGGCGGCACGTCCTGCCATGACATCGCGCGGGTCGTCGCCCACGTACACGCATTGTCCCGGCTCGACCCCCGCCAACGCGCAAGCGTGCAGGACAGGATCCGGGTCGGGTTTGCGTTTCGCCAGCGTGTCCCCGCCGACCACCGCGGCGGCTCGCCCGTCGTAGCCGAGCTTGGTCATCGCCAGCGCGACCAGCGAGCCGGCCTTGTTGCTGACCACGCCCCAACGCACGCCGCGCGCTTCAAGGTGACCCAGCACGGTATTCATGCCATCGAAGGCGTGGGTGTGGACCATGCCGGTGGCGACGTAGAGTTCCAGAAACCGCGGCATCACCGCATCGATTCGCGCTTCATCGTTGCCGACCGCGCAGCGCAGCACGCCGCGCGCCCCGCGCGAAACGGTTTCGCGCACCATTTCGTAGCGCGGTACCTCGATGCCGAGTTCGCGACACAATGCGGTGAGCGCGTCGTGCATGTCCCGCGCCGAATCGACCAACGTGCCGTCGAGATCGAAAAACACCCCGGCGAGCGGTTGCGGCACCGGCTTCATGCGGCGCGGTGCTGATCCGGCACACTGCTGGCGCAGACCAGGTAATTGACTGCCGTGTGGCGCGTCAGCCATGCTTTTCTATTCAATGGGTTGTAGGCAATTCCCGAGATTTCATCGAACTTAAGCCCGGCCCGGCGCAGCAGGGTGGCAAGTTCCGACGGTCTCAGGAATTGCCGGTAATCATGGGTGCCGCGCGGCAGCAGGCGCGCCACGTATTCGGCGCCGATGATGGCGGTGACGAAGCTCACCGGCGTGCGATTGAGCGTCGACAGGAATACTTTGCCGCCGGGTTTCACCAGCGCCGCCAGATCGCAAACCAGCGCCGCGGGATCGGGCACATGCTCGATCAATTCCATGCAGCACACCGCGTCGAATGCGGCGGACTCGGCGGTTGCGAGTTCGCGCGAGGATGACAGCCGGTAATCGACCACGAGCGGCGACGACAACGCGGCGTTGGTTTCGTGCAGGTGAAGCTTCGCGACTTCGATGACTTCCGGCGCGAGGTCGATTGCGGTGACGTTCGCGCCGGCTTTCGCCAGTGCTTCACTGAGCAAACCACCGCCGCAACCGATATCCGCCACCTTCGCACCGGGCAACGAAACCCGCTCCGCCACGAAGCCGAGCCGCAGGGGATTCAGATCGTGCAACGGACGCGACTCGCCGTCGGGATCCCACCAGCGATGCGCGAGTTTTCCGAAGCGCGCCAGCTCTTCCGGATCGACGTTGGGGGCGCTGGCGTTCATGCTTCCACCGCCACGCGCGTGACGTCCCACTCGCGCACCGTGATGTCCGACGAGCCCTTCAGGTGAAGCGGATCGGCGAACGCGATGGCGTACGCATCCTCCAGCGATCCGGCACTGATCAGGTAGGCGCCGCCAGACTCGTCGGTGAATGGGCCGGACGCGTCCAGAATCCCGCGATCCTTCAGGGCATCGAGATGCGCGCGATGCGCCGGGACGAGGCTCGCGTCGAATTCCGGGTTGCGGATTGCAAGAATCAGGTACTGCTTCATCGGAACTCCGGCGTCAAAGGGCCGCGATCCGCTCGCGCCAGCGGCGGGCTTTTTCCAGCACGCCGGCAAGGTCGAAATCGACCAGTGCGCCACCATCTAGTTTGCGCACGCCATCGATCCAGACGTCGCTGACCTGCCGGCGCGAAACGGCGTAGGCGAGGTGCGAAACCACATTGTAGAGTGGTTGCGTTTCGACCTCGTCCATCTTCACCGCGACGAGATCGGCGCGCTTGCCGATCTCGATGGATCCGACCCCTGCATCAAGCTGCAACGCCTTGGCGCCATTCAATGTAGCGGCGCGCAGCGCGAATGCATCGTCGAAGGCAGCCGCATCGCCTGCCACGCCCTTCGCCAGCAAAGCGGCGGTGCGCAGTTCGCCGAACATGTCGAGATCGTTGTTGGACGCGCAACCGTCGGTACCCAGCGCGAGATTGACGCCCCCGCGGCGCAGCTTTTCCGCGGGGCAAAACCCCGAGGCGAGTTTCAGATTCGATTCCGGACAGTGCACCACCGACACGCCGGATTCCGCGCACAGCGCGATTTCAGGATCGCTCACCTGCGTCATGTGCACCGCGATCAGGCGATCGTTCACCAGCCCGAGTTTCTGCAGCCGCTGCATCGGTCGCAGACCGCCGTGCTCGCGCTTGCCGTCCTCGACTTCCTGCGCGGTTTCCATCAGGTGCAGGTGCACGGGAATATCGAGTTGGTCGGACAGCGTGCGGATGCGCGCGAAGGATTCGTCGGCCACGGTGTACGGGGCGTGCGGCCCGAAGGTGGTGCCGACCAGCGGATCACCACGGTATTGATCGTGCACCGCCAGCGCGCGTTCGAAGTATTCGTCGCGCGTCTGCGCCCAGGCACTCGGAAACTCGATGATCGGCAATGCCACCATCGCGCGGAAACCGTGCGCGCTGTACGCCTGCGCCTGCGCGTCGGGAAAGAAATAGTTTTCGCTGCAACAAGTGGTGCCGCCGCGCAACATCTCGGCGATCGCGAGTTCCACGCCATCGCGCACGAATTCCGGACCGATGACCTTCGCTTCCACCGGCCAGATGTATTCCCGCAGCCAAGTCATCAGCGGCAGGTCGTCGGCCAGCCCGCGCAGCAGCGTCATCGGATTGTGGGTGTGAGCGTTGACGAGGCCCGGAATCAGTGCGTGTTCGGGCAAGTCGACGCGCTCGCGCGACGTGTATTTCGCGGAAGCTTGGGCGACGGGCAGCACTTCGACGATCGCGCCTTCATCAACCGCGACCGCATGATTCTCCAACACCACGCGATCGGGTTCGACCGGCACGATCCAGCGCGCAGTGATGAGGGTGTCGATGGAACGAACGCGTTCGGCTGCATCCTCGGTCATGACGATCTGCTTTGCTCGTCATTCCGGCGCAGGCCGGAATCCATTCGTGGATTGTGGATGGCCCCGGATTTCGTCGGGGTGATTGATTCGCAACGCACCGCTGCGCGGATCTGCTGCGAAAATCTGAACATGGACCCCGGCCTGCGCCGGGGTGACTGATTCGCAACGCAATCCGCTGCGCGGATTTGCTGCGAAAATCTGAACATGGATCCCGGCCTGCGCCGGGATGATTGATTCGCAACGCAATCCGCTACGCGGATTTGCTGCGAATCAATCACTTTACGCGATTGACATACTCGCCGGTGCGGGTATCGACGCGGATCACTTCTTCCTGGTTCACGAACAGCGGCACGCGCACGGTCGCGCCGGTCTCGAGCTTGGCCGGCTTGCCGCCACCACCCGAAGTGTCGCCGCGCAGGCCGGGGTCGGTCTCCACGATCTTCAGTTCCACGAAGTTCGGCGGCGCGACCGACAAGGGAATGCCATTCCAGAAGGTAACAATGCACTCTTCTTCGCCCTTCAGCCACTGCGCGGCATCGCCTACGGCATTCTTGTCCGCCGTGTGCTGCTCGTAGCTGGCCGGATCCATGAAGTGCCAGAACTCGCCATCGTTGTAGAGGTACTGCATGTCGGTGTCGACCACGTCGGCGCCCTCCACCGAGTCGGTCGCCTTCATTGTTTTTTCCGTGGTGCGGCCGTTCTTGAGGTTGCGGATCTTGATGCGCGTGAACGCCTGGCCCTTGCCGGGCTTGATGAAATCCGCGCCGACGATCACGTAGGGGTCGCCGTCGACGATGATCTTCAAACCGTTCTTGACGTCGTTCAGACCATAGCTGGCCATTTGCTTAGCTCCGTGGATGCGTGGCGCCGCCCGTGCCGCAATGGCCCTGACCGGACGACTGACCTAGAATGAGGGGTTTACCGAGCCCGTGAAGGTCGGGGCACAAGCCTGCCATGATAACCGCAATCGACCCGCTCACGCAGCTGGAGGCCATGTCCGACTGGCGCCAATCGCTTCGCGACGCGGTCACCGACCCGCACGAACTGCTGGCGCTGGTCGGCCTGTCGCAGCTCGCGGACAAGGTGCCGGTCGGCGATGCCGGCTTTGCATTGAAGGTGCCGCGCAGCTTCGTGACGCGCATGCGCCGGGGCGATCCGCAGGATCCCCTGCTGCTGCAGGTGCTTCCGCAACTGGCCGAGTTGGACGAGGCGCCCGGTTTCAGCGACGACGCGGTGGGCGATCTCGACGCGGTCGCCGCGCACGGCGTGCTGCACAAATACGAAGGGCGCGCGCTGCTGATCGCGGCGGGTTCCTGCGCGGTCAACTGCCGCTATTGCTTCCGGCGGCATTTCCCCTATGCGGAGGAATTGGCCGCCGCCCATGCGTGGCGTGAAGCCATCGATTGCCTGGCGAACGACTCCTCGATCCGCGAGGTGATCCTGTCCGGCGGCGACCCGCTGGTGCTCTCGACACAAAAATTGACAGAGCTCACGAATGCGCTGCACGACCTGCCCCACGTGATCCGCCTGCGCATCCACTCGCGCCTGCCGGTTGTTTTGCCCGAACGCATCGACGGTGCGTTTGGCGCATGGCTCTCCGCGCTGCCCCTGCAGCGCGTCGTGGTGCTGCATGCCAACCATCCGAATGAGCTGGACGCGAGCGTTGGCGCGGCCTGCGTGCGATTGCGCGAAGCCGGCGCGACCCTCCTCAACCAGTCGGTACTGCTGCGCGGTGTCAACGACGATGCCGATGCATTGGTCGAGCTTTCCGAGCGCCTGTTCGCGTTCGGCGTGCTGCCCTATTACCTGCACCAGCTCGATCGCGTGCGCGGCGCGGCGCATTTCGAAGTCGACGATTCGCGGGCGCGCGAACTGCTGGGCACGTTGCGTGCACGGCTTCCGGGGTATCTTGTGCCGAAACTGGTGCGCGAAGTGCCGGGCGAAACGGGCAAGCGGTCGTTGTGACGCATCCGCTGGCGGAATCGCTGTCGATCGGGTACAAAGCCTGCTTGGCTCGGAAGGGAACCAGACGGGTTCCGGCGGGGATTGGCATCGACACAAGCCGGCGCTGGCGCACAAGCATCGGTCGCCGCTCGAGCGTCCGCACGCAACCGACCGAAGAGAGATCAGCCGAAGGCCGTCCATGTTGTCCGAACCCATCACCAAGCTGATCATCGCCGAGGATCAGGCCGAGGACGCCGAGCAGATCATCAGCGTGCTGCGCAACAGCGGCATTGCGCTGCGCCCGCAACGCATTGCGACGGAAGAAGAACTGGCAGCTTCGCTGGAATCGTTCACGCCGGACTTGGTACTGGCCAATCCCGGCTGCAAGGAAATTTCCCTCGCCGCGATCGGCCGCGCGCTGGACGGCACCGGCAAGGACGTCGCGCTGCTGGCGCTCGCCGACAGGCTTACCGATGACGTGATCGCCGCGATCCTGTCGCACGGCAACGTGCGCGGCATCGCGCTGCGCAATCGGCACGACCAGCTGCAGAACGTGGTGCGGCGCGAACTGGATTCACTGAACACCCGCCGCAACGTGCGCCGCCTGGAAGCGAGCCTGCGTGAATCGGAACGCCGCTGCGATTCGCTGCTGGATTCCTCGCGCGATCCCATCGCGTACATCCACGAGGGCACGCACGTCCGCGCCAACAACGCGTATCTCGAAATGTTCGGTTTCGAAAGCTTCGAAGATGTCGAGGGCTTGACCATCCTCGATCTGGTCGCGCCCCAGCACACCGCCGATTTCAAGGATCTGCTGAAGCGACTCGCGCGCGGCGAAAAGCCACCGCCGAAACTGGATCTCACCGCGCGGCGCGCGGATGGCAGTACCTTTGAAGCGGTGATGGAATTCTCGCCCGCCACCTACGAAGGCGAGCCCTGTCAGCAGATCGTGTTCCGGCTACCGGCCACCAACACCGCGACGGAAGAAGAGCTGCGCCGCCTGAAAACGCAAGACCCGCTGACCGGCCTGTCCAATCGTACGCATTTCCTCGAAGGCGTGGACGAAGCCGTGGCGCGCGCGCTCGACGGCAGCACCGATCAGGCGCTGCTGCTGCTGGAACCTGACAACTACCGCGCGGTGCTCGACACCGTCGGCATCGCCGGCGCCGACGATGTGCTGCGCCAGCTTGCCGGCACCATCAAGCAGCGCCTGCACGCCACGGATCGCGCCGGCCGCATCGGCGATCATTCATTCGGCATCCTGCTGTCGGGCCGTACCCAGGCTGAAGTGTTGCAGATCGCCGAGTCGCTTCGCGCGAGCGTCGAGACCGCCATCATCGAAGCCGGTGGCCGCTCCACCAGCCTCACCATCAGCATCGGCGGCAGCCTGCTCGGCGAGAAGAACGCGAAATCGCAGGTACTGCTGTCGCTGGCCGACGACGCGCTCCGCTCGGCCTCAGGCCAAGGCGGCAACCGCGTCGACATCCACGATCCAGCCGCCGCGGACAAGGCCGAGGCCGCACGCCAGCAGCAGTGGCTCGACATGATCGACACCGCACTGGCGAAGGACGGTTTCGTCCTTTACTTCCAGCCAGTGGTGAACCTGCAGGGCGAGGAAGGCGAATTCTACGAAGTCCTGCTGCGCATCCGCGGGCCGACCGAAGAAGTGCTGCCCGCACATTTCTTGCCCATCGCCGAACGCAACGATCGCCTGCTGGCGATCGATCGCTGGGTGATCGAGCACGCGATCACGGCGCTCGGCAAGCGCGGCGGTGGCTCGGCCAACGCCACACTGTTCATCAAGCTTTCCACGCTGACGCTGCACGATGAAAGTCTGGCAGACTGGGTCGACGCGAAACTCGCCGCGGCCAACGTGAAGGCCGCCCAACTCGTGTTCGAGGTGCCCGAGGCCAAGGTCATGACTTGCCTGAAACCCGCGCGCGAATTCGTCGACCGCTGGCGCACGAGCGGTGGCGGTTTCGGGCTGGAACAATTTGGCTCGGGCCTCAATTCGTTCCAGGCGCTGAAACACATCGACGCCGATTACCTGAAACTCGATCGCGCGCTCACCGTCGACCTCGCCCATCGTTCCGAAAACGAATTGAAGGTGCGCGAGTTGTGCTCGCAGGCGCACGCCGCCGGCAAGCGCACCATGGTCGAATGGATCGAGGAAGCCGCCAGCATGCCGACGCTGTTCTCGGCAGGCGTGAACTTCGCGCAAGGCAACTTCCTGGCCGAACCCACGCCC
>Ga0207649_10001309_pt1 | contig 14856 bp, 7 predicted proteins | sample KBSC43metaG_FD_184317 | JGI IMG/M metagenome (GOLD analysis project Ga0207649, IMG submission 184317) | Corn rhizosphere microbial communities from Kellogg Biological Station, Michigan, USA - KBS C4-3 metaG (SPAdes) (version 2) | ecosystem: Host-associated > Plants > Roots > Rhizosphere > Soil ... | reverse complement strand
AAGCGGCGAAGCACGCCGTCGTGATGGACGTCACCGGCGAATTCCCAGCGAGGATTTCGTTGACCACATCGCGCGGCAGGATGCAGTTGGAAGTTTCCGTTATGAACGGCTTGACCACCATCCAGTCCGAGTGGCCCGCCGTGCGATCCATCAAGTCGATGGCATGGGAGCCATCGGCAAGCGTCGCGTTTTCATAACCGAACGCGAGATTAAAGCGCAGTCCGGGCAACGGTTCCCATGTGCTTTCCAGTTCGGCGCCCCGCACCGTGGCATCGAAGTTCAGGTTGACAGAGGTGCGGTCCACGATCTGCGAAATCTGGTAGTTCTGGTATTTGTAGAGGAACACGTCGGCATTCAACGTCATCTGGCCGTCGAGCAGGCTGTTCTTGGTGCCGAGTTCGAAGGCATCGTTGAATTCCGGCTTGAACGTGAGCGGGTGCGTCTGGTTGCTGGGCGAGGTGACGGGAATGCCCTCGGCAAAGCTCGGCACAACGATCACACCCGGGGGGTTGGCGCCGCCGCCTTTGTAACCGTGTGCGTAAGATGCATAAACCATCGTCTGGTCGGTGAAATCGAGTTTCGGCGTCCAGTTGACGTTGAAGCGGCCGGTGACTTCCTGCCATTCCTGGTCGACGGTGCCCCTGATCGGATAGCCCTCGCCGATAACCAGCGTCCAGCTTGGGATCAAGTCGAAGCTCTTCTTGTCGTCGGTGAAACGGATGCCGCCGGTCAGTTTCACATCGGGCGTGACTTGATAATAGACTTCGCCAAACAGCGCCCAAGACGTCAGGCGATAAGGGTTCTGGCTGCGGAAATAGTTATGGCCGTTGCCGTCGATCTGTTCGAGCGTATTGGGATCGATATAGGCGCAGCCCAATCCGAGGAATCCGGACTGAAGCAATTCATCGGTGCCGGGCTGTGGTCCGCAGGCATTGGCGAAGGAAGCGTCAAACGGGATATGTGTTGCATCTGCGGGCGCCGCGCCGCCGCCGAACAGGGTGTTGAAATGTTCGGTCGCCAATGAAATGGCATTGGACATGACAAGGTAATCTTCGACCGTCTTGTAATTCAGATAATTTCCGCCGACGACGAAGTTGAGCGGCCCCTCGAAGTTCGAAGTCAGGCGCACTTCCTGATAGAATTGATGGGCGTGTTCGCGCGACACGTCCTGTCCGACGAGGCGGCTGGTGCAGCCCAGTTGCGGATCGCAATATTCGTGATCCTGCCCGACCAGCGTATTGCCACCCGGATCCTGGAACAGATTGGGCGCGGTGTTGAACCGGTTGTAGTCTTCGGTCGAATAGAGGTGATCCTGGTTGTAGGCGGTTTGCGAGGTCAGCGTCAGTTCGGGCGTGACGTTGACGTCGATGTTCAGTTCATACGTATCGTTCTTCGCCGTGTAGTGCGGATCGACGAGCGAGCTTGTGACGCGCAGATCCTGCGATTGCGTCAACCCCGCATAGGGATCGGAGTTCGGCGCGAGATATTGGCTGAACGCATACAATGCGGCGATGAACGGAACGGCGCTGGCATTGGGCGTCTCGAATGCCGTCGGCGCATAGAGCGACGTCATGCGGCAACCCTGTTCCAGCCATACCGAGCCGAAATTGTTGAAATCCGGCGTCTGCGGGCCGGCGGGACCATCGACCACGGCGGGCGCGGTATCCTTTTGGCATAGCTGCTTGGTGGAACGTTCGCGGTCGTCGTTTTCCTGGAAATGTTCCCAGACGAAGTTGGCGGTCACGCGATCGATGGGTTTCACCTGCAGCGAAACACGGCCAGACCACAGATTGCGGCCGTCGATGGCGCGGCCGTTCTGCTCGTTGATGGCGTAGCCATCGCGCTTGGTCCATTCGCCTGCAACGCGCAGACCGATCTTGTCATCGAGGACTGGAATGTTGACCATACCTTCGAGGCGGCGGTTGTTGTAATTGCCGACGTCGATGGAGCCCATCGCCTCGTAATGGTCGGTGGGCTTGGCGGAGATCAGATTCACCACGCCGGAAGTCGCGTTGCGGCCGTAGAGCGTACCTTGCGGACCGCGCAGCACTTCCACCTGCGAAACGTCGAAGAATTCCTGTTCGAAAAAATGATTGCGCAGGAAGGGAATGTCGTTGAACGACACGGCGACGGCGGGATCGGTGCTGACCGAAATGGCCTGCGTGCCGATGCCGCGGATCTGGATGTTGTAGCCGGTGAAATTGGTTTTCGAGAACGTCAGGTTCGGCACGTTCTTCACGAGGTCGGGGCCGCCAGCCGTTTGTGTGGCGGTGAGTTGTTCCTGGCTGAAGGCCGAGATCGCGATCGGAACGCTCTGCACGTCCGCGCCGCCAAGTTTCGATGAGGTGACCGTGACGGTTTCCACAGATGCGCCTCGCGTGCTCATTTGCGCGAGCTGGATGGGATATTGCGGTTCCGGCTGGATTTCGGTGTGGGTGATGACGACGGCCTCGCCTTCGTGCTGGGCCACGAAACCCGTGCCCGCGAGCACGCGCGACAGCGCATCGTCTGCGGAAAGCGATCCCTTGGCGCCGCGCGTGCGCGTGTCCTTCATCGTCTCGCCAAGGAACAGGACCTGCACCCCCGTTTGCACGGAATAGGCGTGCAAGGCGGTTTTCAGATCGCCGGAAGGAATATCCACGGTTGTGGCGCAGGCCGCACTTGCCAAGCCGGCGGCGCAGACCGTGCCGAGAAGCACCCGTTTTGTTGCGTTCGTCATATTCTGTATCCCCCCAAATGGAGTGCCTCTTGCGAGGCCCAGAGATGAATCCTCAACTCAGCGCATGATCACCATGTCGGAACCGCGGACCTCTATCCGCAGGCCAAGAAGATCCTTCGCCGCGCGCGCGAACAGCCCGACATTGTTCGAACGGAACGTGCCGTCGATCGTGAGCGAGGCGACTTCGGGATCTTCGATGATGAGCTTGCCTTCGTTGTAACGATTGAATTCGCGCGCGGCGTCGGCGAGCGTCGTGTGGTCGAAGATCAGCACGCCATGACGCCAGCCGAGTTCGTCGGCGAGCTTCTTCGGCGTCTTCGTCTTCACCACGATCTGCTTGTCGTTGGCGACGACCACTTCGCCCTTGATCAGTTCGACGGGCGCAAACGTGTGCGCTTCGTCGGCGGCTTCGAGGCGCACGCGGCCCTGGCTGACGGCGATCTCCACCTGCTCGTGACCGCGGCGCACCAGGAACTTGGTGCCGAGATCGGTGATGCGGCGTTTGCCGGCCGTGACCACGAAGGGGCGCGATTCATCGTGCGCCACCTGGAAATAGGCCTCTCCGCGATCGAGCCAGACATAACGCTGATGCCGGCTTATGGAGACGCGCAATTTGCTGTTGGTGTTGAGTTCGATGACGGTGCCGTCGGCGAGCTTGATGCTTTTCGTGGCGCCGACGGCGGTCGCGTAAGTCTTCTCGAACGGCGCGGGCTCTTCATAGCGCAGCGCGAACGCACCGATCGCGCCTATCACGACCAGCGCGGCGGCGGTGCGGAAAAGAATGGGGCGCCATTTGCTCCGGGGCGCTTCCTCTACCGTGCCGAAGCGCGGATGGCGAAGCGCGGTCAGGCGTTCGGTGCCTTCGAAGCCGGTTTCCAGACGCCAGAAGGCAACGCTGTGGGCCATCGACTCTTCGAGCCAGGCGTCGAGTTTCTTCTGGTCCTCGTCGGTCCAATTCCAGAAACGGCGGCGCTGGAACCAGTCCGCGGCCTGCGCCTCGATTTCGCGCGCATCGGCCAGCGGCATGGTGTTTTCGCCCGCATTGCTCATGGCTTGCTCCGCCGATCAGCGAGCGGGGCGAAGAACGCATCGACAAGGGCGCGCACGCCATTGGCGAGATGGATCGACACCGTGCTTTCGGTGATGCCCATGCGCTCGGCGATTTCGCGGCCCGAAAGGCCTTCGATGCGGCCCAGGATGACGGCCTCACGGCAGCGATCCGGCAGACGATCGAGTGCGGATTGCAGGCGGCGCAATTCATCGCGCGCGATCACCGTGCGGTCCGGGCCCGGCGCATCCATGGCCACGCCCAGCGCATCGACATCGGCCACCGCTTCGATGGGGACGACGTGCTCGCGGCGCACGCGATTGATCAGGATGTTGCGCGCGGTGCGGAAGACGAAAGCCTTGGTGTTGTCGGGGCGTGCCTGGCGGGCGGCTTCGCACACCCGCACATAGACTTCCTGCCGGAGGTCGGCGATGTCGGACTGGTTGCGCCAATTGTGCTGCAGGAACTGCATGAGCGCCGCCTCCAGCGGCAACACCTCCTGCGCGAACCACAGCTTCAGCTCGGACGCGTTCATCGGCTCGCCCAACAGGCGTGCGCCCGATTCCCCACGTTGGTCTTCCGATCGCCCGGTCATCCCTCTTCAGCCTTGAGGGTTCGCACAAGAATTACGCCTGTGAAGACAAACAGGGAGGGGGAAACTTTGAGTGGGACGCGCAAAAATGTTTGCGGGCCGTTGTGCGCCGCAGCGAAAGCAAGGAAATTGCGGAAAAGAAAAAGGCGGCGGGAATGACCCGCCGCCTGGGGGAGGAAAAATGACCCGGACTATCCGCCCAGCCCGATGGCGACCGATGCGAAGGGACCGTAGAAGGCGCGCATGTCCTTCCGCGAGGTGGCAAGGCCGCCGTCTATGGCGCCGAAGAAGAAGTCCGCCCTATAACCCAGGCTGACCTTTCCGTTTGGCAGCCGCCATGAGAGGCCTGCGAATCCTCCCAAATTCGGTACGACGACGGTTCTGTCGCGGTCGGGTGCCGAAGTGGTTTCGGACAGCGTCGCGTGCGCGCCATAGCCATAGAACTTCGTGTCTTTTGTGTGCAGATGGATATTGGCTTTCTGGCGGCCAAACAGAACCGCCGCGTTCACGCCCCAATCGAATGTCGCGCCGTCTTCCATCGTGCCCAGAAATGGTTCGGCGCCTTCCCAGGAAACAGATGGCCCTGCGCCTGTATAGCTGCGGGCAAACAAGGCGCTGGCTTCGTGGACCACTTTTCCCGAGGCGTATTTCACCGGCAGCGTGGAGAACGCTGTCATCGTGCCTTCGGCATGTTCGGTCAGTTGCGCCACGCGGATGCCGAAGTCCAATGTGGATACGCCGTCATGAGAGAAACCCAGGCCGATGTCCTTTCCCGCCTTGAAATCGATGATCGCATGGGTGGAGCTCGTTTTCTCGGTAGCATTGAGAAAGGCGTAGGTGGTCAGATGATATTTGCTGAAGAACCCGCGTTGCTGCTCGTAGGTCTGATCGTGAACCCGTATCGGCCCGCGCTGTGCGCGGCCGTAACGGACCGCTGCCGTGAACGTCCAATCCGAATGGTGTGGCTGGATATGGATCGCGCCATCGAAGTCGTAGCCGATATTGGGCGAGCGACCGAACGGTTCGGGTGAGGCGTGCGTAATGGGGTCGGTCAGATTGGAAGGGACCCAACCGACGGAATCGTTGCTGATACGGTCGAAGGCGCCGCCCAGCTCGATCCATACGGTGGGATGATCTGCGTCCTCCGCGCGAGCACCGCCCGCCAGAACAAGAAGTGCCGCCGAGGATGCCGTCAACAGCAGTCTGTGACGAAGGACCGGGCGCCGTTCTGTTTGCATCACTTCACTCATCTGTTTCCCCCTACCAGTTCTTCGTGACACGGACGCCGATCAGACGCGGGTCGGTGACGAACACGTTTGTTGTGAGCGCGGTGTCGTCGCTGTTCAGGAACGCGCCTGTGATGGCCGTCGTGTTGAACACGTTCTTGGCGTAGGCCATCGCCTGCCAGCCGTTCTGGCTTGTCAGGATCAGGGCCAGGTTGATGTTGGTGTAGCCGCGCAGACGATCGTAAGGATTGTCATTGAAGACGCGGGCCCAGGAATAATCCTGCCAGTAATAGTCGGCCCGCAGCGTGCCCGCCCAATCCGCCGTCAGCGGCATCGAATATTGAGCGCCAAACGAAACGGTCAACGGCGGTGCATTGGGCAGCTTGTTTCCTGACAAATCCTTGTCGAACCCTTCGCCATTGTTCGGGGCCGTTGTGGGATCGAAGCCCGAAGGCGGGACGAAACCAGTAAGACCTTCGCCGACGATCGGATCCTGATGGGTGTTGTAGGCCGTCTCGCAGGCGTTGCCCCAACCGACGGAGGAGATGTATTGGCCGCCCTGCCAATAGTCCCCGAAACCTTGCGGGTTGATGAGAGCAGCTTCCACCAGCTCAGCCGCGACGTATTGGGGCAGGATGCAGTTGGAGGTGGAGAAGACGGAAGGCTTGGCCACCACCCAGTCGGTATGGCCCGCCGTGCGATCCATCAAGTCGACGGCTTTGGAACCATCGGCAAGGCGGGTGTCTTCCCAGCCGCCGGAAAAGTTGAACCGCAAAGCCGGGAAACGGCTCATGGTCGTTTCGACTTCCGCACCTTTTACCTTGGCGTCGAAATTCAGGTTGATCGAGGTGCGGTCGACGATCTGCGAGATCTGATAGCCCTTGTAATCATAGTAGAACAGAGATCCGTTGAACGTAAGTTGTCCGTCCAGCAGCGAATTTTTCGTTCCCAGTTCGAAGGCGTTGACGAATTCGGGAGCGAACGTCGCCGGATGGGTCACCGAATCCGGTTTGATGATGCCGCTGATACCAAGCAATGGATTTGGCACCGGCGGGTTGGCGCCGCCGGCCTTATAGCCGCGCGAGAACGACCCATAGATCAAGGTTTGATCGGTGAAGCTCAGCTTTGGCGCCCAATTGATGACGGCGCGGCCCGTGACCTCGCTCCATTCCTGATTGACGACGCCGGAGATGGGATAACCCCAACCGGTGTTCAGCACCTCGCTCGGAATCTCCACGAAATGCTTCTGGTCATTCGTCCAGCGCAGGCCACCCGTCAGCTTCAACTCATCGGTCAGCTGATAATAGGCTTCGCCGAAACCCGCATAGGAACTGAGCACGTAGGGATTGATGCTGCGAAAATAATTGTGGCCCTGCCCGTTGAATCCCGGCGTTAGAGGTGTCGGGTCGGTGTACGGACAGTTGAATGCGCCTACGTCCTGCCCGAACGGCGAATAGATCTGTGCCTGCGGCTCGCCCCTGCACAGACCGTTTGCGACAGCATTCTCCGGTGAAGAAAAGCCGAAATCCTCATAACGGGACAACAGTGTGATGAGATTGATGAAGATGAAATAGTCTTCCGACGTCTCATAATGCAGATAGTTGCCGCCGACGCTGAAATTGAGCGGTCCACTGAAATTCGACGTTAAACGAACTTCCTGACTGATCTGCCAGGAATGCTCCTGGCTCTGATCCTCACCTACCAGCCGGTCCGCACAACCCAGTTGGGGATCGCACAGGAAGCCGCCCGGCGTATAGGCAACACCGCTCGCGCCATTGCCGTTTCCGTCGGGGTTGAGTTCGTCGGCGGAATGGAAAAACAGCCCTGGATTCGAATTGAAGCGGTTGAAGTCTTCCGAAGACGACAGGAAATCGGCGTTGTAGCCCGTTTGCCATGTCAATTTTAAAGCCGGGGACAAAGTATAATCCGCAATGAACTCCACGATGTCGTTCTTTGCCTTGTAGCGGGGTGTGATCGTGGATTGTATCGTCCGCAGATCCATGGACTGGCGTTCGCTTGCGTAAGGATCGGTATTCTTGATGTAACCAAGAGCCTGATTTGTATAGACGATGGAAAGCGCCGCACCGTTGGGCGTCTCATAAGAATCGGGCGAATAGAGCGATTCCGGCAGGCACCCCTGGCTGAGAGCGCCACGGGCTGCGCGCGGAACATTGGTCAGATAGTCGCCGGCATTGATTTGCGCGCCGCCGGCGCCGATGAACGACTGGTTGAATGGGCCGAGTACAGCAGGGCCCTGGTCGAAGTTGCAAAGCTGCTTGGTCGAGCGTTCGCGGTCGTCGTCTTCCGAGAAATGTTCCCAGATAATATAAGCCTGCAAATCTTCGGTCGGTTTCATGCCGAGCGTGACGCGTCCCGACCATAGGTTGCGACCATCGACTTGCTCACCATTGGTTTCGTTGAGCGTGTAGCCCTGGCGCTTTGTCCATTCGCCCGCGATACGCAGATCCAGCCTGTCGTCGGTGATCGGAATATTGACCATGCCCTCAAAGCGGCGCGTCTTGTAACTTCCGATTTCGCCCGATGCCATCGCCTCGAACTGGTCGGTCGGCCGTGCGGAGACCACATTGACGACGCCAGCGGTGGCGTTACGTCCGTAGAGCGTGCCTTGCGGGCCGCGCAGAACTTCCACCTGGCCGACGTCGAAGAATTCCTGTTCGAAGAAATGATTGCGGATGAAGGGCGTATCGTTGAATGCGACCGCCACCGCGGGATCGGTGGTGACGGAGATGGCCTGGGTGCCGATGCCGCGGATCTGGATGTTGTAGCCGGTGAAATTGGTTTTCGAGAACGTGAGATTCGGCACCTGCTTGACGAGATCGGGGCCGCCTGCCGTCTGCGAGGACGTCAGTTGTTCCTGGCTCAACGCCGTGATGGCGATAGGGATGCTCTGCACGTCCGCGCCGCCGAGTTTGGACGAGGTGACGGTCACGGTTTCGACGGACTGGCGCGGAGCAGACGCGGCCTGCGCAAGCTGGATGGATTGCAGTTCGTCGGGTGTGACTTCGCTCTCGCGCATACCGCTGCGCACGATTGCAAGCGCGTTGCCGACGCGGCGCGAACCGAAGCCGGTGCCGGAGAGGATGCGGGAGAGCGCCTGTTCGGGGGACATGTTGCCCGACGCGCCGCCGGTACGCACGCCTTTGAGCGCATCGGTGGAGATGGCAAGCGCCACGCCAGTTTGCGCGCTGTAGCTGTCGAGCGCGTCGGCGAGCGTGCCGCCGGGGATGTTGAAGCTTTCGGCGTGGGCCGCACCCGCCAGGGCAAGCGCAAGACCGATGGCGGCTCCCGAAAGATATGCGTTCTTCGACACGTTCATAATCCCCCTTGATCTCAAAGCCTGTTCAGCGTGAAAGAACGATATCCTTGCCGCGACGATCGACATGCAGTCCGAAGATCTCGTGGGCGACGCCTGCGAAATCGTCCGCACCGTTGGTTGGGAAGGCGCCGTTGATGGTCAGCCGCGAAGCGCTGTCGGAGACGACGAGCTTCACATCGCCATAGCGATTGAATTGGGCCGCGGCATCGACAAGGCGCGCGTTGTGGAAGACGAGCATGCCGCTGCGCCAGGCCAGATCGTCGGCCAGTTCGTGCACCTTCTTGCGCGAGACGCCGATGGAAGTGGCAGTCGCCACCGCGAAATCACCGGGCATCAGGACGGTTGGGCGCGTTTGCGCGGACGCGCTGGTGCTTTCGAGGCGGGCGCTGCCCTCCATCAAGGCGACATCGAGTTGTTCGGCCGACCTGCGTACGAAGAACTTCGTGCCAAGATCAACGATGCGATGATCGCCGACCGTGACCGTGAAGGGCCGCGCGGCGTTGTGTTCGACCTGGAAATAGGCTTCGCCCCTCACCAACTGGACGGCGCGTTTTTCCGGCGTGAAATCGGTGTGGAGCACGGTGTCGGTGTTGAGTTCGATCACCGAACCGTCCGCCAGTTTCACCGTCATGTGACCGCCCACCGGCGTGGCGAAGGTGCGGCCGTCGGGCGTGAGCGCCTGATAACCCCAGATGCCGCCGCCGACCGCCAGCACGACGAGGGCTGCAACGGCTGCATAAAGCAATGTCCATGGTTTGCGCGCCGAAGCCTGCGAGGCGGCGCGCTGCATCATCGGACGGCGAAGCGCCGCCAGCCGGTCGGTGCGGCCGAAGGCTGCTTTCAGACGCCAATAGGCGGCGGTGTGGTTGTCGGATTCGGCGAGCCAGGCTTCGAGCCTTTCGGCATCGGCTTCGTTCCAGCTTTCGAATTGCTGGCGCGCGAGCCAATCGGCCGCGCGGGCTTCGATGGCGTCGTTGGGGAGCGCGTCGCTCATGGCTTGTTCCCGCGCTTGGGTTCTTCGGCGTAGAGCTTTTCGGCGAGGATGCGCACGCCGTTGTTGATGTGATGGGAAACGGTGCTTTCGTCGATGCCCATGCGTTGCGCGATCTCGCGGCCCGAAAGACCTTCGATACGGCGCAGCACGATGGCCTCGCGGCATTTGGCCGGCAGTGCATCGATGGCCGTGCGCAGGCGGCGCAATTCATCTCGCGCGATCAGCACGCGGTCCTGGCCGGGTTCGTCGGCAACGAGGCCCAGTTCGTCGAGATCGGAGACCGTGTCGATGGAGACGACGCGCTCGTGGCGCACGCGGTCGATAAGCAGATTGCGCGCGGTCGCGAAGACGAAGGGCTTGGCGCGATCGGGAAGGGACTTGCGCGCGGCGGCGATGACGCCGGCATAGACATCCTGCCTGAGATCGGCGGCTTCCTGGGCATTGCGGCAGGCGCTTTGCAGGAAACGCATCAAGGATGCCTCCAAAGGCAGGACTTCGCGGACGAACCAAGCCTCCACTTCGGACGTGGGCATCGGCTCCCCCGCCGCGTTCCGCTCGGTTGCGTTCAGATCGTTCATCGGTGTTTCGGCCATTGCCTCCGCCAGTTCCCTGCCGTTGGAGGATTGCACCAACCTCGCCCAATATGACGGACGGGTCGCGAAAACTTGTAGCGGGAGGCGCAAAAAAGTGTGCGCCGGGCGGCGCACGCAATTCTATTTCAAGAATGGCGGGGGGTTTGGCTCAGCCGACCAGATGTTTCAGCTCATCGGTGAGATAGCCGAAGCGCTGCATCTGCTTGTGATGAACCTGGACGATCTGGCGGACCTGGCGGCGGGAGAGTTTCTCGCGCCATTGCTCCGATTTGCCCTCGCGGAAGAAGCGTTCGGCCTTGTCGGGCTTTTCGCGGAAACCTTCCTTGGCTTCCTGCTCCTTCAGCTTTTCGAAGGAGGAACGGTCGATCGCCAGTTGCAACTGCTCAGGCTTGGGCTTGAGCAGCAGGTGGCGCGCCAGCCCGCCGAAGATGCGCGTGGGCTCGGCCAGCATCTCTTCATATTTCAGGATGCAGATGCCGCGATGGGGATTGCGCGTCCAGCTTTCGACATGCTGGCTCCACGAGCCGTAGATCTCATGGACATTCTTGTCGCTGATCGCGGTTTCGAGGCCGCGCGTTTCCATCATGTGGATGGCGTCGTCGATGGTGCCGCTGATGTGGTGGGCAAGCGAAATGGCGACATCGAGCGGGTTGCGCACGATATAGACCGCGCCTGCCGTGACCGCGAGATTGATGGCGGGTGTGCCGCGGTCCATCACCAGGCAGTGGTGGGTCTTGATCATGGCAAGACCATCCGTGCTCTCGGCGATCATCTCCTGCACTTTGGGACGGACGGTGGCGATTTCTTCGCGCGTGGCCTCGGTGACCGGCTTCTCGAGGAATTTTTCGTAGGGCTTGGCCGCGATTTCCCAGAAGGTGAATTCGTTCATCGCGTTGATGTCCTGCTCGTCCTCGTCCTTGCCTTCGAGGATGTTGAGCAGGTTGTGCAGAAAATTGCGGGTCCAGGTGTTGCCGGATTTGGGATAGGAGGCGAGCCACAGGATACCCGTCATGGCGGGCTTTTGGGGCGGGGAGGCTTCCTCGTCGCCGGTCACGGGCGCGGGTTCGTCCGATGGTGCATACATATTATATAGGCCCTCCCTCGCGGGGTGCGGCCCCGCGAGGGAAAGCTAGCCCAAAATCAGCCGCCCGTTCTAGCCGCCGAGACCAAGGGTCACGTTCAGATAAGGCCCGTAGAAGCCGCGATTGGTGCTTTCGTGCGTTTCCTGGCCGCCGTCGATGGCGTCGAAGAAGGTATCGGCCCGGTAGCCGAGGCTGACCTTCGAATTGTGGTAGCGCATCGAGGCGCCGATATACCCGCCGAGATTGGGGACGGTGACGGTGCGGGAACGGTTCACGTCGTCGGGCGGTTCGGGGAGGCGGGGATCGTCCACGCCGCTGATCGTTCCGCCTTCGCAAACCGCAAGGGTCCCGAAGCCATCCACGCGGCAATGGTTCACGTCATGATTCAGGATCGCGCGCTGGCGTCCAAACAGGACAGCGGCGTTGACGCCCCAATCCAGCGTGATCTCGCCATCCTCGCCACTGCCCCAGAGCGGCGTATTGCCGTCCCAGGTCAGTTCCGGACCGACGCCGTGGAACGACCTCGTTTCCCGCGAATCGAACTCCCAGACCTCGTGATATTTCGCGAACACATCTACGGTCAGGTTGTAGTGGGGATCGGCGCCCAATGTCTGGGCCATTTGCGAATTGAACTGCGCGAAGCGCACGCCCGCGGCGATCGTGCTTTTGCCGCCGTTGCCGAACACACCGATGCCGACATCCTTGCCCAGGGTGAAATCGAGCATCATGTGCTCTTCCGACGACCTGTCCTGCGAGTCGACGAATTCCTTTACTGCGCCGTGATAACAACCGGCCAGCACCTGCGCCGCCGAAGGATATTGCTGGAATGCACTGCAGGGCCGGTAAAAGCCGAAGAAGCTGATGCCCTCCTTCGTGCCGGCGACCGTGCTCTTGTGATAGTGCTTGTTGTTCGACGCACGGCCATAGCGGACGCCGACTTTCATAACCCAATCGGTATCGGTTGGTTGGAACGCAACCGAGCCTTCCCAATCGAAGCCGCGATCCGGCGTCTTCTGCAGTTGGGCCGGTATGGGCAGGCTGGCCGGCCAATTCGGCGTCGGGCCGCCGCCATTCGGGAAGGTATCGCTTCCGGTGGGATCGTAAGGACTCGTCCCGGCCGCAAGGTTGGCGTTGAAATTGCCGCCCAACTGAATCCAGAGCTGCGGCTTGTGATCGCCCGCGTCCGAAAAGAAATCGAGCCCGTAACCACCCGAGGCCCCACCGTCGAAATGTTTGGTAACGCGCACGCCGAACAGACGCGGATCGGTCAGGAAGATGTTGGTGGTGAGACCGCTGTCGTCGCTGTTCAGGAAGTCGCCGGTTATCGCGGTGGTGTCGAACACGTTCTTCACATAGCCCATAACCTGCCAACCGGACTGATCGGTCAGGATGAGCGCGAGGTTCAGGTTGGTATAGCCATGGATACGATCATAGGGATCGTCGTTGAAGACGCGTGCCCACGATTGAGCCTGCCAGTAGAAATCGCTGTGCAGGGTTGCGGCCCAATCCGGCGTGACGGGAATGGAATAATCCGCGCCCAAGGATAGCGTAAAGTGCGGTGCGTTCGGCAATTCGTTGCCACTTAAATCCTTGGTGAATCCTTCGCCATTGTTTGGTACCAGACCAAGGCCGTTGTTGACGTCGGCGGGCGCATTGGGATCGACGCTGAGAGGATCGTAACCCGGATATCCCGCGGGGATCGGCCCACTGGCGGGCTGACCGTAGTAGTTCGTTGTGACCGGATCGATATGCGCCGAATAGGCCATGCCGCAAGAGGTGACGCCGAGATTGCCTTCGCCGCCCGTGCTGCCATAGGTTTGAATGATCGCGGCCGCCACATATTCCGGGAATATGCAGTTCGACGACTGCCCGACAGACGGCTTCATCACAACCCATCCGGCGTGACCCGCGGTACGATCGATCAAATCGATGGCTTGCTGACCATCCTTGATGCGCGTAGCTTCGTAACCGCCCGCCAGGCTGAATTTCAGACCGGGCACCGGTTCCCAGGTTGCTTCCAGTTCGGCGCCTTTCACGGTGGCGTCGAAGTTCAAGTTGATCGCCGTACGATCGACGATTTGCGAGATCTGATAGCCTTTGTAATCGTAAAAGAAGATATCGCCATTCAGCGTCAGCGCACCGTCGAGGGCAGTGTTCTTCGTGCCGAGTTCGACCGCGTCGATATATTCGGGTTTGAACGTCAACGGATGTACCGGAAAGGCGATGTTGACCTGGCCCGCGGCGCAACCAGCCGTCGTGAAGCCGCAGCTTGTGTCGGCGTTGATCAATATCGGACCGGGAGGATTGGCGCCGCCGGCTTTATATCCGTGCGCATAAGAAGCGTAGATCAACGTCTGATCCGTGAAGTCGAGCTTCGGCGTCCAATTAGCGACTGCCCGCCCGGTGAATTTCTGCCAGGACTGGTCCACATAGCCCGTGGTCGGATAGCCATATCCTATCACCAGAAGCTCGCTGGGGATTTCCGTGAAATGCTTCTGGTCGTCGGTCCAGCGCAGGCCGCCCGTCAATTTGAGATCGGGCGTGATGTTGTAATAGGCCTCGCCGAACAGCGCATAGGAATTCAGATTGTACGGATTCTGGCTGAGAAAATAGTTATGCCCCTGATTGTCGAGCGACTCGATCGGATTCGGATCGAGATATTGCGGCGATTCCGTCGGAATACTGTTCAGATTCTCAAGGTTGAGCTGATAGCTTCTGCCGTTGTTCAGGCAATAGAGATGGTCGGTGACGTTCTGGGTATAGTCCTTGCTGCAATTGACGTTGTTCAGTGAGATCATCGTGAAGGTATTAGAGAAGACGTAATAGTTTTCTTCCGTCTCGTAGTGCAGATAGTTGCCGCCGACGCTGAAATTGAACGGACCCGAGAAATTCGAGGCAAGGCGAAACTCCTGATTCAGCTGCCAGGAATGTTCTGTTGCAAGATCTTGCACGACGAGGCGGTCGCTGCAGCCCAACTGGTGATCGCAGAAAACGCCATTTTCGTCGACATATGGGTTGCCGCCAAACATCTGTCCTAACGCGAAGATGCCTGGCGAGGTATCGAACCGATTGTAGTCTTCGCTCGACCATAGGAAGTCGCGATTGTAGCCCGTATCCGAATACAAGGTGAGAGAGGGCGCGATATTCCAACTGGCGTTGAATTCGACCGTATCGTTCTTTGCGAGATATTTCGGCTGAAGGGTGGACTGGATATCGCGCAGATTGGTCGACTGGTTGGTGTCTGCGTAGGGATCGATGTTGGTGT
>Ga0207649_10001305_pt1 | contig 14874 bp, 9 predicted proteins | sample KBSC43metaG_FD_184317 | JGI IMG/M metagenome (GOLD analysis project Ga0207649, IMG submission 184317) | Corn rhizosphere microbial communities from Kellogg Biological Station, Michigan, USA - KBS C4-3 metaG (SPAdes) (version 2) | ecosystem: Host-associated > Plants > Roots > Rhizosphere > Soil ... | reverse complement strand
ACGTAGGCAGCACCAATTAGCAACAATGCCGCCCCCGGCTGCCTTCGGGCCGCGGCGACTAGTGCACATGAAATGGCTACGGCAAATAACAGGAAGAAAATACCGTTCGTTTCGCGCAACGAAATCAGGGGCCCGAAATTGGTCCAGTTCAGGGGAACACTCGCCCACTCATTAATCCACTGCCCGTGCTGCGCCATCGCTGCGTTCTGTCGAACCAGCGCTGTGTAAATACCCCAACCCCAAGGGTTAAGCAGCGTGGCGGGGATGGTTAACAGCAACCATGGCCATGCGCGTTTCATGCGTACCAAAGCAGCCTGGCGACGCTGGGATGAAATAAGCGTCTCGAAGACTTCACATCCTACGTAAGCACCGATCAGTACGAAGCCTGCGACGAAGCCCAAATGCAAATTAACCCATGCCACCATCAGGATCGGCAGTAACCACAGACGGGCTCGTCCCGAGGAAAACTGTTCCCACAGAAGACTGAGGAACGCCGCAAAGAGAATAACGGTGAACATCTCCGCGCGAGGTCCCGTCCGGGCAGCGATCCGAGGCAGCGCAAGAATTGCCAGCATGGCGGATGCCGATGCTCCGCGCCGAAGGAGCAAGGCAACAGTCGTGACACAAGTAACGGCCCCCAACCACGATAGGAGCGCATACCCGCCGATCATGAAAATGGCATAAAGCAACAAGCATGAGGCGACGGGATAGATCCAAGGTTGACCGGAAGCTGTATACGAGAAAACATCCGTGTCGGGAATCGCACCGTGGGCCCATATCCACCGACCAGTCGCCAACTGCCACGGCAGATCGTAATCCGTTATCGTTCTTAGGCCGGCCAGCAATGAATACGCGAGAGCAATCGCAAGGAGCACGCGGAAGAGTGCAGGATGAGTGGGGGCTTCCACGGTGACTTCGCTGTTCATTGGCGGTATCCCGATTGCTACTTGAGCAGTTCGAATGCCACATCGGCAGGCAACTTGTAACGTATATGGTTGGTGCAACAACACTTATGCCGAGGAATAAGTGCCGCGTCAACAGAATCCCGGTGGAATAGCGCTGCCCTGCGCGCTTTGCCTCACCCGGGCATGAGGAGTGATGAACCAGCAACCCGCATCACCCAACTCAGCCTCTCGACGCACGTCGGCTCGATGGTTAATCGCGATCCTTATCTTTTGTGCGACCCTGATTCGGTACTACGAGCCACGTCATCCTACTCGCCATCTTTGCGGAATCGGCTACGAATCGCTTGAACTCGGTTGTTCTTTAGCAAAAAAAGGCACGTTCTCCGACCCTTTTCGCTTTCTGGACACTGGCCCGTCAGCGCATGTCGCTCCGGCATTCCCTGCCGCCATCGCCCTGATCATAAGAATATTCGGTGATCAAGCTGATGGTGCGTATGCCGTGCAATGGGCCGGCGCTCTTCTTCTCGCTCTCCAACTGAGCTTCTGGCCATTTCTGTCTCAAAGACTTGGAATGGGTTTTTCGGCGGGAGTCTTGGGAGCGATCGCCTTCTTGTTTGCAGGGATCGTCCTTTTGCCGATGTGGGAAGCGTTCTATGTCGGCTTGATGATTGCGTTGTTATCGTATTGCACGTATCTGATGCTTGAGGCGCCGCCATCATGGGCATTGTGTGTTGTATCGGGGTTGATCTGGGGAATGACATTTCTACTAAACCCGGTGCCGCTTTTTGCTTTCATTGCGATCTTGATTTGGGCATGGTTTTCGAAAAAGAAGATTTCAAGGGAGAGACGCTGGCATTGGCTGCTATCCCTTTGCTTGTAATCAGCCCTTGGCTGATTCGGAACTACAAAGTTTTCGGTCATTTTGTATTCATTCGCGACAACCTGGGCTTAGAACTTGCCGTCTCGAATAACTCCTGCGCCCCGTTCTGGTTTTGGAAGAATTTTCACGCAGATTGCTTTCGAAATCTTCACCCCGACGAAAGCCTTGCAGAGGCAGAAAAACTCAGGGATTCGGGTGAATACGCATACAATCAGGCGCGACTCCGCGAAGCATTCGACTGGATTCGCCAAAATCCCGGCCCGTTCCTGAAACTATCGGGTCAGCGCTTCGTAGCGTTCTGGTTTCCCACACCGACGGGCAATCCGTTCAGCGATCAGCATGTTTCGGCGCAAATGCTGGTTATTTGGGTCCTTGCTTTGATGAGCATTCCCGGCTTGTGGGTGCTTTGGAGATCACACCGCAAGGCGGCGGCCATCGTGATGATCTGGTTAGTGCTCTTCCCGCCGATTTACTACTTCATTCAATACGATGTCCGGTATCGCTACCCGATTCTGTGGGCCACATTCTTACCCGGTTGTTTCTTTCTGACCGACCTGGCAAGAGGGGTTTGGCACGCGTTTCGCGACAGCGGTACAACGTAACCAGGAAGCTCAGCTGGCTATTGGGGCAGCGAACTCCGGGCCGTTCCCGGTTTCACTCCTACATGCCTCTTCGCCTGCGCGATAAGCCCCACCACTTTGTCTTTTGCTTCGTAGTTTGGATTCTTGTCCAAAAGCTTCTGCCACGCAGCAACGGCGCCATCGATATCCATCTTGCCTTGCCACTTGACGATGCCAAGATTGAAAAGAGTGTTGGGTTTGTTGGGCTCGTACGATAGAGATTTGTTGAATTCCCCGATCGCGCCATCGATATCGCCGGTGTACCAAAGCGCGGTAGCGAGGTCCGTGCGGACCCCCGTATTGGAAGGCTGCAGTTTCAGAGCGCGCTGGTAATATTCGATCGCGGTCGGATATTCATGCGTGTCGTAGTAGATGTTGCCAATGTTGCTCAACAACGCGGGATTGTTGGAGTCCGACTTTAGCTGGGCGAGCAAAGGTTTCGCCTGTTGGTCAGCCATCAGCCGAAGCTGGTCAGCCGTGGGCGCTCCCATCGGCGTTTCCTGCGATCCCGTTCCAATCGCCATACCCATTGGAGTGGTCTGCGCAGCCTGTACACCGGGCGTGGAATGTTGCGATCCGCGAACGAACCAACCGCCCGCAATGCCTACCAAGAGACAGATCACAGCAAGAATATAGGCTTGGGCACTAGTCCACTGGTCAGCCGTTTGTGCTTGGTCGGTGTCGTTCATATTGGGCACTCCTATGCTCTGGTCACTCGCTTCCGCCACGTTTGGTTTTGGCGTCGGCGATCAGCTTTTCCACTGCCATTTTCTTTTGAGTATCGAGATCCGGATTCTTGGCCAACAGTTCTTGCCATGCTAGCAGCGCGCCTTTTGCGTCGTTCTTTCCGCGCCACTTGATCATTCCAATGTTGAACAGCGTGTTCGCATCCTTCGGATCGTATTTCAGGGACTGTTCCAGCTGCGCCAGGGCACCGTCGGCATCACCGCTATAGAAAATACAGGAAGCCATGTCCGTACGAACCGCTACGTTTTTTGGATCGATCTCGAGAGACTTCTGGTAATAGTTGGCGGCTTCCCGAAACTGGTGTGTCGACTTATAGACATCTCCAATCTGGACGAGAATGGGAACGCTGTTCGGATTCGCCTTCAATTGAGCGAGGAGCGGCTCAGCCTGTTTATCCGCCATGCGCTTCATTTCTTCGAGACTGGGCATCTTGCCGTGGGGGTTAGCCTGCTCGGTTTTTGAAGACGGAATACCGGCGCCTGTCGGAGCGCCGCCAGAACCTCGCATAAGATAGCCCACCGCCAACCCAACTACCAAGCAAACGGCCGCCATCGCATAAACCTGCTTTGTCTGCCAATCAGCGGGTGAAACACTTAAACGGCCGGGTTCGTTGGCCATGCGGTTGTGACTCCTCTTGAAGGCAGATCCCACATCGTGCTGCGAAACCATAGATTAGGTGGTTTGCAAGGGCCGAACAGCAATCGATATCACAAGCGATTGTGACAAGCGTCACAAGGTCGTGCGTCGTCATTAGTGGTTCATTTGCATCCATTTCCAAGCTGTTGAAACAATGTCTGACAAACTTCGTGTGGCTTTCCATCCCAAGATAGCTTGCGCCTGGCGCGGGTCCGCTACCAATCGGGGTGGGTCGCCCGCCCGCCGTGAGGCAATTCGAGTCGAAACTTTGCGACCGGTTACTTTTTCGATGGTCTCAATGACCTGGTGTATGGAATGTCCTGCGCCTGTGCCCAAATTCACGAATAGAGAGCTGTCTTGCCGCCCGAGATACTCGAGAGCAAGGACATGGGCATCGGCAAGGTCAGACACATGTATATAGTCACGAACACAGGTACCGTCTGAGGTAGGGTAGTCCGTCCCAAAAATCTCCAGAGCCTGCTTCTCTCCAGCCGCTACCTGGAGGGCGAGCGGGATCAGATGGGTTTCGGGGTCGTGAAGTTCTCCGATCTCTCCCGATTCATCTGCCCCGGCGGCGTTGAAATATCTGAGAGCCGCGAACCGTAGGCCATAGGCTGATGCGTAGGACTCGAGCGCGTATTCGAACATCAGTTTCGTTACACCATAGGGATTCGCAGGTTGGCGAGGAGAATTTTCCGCGATGGGAATCGTAGACGGCTCGCCATATACGGCACAGGTCGACGAGAACACGATCTTGTTCACCTTTGCGTCGAGACAAGCATTCAAGAGCGAGAGCCCGCCTTCAACGTTGTTTCGGAAATATTTGCGTGGATTCTGAACCGATTCCCCCACATACGCGTTCGCAGCAAAGTGCATAACTGCGTCGACCATTCGAAGTGCGGATGTGAGGACCGATTGATTCAGGAGGTCTGCTTCGATAAGTTCAAATCCTTTAACAAGGCGGCGATGCCCGGTCGAAAGATTGTCATACACGAGGATTTCGTGACCGTGGTCGCGCAATAGCCTTGCGGCGTGACTGCCGATGTATCCGGCGCCACCCGTGACAAGCACTTTCATCCCTCACCTCGGAAGACTTTTCCTGGTTCGAACCCGCAATCGTAACGTCTGCAGCATTCCAAACGCTATAATGTACGTGGTTTTCCGCATGAATTCTGCCTCGGCGCCCGGAGCGCTCACCGCCATACCTCAAGCCCTCGATTCCACACTGGCCATTGGTCCCTCAACGAGTCACACGAAGGCGATCGTCCTCATTGTTATGTTTTGGCTAGCGATCTACTTCACGAGTATTTTCACCCCGCCATTGTTGGACGACGCTGATTCGGTTCACGCAGAAGCCGCGAGAGAGATGGTTTTGAGACACGATTGGGTTACCCTTCACGCCAACGGAATCCGTTACCTCGAGAAAGCGCCGCTAATGTATTGGAGCGTGGCGCTGAGCTACAAAATGTTTGGCGTTAGCGATTGGTCAACCCGACTGCCTCTAATGCTCGGGGTCTTGGCTATGCTGCTCGCGACCTATAGCCTGGGAGCTTTCTCGTTCGGAGGCATCGGCGGACTGTATGCTGCTCTGGCCCTGGCGACCTCGATCGGACCGTTCCTGTTTACGCGTTTTCTGATTCCCGAGGTCTTGGTTGCGCTATGGCTCACTCTCGGATTTCTCTGCTTCCTCAAATCGCTGGAGGAAAAGCAGCCATCGCGGTGGGTCTGCTGGGGATTCGCGATTACATGTGCACTCAATGTTTTAACCAAAGGCTTGATCGGGCTGATCTTCCCATTGGGTGTTGTCGGGCTTTATCTGTTGCTGACTGGCAACCTGCGGCACCTGCTAAAGCTGAAATTGATATCAAGCACGCTCGTGTTTCTGATAGTTGCTATGCCGTGGCATGTGCTGGCCGCGCTGCGAACACCCAGCCAGGGCGAGGTGCGCGGCTTTCTCTGGTTCTACTTCGTTAACGAGCACTTCTTGAGATATTTAAACAAGCGCGTTCCGCGCGATTACGACACCGTGCCGCTGCTCTTGTTTTGGGCGCTCTTGATTTTGTGGCTGGTTCCATGGAGTGCGTTTCTGCCGCAGGCGATCAAGGATGTGCCGGCACGTTGGAAGGAATTGCGCGGCGGCTTGACGAGTCGTCAACGGGCGAACCTAGTGTTTCTGTTATGGGCACTCATCATCGTAGTGTTCTTCAGCTTCTCAACGCGCCAGGAATATTACACGATACCCGGACTACCAGGGATGGCGCTCCTCGTTGGCGGATGGCTACAACGGGAAACGTCGTCAGCTCCCGAGAGTGGCGAACGGAAAGCAGGGCGGACCTCATCGCTGGTACTCCTTGCGATTGGGGTACTCGTGTCCGCAGTTGGATCTGCGCTTCTGGCTTTTGCGAAAACTCCTGCAGCGGGCGCCGACCTAGCTGACTTGCTGCGAAAGAATCCGGACAGTTACGCGCTGTCGTTCGGTCACGTCTTAGACCTTACGCCACAAGCGATGGGAGCGTTTCGACTCCCCCTTTTCGGCTTCTCGTTCGCATTCCTTGCAGGTACAGCCCTCAACTGGCATTTCCGGCGACGCAACCGGGCTGCAGCCGGGAACTTGGCCTTGGCGCTGATGATGGTCATCGTCTTGACCTGCGTACATTCGGCGTTTGTTACGTTTTCGCCGATCTTGTCATCTAAGAATTTGGCCGACGCAATTCACCGCAGTTACGAACCCGGGGATGTCATCGTGGTCGACGGGGAATACGAAAACGCATCCACGTTGAACTTCTACACTGGCCAACCGATACGTGTTCTGCATGAGCCCACGGGCAATCTTTGGTATGGATCCAAATTCCCCGATGCACCTCGAGTGTTCGAAACGCCATCTTCCTTCGCTGAGCTGTGGAATGGTCCGCAACGTGTCTATCTTTGGACCGACCAGGAAAAACCTAAGCCCCTTGAAGGCCGTGAATATTTTGTACTAGCGGAAAATGGCGGGAAATCCATTCTGACGAATCGTCGCTGACAGACAGTTAGTTTCTGACGTGTCCATGTGAATCCGATGCCAGTCGCACAGCCCAGCCTGATGGTGACCAGTTTGGTGTGGAAACTCTTGCTGACCGTTGCGGCCATCGGTTCCGTGAGCTCCACTATCTTTCTCGCATTGGTGCTGGTTGCGGTCGTTCGTTACCGGCGCGAAAGACAAGCATCAGAGTCGTCCATTCCAGTTGATCTCGCGTCGCTGCCCGCGGTGACGTTATTGAAGCCAGTACACGGGATGGAGCCGCGGCTATTCGAAAATCTTGAAAGCTTTTTCCAGCAAGATTACCCGAATTTTGAAATTTTGATCGGGGCGAGGGACAACGAAAATGCAGCATTGCAGGTCGCGCAGGAAGTGCGCCGAAAGTATCCTCATGTATCGAGCAAAGTCGTTCTGTCAGGACCGCCTACCTGGCCGAATGCGAAAGTTTATTCGCTCGATATAATGATTCGTGAAACTCCGAATTCGTTTCTTGTCATCAGTGACAGCGATGTTCTAGTGGGCCCGACTTTTCTTCGTCAGGTTATTCCACCACTGTTGAAGTCGCGAACCGGCCTCGTAACCTGTCTCTATCGCGGCATTCCAGCGGGCGATTTCTGGTCACGATTGGAAGCGCTGGGGATGTCGGTGGAGTTGCCATCCGGGGTTTTGGTAGCCGACATGCTTGAAGGCATGCGGTTTGCGTTGGGCGCGGTGATGGCGGTCAGGCGCGATGCTTTGCAAAAAATCGGTGGAATTGCTTCTACCGCGGATTACTACTCCGACGATTTTGTTTTAGGCCACGAAGTGTGGAAAGCAGGATATGACGTCACCCTGGCTCAACCCGGCGTTGGGCATGTACTGATGCCCCGCACCTTGAGTGAAAGTTTCGGAGACCAATTGCGTTGGATGAAGAGTACCCGATACTCGCGGCCTCTCGGGCACATCGGCACGGGGTTAACCTATGCCATGCCTTTTGGCTTATTGGGGTTGGCGGCAGGCTTAGGAGCAGGCCTTCCAGTTCTTGGCTACAGCTTGCTTGCGGCTTCCGTTGTCAATCGAATCGTCCAGTGCCTCGCAGTCGGCAGAGGAGTATTGCACGACAAGAACGCGGTGAGATTCTGTTGGCTCTATCCTCTACGTGATCTTTCGGGCTTTTTGACTTGGACTGCGAGCTTCACCAGTCGCACGTTTCGCTGGCGCGGCGAAAACTATCGATTCGGACGCGGCGGCCGAATCAGTCCCCAGCACCGGCCCGCAGAGAGTGCGGTTGGAGAACAGCTGTAACCGGCACTCCAGAAACCGTCTCCAGCTCCGCGCGGCGACTTGCAATCACCTGATTCACGATTTCCCGCAATTGATACTTCGGCTTGAAACCCGTGAGTTGTGCAATCTTGGAGATGTTCGGCACCCGTCGGTCCATATCCTCGAAACCGTGCTGGTAGGCCTGGTCATATGGAATGAGACGAATCTCGGAATCGCTATCTGTCATCTCCTTCACCATCACTGCAAGTTGGTAGATGGAAACTTCTTCTGGATTGCCGATGTTGAATACGTTGCCGACAGCCCTGGGATCTTCGATCAGGCCCAGCGCTCCGCGTACAACGTCGCGAACATCCGCAAAGCAGCGCCTTTGCAGTCCTGTCCCAAAAACTGTAATTGGTTCCCCGCGTAAAGCCTGATTGACGAACCGTGGCAAGACCATCCCGTATCGGCCTGTTTGACGGGGGCCAGTCGTATTGAAAAAGCGCGCGACAACCACTGGAAGCCCGTGGGACTCGTGGTTCGCAAGGGCTAGAAATTCATCAATCGCTTTTGAGCATGCGTAGCCCCAGCGGCTCTTTGTGGTTGGTCCGTAAACAACGTCATCGTCTTCCGAAAAAGGATGTTTTGCGCTTTTGCCATATACCTCCGACGTCGATGCCACAAAAGAAAGCTTGCGAAAACGCGCGGCCAGTGAAAGAACATTGTGACTTCCGAGCACATTGGTCTCGATTGTGTCTACCGGGGAGTCGATGATCTTCTTCACCCCAACTACTGCCGCCAGATGAAACACGATGTCTGCATTGCGGACCAACGGTTCCAGGCGCGCAAGATCAAGAACTGAGCCAATCGCAATGTGAAGGCGATCGTGATCCTGTGATTGCGCGAGATTGTCGAGCCGTCCAGTGGAGAAGTCGTCCAGAACAAATACTTCGTCACCGCGTTTCAAGAGCGCTTCGCAGAGATGGCTACCAATGAAACCCGCGCCTCCAGTAACTAAGACCTTACGCATTTGAAATCAACCTCGTTATGCAGCCGTCGCCAAGGATGCGAGCCATTGTTCGATTTCCTTCCACGCTTACGACTTATTAGATTCTGGCAAGCCTGCCATCTTTCAATTCGAAGTATTCCCCTCGCCAACTCACGGTATGACCGGTAAAACTCCCGATCCAAACCAGCAGCGCCGCGAAATCCCGAAGAGGAATAAGCCAAGCCAGCCGAATCAAATTTCGATCTCCGAGCACCAATACGCCTGCAACAAACGCAACGAGAAATCGAAACATAACGGCCAGCGCTAGCAGTTCCCAACCCCAAAGGGCGCCGCGGGCAGCGCACAACGAAAGAAAGGCCCATGGCAATCCGAACGTCAGAACAACGCCCAAATATCCCCAACGTCGCGAGTCACGAACGCTGCGCGCCCAACGCAACTGGTGATCGTAAAACTCGCGCAACGAATAAGCCGGCAGAAATGTGTCGACGACGACTTCGGAAAGCACTACCGTTCGGCCCAAAGCAGCGATGCGGTTCGCAATCTCGTAATCGTCTGCCAGATATTCAACAACTGACTCGAACCCTCCGATTGCAACCAGCTCTGCGCGGCGAAATGCCAGCGTCGATCCCAGTCCAAAATGAACGCCGCCTTCGATCTGCCGAGCGGTCAATACGGCAGCTGCAAAGTCCGAACTGATCCCGATGGATTCCAGGCGTGACCCAAGAGATTTTTCTGGTATCCCGCGGTAAAGGCACGTAACCATTCCGACGTCTGGACTGCAGAGCGGCCCCACGACGCGAGATAGATAATCTCGTTCGACACGAATATCGCTATCGTTTACAACTAAATGTCCGTAACGCGAGGCCGACATCATCTGGGCGAGGTTGCTAATCTTGGTATTTGTGCCCAGATTTTGCTTGCACACCACTAGCTGAATGCACCGCGAAGGAAACTCGCGTTGAAGTCTGTGAACCGACTCAACGGCCGGATCCTTCAAATCGCTCACGCCAAAAATGATCTCGTAATCCGGATAGTCTTGCTCGCAATGGCTGCGAAAACTCTGATAGATTTCCGGATCAATGCCCTTCAAAGGCTTCAAAATGCTGACCGGCGGATGAAACGACCGCCCAGATCGCGTACGACGATCGATCAGAAAGCGGATTGCGCTCCAAAGGCAAATGCCGTAATACACGAGACACGAGATCGTCCCAACAAGTGCGAAGAGTTCCAGAATTTTTGCGGCTTGTTGCGTCATTTGCAGTGCAGCTCTGCCCCAGCCCTACTGCCAGGCACACGCCTTGTTTAGGCTAGACACACGCGCGGGAACCAGTTTTTAGATTACCAGACCATTCCTTTTTTGCGCCAAAACCCACCGCTTGGCATTTACTGGACGGTTGCCGGTTCAGATGTCTGGTAAATAGATGCAAGTGATTGTGTGAAAGGTGCCTCGATGAGGACACATCGCCAACAACTCAACGTTTATCGACAAAAGAAAGGCCCGAAGTGTTCGACTTCGGGCTTCAACATTCAGGACGTTTTTTGATCAGTTAACGGTCAATGTTGCAGTACCACTGGCTGTTGTGCTTCCCTGGGCGTAGTTGGCTTTTATGGTTGTGGTTCCTTTCCCCGAGGAAGTTGCGAGACCGAAATTGCTTACAACGGCAACACCTGCGTTGCTGGAGCTCCAATCCGCGAACGTCGTCAGTACCTGGGTGCTGCCGTCGTTGAACGAACCTGTCGCCGTGAACTGCTGACTCTTTCCGAGCGTGATCGAAACGCTGGGTGGAGTAACAGCCATCGTAGCGAGTGTGGCGTTGGTAACGGTCAGGTTGATGGTCCCGGCAGGGACGGATCCAAAGACAGCTCGGATTGTCGCGGTACCGGGGGCCACCCCACGCACCACGCCGTTGGTGCTTGACACGGTTGCGACCGTTGCGTCGCTCGACGTCCAGGTGGCCGAGTCAGTAAGGTCTTGTGTCGTTCCGTCTTCGAAGGTTCCCGTCGCTTTCAATTGAACCGAAGTCTGGGACGCGAGCTTTGAAGATGAATTGGGAGATGTGACCGACACCGAGACCAACTTCGAGGCAGTAACGGCCAACTCAGTTGTGCCTACAACGCTGTCCTGTGTCGCTGTGATCGTTGTTGAACCTGCGCCCTGCCCAGTCGCAAGCCCGTTTTGAGTGATCGTGGCTACCGCCGGATTGGAGCTAATCCAGGTTACTGCCGTCGTGAGATTCTGGGTCGACCCATCGCTATAGGTGCCAGTTGCCATGTACTGAACTTGTCCCGCTGGCGCGGTAAAAGGAGCACCAGTGGTACTGACCTTGATTGAAGTAAGGACCGCAGAAGTCACTGTTACTGGCGACGATCCTGTTACGCCCAACATGGCCGCGATGATATTGGCCGTCCCGGCCGCCACGCCCTTCACGACTCCTTTGGTGCCCGATAAGTTACTGACCGTTGCAGCCGCAGTGTTGTCTGAAGACCAAGTGACCTGGCCGGTTAGGTTTTGTGTCGAACTATCGCTGAAAGTGCCGACCGCCGTGAAGTTCAGCTTGGCGTTCGGTTGCAGCGAAGCGCCTGACGGCGCCACGGCAATTGAACTCAGCGTGGCATTTGACACGGTGAGAAGTGTGGAGTCGGACACAGAACCGACGTTGGCGGTAATGGTCGCCGATCCCGGTGTTAATCCCGAAACCAGTCCCGATGGGGCGACTGTTGCCACTGCCGTCGCGGATGACGTCCACGACGTTACTTGATTGGTGAGATTGCGCGTGCTCCCGTCGCTAAAAGTGCCGGTCACGGTGAATTGCTGCGTGGTCTGTTTAGCAATGGTCGCGGCCTCTGGCTTAACACCGATAGAGACTAAGTTCGCGAGCGTCACCGTGAGTGTGGCGTGAGCACTGGCTGATCCAAAGGTCGCCGTGATCGTGGTAGTGCCCTGGTTCTTGCCGGTTGCGAGGCCGCTGTTGGACGTCACTCCCGCGACATTCGTCGCGGAGGAGCTCCATGTAGCGAGGTTCGAAATGTCCTGCTCAGTTCCGTCTGAAAAATTGCCCGTTGCGGTGAACTGTTGCTGGGTACCCACATCGATGGATGGACTGGTTGGAGTTACAGTTAGGGAGTTGAGTGTTGCGCTCGAAACGTTTAGTGTTCCGGTTCCTGATACGCTCCCAGAACTCGCAGTAATTGTGGTTGCACCTCCCGAGACTCCAGTGGCGACGCCTTTAGTGCCGGAGGTATTGCTAATCGTGGCAACGGCGGGCGAAGAGGAAGTCCACGAAACGGAGGTGGTCAGATTCTGAGTACTGTTGTCGCTAAATTTTCCCGTCGCCGTGAATTGGGCCGTTGTGGTCGGCGCAATCGAAGGAGTTGTGGTAGCAACCGCAATCGAGACCAGTGTCGGGGGCGGTGGAGGGCCTACGTTTCCTCCCGACCCACCTCCACAGCCGGCGAGTACTCCTGCGAAAATCACGCACAACAGAATCAGGGCCCGTTTCACGCAAACCTCCAAAAACACGGTCAAGATTGGCGGACTTCGTCGCAACGTGCATGTCACACCGGGAAGACCATACTTATCGCGGCAAGTTGGGTGCCAAAGTCCGCGAGGCAGAGAGCCTGTATCGGTATCAGTTTCTTTGCAGTACAAGAGCCTCCCGTACTTGCGGGCCGGAAATAATTAGGTGATGTGCAATGAGTTGCAGTTTGTCTCGTGAGAATGTGGGCGGAGGAGATGTTCATGAGAACGGCGATTCTTAGTGTGATTTTGCTACTCCCGGCGACTTTACAAGCGCAAAATACGCGACGTATCGAGCCGGCACAATCTGCTTCACACTCAAATCCCGTACTGTCCAAAACAAAATTTCGAACCGGGCAAACGTTTGCGCCGAATCAACCTCTGGACGCGATCAGTGCTCAAGACATCGCCCGTCGGTTCATTTCCGCCAAACCAATTCGGCCTGTATGACATGCATGGCAACGTCTTGCAGTGGGTTCAGGATTGCTTTTCGAACTCATTTTCGAAACATCCAACGGATGGTTCTGCCAGTCGCACCCCAACGCTGTCAGTCGATTCGACTGACGAAATATACTGGAATACGTGCCGTTGGTTTCGATAACCCGCTTGCGCGTGCGTTCATGGCGATATCTTTTACCGTTTCTCTTCTATGCCATCAGGTCTTCCCGACAGGCCAAAGCTGCTGAGGGAAATTTGGCGGTCTCCCTACTACGCGATGCACAGAATGCGTATTGGACGCGCACTGTTTGGACCAGCGAAGAGGCAATGAAATCCTTCATGCTAAACGGACCGCATCGACAAGTGATGAGTCGCCTCTTGGAATGGTGCGACGAAGCGGCAGTCGTTCACTGGACGCAGGAGTCCGACCGAGAGCCAGACTGGCAAGAAGCCCATCGACGAATACAGCAGAAAGGGCGGCGGTCGAAAGTCAACCACCCGTCACAGGCACACGAAGATTACGAAATTCCAAAACCAACGACGTGATCCTTGAGACTAAGGTGGCGCTCGAAGATCTCAGTACCGCAACCTTGGCCAAATCTTCCGACGTCTGGCCAGGCTGAGATCAGCCGGATCATGGAAGGTTGAAAACTTTGAGAAAGCAGCCGGACCTGTAAGCCGAATTCTGTCCGCCGGATTGCTCCGGCAGGACGGTCATTCCTCTTGGCCGCGCATTGCTGAACGGCTCTAGCGACCTACCCGGAGGTTGTGACGCATCGAGCCGACACGTGCGCAAGCGAGCCCGCGCTTCCTCCCTATTTGGTCTTGCTCCGTGTGGGGTTTGCCCTGCCCGCATCATTACTGCCGCGGCGGTGCGCTCTTACCGCACCTTTTCACCCTTACCTCAACGTTGCCGCCAAGGCGGTATGTTTTCTGTGGCACTGGCCGTCCAGCGGACTTGAATCCGCCGTCCCGGACGTTATCCGGCACACTGCTCTGCGGAGTTCGGACTTTCCTCCCTCCTTGCGAAGGGCGACCGTCCGGTCCGGCTGCTAACGCTACGATTATAACCGCAGGCCGGTTGGCAAGTCGCTCAGACTTAAGGTGAGGGCGATCGTTCTTGTCCGTCTCGAGCAAAGCCAATTCGCCAATGGATCTTCATGCTGCAGGTTCTGCCGTCTTCAATTCTGCCCCCGCTCCGAGATCGATGGGAACTGTGAATTGCTCCTGTTCCGTAGATCCTTCCAGCGCGGTCACTGATGAAGCGCCGCCAGCAATCACTTGAGTGACTTGATCGAAATAACCTGTACCCACGAAGCGCTGATGTTTCACGGCCTCATAACCGCTGTCGCGCTCGCTATCGAATTCCTGGTCTTGCAATCGCGAATACGCCGTCATGCCATGGTCCCTGTAGCCACGCGCCAATTGGAACATGCTGAGATTCAGGGCATGGAAGCCAGCAAGAGTGATGAACTGAAACTTGTATCCCATCGCTCCCAACTCTCTTTGAAATTTGGCAATCGTCTGGTCGTCGAGATTCTTTCTCCAGTTGAATGAAGGAGAGCAGTTGTAAGCGAGCAGCTTGTTCGGATATTTCGCATGCACGGCATCAGCAAATTGGCGCGCTTCTTCCAAGTCTGGGTGCGAAGTCTCGCACCAGATGATGTCCGCATAAGGCGCGTAGGCGATGCCACGCGCAATTGCTGACTCAATACCGCCGCGAATCTTGAAAAAGCCTTCGCTGGTGCGTTCGCCCGTTAAGAACCTGTGGTCTCGCGGGTCGATATCACTGGTGAGCAAGTGAGCGCTGTCAGCGTCGGTCCTTGCCATGATGAGGGTTGGGACACCCATAACGTCCGCG
>Ga0207649_10001299_pt1 | contig 14899 bp, 8 predicted proteins | sample KBSC43metaG_FD_184317 | JGI IMG/M metagenome (GOLD analysis project Ga0207649, IMG submission 184317) | Corn rhizosphere microbial communities from Kellogg Biological Station, Michigan, USA - KBS C4-3 metaG (SPAdes) (version 2) | ecosystem: Host-associated > Plants > Roots > Rhizosphere > Soil ... | reverse complement strand
GCCACCTTCGCTTCGCGCAAGATCCTGCCGCTTCCATCCACCACGCACACACTCGATGCTTCCAACGACACATCGATCCCTGCATAATGTTCCATGGCTGTCTCCTCTTCCGATGCTTGGGGCCACACAGCTGGACCCCGTTGAAACATCATCGGAGACAGCCACCTTCCTCGCCATCACAAGGCATAGGCCCATCACCGCATCTGGGCGGATAGGGAATGCCGAGGCCTTTATAGAGCCGCGGCGATCCGCAGCCTCATGCTCCCGATATTTGATAATTCGGAGTTATGGCTGCGCCTCAGTAGATAGGTCGGGGCGAAGACCCGGCTGCTCTGCAAGTGGGGTTGATAACCGGCCGCGATTGTCTCCCGCCTCTCTAAAAAAAGAGGATAGCTCTAATCGAGCGGACATCAGTGGGGGGCGGAGCAATCCACCTCCTCCTATCGCTAACTCTTTCATCTAGTCATCAAAGCAAGAATCTGTCTCGACCCCTCGAATTTTTTTTGAGCGGCTAACCCATTTCCGTTCCTCCTTCGTCTGACCAAGCAGCCTAAACTCGAACCTTGGTGGTTAGGGGAAGCTGGCGGGGCATGGTCGAGCGAACGGAACCGGGCGGTGACGGCGTCGTGCTGCAAGCGATAAGCGGCGCCATGAGCGCGTCCGAAGTCGACCAGTGGTTCGTCCGCGAGGTGTTGCCACTGGAGGCGACATTGATGCACTTCCTGCGTCGGAATTGGCGCAACAAGTCCGATCACGCGGATTTGTGCCAGGAAGTTTATGTCCGGGTTTATGAAGCTGCGCTTCAGGAAATTCCCCTGCAAGCAAAGCCTTTTGTCCTTTCTACCGCCCGTAATCTCCTGATCGATCATGTGCGGCGTGAGCATGTGATTTCAATAGAAGCCGTCGCTGATCTCGATGTGCTGGGCGTCGGCGCCGAAGAAGTGTCACCAGATCGCGTGGTGATCGCGCGCGAGGAACTGCGTCGTTTGCAAGACGCCCTCGATCTTCTGCCGCCACGTTGCCGAGAGGCTGTGGTGCTGCGCCAGGTCGAAGGCTTGTCGCGCAAGGAAATCGCAGAGCGCATGGGAATTTCGGAAGAAACGGTCAAACGTCATCTTGCCGTCGGGGCCTGCGCGCTCGCAGATACCCTTTATGGCGAGCCCTCGGAACAAGGGAGAAAGCCGTGAGCGAGGCGAGCGAGCTGCATCCCACTGCCAAAGAGATCCAGGAACAAGCCGCGCTCTGGCTAATGGATGTGCGCGACCGCGCCAATTGGAGCGCCGATGATCAGGCTGGCCTCGATGCTTGGCTGGCCCAATCCCACGCGCATCGCATTGCCTATCTCCGCCTTGAAGCCGCCTGGAATCGCACGCACCGTCTGGCTGCTTTGCGTAGCGGCCACGCTGCTCGCGGCAGCACGCCTAAGCTGCTTCCACTTCTTGTCGGTGCAGTAGCAGCGCTCGCTGTCATGGCGGTGCTCGGAGTAGGCATGTTGCCGCCTCGAATTGCGCCCGCGAAAATCTATAAGACTGCGCTCGGAGAACGCAAAACCATAACACTCACGGATGGTTCGGAAATCGAGCTCAATACCAACAGCGCCCTGCGTATCGCCAGCGACAATGCACGCAAGGTTTGGCTCGACAGAGGCGAGGCTTATTTTCAGATCAAACACGATGCCTCGCACCCCTTTACGGTGACAGTGGAAGGTCACCGTGTGGTCGATTTGGGTACCAAATTTCGAATCCGAGAACGTGCAGAGGTCGTCGAAGTCGCGCTGATGGAGGGCGCGGCCCGGTTCGAAGCCGCGGATGATTCCGTACGCGCCTATCCCGTCTATCTGTCGCCGGGGGATGTGGTCATCGCGAAAGCGGATTCCATGTCGGTGCTAAAGCGCGCTCCGCGGGAACTGTCGAACGAATTGGGCTGGCGGCGCGGAGTGCTGATCTTCAAGCATACCGCCCTGGCCGACGCCGCCACGGAGTTCAATCGGTATAACGCCACCAAACTTGTCATCGCAACGCCCGCCGTCGCAAAGATTGAAATCGGCGGAACGTTCCCATCGGACGATGTGGCCGCTTTCGCCCGCATCGCTCGCGATCTTCTGAAACTACACGTCGAATTCAAAGATCGGGAAGTTGTGATCTCGCGATAGCCATCGCAGGCAGCCATCTAAGTACGAGGGGGATATGAAAAGATTTGCAGGTCTCAAGACGATCTTAGCGGGAAGCACTTGCGTCGCATTGCTTTCCACCCATGCATCCGCGGGGAACTTCAATATTCCTGCCGGGGATCTCGAGAGTGCGCTCGATGCTTACGCGGCACAAACGGGCGTTCACCTCGTCTACACCGAGCATTCGGTCCAGTGTGTACGCACCAAAGGTGCAGCTGGGACGCTGTCCGCCAGCGACGCTCTTTCATCTATTCTGTCCGGTACCGGCTTTACGATGCGCCGCGATCCTTCAGGCGCTCTCGCCATCATCCCCGGCGGCGGCTCGGCATTGAACAGTATCGCCGATATCCAGCTCCAAATCGCCCAGGCCGCACCTCAGCGCGCGGCCGTAGAGACCGTCACGGTAACGTCCTCCAAACTTGGTGGGGCAGATGTTCAGAGCATTCCCATTGCGATCACCGCAATGTCGCAAGAACAACTGACCGCGACACAAACGGCCGGCGGACCGGACCTGATCAAACAGGTTCCGAACATGACCTTCACCAAGACTAATTTCACCGGCTACAGCATCCAGTTACGTGGGATCGGGACCCAGGCCATATCGGTCACCACCGATCCGGCGGTCGCCGTTGCGTTTAACGACATCCCCTTCATCCGTAACCACTTCTTCGAACAGGAATTCTACGACGTCAGTCAGGTCGAGGTGTTGCGCGGGCCGCAGGGTACGCTTTACGGCCGCAATGCGACAGCCGGCGTTGTCAATCTCTCCTCGGCCAAGCCGAGCGACCAATTTGAGGCGCTGGCATCTGCTGACATCGGCAACTACCAAAATCGACGCTTTGAAGGGATGGTCAATATCCCGATTGTCGATGACAGACTCGACATCCGCGTCGCAGGTGAATGGACCAAGCGCAAAGGCTATACCTTCAACGAAACCACTGGTCGAGCCATTGATGGTCGCGATCTCTGGTCCGGCCGCGTCACTGTTGGGTTTAAACCCATACCGGGCCTAGAAGCCGATCTCGTTTGGGAGCATTTCTCCGAAGACGACGATCGCATGCGCAGCGCCAAACAGCTCTGCAAACGCGATCCGGGACCCAGTGAAGTCGGACCCTTGACCGTCGCCGCAGGTGGGCTCAACGCAGGGGACTTCGTCACCAATCTCGACGTTTCGGGCCGCGCCGTTCTGAGCCAGGGCTGTCTCCCGGTTTCGCTCTATTCGCCCGAAGCTTATGAAACACCCAACGGGCAGGCGTTACCGATCGTCTATGCGGTGGAATTCGGGTCTGGCTTCAAAAGTACGTCTCTGATGCCCAATACAGAGCCCTATGCATCGCCCACGCAGCCAACCAGCTTGCGAGTGATCCAGTCGTCACTGGTACCAAGATACAGAGCAAAAAATGACATCGTCGAACTCAACACCAGCTATGCGATTTCGCCAAATTTAACCATCGTTTCCAACACGGGCTACAACAACGATTTCCTTGCCTCAATCGAAGATTTCAATCGATTCACAGCACGGCCAAATATCTTTTTCGCATCGGCCGATCAATTGGGAGGAGGCCCTCAAGGAGACGGCGCGGGATTTTTAGGCTCACGATTCACGCCAGGCGGCATTCTGTGCGATCCCCAATTGGGCTGCTCGAACAGCTTTGTCGGCGAAGACTTGTCTCAAGAGCGCGCATGGCAGTTTAGCCAAGAGGTCAGGTTGGCCTCGAATTTCAGTGGGCCCTTCAATTTTAGTGTTGGAGGAAACTACCTGCACTATGAAACGCTCGAAGACTATTACGTCTTTTTGAATCTGATTACTTTGGAATCTCGATTTCTTGATGCCAGCGCGCCATACACCGCCAATCAGCTTTGCTTCAGCACGCCCGCGCAGCACGTCTACCCCGTATTCAATCTGGGCGATCCGCTCTACGATTGTCCTTTCACCGATGGAACGCCACTCACGCCAGGGTTCAATGGTCAGGGACACAATTACTTCCGTAGCGAAAATCCCTACCGGCTCAACTCCTACGCTGGCTTCGGTGAGGCCTACTATCAGCTCACATCTGACCTCAAGTTGACCGGCGGTGTCCGTTGGACAGACGACCGAAAGTACTTCGTGGAAATTCCGAGCGAAGTGCTGGCGGGCAACTGGGGCTATCCCGTTTCAGGCGTCGTCGATCAGCAGTGGCAAGAATGGACGGCTCGGGCGGTTGTCAATTGGACGCCGAAACTTTCCTTCACCGATCAGACATTGGTATATGGATCCTTTTCGCACGGCTACAAGGCAGGCGGCGCCAATCCACCTGGGCCAAATACGTTTAGTAGTCTCGATGGAACGTACTCTTCAGAAGCAAGCGAGATAGAGCATCCGCTGACCTTCAAACCCGAATTCATCAATGCCTATGAACTGGGTACCAAGAACACGCTGTTCGATGGGGCGTTGACGTTCAACGGCGACATTTTCCACTACGACTACAAAGGATATCAAATCTCGGAAATCGTTGATCGCACTTCGATCAATCTCAATTTCGACGCCACAGTGAACGGTGCCGAACTTGAATCCACCTGGGAGCCCATTCCCGGTCTTCGGCTTAACTTTGCTGGTGGGTGGGAAGACACATCCCTTGCCAAAGGGTCTCAGTCCATTGATCTCATGGACCGCACCGCGGGTCACGCCGGTTGGATGGTGGTAAAGCCGTCCATCTTGTCGACATCAAATTGCATTTTGCCCGATTCGGTGGTTGCAGAGCTCATCCTCATGTCTCGGAACAATGTCTCGGTTACAGATGGAGCAGATGGCACGGCGATCTCCTCTCTGACGGGTGCGGCTTGCGAGGACGCCTATTCCAAAGGTGCGGATCCAGTTACAGCCAGCTTCTTTTATGATGGCTCCCCGCCGTCCGGATTCGATCCTGCCACTGCACCGAACGGAGGGGCAGGTTTCACCAAGGACCTCTCTGGCAACAAACTGCCCAACGCGCCGCCTCTGACGGTATCGGCGGGAGCGCAATATACCGTTCCGCTGACGAACGATTGGGCCGGCACGTTGCGCGCCGACTATTATTGGCAAGACTATTCTTGGGCTCGTGTCTTTAATGACAACCCTTACGACCGCCTTCGCGGCTACACCAACGTCAACCTCACCTTGATTTTCACCAATCAGGAAGGCTGGCAAGCGATGGCGTATATGAAAAACATCTTCAATACGGCAGCCATCACCGGTGTATTTCTGAACAGCGATGACACCGATCTGACGACCAACGTCTTCACGACGGATCCGCGTCTGATCGGTTTGCGCATCACGAAAAATTGGTAAGGGGGAAGCCAATGAGCGAGCTATTGCAGACCAACGGTACGCCGCAGGACCTTAAAAGAAAACTGCTTGCGACCGCATCGGCCGTGTCTTTGTTGGGAGTGGGAACCGTCGCACACGCTGCGGGCGATCTTGCTTCTGCGCGTCCCACACTGTGGGTGGAGATCGGCGGGCAGTTCGATGTCGGGCAAAACTCCGCCCAGACCTGGACACCACCAAATGCGCCCCAACCAATCGTGCAGCCTGCATTTGAACCTTTTGGCCAAATGCCGGACATTGGATATGATTGGAATGGCAAAATCGCGATCCAGCCTGCTTCCTCTGATTGGGTCTTTTCCGCGTCCGTGCAATTCGGAAAGGCCAAGCGCGGGCCGAAATCTACGCACGATCAGGCAAACGTTACCGGCTACAATTTATTTGGACTGCCGGCACCGCCAACCTATGCGTTTACGGATTCCCATACCGTTTCGGACACTCGTCACTTTGTCGTTGACTTTCAAGCGGGCAGGGACGTCGGCTTGGGGTTGTTCGGAAAGCACAGCACCTCAACTATCAATCTCGGCATTCGCATGGCTCAGCTTACCGAGAGCGTCCATGGCACGATGACGGCCCAGGTCTCCGCGCCCAACAAATACAATGCGGGCATTAACCGATATGCCGACATGCATGCGGAGCGGAGTTTCAGCGGCGTGGGCCCTTCGATCGATTGGAATGGAGTTGTTCATCTGATTGAATCGGCCGACGACAGTCTCGATCTCAACTGGGGTGGTCAGGCCGCGCTTTTGTTTGGGCGGCAAAAGGCGAATGTCACGCTTCACACCAAAGAAGTTCAATTTACGACGCCGTTTACCGGCTCGGCAGCATCATATCTGCGCACCCACTCAACTTCGATTTCCGTTCGCCGAAAGACGGTGATCGTGCCCAATGTCGGAGGCTTTGCAGGTGTATCGTACAATCTCGGTAGCAGAGGGAAGATTAGCCTGGGCTATCGGGCCGATTTCTTCTTCGGGGCGATCGATGGAGGGTTGACGACTCGAAGGTCGGAGACGCGGGGTTTCTATGGCCCATTTGCGTCTGTTGGCTTTGGCCTTGGCGACTAGGCCCGATAAACCGGGTGCCGTCGAAAAGAAACAGCGAACGCTGGCCTCTTTGCGTATTCATAACAGTAAGAGTTAGGCGCGGGAGAAAGATGGCGATGCAGGCCTGCCGCATGATCTAAATTTGGGGTGGCATCCTTACCTGAACAAATGCATGATCTCTCAGCTGATGGCATCAACCGGAGCAGAGTTCGAGCCGGACTGCTTGCTGCGCCATTCATTCTCCGACGAACGTGGGCCCGTGTCTTCAACGACGATCCCTATGATCGCATACGCGGCTATACGAACGTAAACCTCGCGCTCATCCTGACGGATACTTCGGGCTGGCAGGTGATGGGGTATGTCAAAAACATCTTCGACACCACCGCGATCACCGGCGACTTCCTCAACAGCGATGACAGCGGTCTCACCACCAACATCTTCCTCACCGATCCGCGTCTCTTCGGCGTCCGGGTGACCAAGCATTTTGACGGGGGTGATTCAGGCGGCGACATCTTTGCTGGCCTGGCAGGCAAACGTCCCACGATATGGATCACAGTAGGGGGAAGCTTCTCGCAGCTCCAGGACGATTGGCAGCAATACAATCCGCCCTTCGCCTCCATCATGCCGGATGGATTGCCCAACCCCGTGTCGGCGGAAAAGGCACCCTCCGGATCGTTCGATTGGGAAGGCAACGTCAGCATCCAACCCGAAGATTCCGATTGGGTGTTCAAGGCCGGTGTCCGATATGGACGTTCCTCAAGGAACAAACACATCCACAAAAGCCTACCTGCAGCGACCGCAAATTATGTAACGGTACCTGCTATATTCCAATACTTCTTCCATCTGCCGCCAGTTGCAAGCTGCGCTGCACTTGAGGCTGCTATCCACGGCGATGCGGCATGCCCTTTTGTCGCCGTCGATCATGAGTTCGTTGACGCGCAAGCCACCGAAAGTGAATTGCATGCGATGATGGACTTCACGCTCGGTAAGGATGTTGGGCTAGGCACAATTGGTGCGGGCGTTAGGATCGCACAGTTCACGACAGAAGCGTCAGCAGAATTGAACGCCGATCCTCACTACAATTTTCCGAAAACGCTACATACATTCACCGATCCCAATGAGGAATATGGCGAGCTCTACAACGGCGTCACCAAGGAGAAACGCGGATTTCATGGCAGTGGTCCGGAAGTTAAATGGGACGCCCAGCGGGAACTTCTGGGTGATGAACATAACGGAGAAATCGACATTGATTGGGGTATGAATGTTGGAGTCCTTTTTGGGCGTCAAACCGTTACTTTGAATGAGACGCTCCAAAAGGAAAGATGCCATGGACGCACCCTTGGAACTTGCGCAAGCGTGGTGCCCAGCTCGTCACCCCAACCCAACAGTCGTTCGAAACGCGTTGCGGTCCCTAACCTGGGCGGCTACGTCGGAGCCTCGGTGCGTTACAGCAATGCCAAAATCAATTTTGGTTATCGCGTCGATGAATATTTTGGAGCGATGGACGGCGGTCAGGACTCCGCGAAAAGGTACAACCGCGGGTTCTATGGTCCATACCTCAATGTCAGCCTAGGGCTGGGCGGGTAGCAACCGCGCAAGGGAAGCCATTAACGAACAGCGGGCGAAAGTCCGCTGTTTGCTTGCGGCCCGCGAATCCGCGGTCGATCATTTGCGAAATGTCTGCCAGAATCAAAGAAAGGGTGCGGGCATGCCTTCGCGGCGTGCTACTTCGGCGCAAGATTGCTTTCGTTTCCAGGGCGACAGGAGAGAGGGATCCAGCTGTCATTCCGTTTTCGCAGCTATCAGGACAAGCTTCGGGGCCCGGCGCAATAATATTTCCAGACAGAAATGACTTTCTTCGGTAATTGCCCCTCGGCACCGGAGGTCTAGGCTGTGAGCGAGCGCCCGTTCAAGGCGCGAAATAACTTCTGAGGCGACATTCAGAATCGAGGCGCGCCTCCGTCTATCCCTATGAGTACCCGAAACTGAAGCCTCGAAGACCGGGAAAGCGCGCCAAACGCATGGTCGGGACACAGGAAAACGGTCGTGAATATACCGGCCTGGGTCGACAGGACGATGCCGTGAACGCGCGCGATATTGCCTCCTGGTTCGTGCGAGAGATTCTGCCGCTGGAGCCTGTCTTGACGCAGTATCTGCACCGCAACTGGCGTAATGCCGGAGAGGTCATCGATCTCAGACAGGAAGTTTACGCGCGTGTTTGTCTAAGTGCGCAGAAGCAGTTTCCCGATGACCCGCAGCGCTTTGTCCTTATCACCGCGCGCAACCTATTGATTGATCGCCTCCGCAGTTCGCAAGTCATCCCTATAGAAGCGATGGCGGATGTTGACGCGCTCGATATTGCTGCCGATTTACCAGGGCCTGATCGCATTGCCATAGCGAGGGATGAGCTACGTCGGCTGCAGGTCGCCTTGGATAGACTTCCATCCCGTTGTCGCGAAGCCATGGTCTTTGCCCACATCGACGGGCTGGCGGGCCACGAAATCGCCCAACGGATGAATATTTCGCCTTCGATGGTGTCTGCACATCTCAACAATGGCCTCAGATTGCTCGCCAACATTATGTATGGCGAAGACGACGGAAAGGCGAAACCATGACGGATGGAGCGCCTTTAGCGTCCGGCAGAGACGCCGCCAGCATAGAAGAATGCGCTGCCGATTGGCTGCAGCGTCGTAGGTACTGGCAAGGCTGGTCTGAAGAAGACCAGAAGGCGCTTGATGCATGGATCGCCGAATCGATCGATCACGCAGTCGCGTTCTGGCGACTCGAGTCGACGCTTGATCGAGCCGAGCGGCTATCTACCCTTCGGCCGCACGGCATGCGTAGGCCTGTTGATACCGCCTCGAGGGCTCATTTTGGAAAAACGTTCCGCATAACTGCCGCACTCGTGACGGTCACCATCGCGGCATTGTCTGCCTATGCGGTGTGGCCCGTGGTGCAAAAGTCGAAAGGGCAAATTTATGCGACCGGCTTGGGTGGCCGCACGACTATTCAACTGACAGATGGTTCTAGCATCGAGCTCAACACAAATACGCGCATCCGGGCCGACGTAAGTGCAGGCAGGCGCTACGTTTCGGTTGAAAAGGGCGAGGCTTACTTTGATATCGTGCACGACGCGAAGCACCCCTTTACCGTTGATGTGGATGGTCATCGGATCACAGACCTTGGGACCAAGTTTTCCATACGTGAAGAAGCCGGTCGTGTCGAAGTCACCTTGTTGCAAGGCCGTGCCAGCATTGTTTCGGTTCGGCCAAACACGCAACATCACGCGGCGGTTCTGACGCCCGGCGATGTGGCAATCGCAACGGCGGATACACTTTCGATCGAGCAACGACCGAAGCCAACGCTCGCGAAAGAATTAAGCTGGCGCCGGGGACTGTTGGTATTTGATGGCGCGCGGCTCAAGGACGTGGCTGCCGAACTCAACCGTTACAGCCGAGAGAAAATCATCGTGTCGGATGAGCAAGTGGGCAAGCTTACTATCGATGCCTCGGTTCCAACTGATGATATTCACGCTTTCACGCGGGTAGCCCGCGACGTTTTTGGACTGCGTGTGCAGGACAAAGGTAATGAAATTCTGATTTCGCGGTGAGCGAAAGTAATCGAATGGCGAGCTTTAGGCTCGTGAAGAGGGGGCAATAATGACGAACACACGCCGGTTGAAAACCATTCTTATGCTGGGTTGTTCAGCGGTAGCTGCCGCAATGTCCAGCCATGCGCTGGCACAAGACTTCTCTGTGCCTGCCGGAGATCTGAAGCACGCGCTTGACGTCTATCGCGCACAGACTGGTATTGCCCTCGTTGTATCCAGTGAAGCGATTAAGGGCGTGCAAAGCAAAGGAGCAAAGGGCGAACTTTCTGCCGATAGCGCTCTCTCACGAATTCTCTCTGGAACTGGGTTTGCCGCGCATCGTGATCCATCGGGAATGATTGCCGTTGTTCACGAAACCTCCTCGGAAGTGGAAATTCAGCCGCTACAACTTGCCCAAGCAGGCCCAGCTCCGCGCGCATCGGTCGAAACCGTCACCGTCACGTCGTCGAAGTTGGGCGGCGGGGACGTGCAATCGATTCCCATTGCCATCACGGCCCTCAGCCAAGAAGAACTGACGTCGCGTCAGGTTGCCGGCGGACCGGACCTTATCAAGGAAGTCCCAAACCTCACCTTCACCAAGACGAATTTCACCGGTTATTCCATTCAGATCCGCGGCATCGGCACACAGGCCATCTCGGTCACCACCGATCCTGCCGTCGCTGTCGCCTTCAATGACACGCCATTCATCCGCAACCATTTCTTCGAACAGGAATTTTACGACGTCAGCCAGGTGGAAGTGCTGCGAGGGCCGCAAGGCACGCTCTATGGCCGCAATGCGACCGCAGGCGTGGTTAACGTCACCTCCGCCAAACCAACCGATCAATTCGAGGCGATGGCTTCCGCCGACATCGGCAATTACAAGAACCGCCGCTTCGAAGCGATGCTGAACCTGCCCATCCAGGGCGACAAGGTCGACTTGCGCCTCGCTGGCGAATGGACCAAGCGGGATGGGTATAGCTTCAACACGCTCACAAACTCGCCGATCGATGGACGTGATCTGTGGTCGAGCCGTTTATCGTTACGATGGAAGCCAATCGAAAACGTCACCGCAGACTTTGTGTGGGAACATTTTTCGGAGAATGACGATCGGCTTCGCAGCTCCAAGCAGCTCTGCAAGCGCGACAACGGGCCATCGGAGATACTTGGACAATCCACTGCAGTGGGCCCTCAAGGTCAGCTTGGTGTGGAATTCCTCGGCCAGAGTTGCTTACCAGATTCGATGTATGACACGGGCAATCCGGCAAATGGTGATAGTGGCGCCTTTGGCGTTCCGAATGCGCTTTCGCTGCCATACTATGGGGGAATCCAAGGAGCTGGCTTCGGCCTTTCCTTTGCGCCGCTGGGCGGATTTGTTGGTCCGCTACGCGATCCGTATGCCAGCCAAGCGCAATCGATCAATCTACGCGACATCGAGTCGACGCTCGATCCGAAATACAGGGCCAAAAACGATACTCTGGAGCTCAATGCGGAATGGCGGGCGACACCTTCTCTGACCGTCAATTCGGCAACGGGTTTCAACCGGGACTTTCTCTGGTCCACTGAAGATTTCAACCGCTTCAATACGCAGCCCGGCATTTTTTCTGCAGTCGATCTCGGCGGAGGGCCGCGCGCCCCAGGCTTTGTAACGCCCGACGGCAATTACTCCTGCTACGATGGCTATCTTTCCGTTGGCGAGGGCTGCATTGCCGCGGGCCATGGCTCTACGGGCCCCTCTAGTGCTCCCTCCGATGGCACGCCGACCGCCTATTTTTGCGATCCGCAGTTGGGTTGCAGCAATCGGCTCGTCGGCGAAGATTTGTCGGAGGAACATGCTTGGCAAATTAGCCAGGAACTGCGGCTGACATCAAATTTCTCAGGCCCCTTTAATTTTAGCGCCGGCGGCAATTACCTGCACTATGAAACGGAAGAGAATTACTACGTCTTCTTTAATACGCTTACAATGTTTGCCGCCGATCAGGGTCTGAAGGGACGCGGTAATGCACCTTGGGTACCTGGCGTCTCAACGAATGAGCAATGCATTCCCTTCGGATATGAATACGCGAACCCGCAGGTGCCAACAGGCGTTGAAGATTGCCTAGGCTATATCGATCCCAATCCACTTACGAATTTAAACAATCAGGGTCACAACTATTTCCTGAGTCAGAATCCCTACAATTTGAATTCGTACGCGCTGTTTGGCGAGACTTATTACAACATCACCAACAACCTAAAATTTACTGGTGGTCTACGTTGGACTGATGACCAAAAGCACTTCGTCGAGATTCCCAGCGAATTGCTGACGCTGGGTTATGGCTATCCTTCGACGGGTGTGCTTGACCAGGAATGGAGAGAATGGACAGGACGCGCCGTCTTGAACTGGTCGCCCAAGCTCGACTTCACCGATCAGAGCATGTTCTATGCTTCCTATGCACATGGCTATAAGGCAGGCGGAGCTAACCCGCCGGGCGCCGTGCTGCTGGTATATTCGGCGCAATTGGGAGATGTCTTTAATCCCACACATCCTGAAACCTTTAAGCCCGAGTTCAACGATGCTTTCGAACTAGGCACAAAGAATACGGCACTCGATGGTGGCCTAACCTTCAACGCAAACGTTTTCTACTACGACTACAAGGGCTATCAGATCTCCTATATCGTCGATCGTTCTGCTGTGAATTTGAACTTCGATGCCACGGTCAAAGGGGCAGAGGTGCAGGCGAGTTGGGAACCGCTTCCGGGTTTGAAGTTCGGCCTTGCAGGCGGTTATGAAAGTACCAGACTCGCCGACGGCTCAAAGGCCATCGATTTGATGGATCGCACCGCCGGTAATCCAAATTGGCATCTTGTGAAACCGTTCCCCACGCAGGCCTCAAACTGCGTCCTGCCGAACTATGTAATCGCATACATGCTCGCGCATGATACGTTCAACGTGGCATTCGCATGCGGTCTTGCGTACGCTGGTGGCCAGGATCCAATAACCCGTGCGACCTACACCGCCAGCCCACCACTTGACTACACTGGCAATCCGACGAACGGCTACCCCGGCTTCGATCCGCTTGCCGGAACGCCTGGTGATCCCTACACGGGCCAGAACACTTATAACGGTATCGATTACGGCCCCGCGCCGAACAATGGCCAAGGATTCTACAAGAACCTGAGCGGCAAAGAACTTCCAAACGCGCCACATTACACAGTGTCGCTCACGGCCGATTATACCGTTCCGCTGTCACCAGATTGGGCTGCCACCTTACATAGTGACTACTATTGGCAGTCGCACTCGTGGGCGCGTGTCTTTAATGCCGTCAACGACAAGATCAACGGATATTCCACGATCAACCTGGCTCTCATTCTGACCGACACATCGGGTTGGCAGGTAATGGGCTATGTGAAGAATGTTCTCGACGTCACTGCTATCACTGGCACGTTCCTCAACAGCGACGACACCGGACTGACGACCAATATATTCCTTACCGATCCGCGCCTTTTTGGTGTGCGTGTCACTAAACACTTCGATGGTGGAGATTCCGGCGGCGACATCTTCGGTAGCATTGTGGGTAAGCATCCCACCGCCTGGATAACGCTGGGCGGCAGTTTCGCGCAACTTCAGGATGGTTGGCAAAAATTCGATCCGGCTTTCGCATCGATGATGCCAGCCGGTCTCCCCAATCCGACAGCCACAGAAAAGGCGCCGGGAGCCAGCTTCGATTGGGAAGGTAACATCAAGATTCAGCCCGAGGATTCCGATTGGGTGCTGAAGGCGGGTGTCCGCTACGGGCGTTCATCGCATCACGGTAATGTACATAAGAGTCTACCGTTGAAGTCAGCAAACGAAGTGCAACTGACCGCCATTGGCGCATATTTCTTGCACGCGCCTACGATGGTGAGTTGTGCCTGGGTTGAACAGCACTTTAACCCCGGTCAAACCTGCCCCTTTCCTGCAGGAGAACACGAGTTCATAGACTCTCAGTCGAGGGAAAGCGAAATGCATACGATGATCGATTTCACGCTCGGTAAGGATGTCGGGCTCGGAACTGTCGGTGGCGGCGTGCGGTTTGCCCAATTTGAAACCAAAGCATCCGCCGAACACAATTCCGATGCACACTATAATTTCCCGTCGCCGCTTCCCATTGGCTTCCTGGTGCCCAGTGCCAAATACGGTGAAATATTCGATGGAACGACACAAGAAACCCGAAGCTTCCATGGCGTCGGTCCAGAAGTCACATGGGACGCCAGCTTGCCAGTTCTGGGAGATGCAGATGGTGGGGAAATCTCGCTTGATTGGGGCGTTAATGCTGCCGTGCTTTTCGGCAAGCAGCGTGTAAGGATCCATCAGTCGGTTTCGGAAAAGAAATGTCTGGGCGACAACACTGCCACTCCCGGGTATTGTACCGGTGTCTACAGCACTCCTTCCGATATCGAGCGTTCCGATACCGTGACTGTCCCCAATCTGGGTGGTTATGTTGGCGCATCGGCACACTACCGGAACGCGAAGATCAATTTCGGCTATCGCGCTGACTTCTTCTTCAATGCGATGGATGGCGGCCAGGATACTGCCAAAAGCTATGGCCGCGGCTTCTATGGGCCCTACCTCAACCTCAGTATCGGGCTTCCGTAATGGGCCGTGAGGAGTCAAGGCTCCGTCCTGCAATCTCGCCGCCGGTATCAGGCTTCCGTACGTGGTCGGTCTTTGCCGCCACATGATGCGATAGGAGGAGTCGGGAGCCGATCTGGGACGACGTGCTGATCCGTTGAGGGAGGCA
>Ga0207649_10001295_pt1 | contig 14920 bp, 11 predicted proteins | sample KBSC43metaG_FD_184317 | JGI IMG/M metagenome (GOLD analysis project Ga0207649, IMG submission 184317) | Corn rhizosphere microbial communities from Kellogg Biological Station, Michigan, USA - KBS C4-3 metaG (SPAdes) (version 2) | ecosystem: Host-associated > Plants > Roots > Rhizosphere > Soil ... | reverse complement strand
CGCCATCTCGTAGTGCTCGACGCGCTGCGCGGCGGCGATGAGGCCGGCGTCCCGCACTTCGTCGTCGGCTTCCTCCTCGATCATCTCCGCGCCCTCGGCAACGACGCCTTCCATTCCCTTGCATTTCGGGCCGCGAGTCGTCTGGTCGTGGTTCGCGAGGATTTTTTCAAGACGCGCTGCGTGCTCCCTGGTCTCCTCGAGGTGGAGTTTGAAGCCGGCGGCGAGGTCGGGGCTGGTGGCGGCCTTCGCCATTTTCGGAAGCGCCCTGATGATTTGTTTTTCCGCGCTGTAGAGGTCCTTGAGTTCGTGAATGTAGAGGTCTTTGAGGGTGGAGAGTTTCATACGCAAGGGGATCGCGACCGATTTTTCGCGCGGCCGTTTTCTCAAGGCTCGCTCAGGGGTTGGCCTGATCTCCGAAATCCGCAGGGTCGCTTTTCCGGCCGGAAATATTCGTGTGATCGCCCGGTTTTGGCACGCGTTCCGCGCCCGGAATGCGATCCGACATCAATGACTCATCCCTCGTCGATCTTTCGAGTGGCCCCCTACAGCCCCAGCACTTCACGCGTCACGGTTCATCGCGACAACGCCGCCCATCTCCACAAGTTTCTGGCCGACGAAGGCATGGCGCTGGAGGCCATGACGGAGGCCACGGGAACGGTCCTGCGAGGATACGTGGACGAGGCCGGAGGGAGGCACCTGGAGGCGGAAGTCGATATCATCACCTTCGTGGCCGACGCGACCCCCTCGATGTTGCAGCCGCTGCTCCAGCGCTGGCTGGACGGAATCGAAGCGGATGCGCCGGAAACGCTCCAGGGCGGTGATGAACTTCCGTCGCCCGGGACGGTAACCGCCGTCAATCCCTAGTCGTCGCCCTTCTTTTCCTTGCCCTTGAGTTTGAAGGCGATGGGCAGGCCGGGATATTCGGTGTGATCGCGGATGCGGGCCGCGAGGTAGGCCTGGTAGCTGTCCGACAATTTCCGCGGATCGTTGACGAAGAGCAGGAACTCGATGCGGCCGAAGGGGCGGCTCTCCGGCGCGGTGAGCTGCGTGGCGTAGAAAATCTTGAACCGCTTCGCGCCGTGCATCGGCGGGGCCTGGCGCTCGATGGCCGCCTTGAAGACGCGATTCAGCTCGCCGGTGCCGATCTTGCGATGCGCATGCTCGCGGATCTTGCGGATCATGTTGAACAGGCGCGGAATGTTCGTCTGATCCTTCGCCGAGAGCACGATGATCGGCGCGTAGCTGAGGAAGAAGAGCGCGCTGCGAATCTTGTCCACGTGCTCCTTGAGGAGCGCGGTGTCGTCTTCGCCGGGTTTCGCGACGAGGTCCCATTTGTTGAGGACGATCACGGCGGCCTTCTTTGCGTCCTGGATGAGGCCGGCGATTTTTTTCTCCTGCATCTTCACGCCCTCAGTGGCGTCGATCACGAGGACGTTGAGATCCGCGCGGCCGATGGCGGCCTCCGAGCGCATGACGCTGAAGACTTCGACGGACGTGCTGTGCTTCGAGCGGTGACGGATGCCCGCCGTATCGACGAGCACGAATTTCTCGCCGCGATATTCGTAGGGAATGTCGATGGCGTCGCGCGTGGTGCCGGCGATGTCGCTCACGATGGTGCGGCGGTCGTTCAGGATCGCGTTCACGAGCGAGGACTTGCCGACGTTCGGGCGACCGATGATCGCGAGGCGCGCGACTTCGCCGGGCGCGGGAGCCTCGTCGGCGTCGCCGAGATCCACGAGCGATCCGATGCGCTCGACAAGCTCCCCGATGCCGCGGCCATGGGCGGCGCTCACACCGAGAGGGTCGTCGAAGCCGAGCCGCGCGAAGTCAGCGAGGAGATTCTCCTGCTTGTCGTTGTCGAGTTTGTTGATCGCGATGATGACGGGCTTCGCGGATTCGCGGACGAGCTTTGCCAGCTCGGCGTCGAGCGGGGTGAGGCCGGCGACGCCGTCCATCACGAGCACGAGGAGGTCGGCGGCCTCGATGGCGACGTCGGCGGCGAAGCGCGTGTCCTCGGCGAAATCGGGATCGGGCTCCGCGCCGATGCCACCGGTGTCGATGATCTCGAAGGGCTTGCCGCCCTGCTTGCAGATGGCGTGGATATGGTCGCGCGTGACGCCGGGCTGATCGTGCACGATGGAAATCATCCGGCCCGCGAGGCGGTTGAACAGGGCGGATTTGCCGACGTTGGGTCGGCCGAGAATGGCAATGGTCTTCATGGGTTACTTCTGCGCGGCCTCATGATGCGTCATTTGGGCCACGCCGCGAAACACATACTCGATTCCGCTGATAAGGGTGAAAAAACCGGCGAGCCGCACGGGCCACTCGAGATGGGGAATCTGGAACATCGTCCACGCGAGGGCGACCATTTGGAGCGCGGTCGCGGTCTTGCCCATGAGCGTGGGTCGCACCTCGAGATGGTCGTTCATCAGCCGCATGACGATGCAGCCGGTGACGATGACGGCATCGCGCGCGATCACGAGCACGGGAAACCACAGCGGCAGGGCGTAGCGCCATTCGCTCACGCTCAGCGTGATGACGGCCGTGAGCAGCAGGCCCTTATCGGCGATGGGATCGAGCAGCGCGCCGAGCTTGCTCTCCTGGTGGAGGCGGCGGGCGATCATGCCGTCGAACGCATCCGTGACCGAGGCGAGCACGAAGGCGCCGACCGCGCACCAGCGCAGCCATTCCTCCGGCGCGCCGTCCTCGACGCTGTGGCCGTAGTAGACCGCAAACAGGACAAAGACCGGAATCAGGAGAATCCGGAGCAGGGTCAGTTGCATGGGAATGGTCATAGGCGCGTGCGGAGCGTATCGGGATCGGCGCTCGCCAGCAATCCGGCTCGTCCCCGCGCGGCGCATCGTCCATAAACACGCGGATGCCGCCCTTCTACGCCCCCGCCCTCGCGGTGCTTGCCGCCCTCTGGCTGCTTGGCGTGTTCTCCCGGCGGGCGGTGCGTCTCGCCCTGATGAACGGCGCGCGCTGCCTCCTGCGCTATCCGACGATCTGGCGGCTGCCCGCGCTCTGCGGCGTCGCCTATGCGCTGTTCCAACTCGCCGCTGCCGCGCTGCTGCACGGGCGGCTCGAGGAGCCCTTCCCCGTGCTCGCCTGGGGCGACGCCCCGTCCCTCGGCGCGCTCCTACTCGATGCGGTGCGACCCGCGGCGGAGCACACCGCCGCCGTCTTCACGGTCTTCACCGCCACGTTCCCGCTCTCCGCCTGGTTCGCCCTGCTCTTCCTCGGCAACTCTGGAGGCTTGCTCGTCACACTCGTGCGAACGCTGGCCAAACGCTTCGGCCGCCTCCGCGCGACGCTGCTCACACTCGGCCTGCTCGTCTGCGCGCTTGCGGCCCTGCTCAAGCCCGCGGTGTATCTCTTCCTGCCCGAGGTCGCGCAAGTCGTGCCGCTGCTCGTGCCCATGGCCGTGAACGCGCTCTCGGGCGTCTTCGAGCTGCTGCTCGGCGTGTTCTTCCTCTCCACGCTCATGCTCATGAGCCATGCGTGGCTGCGCGGCATCGCCTTCGACCGGCGAAAGCTGCGGCTCTTCGCGATGCGCCGCACGGGCTTTGTGCTGAAATGGTCGCTCGTGCTCGTCGCGGCGGACCTGTTGCTCGTCGTGCTGCCGGTCTACGCCGGCCTCCTGATCGCGCCCGGCGAGCCGTTCTACGAAGGTTGCGCGTGGTTCTCGACGTGGATCGGGCGCGGCGCGGTCACCGCCCTCGCCCTGCTTTATCTGCCCGTGCAGGCGATCCTGGTCTTCCACAACGAGTCGCTGCGCGCGGCGCTCCACGACGGCCGCGAACTCGTCCACCGCAACTGGACGCTCATCGTTCCTTTTTTCGTGACGGCGGCGGCGACCTTCCTCGCGCTCGAAATCGCCGCCGCCTACGCGGATACGCGGCTCGGTGCGGAAACGCTGGCCGCATTCGGGGCGCGAGTGGCCGCGGCGTGGATCGAGGGTTGCGCCGCGGGATGGTTGATCGCGAGTTGGGTTTGCCTCTACAAAGGATTCTCGCCCGGACGAACCGGCCGAACCGAGGTCCCGTTTTGATTGCGCTGCGCTGCTCCCGACTCCGCTGCCACCGTCCCGAATGGAACGGCGGCCCGGCCTGCGTCCACGACGTTTCGCTCGATTTCCGCGAGGCCGCGTTGCACGGCATCGTCGGCCCGCCCCGCAGCGGCAAGACGCTCCTGCTGCATCTCCTTGGCCTGCTGGACGAACCCGACTTCGGCGCGGTCGAGCTTTTCGGCCAACCTGCCTCGCCGGCGCCCGAAGAGCAACGCCGCGAAATGCGCAACACCGTCTTCGGCTACGTCTTCGCCAGCCCCTGCCTGCTCCCCGCCTTCACCGTCGCCGAGAACGTCGCCATGCCGCTCTTTCGCATCGCCCGCGCGGACGAAGCCTTTGCCCAGATGCGCGTCTACGAGCTGCTCGAGCGATTGAACATCGAGCACCTCGCCAACGACTCCGCCGGCGCGCTCGATCCCGATGCGCAATTCCTTGTCGCCCTCGCCCGCGCCGTCGTGCATCGGCCGCGCATCCTTTTGTTGCTGGAGCCGAGCCGTCCCGGCGTCCTCGCTCCCGCGGTGCGCCACCTCGTCGATTCGCTCGGCGTCACCGCCGTCTGGGCCGGCGAGCCCGGCGCATGGACCGCGCGCTGCGACGAGGAATCCCATCTCGCCCACGGCTGCCTCGTCGCCCCCGTCGAGCCATGAGCGATCTCGTTCCCGCCGCCATCGCGAGCGAAGTCGAGGCCGGCCGCAAAGCCTCGAACCTCGCCTTCGCCCTCATCGCCCTGCCCCGCCAGCGCCGCGCCGACGCGCTCGTCTTCTACCGCTTCTGCCGCATCCTCGACGACATCGCCGACTCCCCATTGCTCGCTCCCAGCGAAAAGCAAATCGCCCTCGCCGCCTGGGCCGACGCCCTCGCCGGCCGGCGCGACCTCCCCGCCGATCTCGCGACGATCATCGAACGCCACGCCATCGACCGCGCGCTACTCGGCGAAATCCTTGCCGGCGTCCAGGCCGACCTCACCGTTCCTCGCTACGCGACCTTCGCCGACGCGCGGCAATATTGCTGGCGGGTGGCCAGCGCCGTCGGCCTTGTGAGCATTCGCATCTTCGGCTGCCGCGACGCCGCCAGCACCGCCTACGCGGAAAATCTCGGCCTCGCCCTGCAATGGACGAACATCCTCCGCGACGTGGGCGAGGACGCCGCCAACGGCCGCATCTACCTGCCGCAGGACGAACTCGCGCGTTTCGGCGTGAACGAGGCCGACCTCCTCGCCGGCCGTTCGTCGGACGCCTTTCTCCGCCTGATGGAATTCCAGGCCGACCGCGCCGCGCAATTCTTCGCCGCCGCCCGCGTGCCCGCCGCCGACCGCCGTGCGCTGCGCTCCGCCGAAATGATGCGCGCGATCTACGCGACGCTGCTCCGCCGCATGCGCGCGGATGGATTCCGCGTCTTCGAAAAACGCTACCGGCTTTCGCGGCCGGAGAAGCTCCTCCTCGCCGCGCGCGCCATGCTCCGGCCGTAGGGCATCGTCATTTGCAGGCAAGGCGGCGAATCGCCTGCTCGAGCGACGAAAGGCTCACCGGCTTCACCAAATGCTCGCTGAAGCCCGATTCCAGGCTGCGGCGGAGGTCCTCTTCCATCCCGTAGCCACTCATCGCGATTCCGGGGATGCCGTGCCGCGCCTGCAACCGCCGCATGAACTCGTAGCCGGTGATGTCCGGCAGCCCAATGTCACTCACCACCACGTCGAAGTCCTGCTGCTCGCTGAATTCCAGCGCGGCGCCGGCGGTATTTGCCATCGTCACCTGGTAGCCCATGCCTTGCAGCACCTTCGTGAGCATTGCCGCCGTATCCGCATGGTCCTCCACGAGCAGCAGGCGCAGGGATTGACCTCGCGGCGACGCAGGACCATCGAGCCCCTCGGCCGAGTGTTCGCCGACGGACAATGGCAGCTCAATGGAGAACGTGCTGCCGAGACCGGCGCCCGCGCTCTCGGCGCGAATAGCCCCCTTGTGCAATTCCACCAGCGCCTTGGTGATCGCGAGCCCCAGCCCCAGCCCCCCGAAGTGCCGCGTGATCTCCGCGTCGCCCTGCTCGAACGCGTCGAAAATTTTCGGGAGCATTCCCGGGGCGATGCCGATGCCGGAGTCACGAATGACAATGCGAACGCGGTCCCCGGGCTGCCGCGCCGTGCTCACCCGAATCACGCCGCCCCGCGCGGTGAACTTCGCCGCGTTCTTGAGGATGTTCCATAAAATCTGCTGGAGCCTCGCGGGGTCCGCGCAGACTTGCCCCGCGTCCGGCTCGAGGTCGATATCGAGTCGCAGTCCCTTTTCCGCAATTTCCTGCTCGCAGATGGCGCACACCTGGCGGACGGCCTCGTTGATCGCGATGACCCGCATGTGCAGCGACAGCTTGCCCGTCGTGATGCGGCTGAGATCGAGCAGATCGTCGATCAACTTCGTCTCCAGCTCCACGTTGCGCCGGATCATCGCCATGTCGGCCCGGAGATTCGCCGGCACTTCGGGATCCATTTCCAACGCGCTGGCCGTCATCAGCACTGGTGTGAGCGGAGTGCGCAACTCGTGGCTGAGCACCGCGAGGAAGCGGTCCTTGGAATGGTTCGCGGCCTCGGCGGCATCCTTCGCCTCCTTCAACGCCCGCTCGGTGCGCTTCTGCTCCGTGATGTCGCGGGCGATTTTCGACGCGCCGACGATCCGGCCATCGCGGTCCCGAATCGGCGAGACGGTCAATGAGACCATGACCTCGCTGCCGTCCTTGCGACGGCGGATCGTTTCGTAGTGGTCCACGGGTTCGCCCCGGCAAATCCGAGCCAGAATCCCCGGCTCCTCGTCGTGCCGCTCCGGCGGAATGAGCACGGTGACGGGCCGGCCCACGATTTCCTCCGCCGTGTAGCCGAACAATTGCTGGGCTCCGGCATTCCAGCTCTGGATCACCCCCTGGAGATCCTTGCTGACGATCGCATCGTCCGAAGATTCGACGATCGCCGCCAGATGCCGCAGGGCCCGCTCGGCGCGACGACGCTCGGTCACGTCCTGGATGTAGAGGCTCAATCCTCCGCCGGACGGTGAAGCCCGCACCTCGAGCCAGGCCTGCAGCCGTTCGTGGAAAACTTCCAGCGTCTCGGGACGATTCGCCGCCATCATGCGTCGATAAAAACGCTCGATCTCCGTCCCACGAATTTCCGGAAATCGCTCCCACAGATTTTGACCGATCAAATCGTCCTGCGAGCCGACAAGGGGCGCAACCAGCTTTCGGTAGCAGGGATTGACGTAGATGATGCGCCACTCCCGATCGATCGAGATGAAGGCGTCGCTGATGCTGTCGAGGATGCCCTGCAAGCGCTCCTCGCCGGCCTTCAATTCATGCACCAGCTCGCGCACGTCGCGTTGCCGGCGCCTGGCCCGCAACGCGACATCCACCACGCTGATCAGCGTCTCGGGACGGAAGGGGCGTTCGAGCAGGCTCACATTTCCGCCGGGACCGAAGACCGCCAGCCGGCGCAACCGCGCGCGACTGGCCTCGCCCCCGCTCGTGATGAGGGTGATCGGCAGATCGGACCACGGCGGTTGGCGCGAAAGCTCCGCCACGAGCGGATCCATCGCATCATTCGCAAGCGTTTCCTCGGAGAGCAGCAGGGCGGCACAGCCTTCCCGCACCTTGGCGCACAGCTCGGACACATTCGCGCAAATGTCTCCGCGGACCCCGGCGCTCTCGAGAAAATCGCGGGTAAGAACGGCGTCATTTGCCGTCGGCGCGAAGATGAGAACCCGATCCTCAATGGGCGAAGCGGTGCGTTCGCTCATACGTTGGGAGCCTTCTGCCGCCGGTGGGTTTCGGGATTGGGGTGCATGATCGGCACACCGGTAAGAATCCCCTCCATGTGGATCAGGGGCGCGCCGACGCTCAATCCCTGCGGGGTGACCTGGATTTCCCGGATCGTGCGTTCATGGTCGCCGCTGCGCTTCTTGATCACCGAGATCGCCTGTTTGATGGAACCCTGGGATTCGAAATAACGGAGCAGCACCACCGTATCCGCCAGATACGTAAGATCGACCGTGGATTGCATCGTGCCGACGAGGCCCTGCTGGGCCAGCACCATCATCGTGATGACGCCCTGCTGGTTGAGATACGCCAGCAGCTCGTGAAGCTGGAGATTCAGGAAACGCTCCTCGGGCGTCGCGTTCAGGTAGCCATTGATGCTGTCGATCACGACCAGGTGAACGCCATCCGCCACCGCGCGACGAATCCGATACGTCAGCTCGCCGGGCGAAATCTCCGCGGGGTCGACCTGGTCGATGCGGATGCGACCCGAGGCAATGTGCGGCGCGATATCCATGCCGAGATCCGCCGCGCGGGCCGTCAACGTGCCCAGCGTTTCGTCGAAGACGAGGAAGTAGGATTTCTCGCCCCGCTCCGCCGCGGTGAAGGCGAAGCGAATCGTCAGCGTGGATTTTCCCGTGCCGGGCGGCCCCATGAACATGTTGCTCGTGCCCCGGTCCACGCCTCCGCCCAACAAGGCGTCGAGTTCCTCGATGCCGCTGCTGAACGTTTCGCGCCGAAAATCGACGTGATGCTCCGCCGCGACCAGCCGCGGAAAAATCACCATGCCTCCCGTGTTCAGAATGAGATCGTGATTGCCCTCGCGAAACTTCACGCCGCGCACCTTGCGGATGTTCAGCTGGCGCCGCGAGATGCCATAGGCTGGCGAAAGTCGCTGGAGGTCGAGCACGCCATGGGCAATGCTCTCGATCTGAAGGTCCTGCGCCCCGGCCGAGCGGTCGTCGAGCAGGAGCACGGTGCATTTGCGGCCGGCAAAATATTGCTTGAGCTGCAGGATCTGCCGGCGGAACCGCAACGGCGTCTCCGCCAGCATGCGCAATTCGGAGAGCGAGTCGAACACCAGCCGCACGGGATTCACCCGCTCCACCTCGGCGAGCAGGGCTTCCATCGTCCGGTTCAGCTCCACCTCGGAAGGGTGAAAAAACGTGCTGTTCGTCGCGTCCTTCAGCGCGATCTGCATCGCGGAGAGCTCGAAAAGATTCAGCGCGCCAATGTCCCATCCGTGAGATTTCGCGACGGCTTCCAGCTCCGCCCGGGTCTCGGAGAGGGTGATGTAAAGGGCCGGTTCCCCCCGTCGCACTCCTTCCAGGAGAAATTGCAGGGCCAGCGTCGTTTTTCCCACGCCGGGGTCTCCCTGGACCAGATAAAGCCGGTCGGGCGGAAAGCCGCCGGCCAGCACATCGTCAAGGCCTTCCACGCCGCTCGCACAGAGAACATCGGAGGGTCGGTCCGCGCCGTTACTCATAAAATCATATCTTGTTCCCGGAAATCGCTCGTCGCCGGGGAAAAGCGTGTATCGATTGAGCCTTCGCTCGATTTTTACTCCCGATCGCGCGCCCGGCTTCAGTGAGGAGCACCCGCCTCCCGGAACGGGACGCCGGAAAGATACGCTTGGAGCTGCGCCTCGATGGCCGCCGCCATCGCGGGTTGGCCCTGCGCCGCAGCCAATTGCGCGGCGCGCCGGGCCGCGTCGATGGCAGCGGGAAACTGGCCCGCCTCCGCGTAGGCCGCCGCCAGCGTCGCCGCCATCATGGGATTCCCGCCGCCGGCAAGCTGGTCGGCCTGCCGGGCCAGAGCGACGGCCTTCGCTCCGTCGCGGGCGGCGGGATCCGGCGCCGTCGCGAGCATCCAGGCGATCCGCGTGAGGGCGATCTGCGGTTGCGCCATGCCGGGCTCGATCTCCAGGGCCCTTTGAAAATGGGCAATCGCGTCGTCCAGCCCCCCGGATTGCAGGAGATAGTTGCCGAGGTTGTAGTGGGCCTCGACGAAATCGGGCCGGAGCGCCAGCGCGCTCTCGTAATGGGCGACCGCCTCGTTGAAGCGCCCTTTTTGGAACAACGCGTTGCCGAGATTATTGTGGGCCTCGGCATTGGCCGGCTCGATCTCCAGCGCCCGTTGAAGATGCCCGATGGCCTCGTCCACCTCGCCCTGCTGGAGCAGCACGTTGCCGAGATTCGTGTGCGCCTCGGCGAAGTCCGGCTGGAGCGCAAGCGCCCGCGCAAACAATGCGCCCGCCTCATCGATCCGCCCTTTTTTGAGCAACGCCTTGCCGAGATTATTCCGGGCCTGGGCATAGTCGGCGCGGATGGCGAGGGCTTGCTGGAATTCGACGATGGCTTCGTCCACCCGCCCCTTTTCGAGCAACGCGGTCCCCAGATTGTAGTGGCCCTCCTCGTAGTTGGGATTGAGCTGCACGGCCCGTTGGAAATGCGCGAATGCCTCGTCCGTGCGGCCCCGTCGCAGCAGCACGTCGCCGAGATTGCCGTGCGCCATCCAGCAGGCGGGATTCCGCGCGAGCGTCGTGCGCCAGAGTGTCTCGAGGTCGGCATACATGCCGACTTGCCGCCAGGTGAGCGTGCCAAGCGTGAGCAGCAGCGCCGTGCCGCAGGCCGGCGCGAGGAGCGGATTTTTGGATTTGAGAAATCCGAACGCCGTCGTGAGGCCGGCACCCGCGAGTGCCAGCGGCCCGATACTGGCCAGATACTGGAAATGATCGCCGACGAACGAATAGCGGAAGAAATAGACGTTGAAGAAATCCAGCACCGGGAAGAGCGAGACCAGAAAGTAGGCGAACGCAAAAAACACGGGCCGCAGCCGGCCATCGCGATGCCACCAGAGAATGAACAATCCCGCGACGACCGCCGCCGCCGGCAGGTAGGCCGCCGCGTGCGAGGCGTCGATCGTCCAGCGCGGGTAGATGAAGATGAGCGGGTGCGGCCAGACGAGCTTTTCGAGATAGAACCACACCGCCCGGCCGGCGACGATCACGCGCTCGGGCCAGCTCTGCGTCCATTCCGAGCCCAACGCGCCGGAGTGGTATTTCTGCTCCCAGATCGTCCAGCCGCTCGCTGCGGCGGAGATCAGGAAAAACGGCGCGAGGCGGAGGAGGTTGCGCCAACGCCAGCGGCCGTCCAGCCACCACCAGCACAGGCCAAGCACGACCGGCAGCATCACCGTGGAAGTCTTGCTCAGGATTGCCAGCACCGTGCAGAGCAGCGTTGCCGCATAGGTCCACTCGCCGCTCAACGGACCGACGGTGGGCGTCCCCTGCCGCCATTTCACGAAAAAGAAAATCGCGAGCAGATAGAAAAAGCCGGACTCGGTGTTTTTCAATTCCGTCACCCACGCCGCCGACTCCACCTGCACCGGATGCAAGGCCCAGAGCGCCGCGCCCAGCCACGCGCCGCGCACGTCCAGATGGCGCAGCACCCGCCAGAGCAGCACGGCGCTCGCCGCGAACACCGCGACATTGACCAGGTGATACGGCAGCGGGCGCAGCCCCCACAGCGCGTGCTCCGCCCAAAAGGTCGTCAGCACGAGCGGATAATACGTCGCGGCGCTGCTCATCCAGATGCCGCGAAATCCGAGCGGACCGACGATGCAGGGATTCGCGGTCAGATGGTCGTCATCGTCCCAGATGAAGCCCGCGTGCCAGACCTGCTGGTAGGCCAGCACCGTCGCGGCGACCAGGAGCGCGCCCCACAGCCAGGCGTGGGCGCGCGGAGAAGGAGCCTTCTCCTTCCCGCCGACGTTCGGGATCAAGCGCTTCTTTTCCTTCAAGTCCCATCGCCGGCACTTCCAAACCGGGTTTTGGTTTTCTCCAGCACCGCGGCGTCCATCTTGATGAGCGGCGGCCACTCGCGCTTGAACCCCTCGCCCGCGAGCTTCTTCGTCGCGTCGATGCCCATCTTCGAGCCGATTGCGATCTCGCTCGTCGCGTGATCGAGCACGTCGGACGGTCCGCGCGTGAGCAGGCTATCGCGCTGCGGATCGGTGTTTGCGCAGAGGTGGAAGAGCACCTCGCTGGTGTTGTGAACGTCCACGTCGGCGTCCACCACGACGATGTATTTCGAGAACATCATCTGCCCCATGCCCCACAGGCCATGCATGATCTTGTAGGCCTGCATTGGGTAGGTCTTCCTAATCGAGACGAACACGGCGTTGTGAAAAACGCCCTCCGCCGGCAGCGCGATATCGACGATCTCCGGGAAGTTCATCTTGAAAATCGGCAGGAATAATTTCACCGACGCCGCGCCGATGTAGAAATCCTCCATCGGCGGGATACCGACGATCGTCGCGGGATAGATCGCATCCTTCCGGTGCGTGATCGCGGTAACGTGAAACACGGGATACGGCTCCGGCAGCGTGTAATAGCCGGTGTGATCGCCGAACGGACCCTCCATGCGCAGCGGCTCCGTCGGATCGACGTAGCCCTCGATCACGATGTCCGCATTCGCCGGAACCTCGAGGTCGTTCGTCTCGCATTTCACGAGTTCGACGGATTTTTTTCGCAGGTAGCCCGCGAGCAAAAATTCGTCGAGGCCGTCGGGCAGCGGCGCCGTCGCCGCGAAGGGAAACGCCGGATCGCCGCCGAGAAAAATCGCCACCGGCATGCGCGTTCCCGTCTCGTAATAACGCCGTCCGTGCCGCGCGCCGACCTTCTGGAGCTGCCAGTGCATGCCCGTCGTGCGGTCGTCGTAAACCTGGATGCGATACATGCCGAGATTCCGCTCGCCGGTATCTGGGTCCTGCGTAACCACGCACGGCAGCGTGACGAACCGGCCCCCGTCGAGCGGCCAGCAGCGCAGAATCGGCAGATCGAGCAGCGTGGGCGGCGACAAATTGAACGTTGCGGGATCGGCCACATCCGGAGCCGCCGGCCAACTCTCAACCTTCAACTCTCCACTCTCAACTCGATGCACGACCTCCTTGCACGGGCCGGTCTTCACGCGCTTCGGCTTCGCGTGGCGCAGCTCGACGGCGGTGCCGAGCAGCTTGATCGCCTCACCGAAACTCGTCGGTGGCTTCGCCTTCATCAGCGAGCCGAGTTCGTCCGCGACGGCATCGACGGATTCCGTGCCCATGCTCATCGCCATGCGCTTCCACGAGCCCAGCGTGTTGATCGCGACGGGAAACGGCGAGACGACGCCGTTGACGGTTGGCTTCTCGAAAAGGAGGGCCTTGCCGCCGCCGGGCCGCTTCATCTCGGCATCCGCGATGGCGGTGATTTCGAGTTCGGTCGCGACGGGTTCGGTGATGCGTTTGAGTTCGCCGGCGCGGTCGAGCGCTTCGACGAACGCGCGGTAGGATGCGTATGCCATGTCAGGAAACGGGGAGCGGTCGGGCCGGAATTTCGGAGCTCATCGGCTCCGGCCGTGGACGCAGCGTAAGCGCGTGCAGTTCCGCGCCGATCCAGCGTTTGAACCCGCGGAAGAAGGAGCGCAGCGTGCGCACGTCCGGAACGAAGCCGTCGCCAAGCTCGCGCCAGCCGGTGTTGCGCCGGCCGTAGCAGCCGGCGGCGCGGCGTTTGCGGGCGATGGCGGCGAGCCGCGCGTTGTAGAATTTCATCAGGCGGCCGACGGCGCCATCCACGGGTCCGTTGAACGGCAGGCAATCGAGATCGTGCTCGCGGGCGACGGTAATTTCGCGCACCGGCCCGAGGTAGAAAAGCGAGATGTCCATCCAGTAGGCGGCGGACATCAATTCCGCGTCGCCGAGGTAGAAATACTTGTCCTTGTAGAGCGCGCGGAACCACGTGTCGTAGGACTGCGCAAAGCGGCGATTGATCTCCGCGAGATCGACGCTTCTTCCCGCCGCCTCGGCCTTGATGCGCCCCAGCGCGAGCCGCACCGTCCACGAGCAATAGTCGAGGCCGGGGCTGTAAAGCGGATCCATGAACCCCGCCGCGTCGCCCACCATCTGCCAGCCCGCTCCCGCGATCTCGGTGCTGAAATACGGCAGTTTCGAGTAGGCCTTCACGTCGTGCTCGATCGGCTCCGCGTCCGCAAAGAGTTCGCGCCCGACCGGATGCGTGAGCAGATGTGCCTTCAGCCGATCGCCCAACCGTGCCCCCTCCGGCGGCGTGTAGAGTCGTGAATCATAGACGAGCCCGGCGCTGAAATCCCCGCCCTTGAGCGGAATGATCCAGCACCACCAGCCGTAGCCCGTGAGGTGATTCGTCGCCGCCCCGCGGCTCGCGATGGCCGTCATGCCATACTTCGGAAATTCCGTGCGTAGCGCGTGGCCGTCCCAATCCTTCACGCCGCGAAACCGCGCCCAAATCGCGTTCGTCGGGTGCTCGTCGAGCGGGCGCAGCGTGCCCAGCTTCCGCGCCAGCACCGTCGCGCGGCCGGAGGCATCGATGATCCAGCGCGCATGCACTTCCAGCGTCTCGTCACCGCGCTGCACCGTCACTCGCCCGCCCGCCACATCCACGGAGGAAACCTTCGCCGGTCGCCAGACCTCGGCGCCCTCGGCTTCCGCGGTCGCGAGCAGGTGGGAGTCGAGCTTCTCGCGGTCGAGCTGGAAGGCCGGCATGCGCACCTGATAGTTGGCGCCAAGTTCCGCGCATTGCTCGAAAGGCGTCGCCGCATCGTCGGTGAACCACATGCGCAGGCCCTGCTTGGAAATCTGGTGGTGCGCGAGATACGTCATCAGCGAGAGCCGCTTGCAAAGGAATTCCCCGCTGATCTCGGTCGTCGCCTCGCCCACCTTGCGGTCGAAATGTTCGCTGCGCTCGACCACCAGCACGCGCAGCTCCGGGGCCTCCCGGCGCAGCAGCAGCGCGAGCGAAGCACCCGACAGCGCGCCGCCCAGGATGGCGACATCGTATTCCTTGAGCATCGCAGTGTTGATACCCGGCATCCGACCGGGTGGCAATTTGCGGTTTCAAATTTCGCCGCAAAAAAGGTTGCGCCCCCGGCGCGGAATCTGCATATTCCGCCCTCCCCAAAGGAGTCTTAGCTCAATCGGTTAGAGCGCTGCCCTGTCACGGCAGAGGTTGCGGGTTCGAGCCCCGTAGACTCCGGGGGATTTTTGCAT
>Ga0207649_10001294_pt1 | contig 14934 bp, 27 predicted proteins | sample KBSC43metaG_FD_184317 | JGI IMG/M metagenome (GOLD analysis project Ga0207649, IMG submission 184317) | Corn rhizosphere microbial communities from Kellogg Biological Station, Michigan, USA - KBS C4-3 metaG (SPAdes) (version 2) | ecosystem: Host-associated > Plants > Roots > Rhizosphere > Soil ... | reverse complement strand
CTGTGAGACCTGTTGGTAGAGCGTCGCCGCCGACTCTGCTCCGTAGCTATACGCCTGAGTGTCGCGGTACAGTTCCGCGCGCGTCGGGTAGTCCGCGCGGCCATACGCCCGCATGAAGCCCTCGAAGTAGCCGAGGTTCCTTTCGTGGTTGACGAGTGCCACGGTCTAGACGACGAGCGCGTCCAGTTCGACAGCGGAAACCGTGCTCGCGGCCGCGCCGTTCGTCACGGTGAGCGTGAGGACGTACACCTGCCCGGTGCCGCCGACGCCGGTATCAAACCCGAGGATCGTTTCCGCGACCAGGTTGCCTGCCGTGATCCCTCCGGTGAGAGCGCCGGTCGTCGCGATCGTCGTACCGGACGTGTCCGTACGCCTGATCTTCAACGTGACCGCCGTTCCTGACGTGCCGACCGTGAACGCCGCGAACCCGCGCAAGAGAATTGCTTGCTGAATCGCGAGGTTCGTGTCCACGGTGATCGTCGCGATAACCGTCTCGGTCGCAGCCGAGGGGGATGCGGCAACCGTCTTGGACTCCGCGACACGGCCCGAGAGGTCGATCGAGGCGGCGGTAACTTCGAGCGGCGCGATAGGCATTAGATCGCCTTCGCGGTGTCGTCGTCGTCGCTACCGGCGTTCTCGATCTGCTCCGTGGTCTGGAACGCGGTGCCGGGGTTTCCCTCGCCTGCGTCTCCGGGCTGCGTCGGAGCCACGCCCACGCCTAGATCCTCGTCGGACGGCGGCTCGCCTGACTCGGCTTCCGGTGTCCGTCCGATCGGCTCGGGCGGCGGGTCGTCTGACTCGGGCGCGCTGATCGGTTCGACGGACGGCGGCGCTTCGTCGCCTACGGACGGCGGCGCGGGCTCGTTCTGTTCGTTCTCGTGTTCGCTCATGGTTTCTCCTAGACCCCGATCTGCGCGGGATCGAGTCCGTAGTGGGGATGGCCGTAAGGACGGCCGAACCGATCGGCGGCGATCGGCTGGTTCGGAACGACATTGGTCGAGCTGATCGAGTTCGCGCTGTAGTCGATCTGCTGGACAGGCGCGAGCGGCTTAACCTTCGTGACCCATCCTGAGCCGGTGCAGGTCGAGCAAAGCTTAGTTTCCTGACCGGGCTTCCTCGATCCGGTCAGAACCTCGCCGAGCGCGTTGCACTTCGAGCACGCCTCCGCGTCCGTCGCGGGCAGGTACTCGACGCTCTGCGCGTCCCCTAGGATCGCGTGCAGCTCCGCGACCTGCTCCGGGAGCGGCTGCATACCGGGGACGTTGAAGATGAAACCGGGCGTCCAATCGACGGGTGACGGAACGAGCATCGCGAAGTCGTCGCCCATGATCTTTTCGACCGCAGCGGCGTGCTTTGCGGCCTGCTTTTCGAGCGCGCGCATACGCGCCTCGATTTCCTTTTCGGTCGGCGGTGGCGGTGCTGCCGCTTCGGGCGCTTCCGACTCGCCATCCTGCTCGATGATCTCGCCCGTCTCGGGGTCGATGCCGTCCGGAACTCCGTTGTCGGCTCCCATTTCCTCTGCGATCTCGTTTTCGAGTTCACTCACGGTACGTATCCCTTCGTCGTCGGATTGTGGGGAGCACCGGCCGGAAGCTGCAATCCGACGAAAACAACCACCGGCCGGTGCGGAGAGAGGCCGTCGAGCCCTTCGCGCATTGTTACACCCCGGCTCACGGAATGTCCAGATAGTCGTTCGCCTCGTTGGCCGACCAGCCGAGTCCGACCAGGAACGCTATCGCCTCGTCGCGCGTCCACGGCTGCCCCGTCGCGTTGTTCCGCGACCCCTTCGCAAACGCCTTCTTGACGTTCGCCGGGGAGAGCCCCTTACGGATCAGCTCGCGCTCGTGATCCCAAATCCCGAGGATCTGCGCTATCGCGGCGTTGTCCACCCCGGCCTGTTGCAGCTTCGCACGCGCGACCGTCGCGGACGCCTCGCGATTCAGGTAGGAGGCGTGCGTGGCCGTCCAGAGCTGCGTCTGCGCCTTCGCGACGTGCGAATCGGCGCCGGCGTCTGCGGGCTTCGCGTACGCCTTCGCCACCTGGTCAGCAAGTTCGGGAGGCCAGCCGAGCCGCCGATACCAGGTCGCGGCCTCTGCCTCCGTCAACACGTTCTGTTGCTGCAACGTGCGGAAGTAGAGCGCCGAGGGCAGGTTGTATTTGAGCGCGTCCTGCATCCCGTAATACGCCGGGGTCACCGACCCGATCAGCACGGAATTCATGTACGGGTCGGGGTCGTCTCCCGGCTGCGGGTCGTACTTCGCACCCCACGCGAGTGCCTGCGTGATCTGATGCAGGTTTAGCGGTCGACCCGAGTTCTGGAAGATCAGCCGCGCGTGCTCCTCCGACATTCCGTGCAGCGCCGCACCTTCCGCCGCCTCCGCGAACGTCCGATAGCCACGAAGCGCGTTCTCGATGAAGTCCCGCGCGGTCGGTATCTGCCGCGCGTACCCGAGCACCGCTTCGGCCCATTCGTTGCGGCTGTTCGACTCATTGAACGCGCGTACGTAGTCGCCGTGCGTGATGATCCCACGGAAGTACGCCTGCGCCGCCTCGTGCGTCCCCATCGGCAACCCTTGGAGCCCGACGAGCACGCCGAGCCGGTCGCGGTCGTAGCCCGAGCCTGCGGCCTCGTCCAGCGTCGGAATGTCGTAAACCGGATACGCCTCGATCTTGAACGGCCCTTCCGGCTGCTCGCCCTTCAACAATCCGGGGTCGGGCACGAGCCCACGATGGATCGCCGCCGCCAGCTCGCCCGGTGTCAGAATCTCCACCTTCAACGCTTCCAGCGCGGCGTCCCACTGATCCGCGATTCCGTGCCGCCTGAGCACGGTGCGGAAGCCGTTAGCGTCGATCTCTCCGCGCCGCCACGCCTGCATAGCGGTTCCCACGTCCGGCGCTGCGGTCGCGATGTCCACGAGCGCCGTGAACGCTGGTTCGTCAAACCCTTCGGCCTTCGCCCAGTCGCGTGCTGTGCCCTCGTCTACCTTCCCTTGCGCGACACCGGCCGCGAGGTTCGCAACGTCCGGGAGCCTGACCGCGTGAAGTCTCCACGCCGCCTGCCTGATCGTTTCGATACCGGGCGCGAGGACTGGAGCGGTCGCCGCGCCGAAAGCGAACGCCGCCCCCTCCGAGACGGTGGAGCCGAAGAACTTGCGGGTTATCGCCACGCTGCTACGTCGGCCACTCGCGAACGAGTGCGCCCATGATCGAAACCGCCTCGTCCTCGATCGCCAACAGTCCTTCTGCGAACTCCACGATCGAGACCAGGCCGAAGATCGCCAACGTGTCCAGCAAGAGCTTGTCGATCAGCGAGTCGTCAATCCCGCACGCCGCCTTGCCGAGACGCTTTACCCGGTTGCACCTGATCCACCCGAGCCCGAGCCGCGCGAGCGCGGTAGCGACCACGCCGAGCGCGACCGGAACGCCGATCTTCCGTTCGAGCGCCCGCAGCCGCTTCCACACGTTCGGGAACGCTGGCACCGTGGGGATCGGGAGTGCGCGAGGGATCGCGACCGTGAGCGCGTGGAAGTGCCGCCGCAACCATTGGAGGTCAGCCAGGAACGGGTGAATGTAGGTCGCGACCGCCGCCGACACGAGCGCCTTCGCTTGCGCCTTCGTCAGCTTGGGCAACTTGACGATCGTGCGCGTGATCCCCGGGATAACCTTCGTCACCGTCGTAACCGCACCGTGCACGCCTCTTAGTGCGGCGTGGAGCGCGTTCGGAATCGCCTTCGTGACGAGCCACCATTGAAGCTTGAATAGCTCGATCGGCCATAGCAACGCCTGACCGACAGCGAGCGCCGCCCACTGGTAGAGCCCGGAGAACCACGCGACCGCGAGCCGTTCCGCATCCGAGAAAACCTCGCCTACCGAGTGCGTGATCCAGCGGGTAAGGCGTACCGCCACGTCGGCGGCGATCCCGCCGAGATACCTGCCGACCACCCCGGCATCCCGGAGCCACGCCGTGAACCCTGACGAAAGCTGCTTCGAGATCGTCGCCGTGCCCACGACGAAAATGAAGTAGAGAAGGATGAGAAGCGGGACGACGAGAACGAGCGCCATCTAGCCTCCGGTCGAGTTCGCCACGGCCATGACGTTCGCGAACACCGCATCGGCCTTCGCGTACACCGCCTGCGAGTCGATCTGTTCCAGCGGCCAGACGAACGTGGCTTCCTGGTCGCCGTCGTCGGTGCCGACCGTTATCACGAGCTGGTCGATCAGGTTCCCGGAAGCGGACGTGTCCTGCGTGTAGCCGATCCCGAGGACGTGACGGTACGCCGCGAGCGCCTGAATGTTCCCGGCGAAGAACGAAGCCGCCGCCTGCACCGCGCCGCCCTCCCATGAGTTGCGCGAGCGGGTGAACGAGAACACGATGCCGTATTCCATTTCCTGCACGGTGACGGTTACCGCGTCCACGACGTTGTTCACGCCCTGCGTGAGAATGTCCGGCTTTTGCAGAAGCACCTTGTACGTGCCGCCACCGCCACCCGCGCCGCCGTCGAGCTTTTCGAGCGCCATTAGCGGCCTCTCTGCCTTCGGTGAATCACGTTTAGGATCAGCTTGTTCGCCTGGTACTGCTTGCGATGGTCAGAGCCGAGGACGCGCATGAGCGCACCCCATATGTGCTCGAACTTCGCGAGCGGTTCGGCCACGCTACTTGCCGTCCGTCGTCAGCGCCGGGTTAGCGGCGAGCGCCTTTGCGCGGCCCGTGCGAATCCATGCGTCCGAGAACTTCCATGCGGCGGCTATCACCGTCGAGCCCGCCGACAGGACGAGCTGCGACCGAACCGAATCGAGCACGCCGTACGCGACGAACTGAGCGACGATCCACGAAAAGAACGCGAGCACCTGCGCGAGAGTCACGTCCGGCATACGACCTGAAAGCTTCATTGTTCCTCCTTGATTCTAGTCTACTGCGTTTCGTCGGTAGGCACCAGTAGCGGCAACGGTGCCCCGCCTTCATCTACGCCGCCAGGGCCGATATTGACAGGCCGAACCTGAAAAGCAATGTCCGTTACCCGGACGCCGGTTATCTGTGCTCCCGATGTTGGGTCGAGTGCGGTAAATCGGATCACGTACCCGGACGCAAGTATCAAATCGAGCGGCAGGTTTGCGATAAGAGGCTGTGCAGGCATTAGCCTTCGCTCACACCCGCCCTGCGGTGTTGATCTGCGCCATTTGCGTGGCGGAAAGGGCGGAAGTAAATATCGCGAACTCGTCCAGCGTGCCGGCGAGGCGCAGTTTGCCTATCGGGTTGTCGAAGGCGTTAGACCATTTAGCGCCGATAACGAGTGCATGATTGTTTTGCGCGAGCGGAAAGCCTCCCATAACGATCGGTGTCGCGGTGTCCAGCACACCGTCGATGTAGATAGACCCGACAGCTCCCGCTCCCGTCAATGGGTTTGTGGCGAAGAACGTAAAACCGATCATGTGTTTCGCACCGTCATTCACGGACGCGGCGCTAGTGACTGTGTGCGGTGTTGCGTCGGTTCCGAACACGATCACGTTCACCTTTCCGGCCGCATCGGTGTAAACCTGAAACCAGCGTCCGTCAGCTGAGCCAGTGTCCGCCCACGCGACCGCGTTCTGAGGGTTTACGGCAGTCGTGTTCACCCACACAACGAGCGACATTAGGCCGTTCGCGTTGATCCCTGGAATGTTCGCGGTGCGCCCGCAAAAACCGGCCGTGAAAAGGGCGGAGGTTACGTCCGCGAGCTTCGGCTGTCCGAACGAGACGGTGCCGACAACCCCGCCCGTCTGCCCGCCCTTCGAGTCGATGATCGTGGTCGAACCTGGCGCGTCATCGAGCTTCCAATAGAGGACGAGCCCGCCGATCGAGAAGATGAGGTTTTCGTACGCGGTGACGGTTGCCTGTGTCGCGGCGCTCGCGTTTCTCAGGCGAAACCAACTGATTTCGGCAGACCCCCCGGCTGCCAGGGTTGTGAAGCAGGGACAGCGGGCGACAACTACGCCGCCGTCCGAAATGATCTCCACGGTTGCTAGGAACTGACCCGACGCCGCCGCCCCGTCGATCGTCGCGTTCACACAGAGAAGCGCCGCCTCGATCGCGTTCGGCACCGTATACGACAACGGCACCGCCGACGTTCCTGCGACGAGTATCTGTTGATCGACCGGCACCGGCCTTTAGCCTACTGCCGGACGGCGCGCTGCAACAAGGTCACGCGGACACGCGAGAGCTGGTCGGTCGCATCAATCGCCCCCACCGAAATGACGATCGAGTCACCGGCCGCGAGCGGGAACGGAGGGATAGCACCCGAGGCGTTCGCGTTGTTCGACTGATCCCATTCCCCGAGACCGACCGCAAACGAGTAGTCCGCCGTCGAGCCTGCTGTTGCGCCGTAGCCTGCCGCCACGCCGATGATCGCGACACCCGACCCGTCCGTAACCGAGACGACCGGGGTACGGGTCGCGACCGTCGCGGACGTGACCAGGCGGAACGCAACCGCGACCAGGGTTTGATACTCGGACTCCGGGACGGAGACGGTGACGCCTGCACCGGCTGCCGGTTGGGGAGCCGCGAGGACTGTGCGCCTCACGTCCCCCCAACCGAAGACCTCCAACTTCTACCCCTGGAACGGGACGGACAACTCGGCCAGTAGCACGTCGATCGCCTTCGCGGCGGCGGACGTGTGTGCGGCCTGAATGTTGATCGCTCCCGCGTTGTTCGAGTTGATCACCGGAATGAGCGCCTGCCCGTATTTGTCGCTGAGGTCAGCGAATAGATAGGCGTCGTGCTCCGGGTTCGCGAGCACCGGCCCGCCGACCCGAAGGTTTCCGGTATCGACGCCCGACAGTCCGACAGCCGCGCAAGGCGTCTGGCAGGTGAAGCCGAGCACCGCATAGTCCGTATTCGCGTGCAGGAGGTTCGTCACGCTGTTCAACGCGACGGACGCTCCCCAGTTGCCTGCGCCTGACGTGGGCGACACACGGACACCGACGAGGTTCTTCATCTGCGCCCGCACCTGCGCCGAGGTCGCGTAGCGACCGTCGATGCCCGGAAGGTTCGGGTAGTAGAGAAGGATCGTGCAGTTGACGTTATCCGCCGCCGTCCCGTTCACCTGGACGCTGAGAACGTCCGAGGGGAAGATCGGCTGGTCGAAACCGGCCGGTGAGAGAAGTGACGGACGAGTCGTCGGGGCGAGCGCCGCACCCGAGGGAACCGCGAGCCGGATGCCGAACGTCTGATCGTGGAACCGCGAAGCGGTCAGCGACAGCTCCGCGACCGACGCCGAATCGACGCCCCAAATCTCTGCCATGTACGGGCCAGAGCCTTGTGGGACGTTGAAGAACGTCGCGGAGTCGTTCGTGCCCGGTGCGAGCGCCTCGAACGCGCCGCCCGTAATGTTCTGCTTGAAGAAGTTGACGACCTGGAGAGCCTGTCCCATGATTGGTCAGAGCCCCCTTTACGCGGTCGTCTTGTAGTTCGCCGCGTTCTGAATCCACGCGGTTGCGCGTGCGATCGAGTCCGCGAGCGAGTTCTTCGGCATGGAGTTGATCTGGTTCTGGTAGGGCTGCATGTAGGCCGCGAACTGGCCGTAGCCCTGCTGGTACTTGTTGCCCGACGCGGCAATGCCGGTCGAGTAGTTGTTCGCCTTCGCGAGAGTGGCAGACTTCCACCCGGCGGCTCCTACTTCGGCAAGGCGGCGCTGCCACCGGCCGGAAGTGATCGCCTGCTGGACGCCCTGCAACATCTTCGACGCCTGAGCCGCCGCAAGTGCGGTCGGGTCAACGCTCGTTGCCTGGACGCCCTCCGTGTAGCGAGTCTGTGCCCCGCTCGCGCTCTGCTGCCACCGCTGTGCGGCGGTCGATGCGTCAAGCATCCGAGCCCCTTTCGAGTTCGAGTGGTGTCACGCCCGCCACGCTAAGGGAAGTCAATAACGGCCACAACGTTTTCAGGGGGGTGGGTACCTCCCCGACGTTTCGGACTACACTAGGTTCGTTGCCTGATTTTCGGAGAGCGCGGTGCAAGAAATGCGACGGCCACCGGAGCGTGGTCGGCCCTATTTCCTGGGGTGGTTTTTGCCAGCCCTGCGCGATCGAGTCGGTGACTGAGAACGTGGTGGGACTCGCGACGATGAGCGGTAAGCCGTTGAAGCGATGGCGGCGCGGAATGGCGGCGAGTATCGGTAGCGTCCTGCTAGACGACCTACCGCCTAACGAGTAGAGTTCGTGGCCTAGCTATGACTCTCGTTTCAACAGCGGCTAAAGCATCCGGCTCGGGGAGCGGCGCTCTAACCCTTCTTTTCGATTCGCTGCTCGCTGCCGCGAACGTCACGATCGATACCGGAGCGAACGGCATCGGTCAGAGCGCGTCCCAGCTGCTTGTGCTCGCGCACCTTCGCTCCAATAAGGCGGCGACGACCGACACTGTTACGGTGACATTCAACAACGACACTGGCGCTAACTACTACGAGCAGGTTGCCAAAGGGTTCAACGTCACGGCGAACGCGGCCTCCGTGGAGGCGGCAACGGGGCTGAACCTGGTTCCATGCTCGGCTGCCTCCGCGCCTGCGGGTGCGTTCACGCCCGTAACGTTCTTTGTCCCGAACTACGCGAACACGACCCCTGCGAAGTCGCTAACGGGAATCTCGGGCTACCGAGCTTCCAATGCGGCAGGCGGTAAGGAGGTCGATGTCGTTCTCGGCTATTACGACTCGACTAGCGCGATCACGCGTATGGCGGTGACGTGTTCGGCGCAGTTCATCGCCGGGTCGCGCCTCTCCATTTACGGTCTCGCGTAGCAGTTGGCTACATCACCCGTTAGCGGCAACAAACCGAAGCCGGTAAACCGAGGGGCAAAACGCCGCGCCGCCGTAGTCGCCTACTCGCGCTCGCTGGTCGGTATCCGCGAAGTCCCGGCGCACTCGAACGACGGGCCAGCGGTGCATCGCATCCAGTCCGCGACCGGCGCATACCGCGCCGCGTGGTGCGTCTCCACTGTGCAGTACGAGGATTTGCACGTGCTCGGCTCCACGTACGCGAACCGCACGGCAGGCGTCTACTACTACCTGGACTATGCGCGCTCGCATGGGCATGTTGTCGCGAAGCCGCTACCGGGCGACGTGGTTGCGTACCTGATCGGCAACGGGCATATGGGGCGGGTCGTGAACGTCCACAAGGATGGGACGTTCGATGCCGTCGAGGGGAACCATATGGACGGCTGCTTTCTCGTCCCGCGTAACCCTCGCTGGGTTCCGTGCCGGTTCGTCCGGCGTCCCGAGTACCGCTAGTGCGCTAGCAGGATCACGTACGGCGCGGCGGCGGTCAGTAGACCGATGATCGTTGCGGTGACGAGCTGCCACGTTTTGAACCGCGACTCTCTCGCGCGTTTCTGCTCCCGGACGAGTTCGCGCGTAGCGTCAGCGAGTTTGTCGGCTGCCTCGATCGCTGATTGCATCGTGTGAAGCCTACCCCGAATCGACTGAGCCCATTCTACGGAAGGGCCGCCGTGAATGTCGTCGTGTAGCTGCTCGATGCGCTCGCGGTTACGCGCGGACAACGCTTCCAATAGGACGATCTTCTCCCCCGGCGTTGTCATTAGGCACGAAGGATACGTCGCGGATAGGGCTTGACAATGGCGGGAACGGTGTTACTCTCGTTCTATGGCAACTGAGAAGAACGGGACGCTGGTACGCACCGACCTGACCAAGCGGGAATACGCCCGCATCCGTAAGCAGGCAATCGACGCGGACAAGAGCGTCGGTGCGTTCGTAGGCGACACCCTCCGTCAAGCCCTACTGAAAGGATCGAGGCCGTGACCGATTCACCGCTCGATGCCCTGTCCTCCATTTCCGAGATCGCTGTCGGGTACGCGCTGCTTACCGTGGGCACCGATACCGACGAGTCGAAGATCATGCGGCTCCGTGTTGCGGATGCCGCGCGCGAGCTGGGAATGACCGTGACGGCGAACGAGATCGAGAAGTCCATCACCGGCACCGCCACGACGCTGATCGAGGCTATCGAGCCGTACGGGATTCATTCCGTGAAGGCGTCCTAGTGGCCGCTCTCGTCGCTGGAAGGCACGACCACGGAGTACGACGGCGCGCGGTGCGTAAGGGACGCGAGCGCGGCTGTTCCGTATACATACCTGCGGAGCTTCTACAGGCGTCGCCGGTCGCGGACACCTGGCCGATCTTCTATCGCGTGTGGGGAGGCGCGCGAGGGCGTTACGTCGTGACGCTCTACCCCGCGCCGTGAAGTACCTCGTCACCGTCATGCAAGCCGTACGGGTGGAAGCCGACACCGAGAAGGAAGCCGAGGCGCACGGGCTCGCGATGTGTGACGGCGGGTTTGCCGAGACGGTGGCGGTAGAGGTTGAACCACTAACAAGGGAGACGAGAGAGGCATGAGCGAACCGAACCTAAGCGAGAAGATGTACGGCAGGCCGCAGGACGATGAGCCGCGCGCCACCGTCAAGTTGAACGGAGCGGAGAACGTCATCCTGCGCTTCGACGGGCCGGGAATGGATGAGCCTTTCATGTGGGGCTTCGCCTCGATTCGCGACTGGCGCACCTACTTGAAGATGCTCGTTCGCTTCGATGAGACTCTGTCGGGTGACGAAGGTGTCTGAGCCTACCCCCCGTCGTCTTACCCTGGCCGACGCCTACCGTGACGCCCAACACGTCATCGACCAGCTCACAACCCGCGCACCGTCCGAACCGGCCGCAACCGTGGAAATCGACACGACGGCCAAGGGCGACCCGAAGCCGCGCGTCCACCTTTACGCGCCGATCGACGCCGACCTGGACGCGCTGCAAGCTCACGCGAACGCGCTCGCGCGGATTGCGCTCACGGCGTACTTCAATGCGACCCCGGCGAACGGCGTTGCCGCAACGGACGAGGACAACCCGTTCTAATGTGCGGCTGTGAGGCTACGTTCGTCTGCTCCAAGTGCAAAGGCACACCGTTCGACCCTGACTACGTGGACGTAGAACCGATGGACGAGGCAGAGTTCGACCTTGTGATCGCTCAGGACACGACTCCTTGGTCGTGGGGGGAGCAGGGATGGGTCTAGCAACCAAGAAGCGCAAGACGTGGCTCTGCGGCAAATGTGGGACACGCAACGAAGCTCGTACGTCGTCGCGCAAGTGTTCCGGTTGCGGCGAGCAGACGAAGAAGCCGCCGCGCGTCCCGCCGCACGCCCGCGTGCTGCAACAAGTGCGCTACCCCGAAGCGGCGAAGCTGTCGGTGACGATCCACGGTGGCGAGCTGGATGCGTGCGCGTGCTGCGGCCGGCCTAAGCCGGAGTGGGGCAACCATGACCGAGACCACGGATGGCGCAAGAACGAAGCGAGCTACGGGAAGATTCGTGGCGTGTGCTGCTACCGCTGCAACCACCTCGTCCTACGCGACGTGACGCTCGAAGATCACCGCAACGCGGTCGCCTACCTTGAGCGCGCGGAGGCTTTCCATGCTGAATGAGCCCGCAGAGAGGCGGCGTGGCGGTTGCGCGCTCGCCTTGTTCCTGATCGGTGTCTGCACACTCTCGTTTATCGGTGCATGGGTTGTCACCGCGACGGTCTGGGGGTGGGTGTTTTGACGGGCCGCGAATCGCCAAGAGAGTTCCTACGTCCAAGGCTGCTCGACCTTGGATGCGGCGCCGGCGGAGCAAGTAAGGGCTACCACGATGCAGGGTTTGAAGTCGTCGGCGTCGACATCAGGCCGCAGATCCACTACCCCTACCGATTCATTCAGGCCGATGCGATCGCGGTCATGCGTGGCGATCCCATCACCACCGATCGGCGACTTGCCTGGCTGAACCTCAATCAGTTCGATGCCATACACGCGTCGATGCCGTGCCAACGCTGGGCGGCAATCACGGTCAAAGGCCGCGAAAACCATCCAGACCTGATTACACCGCTACGGCCCCTTCTCGAGGCGACTGGCCTGCCCTGGGTGATGGAGAACGTGCCCAAAGCGCCGCTGATCGACCCCGTAATGGTGTGCGGTGGCGCGACCGGCTGCGTGTCGGGTGAGCTTCAACTTCATCGGCACCGCATGTTTGAGGCCAACTTCCCGCTCGTCGGAACGGCCTGCGAGACGATCCGCCCGTGGACGGTCTCAGTGGTCGGGCATGGCTCTCCGAGCGGAAACCGGACGACTCTCGGGCGCAATCCGACGATTGGGGAGAAGCGCGAAGCGATGGGGATGTTCTGGACGAACCGAGATGAGCTTTCGGAGGCGATCCCGCCGGCTTACACGCGATTCATTGGTTCACAACTTCTCGCCGAGGTGCTCCGTCAACGTGCTCTAGTCGAGGACGCCGCATGAGCGGTATCTGTGGCGAGTGCGCCAGGCGCGGCCGGAAGGTCTGTAACTGCGTTGTCGTCCTCTGGTTTTGGGGGAAGTCGTGAGGAGACATCCGGGCGATCTGGGCGGAGAGGCGGGTAGCCGTGGGGCCCCGGTCGAGGAGCGCGTCTCCACGGGACTGCGCTCGGTCGTAAGCAACCTCTCCGTCCGGTGTTCCTGTTGTTGGCCCCAAGGGGGCTGCACAAGGTGTCCACGCTCGCGGCTGAGTCCCCGGTACTGGTGGAAAGTGGTCGTGGCGCATGTCTGAGCGTTCAACATGCTCTAGTCGCCTCTCTCGCGATCTACGTGATCGAACCACGCGTCGCGACGTGCCGGTGATGGTGCGTGGAGGTCGTGTTCACTCGCCCAGCCGCTACCGCGTCTACGGGTGGTACCGCACATTCGAGAAGGCCGCTGAGGTCGTCCATGCGCTGCGTCGAAACCCTGACATCTCATGGGCGTACATCCCGGACGAGTACGCGGATAAGGCGGTGGAACGTGCCTGACGTAGGGCATGAAACCACGCTTCGCGTTCCTCCCTACTCGCCCGGTGAATGGTTCCGGCCGATGTGCCCGCGCGAAGAATGCTCGTCGCTCTGCGACACGGACGCGCTCTACTGCGCGGAATGCGGAGCGCGTCTTTACACCTACGAGTCTGGAAAGTACGGTGAGCGAACGTGACCGACCTTCACACCCTTGCGAACGCGATCAGCGACACGTCCCCGAACATCAAAGCGTTCGCGCTGGCGGTCGCGGACAAGCTCGAACCCGTCACGCCGCCGCCGCCCCCGCCGCCGCCACCTTCCGGCGCGTTCCCGAAGCAAGGTATCTCGATGCCGCTCGGGAACATCACCGGCAAGTCGTCCGCGACCAGGACTGGATGCTCGACCGGATCGTAGAGTTAGGTAACGGGCATCCGATGTTCCTGCGGCTCGATTGGTGGCCGAACGATGCAGGCTTCGCAGTGGTAGGGGCGAAGGCGGCGACACGTCCGGCGATCACGCTGCTTCCGATCCTGAACTACGACCCCGGCAACCGTCCTTCCGCGTCGGTGTTCGCGCAACAGGCGGCGCAGCTCGCAGGGCTCGGGTTCCGCTACGTGAACCTGCTGAACGAACCGAACCTTGGAGGGTGGACAGCGAAGGACGCCGCGACGTACACGAACGCCGCGCGTACCGCTATCGCGGGCAGGTCGCTCGTCGTCGGCCCGGACGTAGCAACCGGCGCAGCCGGTGTCACCCCCGCGAGCGCGCTTCAATGGTGCGAGGACTTCCGCGCCGCAGGCGGAACGGTCGATATCGGCGCGGCGAACTTCTACGGTGCCTCCTCACCGCCCGCCGCCGCCAACCCGGCGTGGAATCTTTGGTCGCAGGCGTCGGCGATCCGCGCCGCGCTCGGCGTGTCGGCGCTGTTCTGTCTGGAGGGTGGATGGCCGCGCGGACTACCCGACGCGCGCGGAACTGTACCGCGACACTCAGGCGTATAGCTACGGAGCAGAGTCGGCGGCGACGCTCTACCAACAGGTCTCACAGCTTCTCGGTGTGAGCGTTGCCCCGGCTCAGCCGTTCGTGTCCCCGTTGTCAGGAATGGCGGCATAGTTGCTCGCGCTGCGGTGGTTGCGTCGTTACTGGCGCTCTGGCCGATGGCAGCGCCCGCCCGCAGCGGTGCGGATCGCGTCACTACTCGCGATACTGGACTATCTCAAGTCCCTAGACGGTGGCACGCGCCGCGATGGTGGCTCGGACAGGCTCTCTGCATCCACCGGCACGAAGGGGCATGGAACGCGAACACCGGAAACGGGTACTACGGCGGGTTCCAGTTTTTGCTCAGTACGTGGGCCGGGGTGGGAGGGCGTGTACGACCTGACCGCGCGCCGCCTCGTGAGCAGCTTCTACGTGCGTGGCTCGTCTACCGGCGCGACGAGAACAGTTGGCGCGAGTGGGGAACCTCTAGGCTCTGCGGACTGAAATGAGACGAGACGACACTCTGCGCGCTCTTTCGATCACGGCGGTTCTCTCCGCTGTCCTAGAGCAAGCGATTCTCTATGAGGAAGGCGAGATCAGCGCGGTTGACTTTGCAGAATCGGCGCTTGACGAGCTAGCGAAGCTCGGCGCGCTGGACAACCGCGAGGCATCGCCCGCATGATCCACCATCTCTGCTCTCCCCGTTATCTCGACAGGCCGCAGCGCAACAGCTGGAAGGCGGCACCGTACATGGGATGGCCGCGCCTGTAACGAGAGGGCAGTAACGCCGCGATCGTGCGGCGACATAGAAACGGCCCGGAGGCCGCTGGTACCAGCACCCCGAGCCGTTTTCGTTTAGACCTGGATCGAGCATACCGCATACGTCGGAGCGTCACACACGCTCTCACGCGCTCAGAGGGCCATTCCCCCTCTCGTGCTCTCCCCCTTGAACTACTAAGAGCCCTTCTCAGGTCGTGGCTTCGACACCGTACGCCGTGACACCGGCTACGACGCCCACGGCCGTGTACGGGGCGCAGAACGGCTCACGACGGCATTCAGAACCGACCTGCCACGCAAAACGGTTACGAACCCTTGCGCCATTCCTGCCACGCTGCTAGGCTACATGTAGCCTAGCAGCGTGGCAGGAATGGCGCAAGGGTTC
>Ga0207649_10001280_pt1 | contig 15021 bp, 13 predicted proteins | sample KBSC43metaG_FD_184317 | JGI IMG/M metagenome (GOLD analysis project Ga0207649, IMG submission 184317) | Corn rhizosphere microbial communities from Kellogg Biological Station, Michigan, USA - KBS C4-3 metaG (SPAdes) (version 2) | ecosystem: Host-associated > Plants > Roots > Rhizosphere > Soil ... | reverse complement strand
GCCTGCATCAGCGCGTCGTGGAGGCTCGCGCCGCCGCGGCGCGCGCGGTTCGCGAAGTCGACCAGCAGGATCGCGTTCTTGGTGACGAGGCCCATCAGCATGATGAAGCCGATCATCGAGAAGATGTTGAGCGTGGTGCCGGTGACGAGCAGCGCGAGGAACACGCCGATCAGCGAAAACGGCAGCGATGCCATGATCGCCACCGGCTGCGTGAAGCTCGCGAACTGCGACGCGAGGATCAGGTAGATGAACACCACCGCGAGACCCAGCGCCGCCAGCGCGGCGTTGAACGAGTCGACCATGTCCTGCTGCTGGCCACTGATCGACCAGCGATAGCCGGGCGGCAACTCGGTCGCCTTGACGATCCTGTCGACGTCGCTGCCGGCGTCGCCCGACGGCCGGCCCTGCACGTTCGCGTACAGCGCGACGCGGCGCTGCAGGCTCTCGCGCTTGATGATCTGCGGGCTCGTCGACTCGGCGATCTCGGCGACCTGTCGCAGCGGCACCATCCGCTGCTCGCCGTTGGGACCGGTCTTGTTGGTGCTCAAGTAGAGGTTGCCGAGATCCGAGGCGAGCTCGCGGCGCTTGCGCGCAAGCTGCACGTTGACTTCGTAGTTCTGGCCGTCCGGCCCGAGCCAGTAGCTCACCGTGTCGCCCGCGATCAGCGGCCGCAACGTCGCGCCGACCTGCTGGACGCTGATGCCGAGCTCGGCCGCGACGTCGTCGTTGACGCGCACCGACAGCGCCGGATTGGCGGCCTTGTCGGAGGTCTCGAGGTCGGTGACGCCCGGCACCTGCGCAACCTTGGCGCGGAAGTCGGCCATCAGCGCCGACAGCGTCGCGGGATCGGGGCCGAGCAGGTTGACCCAGATCGGGCGGTCGTAGCCGAGCGCGAGCTCGACGCCGGCCACCGGCAGGATGACGTCGCGGATCGCCATCTCGAGCTGCTGCTGCGTGCGCTTGCGCTTGGCGCGCTCGACGAGCCTCAGGTTGACGCGCGCATAGTTGCGGCCGTCCTCGGTGCCCACGGTCGTCATCGCGAGGTCGATCTCGGGAAACTGCTTCAGTAGCTCCTCGATCTGCTTCACCTTTGCATTCGTGTACTCGAGGCTCGAGCCGACCGGCGTATTGAGCCGCAGCGAGATGAAGCCCTGGTCTGTCTGCGGGATGAACTCGGTGCCGACCAGCGGCACGACGAAGAAGCTCGCGACGAACGTGGCGAGCGCGATCACCAGCACCTTGATCCGGTGCGCGAGCGCCCAGCGCAGGATGACCGCGTAGACGCGGTGCATCCACTCGATGAGGCGCTCGATCGCCTGCATGAAGCGGCCGAGCCAGGGCACGCGCGCGAAGCGGCCCTCGACCGGGTCGTGCCACACCGACGACAGCATCGGGTCGAGCGTGAACGACACGAACAGGCTCACCAGCACGGCGACCGCGACGGTGATGCCGAACTGGAAGAAGAAGCGGCCGATCAGCCCGCTCATGAACGCGATCGGCACGAACACCGCGACGATCGCGAACGTGGTCGCCATTACCGCGAGGCCGATCTCCTGCGTGCCCTCGAGCGCGGCGTCGCGGTGGCTCTTGCCCATCGCGAGGTGGCGCACGATGTTCTCGCGCACGACGATCGCGTCGTCGATCAACAGGCCGATGCACAGCGACAGCGCCATCAGCGTCAGGAAGTTGAGCGAGAAGCCGAACGCGTTGAGCGCGACGAACGTGGCGACGACGCTGATCGGCAGCGTGAGGCCGGTGATGATCGTGCTGCGCCAGCTATGCAGGAACAGGAACACGATCAGCACGGTCAGGAGGCCGCCCTCGAGGATCGTGTGCTTGACGCGGTTGACGCTGCGCTCGACCTGCTCGGCCGAGTTCTGCACGACGCGGATCTCGACGTCGGACGGGATCCGGCTCTTCAGCACGGCGACCGCCTTCAGCACCTCGCGGCCGGTTTCGACGATGTTGGCGTCCTGGGACTTGAGGAGGTCGAGCGTGATCGCCGCGTGGCCATTGACGCGCGCGATCGACTCCTCCTCCTTCTCGCCGTCGATGACGTCGGCGACCTGCGACAGGTACACGGGACCGCCGCCCTGCTGCGCGACAATGATCCGCGCGAACTGCGCCGGGTCCTTGATCTTGCCGTCGACGCGCACCACCGTCTCGGACGCGCCGTGCGACAGCCGGCCGGCGGGCACGTCCTGGTTGGCGGCGCGCACCGCGTTCATCACCTGGTCGACGCCGATGCCGAGCGCGATCAGCGCGGCGGGCTTTACCTGGATGCGGATCTCGCGCGTGACGCGGCCGTTGACGTTGATGAGCGCGACGCCGGGCACGTTCTCGAGGCCGCGCACGATCGTCTGGTCGGTGAGCGACGTGAGCTCGCGAAGCCCCGTGGTCGGCGACATCACGGCGAGCGATACCACCGGCTGCTGGTTCTCGGTGTCGGCGCGCAGCACCGCCGGGTCCTTGACGTCGCGGGGGAACTGCGGGCGAACCTGCGCCACCTTGTCGCGCACGTCCTGCATCGCCTGGTTCATGTCGGTGCTCATCCGGAACTCGGCGAACACCTGGCTCTGGCCTTCCCATGAGTTGCTGCGGATGGTCTTGACGCCGGCGACGGTGTTGAGCGCGTACTCGATCGGCTTCGTCACGTCCGTCTCGACAGCCTCAGGCGCGGCACCCGGGTAATTCGTGTTGATGACCACGTACGGCAGGCTGACGTCGGGCATCTGCTCGACGCGCAGCCGCTCGTAGGAGGCGATGCCGAGCACGGCGATGCCGACCATCACCATCGTCGCGAAGACGGGCTGGGTGATCGAGGTGCGCGTGATCCACATGGCGTACTCCCCGTCGCGTCAGCCGGGGCGCGTCGTCGACGGCGCGAGCGTCGACTTGACGAGCACGGGCGCGCCCTCGCGCAGGTTGTCGAAGCGCGCGGCGAGCACCGGCAGGTTGGGCGGCAGCGCCGACTTGACCTCGACGACGCCGGTGTCGGCATCGCGGCGGCCGACGACGATCACGCGCTTGACGAGCTTGCCGGCGTCGATCGCCCACACGTACGTCAGGCCGGCGTCGTTGCGCACCGCGGCGGCCGGCAGTGTCGTCACCGGCGCCGATGCGGCGAGCGCGATGCGGCCGTCGGCGAACATGCCGCCACGCAGGAGCGCATCGGGGTTGCGCAGCGTCACGTAGACCAATATCGCGCGCGTGCCGGGCTCGGTGGACGGGTTGATGCGGTCGATGCGGCCCGCGAAGCGGCGCTCGCCGAAGCCGTTGACGCCGAGGTCGACCGTCATCCCCACCTTGAGCTCGGGCACGTCGGAGGCGGGCACCATCGCCTGCATCTCGAGGTCGGCGAGATCGACGATCGTCACGAGCGGCGCGTCGAACGGCACCTTCTCGCCCGGCTGCACGTGACGCCTCGCGACGACCCCGGCAAGCGGTGCCTGCACGATCGCGTCCCGGCGCGCGATCTCGGCGAGCCTCACCTGCGCCTCGGCCGACTTGACGTTGCCGGAGGCGACGTTGAAGCCCGACTCGGAGCTGTCGAACGCGTTTTGCGAGATGAACTTCTGGTCGAGCAGCTTGACGTTCATCGCGCGCGTCTTGGTGGCGAGCGCGAGCTGCGCGCGCGCGCTTTCGAGCGCGCCCTGGCGCTCGGCGACCTTGGCGTCCAGGTCGGCAGTGTCGAAGCGCGCGATCGCCTGCCCGAGCGCGACCTTGTCGCCCTCGCGGACCGCGATCTCCTTCACCTCGCCCGACACCTTGGCCTTGACGACGACCTGGTTGAGCGGCTGCAGCGTGCCCGAGACCGGCAGGAAGCGGCTCATCGGCCGCGGCGTCGCGTAGGCGAGGTCGGCCGCGGTGAATTCCATGGCCCTCGGGGCCGGCGCCGCTTGCGCGGTGGCCGCGGCCTGGCGGCTCGCGCGCGTGGCGACGAGCCCGGCAAGCCCCGCCACCACCAAGAGCGCAATGACACCGCCGACGACGCGCCGGCGCGTTAGGAAACCCTTCATGTACTCCCCCCCATCGGCCAGGCGCCGGTTGACGGCGCTGCCCGGCCCACCCGCCGCCCCTGTTGTGAGCGCCGGATCTTGGATGCCGCGACGCGGCGGCGCGGATTCACGCGCGCACCCCGTCATCCCGGCCCTGCACCGAGCCCGCCGCAAGGCTGCCTCGCGGCCCTGCGCGGCGCAATCGCGCTGCGACGAGGCGCGGCCGGCGGCGATGAACGACCGCTCGCGGGCGCGCCCCGCTGCCGCGCGCGGGACGCCGCCGGTCATTGACAGCCCGCGCACCCGAATCCGATAATTTTATGTTAGCCCGAACGGCAGCCGGGCGCACTTCAGAAATCGCGCGCCCGCCAAATCCATCCTCCCCGGAGAATTCCCGCATGAACGTCCCGCAAAAGCTCGGCCTGTCGCTCGTCGCCGCCGCGCTCGTGACCGCCTACGGCTGTGGCAAGGAAGAACCCAAGCAGGCTGCGGCGCCCGCCGCGGCGCCGGCAACGGCCGCCGCGCCCGCGGCCGTCACCGTCACCATCGGCAGCGCCGGCCCGCTGACGGGCGGCATCGCCCACCTCGGCAAGGACAACGACAACGGCGTGCGCCTCGCGATCGACCAGGCGAACGAAAAGCATCCCAAGATCGGCGGCAAGGACGTCAAGTTCGTGGTCGAGAGCGAGGACGACCAGGCCGACCCGAAGCTCGGCCCGACGATCGCGCAGAAGTTCGCGGACGCCAAGGTCTCCGGCGTCGTCGGCCACCTCAACTCGGGCGTGACCATCCCGGCATCGGCGGTCTACAACCAGGCCGGCATCCCGATGATCTCCGGCTCGGCGACCAACCCGAAGCTGACCGAGCAGGGCTTCAAGAACATCTTCCGCGTCGTCGCGCGTGACGACCAGCAGGGCCCGGCCGTCGCCCAGTACCTCGAGTCGCTGAAGGTCAAGAAGGTCGCGATCGCCGACGACGCCACGGCCTACGGCGAGGGCCTCGCCAACGAGGTCGAGAAGACGCTGACGGCCGCCGGCATCAAGGTGGTCGCCCGCGAGAAGACCACCGACAAGGCCACCGATTTCAAGGCGATCCTCACCAAGATGAAGGGCACGGCCCCTGACGCCGTGTTCTACGGCGGCATGGACGCCACGGGCGGGCCGATGCTGAAGCAGGCGCGCGAGCTCGGCATCAAGGCCGTGTTCTCGTTCGGCGACGGCGCGTGCACCGCCGAGATGTCGAAGCTCGCCGGCACGGCGGCCGAGGGCATGGTGTGCTCGCAGGCGGGGCTCCCCGTCGCGGCCGCGAGCAAGTCGTTCGTCACCGCGTTCAATGCAAAGTACGGCGAGATCCAGCAATACGCGCCGTACACCTACGACGCGGCGAACCTCTTGATCGCGGCGATGCAGAAGGCCGACTCGACCGATCCCGCGAAGTACCTGCCGTCGTTGCAGTCGATCAGCTTCGACGGCGCGACCGGGCACATCGAGTTCGACGACAAGGGCGATCGCAAGAACGCCGAGGTGACGATCTTCACGTTGAAGGACGGCAAGGTGGTGCCGGTCGCCGTGGTCAAGGGCGGCAAGGCGCAGTCGTTCGACGACTTCATGAAGGTCGCGGACGCGAGCGCCGCACCGGCGCCCGCAGCGCCGGCGATGGCCGCACCGGCGCCCGAGCCGAAGAAGTAACCGGCCGCATACCCGGCACGACGACGGCGCCCCTCGCGGGCGCCGTTTTCTTTTGGTTGCGCGGACCCATTGCCGCGCGCGCGCCTTCGCGGCGACAATCCGCCCGGTAACCGCCGACCAGGCTTCGACCAAGCTTCCCTTGGACATCTTCCTGCAGCAGCTCGTCAACGGCCTGACGCTCGGCAGCGTCTATGCCATCGTGGCGCTCGGCTACACGATGGTGTACGGCATCGTGCAGCTCATCAATTTCGCGCACGGCGAGGTGGTGATGATCGGCGCGATGGTCGCCTACACGGTGATCTCGATGCTCGCGGCCACGCACCTGCCGCCGCTCGCGATCGTCACGATCGCGACGCTGGCGGCGATCCCCGTGTGCATGACCGTCGGCTACCTGCTCGAGCGCGTCGCGTACCGGCCGTTGCGGCGCGCGCCGCGGCTCGCCCCGCTGATCACCGCGATCGGCCTGTCAATCATCCTGCAGAACCTCGCGCTCTTGATCTGGAGCCGAGCGCCGCTGCCCTACCCGCAGGTGATCACCACGGTGTCGTACTCGCTGACGAGCCACCCCAACGGCGCGACGATCACCAACGTGCAGGTCGCGATCCTCGTGATGTCGGCTTTGATGATGACCGGGCTCATGCTGCTGATCTACCGGACCAAGCTCGGCGTGGCGATGCGCGCAACCGCACAGAACCAGTCAGTCGCGGGCCTGATGGGCATCGACATCAACCGCGTCATCGCGATCACTTTCGCGATCGGCGCCGGGCTCGCCGCCGTCGCCGGCGTCATGGTCGGCAGCTACTACGGCGTCGCCCACTACCAGATGGGCTTCATCCTCGGCCTCAAGGCGTTCTCCGCGGCGGTGCTGGGCGGCATCGGCAACATGGCCGGAGCGATGCTGGGCGGGCTGCTGCTCGGCATCATCGAGGCGCTCGGCGCAGGCTATGTCGGCGATCTCACCAACCTCTGCCAGCTTTCGCACTGGTTCGGCGCGATCGCCGAGCGGTGCCAGACCAATCCCAACCTCGCGCTGTTCGGCTCCAACTACCAGGACGTGTTCGCGTTCCTCGTGCTGATCGCCGTGCTGGTGTTCCGGCCGTCCGGGCTCCTCGGCGAGCGCGTCGCCGACCGCGCCTGACGCCTCGACCATGAGCACGCAGGGCCGCCCCAAGTGCGAATCAGCCCCGCAGCGCGTAGCGCGGAGGGTAGTCCAATGACCGCGCTCCTGAACCTCAATCGCCGTCGCGATCCGCGACTCGCCTGGGCCGGCCTCGCGGTGATGGCGATCGCGCTGCTGGTGCTGCCGTTCGCGCTGGCCGGCATCGGCACCGCGTGGGTGCGCATCACCAACCTCGCGATCCTCTACTGCTTCCTGGCACTCGGCCTCAACATCGTCGTCGGCTTCGCGGGGCTGCTCGACCTCGGCTACATCGCGTTCTACGCGGTCGGCGCGTACGTCTACGCGCTGCTCGCGAGCCCGCACTTCAACGTGCACCTGCCGTTCTGGGTCATCCTGCCGATCGGCGCTGCCTTCGCATGCCTGTTCGGCGTGCTGCTCGGCACGCCGACGCTGAAGCTGCGCGGCGACTACCTCGCGATCGTCACGCTGGGCTTCGGCGAGATCATCCGCATCTTCCTCAACAACCTGTCGCAGCCGGTCAACATCACCAACGGCGCGCAGGGCGTCTACATGATCGACCCGTTCCGCATCGGGTCGTTCTCGTTTGCCAAGCCCGAGGTGATCGCGGGGCTCTCGTTCAGCGGCCCGGTCAAGTACTACTACATCCTGCTCGCGTTCCTCGTCGCCTCGATCGTCATCAACCTGCGGCTGCAGGACTCGCGGATCGGCCGCGCCTGGGAGGCGATCCGCGAGGACGAGGTCGCGGCGCGCGCGATGGGCATCAACACGCGCAACATGAAGCTCCTCGCGTTCGCGATGGGCGCGTCGTTCGGCGGCATCGCCGGCGGCATGTTCTCGGCGATCCAGGGATTCATCAGCCCCGAGAGCTTCATCCTCGTCGAGTCCATCATGGTGCTGTCGATGGTCGTGCTGGGCGGCATGGGCAACGTGTTCGGCGTCGTGCTCGGCGCGCTGCTGCTCTCCTACATCCCGGAGGTGCTGCGCTACACGGTGGGCCCGGTGCAGCGTGCGATGTTCGGCCGCACGCTGATCGATCCCGAGGTGATCCGGATGCTCTTGTTCGGCTTCGCGCTCGTGCTGATGATGCTGTTCCGTCCGGCGGGCATCTGGCCGTCGGCGCTGCGCAAGCGCGAGCTCGAGTCGAAGGCGGCATGACGCAGCGGGCCAGCGCCGAAGGGCCGCCCCGAGACGCTGGCCCCCCAGTGGGGGGAGGCGCGCAAAGCGCGCTTCGGGGGGCGTCCATACTGCTGGAGGCATCGGGCATCGCCAAGCGCTTCGGCGGCGTGCAGGCGCTGACCGACGTCAGCTTCACCATCCGGCACGGCGAGATCTACGGGCTGATCGGTCCCAACGGCGCCGGCAAGACGACGCTGTTCAACGTCCTCACCGGCATCTACGAGACCGATGACGGCCAGTTCATGTTCGATGGCGAGCCGCTCGACCACCTGAAGCCGAACGAGGTCGCGGCGCGCGGCATCGCGCGCACGTTCCAGAACATCCGCCTGTTCGCCAACCTGTCGGCGCTCGAGAACGTGATGATCGGCCGCCACGTGCGCACGCATGCCGGCGTGTTCGGCGCGATCACGCGCAACGCACGCACCCGCGCCGAGGAGCGGGCGATCGCCGCGCGCGGCTTCGAGCTCCTCGAGTATGTCGGCGTCGCCGAGCGCGCGCACGACCTCGCGCGCCACCTGCCCTACGGCTTCCAGCGCCGCCTCGAGATCGCGCGCGCGCTCGCCACCGAGCCCAAGCTCCTCGCGCTCGACGAACCGGCCGCGGGCATGAACGCCACCGAGACCGCGGCGCTCTCCAAGCTCCTTCACGACATCCGCCGCGACGGCACGACGATCCTCCTGATCGAGCACGACATGAAGCTCGTCATGGGCGTCTGCGACCGCGTGCTGGTGCTCGACTACGGCCGCAAGATCGCCGAGGGGCCGGCCGCGGACGTGCGCGCGAACCCGGCGGTGATCGACGCGTACCTCGGCGGCGACATCGCGCTCGACCTGAAGGGCGCGTAGCGTGGACGATCCCCCACCGCTGCTCGTGCTCGACAAGCTCGCGGTCGCCTACGGCGAGATCCGCGCGGTCAAGGGCATCGACGTCGTCGTCGGCAAGGGCGAGCTCGTCTGCCTGATCGGCGCCAACGGCGCCGGCAAGACGACCACGCTGAAGGGCATCTGCGGCACGCAGCCCGTGCGCTCGGGCACCGTCCGCTACGACGGAGAGGACATCACCGGCATGGCGTCGTTCCGCCTCGTGCGCAAGGGCCTCGTGATGGTGCCCGAGGGCCGCGGCGTGTTCGGCGGGCTCACGATCGAGGAGAACCTCGGGATGGGCGCGTACATCCGCAGCGACCGCGCCGGCATCGCCGAGGACCTCGCGCGCATCTACGATCTTTTCCCGCGCCTGCGCGAGCGCCGTCGCCAGACGGCCGGCACGCTGTCGGGCGGCGAGCAGCAGATGCTCGCGATCGGCCGCGCGATGATGGCGCGGCCGCGGCTCCTCTTGCTCGACGAGCCGTCGATGGGCCTCGCGCCGCTGATGGTGCAGAAGGTGTTCGAGACGGTGCTGGCGGTCGCGAAGAGCGGCGTGACGATCCTTTTGATCGAGCAGAACGCCAAGCTCGCGCTCGAGGTGTCGAGCCGCGGCTACGTGATGGAATCGGGGGAGATCACGCTCGAGGGCGACGCCCGGGCGCTGCTGCGCGACCCGAAGGTGCGCGCCGCGTACCTCGGCGCGGCGTAGCGCCCGATGGCTCCCGACATCCGCCGCGTGTCGGCGCGCCGCGCGCTCGACTGGTACGCGGAGGCGATGCGGCTGTGGAAGCGCGCGCCGGCGACGCTGTGCGCGCTCGCGTTCCTCGCGCTCGCCAGCGAGTTCCTGCTGCAGCTCGTCCCCGAGGCCGGCATGCTCGCGTCGAAAGTGTTCGCGCCCATCGTCGCCTGCGGCCTTTTCGTCGCGACCGATGCCGTGGCGCGTGGCGGCCGCGCGCGGATCAGCGACGTGCTGCGGCCTTTCGCGGCAAGCGCGCCGGCGATCGCCGCGATCGTATTCTCGAACCTCCTCGTGTTCGCCGCCGAGGCGGGCGCCGCGTGGGCGATCGCCGACGTCGACCTCCTGCGTAACCCGGACGGCGGCATGACGCAGGGTGACGTGTTGCTGATGTTCGCGGTCGGCATGCTCGTGTCGCTGCCGTTGACGCTCGTTCCGCTGTGCGCGCTGTTCGACGGCAAGGGCTTCGTGGCGGCGTTCGACGCCAGCATCGCGGCGTTCCGGGAGAACGTCGCGGCGTTCGTGCTCTATGGCCTGCTGTCGTATGCGCTGCTGGTGCTCGGACTGCTGACGCTGGGCCTCGGCCTTCTCATCGTGCTGCCGCTGTGGGCGACGTCGTCGTATGTGGCGTGGCGCGACCTCGTGCAGCCTTCGGCGCCTCCGCCGCCGACGCTGGTTTGAACCGCACCAGCGGCCGGCGCGACGTGCGCCGCATGTAGGTCGCACGCAGCGGCCTCGTCCGACACAACAGGACATGGTCGACCTACATTGTTCGGCGCTGCGACTTCCTAAACTGTGGATGCGACACGGGCTGTCGCGACAGAAGGAAGGGTCATCATGAAAACCGCAATCACAGTCGCCCTCGCGGGCGTCGCCTTGACACTGTCCGCCTGCAATCGCGCGGACGAGAATCACACGGCGTCGATCCCGATTGAAACCGGTTCTGCGTGGACGGCGTCCATCGGCGGGCTCAGCGCGCCGGCCGCACCGGCCGAGCGAGGTGCTGCAACGGGCGACGTCATCGCGAAGGCGGCCGGCACCGAAACCGCCAACGCGTTCGCGGAGGCGAAGCCTTCACAGGCGCTTCCGGGTCCCAAAGGCGCTGCGCCGGATGAGCAGGCTGTCCACGTCCGTGCGCAGGAAGCCGCCGCGAAGGCGCCTGACACCGCCTCCGCCGACGCGGCCAAGAAGAAGGTCCAGAGCGAGGAAGCTGCGGCGTAGCCGCCCGCGACCCGACTGGAACCCCGCCAGCTCATCTCGTCGGGCGAGCGGCCGGCGCGGTTGCAGCACGAACCTAGCGTATCCGCCGGAATGTCGTGTGCGCCGGATCCGGGTCGGCCGCTTCCACCTCGACGCGCGTAACGCGCGCGAGGCGCGGCCCGCGCGACGCCCACGCGATGATCGCCGCCACGGCGTCCTCGCTGCCTTGCACGTGCGCGAGCACGCGGCCGTCGTCGGCATTGCGGACGGTCCCTCGCACGCCGGCGGCCTCTGCCGCGTCGACCATCGCATCGCGATAGCCCACACCCTGCACGCGCCCTTCGATCGCCAGCCTGCGCGCAGTCATTGCCGGCGGCGCGTCGCTCATCGCTGCCGCGCGCGCTCGAGCATGAACAGCGCGGCCACCGTCTTGGAGTCGGTGATCTCGCCGCGATCGAACGCCGCCAAAAGCTCGTCGTGCGACATCGCCGCGATCTCGAGGAACTCGCCATCGTCGAGATGGCGGCCCACCTCCGTGAGCCCGTCGGCACGCCACAGCTCGATGTGCTCGGTCGAATACGAGATCACCGGGTGGATGACGCCGAGCCGCTGCCATCGCGCGGCGGCGTGGCCGGTCTCCTCGGCGAGCTCGCGGCGCGCGCAGGCGAGCGGCTCCTCGCCGGGGTCGATCTTGCCCGCCGGGAACTCGATGAACACGCGCGCGAGCGGATAGCGGAACTGGCGCTCCATCACGTAGCGCCCGTCATCGCGCACGGGCACCACCAGCACCGCACCCGGGTGGACGACGTATTCGCGCGTCGCGACGTTGCCGTCGGGAAGGCGCACGCGGTCGCGGCGCACGTGCAGCAGCGCGCCGTCGAACACCGCCTCGCCGTCGATTCGCGTTTCGGCGAGATGCGCGTCGTCGCGCGGCTTGCGCGCGGTCGTCATGGCGCGGCCAGCCAGTCGCGCGCCACCAGGAATTCGTCGGCGAGCCGCGCTTCGGGCGAGCCGGCCTCGGGCTGCCATGCGTAGCGCCACGACACCTTCGGCGGCAGCGACATCAGGATCGCCTCGGTGCGGCCGTTCGATTGCAGCCCGAACAGCGTGCCACGATCCTGCAGCAGGTTGAACTCGACATAGCGGCCACGCCGCCACAGCTGGAACTCGCGCTCGCGCTCGCCGTACGGCATCGCGCGGCGGCGCTCGACGATCGGCAGGTAGGCGGCGAGGAACGCATCGCCGACGCTTTGCGTCAGCGCGAACGCGCGGCCGGTCGCGTCGTCGGCGAGGTCGTCGAAGAACACGCCGCCGATGCCGCGTGCCTCGCGGCGGTGCTTGAGGAAAAAATATTCGTCGCAAGCACGCTTCATCGACGGGTAGACGTCGTCGCCGAACGGCGCGAGCGCGTCGCGGCAGGTGCGATGGAAGTGCACGGCGTCCTCGGCGAAGCCGTAGTACGGCGTCAAGTCCATGCCGCCGCCGAACCACGCCACCGCGTCGCCGCCGGAGGGTGTCGCGACGAACGTGCGCACGTTCAGGTGCACGGTCGGCACGTAGGGATTGCGCGGATGCAGGACCAGCGACACGCCGCAGGCTTGCCACGGCGCGCCCGCGAGCTGTGGCCGCAGCGCGCTCGCCGCAGGCGGCATGCGATCGCCGCGCACGTCGGAGAAGTTGACGCCGCCGCGCTCGAAGAGGTCACCCTCCTCGATCAGGCGCGACACGCCGCCGCCTCCCTCGGGCCGTGTCCACGCGTCGCGCAGGAACGCCTTGCCGTCGGCGCGTGACAGCGCGGCGACGATCGACTCCTGGAGCGCCGCGAGCCACGCGCGCGCGGCGGCGACGTCGGTCATGCCTTGCGCGCCGCGAGCGCGCGATGGCCGATGTCGGTCCGGTATTGCATGCCGTCGAAGCCGATCGCGCCGATCGCGTCGTACGCGAGCTTCTGCGCCTGGCGCACCGAGTCGCCAAGCGCGGTCACGCACAGCACGCGGCCGCCGTTGACGCGCAGCGCATCGCCGTCCTGCACCGTGCCGGCGTGGAAAATCTTGACGACGGTATCGCCGGCGGCGTCCAGCGCGCCCGACCCGTCGTCGTCGAGGCCGTGGATCGCGTCGCCGCGCCGCGGCGATTCGGGATAGCCGCCGGCCGCGACGACGACGCCGAGCGCGGTGCGGCGGTCCCAATGCGCGTCGGCCTTGTCGAGCGTGCCATCGATCGCGTGCTGCACGAGGTCGGCGAAATCGGACTTCATCCGCATCAGGATCGGCTCGGCCTCCGGATCGCCCATCCGGCAGTTGAACTCGAGCGTGCGCGGCCGCCCTTCGCCGTCGATCATCACGCCGGCGTAGAGGAACCCGGAATACGGCCGGCCGTCGGCGGCCATGCCGTTGACGGTGGGCAGGATGATCTCGCGCATGATCCGCGCGTGCAGCTCCGGCGTCACCACCGGCGCCGGGGAATACGCGCCCATGCCGCCGGTGTTCGGGCCGCGGTCGCCGTCGAGGAGCCGCTTGTGATCCTGCGACGACGCGAGCGGCAGCACGTTCCGGCCATCGACCATCACGATGAAGCTCGCCTCCTCGCCCTCGAGGAACGCCTCGACGACGACGCGCGCGCCGGCGCCGCCCATCGCGTGCCCGACGAGCATCGCGTCGATCGCGGCGTGCGCCTCTTCGGCGGTCTGCGCGACGACCACGCCCTTGCCCGCGGCGAGGCCGTCGGCCTTGATCACGATCGGCGCCCCTTGCTGGTCGACGTACGCGTGCGCCGCCACGGCGTCGGCGAACGTCGCGTACGCCGCGGTCGGGATGCGATGTCGCGCCATGAACGCCTTGGCGTAGTCCTTCGACCATTCGAGCTCGGCCGCCGCGCGGGTCGGTCCGAAGATCGCGAGCTTCGCGGCGCGGAACGTGTCGACGATGCCGTCGGCGAGCGGCGCCTCGGGACCAACGATCGTCATCCGCACGTTCTCGCGCAGCGCGAACGCGGCGAGCGTCGCGATGTCGGTGATCGGCACGTTGACCATGCCGGGCTCGCGCGCGGTGCCGGCGTTGCCCGGCGCGACGAACACGCGCGCCACGCGCGGCGACTGCGCGATCTTCCAGGCGAGCGCATGCTCGCGCGCGCCGCTGCCGATGACGAGGACGTTCATGCGGGACGAAGCCGCATCAGAAGTGGTAGCGCGCGAAGAAATACGCGACGTCGCCGTGATTGATGCCGCCGTTGAGCTTGGGAATGTAGGACCCGATGATCTCCGCGCCATGGAATTTCACGGACGCGACAGGCAGTGCGGCGGGAAATGGCCAGCCCTTGGCGATGTCGGGCCGCATCATGATGAATGCCGTGTAGCCGAGCCCCACGGCGACCTCGGCGGTGGCCGGCCAGTAAGTGATCGCGCTCCATCCCGCAGCGGTGGTGATGTTGAAGTGCGAATCCTTGAACGCGAGCACGTACCAGCCGTAGTTGTCGCCGCGCTCGTCGGTGCGCGCGAAGCCGTAGCCGCCGCCCCATGCCTTCTGGTTGAGCTCGTTGAGGCGATCCTCGTCCCAGGTGCCCGGCAAGTGCCACGCGTAGCCACTCGCGTACCACGTCGCGCGGCCCTGGTACCACGCGGCCTTGAGTCCCGAGCACTGGCGGCCGAACCACGTCCACATGCCGGAGCAGTCGAGCCACTTGCGCGACTCGAGCGGCGCGTCGACGCTGTTCGGCGAGACGAACGGGTTGGGATGCGAGGCGAGCCATTCGAACGTCGAGTGGTCGGGATTGGTCCAGCCGGGCTGCGTGCCCGCGCCGCCGGCCACGGGCGCCTGCGCCGCCGCGGGAACGGCGAGTGTCGCGAGCAGCGCCGCCAACGCCCATGCACGGAAATTCGTCGCCATCCCCGTCCCGTCCCTAATGTCGAAAGTGCCGGATGCCGGTGAACACCATCGCGAGGCCGCGCTCGTCCGCGGCCGCGATGACCTCGTCGTCGCGCACGCTGCCGCCCGGCTGGATCACCGCGCGCGCACCTTCGCCGGCGACGACGTCGAGGCCGTCGCGGAACGGGAAGAACGCGTCGGACGCGACCACGCTGCCGGAGAGATCGAGTCCCGCGTTGGCGGCCTTGATCGCCGCGATCCGCGACGAATCGACGCGGCTCATCTGCCCCGCGCCGACGCCGAGCGTGCGCCCGTCGCGGCAATAGACGATCGCGTTCGATTTGACGAACTTGGCG